>ERZ1034998.17-NODE-17-length-120333-cov-46.975241_pt1 | contig 120333 bp, 106 predicted proteins | sample MGYA00520621_ERZ1034998 | MGnify/ENA primary metagenome ERZ1034998 (study PRJEB33766, sample SAMN09781748) | gut metagenome | biome: gut microbiome | host: Homo sapiens | place: Madagascar | study: EMG produced TPA metagenomics assembly of the PRJNA485056 data... | reverse complement strand
ATGTTGAATGTATTAGAAAACCTTTTGATTTTGCACTGAGTTTTTCATTTAAAGGAAAATGGCTCGCTAAGGTTAGCGAGCCAAGTCCGGACATAAAAAAACAAAATAACTATTTCAATCCACATGCAAAAGCATGACTGATATAGTATAGCTTTTGTAAGAAAAAAAATAAAGCCTAGATTTGATGTTGACAAATAAAAATTTATGCATATAATCGTAATTATAAAACACAAAATAACTGAAAGGAAAAAATAAAACATGGAATACCTGGCACATATTACAGGTACGAAAGATAAACGCATAGAACAAACGTGTAAAGAACATATGGATAATGTTGCACGATATGCAAAAGAAAGACTTGAGACTATAGATTTAGGGTGGGTAGTCTATTACGGAGGCAAGATTCATGATTTAGGTAAACTTAAGCAAATGTTTGGTTTATATTTGTCAGATTCCTTTTTGGGAAAGAAAGTTTATCCGGGACAGGTTAATCATTCATCTGCCGGATGTATATGGATTTTGGAAAAATATTTACTTGGAAATGATAACTGTGATTGCTTCGTTAAAGCTGCAGCAGAAATTATTTCTTATATAGTAGCATGTCATCATGGCGTGCAGGACAGCATTGATGAGGATGGAGGAGAACTTATTAGTAAGAGATTAAAACATAAGGAAGATATAGCTTATGATGAATCTGTAAATAATTATTTTAATCAGATTATAAGTGAAAAGAAGTTAGGAGATGTTTTTGAGGAGGCTATTCGGGAATTAGGGAAGGCTATTAAGAATATAGCAAGTAGTGAAAGGGGAAAAGCTAGACAGTTCCAAATAGGATTGCTGACCAGATTATGTTTATCTGCTGTTGTGGATGCAGATAGAAGAGATACAATGGAGTTTATGTTACAAATAAAAACAATAGATAAGTTTGGCATGGATTCTGATAAGCAGCGAAAAATATTTTGGAATACTCAGGTAGAATATTATGAAAATAAGATAAAGAATTTTGAAAAAGAAAGATCAGTAATTAATGGTGCCAGAAAAAAGATTTCAGAAAGATGCTTGAATAAAGCGACAGAAGAAGATGGAATATATAAACTTGATGTACCTACAGGAGCGGGAAAAACATTGGCTTCATTGAGATATGCATTAAACCATGCATGTAAGTATAATAAAAGAAGGGTAATATATGTTATTCCTTTATTGACTGTTTTGGAGCAAAACAGAGATATCATAAAGAATTACATAAGTGATTCGGAAGCAGTACTGGAGCATCACTCGAATGTTATTCGTGATAAGTATAACAAAGATGAGTTGGACGAATATGAATTGCTTACGGAAAATTGGCAGTCTCCAATTGTTATAACTACGATGGTTCAGTTTCTGAATACATTGTTTTCTAATAAAATGTCTTCTGTCAGAAGAATGCAGGCACTATGTGACAGCGTTATAATTATTGATGAGGTTCAGTCAGTACCTTTAAAGCTGACAAGTATGTTTAATATAGCTATGAACTTTTTACAGAATATATGTAAATGTAGTATTGTGCTGTGTTCAGCGACGCAGCCGACATTTTCAGGTGTAAAGAATAGTATATGTTATGCAAAAAATCCGGATATGGTAAAAATGGATGAAATAAATAATGAAATAGGGGAACCTTTTAGAAGGACCAGAGTAATAAATAAAGTAAGCGGTTATGGTATGTCTATTGATGAATTAGCAGATTTTACCTTCTCCGTTCTGGAAAAAAGCAGTTCCATACTTATTGTTTGTAATACAAAAAATTCAGCTTTAAAGCTGACTGAAAAGTTAAAATTGCAGAAAGACTGTGATACAGAATTATTTCATTTATCTACTTCAATGTGTCAGAAACATAGAATAGATATAATTGACAGGCTAAATGAGTTACTGAAGCAATCAAGAAATGATAATTCTAAAAAGGTAATATGTGTATCTACACAACTTATAGAGGCAGGAGTAGATATAAGTTTCAATAATGCGATTCGTATAGTTGCCGGAATCGACAGTGTCGTGCAGACGGCTGGAAGATGTAACCGGAGTAATGAATATAAACAGATATGTGACGTGTATATTGTAAATTTGAAAAAAGATGAGGAAAATCTTATGTTTTTAAAAGAGATACAAAATGCACAGATGGCTACAATTGCTCTATTAGAAGCTTTTAGTAATAATCCTGAAAAATTTGATAATGACATTTTGAGTACAAAAAGTATTGAATGGTATTATAAGAAACTGTATAAGGAGGCTGAAAATGAATTGGATTATAAAGTAAGGGAAATAGATGATACATTGTTTAATCTGTTATCTGTAAATAATAAGAGGAGTGCAATGGCAAAGGAGGCAAGGGTATTAAATCAATCCTTTAAGGATGCTGGAGAACGATTTAAAATATTTGATGATAATACAGTAGATATAATAGTTCCGTATAATGATAAAGCGGTTAAACTTATTAATGATTTGTGCTCTGAGAAGGCGATGTATGATTTACAATTTGTAAAGGAATGCATTGAGGAGGTAAAGGAATATACGATACATGTGTTTGAGTATCAAAGGAAAATTCTTGATGAACAGGGCGTGATACATAGTTGCTGTGATGGTAATATACTATATCTTGATAAACAATGTTATGACAAAGAATTTGGGCTGTATATAGATGGAAACAGCTTTTATTAGGAAAGGAGAAGATAAGATGAAACACGCTAATATAGTGGAATTTGAGGTGTATGGTGATTACGCATTGTTCTCTGATCCGGTGACCAGGGTAGGAGGAGAGAAAAACAGCTATCAGGTTCCGACTTATGAAGCAATAAAAGGAGTATTGCACAGTATTTATTGGAAACCAACAATTATCTGGGTTATTGATAAGGTCAGAGTTATGAATCAGATACAGACGGAATCTAAAGGCATCAGGCCGATTAAATATAACAGCAATAAAAATGATTTATCTTATTATACATATCTGAAGAATTGCAGATACCAGGTTCAAGCACATTTTGAATGGAATGAGAACAGGGAAAATTTGAAGGATGATCGTAACGAAAATAAACATTTTTATGTTGCAAAGAGAATGATAGAGAGAGGAGGCAGAAGAGATGTATTTCTTGGAACGAGGGAATGTCAGGCATATGTCGAACCGTGTGAATTTGGAACCGGAGAAGGAGCTTATGATGATACTCCGGAGATTGATTATGGAATAATGTATCATGGGATAACTTATGCAGATGAAGCTTATTCAGATGATACATACGATATGATGACCGTAAGAATGTGGCACTGCGTGATGAAAAATGGAATTATATCATTTGACAGACCGGAGAAGTGTATACACAGATCTGTCCGTAAAATGGGTATTAAAGAATTTGGACAGAATTATAATAATTTTTCCGGTATTGGAGAATTTAAGGAGGTGGAATAATTGGGATGGATGCAAAAGTGCTATGATACATATGAAAATAATAAGAGAATGGTTGGACAAGGTGATAATAAGGAACCGCTCTGTCCTATAGGGCATATGAATGCCACAGCACAGATAGAGGTGATTATAAATGATAATGGTAATTTTAAGAATGCATATACAGTTGATAAAAATGATGGAAGAATATTGATTCAGGTTACTGAGAAATCGGCGGGAAGGGCCAGTGGAATAGCTCCGCATGCATTGTGTGATACATTACCATATGTTGGAGGTGATTATATTGAGTATGTTGAAGGAAAAAAGGATAAAGAAAAAGCAGCCGGTAAATTTAAAGCATATTCTGAGAATCTTAAAAGATGGTGTGAATCTGAATATAGCTGCACGAAAATAAGGGCTGTGTATTCGTATATATCCAAGTCGTGTCTGATAAAAGATTTGATAAATAGTGGAATAATATCATTGGATAATGGATATTTATCATATCAGAAAATATCGGGTAATTCATACGAAAAATGTCTTGTGAGGTTTAGAGTATTAGGAGATGAAGACAGTAATGATGCTGTGTGGAAAGATACCGAGTTAATTGAAAAATATACAATGTATTCGATTAATATGCTCAAAGGTAAAAAAGATTACTGCTATATAAGTGGAAAAGAATCTGTGATAGCAACAAATCATCCCAAGGGAATAATAGCATCAAGTTATGGTGCTAAGTTATTATCTGCTAATGATGAATCTGGGTTCACGTATAGAGGAAGATTTGTAGATTCTAATGAGGCTTATGCTGTAAGTTATGAAGTATCTCAGAAGGCTCACAGTGCATTACATTGGGTGATAGCGAATCAGGGAATAAGTGTTGGAAATAAGGATAAGAGAACCTTTGTATGCTGGAATCCTAAGGGTAAAGAAGTTATTAAAATTATGGACAGCCCTTTTGGACCGGATGAAGGTGATGAGCCTATAGCAAAGACTAATCCTGAATATAGAAAAAAGTTAAAAAGAGCATTACTTGGGTATAGAGAAAAATTAAATGAAGATGATGATATTGTAATAATGAGTTTGGAGGCGGCTACTACTGGAAGACTTTCAGTAACATATTATAATGAATTGATGTCTTCTGATTTTTATAACAGGTTAGAGAAATGGTACAGTTCGTTTGTGTGGTATTTTACAAAATTTACACAAGAAAGGAAACCTATAAAAGAGCAAAGAACACCTACAATGTATGAAATTGTACGTTGTGCATATGGAACAGAAGATAGTACCGGTAAATTAGTGGTGAATGATAAGCTGTTTAATCAACAACTACAAAGAATAATAAGGTGTATGTTGGATGATCAACCCTTACCAAGGGACGTGGTTGATACGCTATTTCAAAGGATATCAAATCCACAAAAGTATTCTTATGGAAATCGAGAAAAGATTCTATCTGTAGCATGTGCAGCAGTAGTAAAAAAAGTGCATGATACAATGAAGAATAAATTATTAAGTCAGGAAGAGGAGGAAAAGATAATGGAGCTTGATTTAAAAAATACTAATAGAAGTTATCTGTTTGGAAGGCTGCTTGCAATAATGGAAAAACTTGAAAAAGATACTTATTCTCAGGAAGAAAGGGCAAATGGAAAAAGAGAGACTAATGCAATGAGGTACCAGAATGTTTTTATAAGTCATCCTATGAGAACATGGATGACATTAAAAGAACTGCTAGGACCATATTATGAAAAGCTGAATATGAAAAGCAGAGATTATTATGATTATCTGATAGGTGAAATTGTAAAGCTGATAGAAAGTAAAGATGCAGGAAATTTAAATAAACCATTAAATGAAAATTTTTTACTTGGATATTATTTACAAAGAGAAGACCTGTATAAAAAAAATAATAAAAGTGATGAATCAAATAAAAACTAATGGAGGAATATATTATGGGAATATTACAGAATAAAATTGATTTTACAGTATTGGTTACAGTTGAGAATGCGAATCCAAATGGAGATCCATTAAATGGAAACAGACCTAGAACTACCTATGAGGGTAATGGAGAAATTTCCGATGTATGTATAAAAAGAAAAATAAGAAATAGACTTCAGGATATGGGTGAGAATATTTTTGTTCAATCTGAAGATAGATGTGATGATGGATGCAAGAGTTTAAGTGAAAGAGCAACAACAAATATTAAAGATTATGCATCTAAAGATGACTATGCTAAAAAAGCGTGTGAAGAATGGATAGATGTAAGGAGTTTTGGACAGGTCTTTGCATTTAAGGCAAAGGGGAAAGAAAAAGACAGTAAAGGAGTTTCGGTAGGGGTGCGTGGACCGGTGTCGATACATCAGGGATTGAGCATTTCTGATGTAAATATACAGGATATGCAGATAACCAAGAGTGTAAACAGTGAGGATGGAGATAAAAAAGGATCTGATACAATGGGAACAAAACATATGGTTAAATTTGGTTTGTATAGAATTAAAGGATCTATAAATGTTCAGCTTGCTGAGAAAACAGGATTTACAGAGGAAGATGCAGATAAAATAAAGGAGGCTTTAAGAACGCTCTTTATTAATGACTCATCATCAGCACGTCCTGATGGAAGTATGGAAGTTGTTAAGGTTTATTGGTGGAAACATAATAATAAAATCGGACAGTATTCATCAGCAAAAGTTCATAAATCTTTGAAAATAGAGTTAAAGGATGGAATTGATATACCTAAAAAGGTTGAAGATTATGATATAATGGTTGAAAAATTAGACGGATTGGAGCCTGAGATTATTGAGGGAATATAGGGAAGAGGAGTATTTGATGTTGTCAGGTATACAACATTTTGCATTTTGTAGAAGGCAGTGGGCCTTAATACATATAGAGCAGCAGTGGGAGGACAATTACAGGACAACAGACGGAGATTTGTTTCATAAGAGGGCTCATGATGAGTCCCTCTTAGAGAAACGTGGAAATATAATAATTGCAAGGGGACTAAGGATAGCTTCCAAGTTATTAGGCGTTTCGGGTCAATGTGATATAGTGGAATTTCACAAATGTGAAGATGGTGTTAAGCTTAATAAATTCGATGGAAAATGGAATGTATATCCTGTTGAATATAAGAGAGGCACATCGAAAAATGGAATTGAAGATGAGGTGCAGTTATGTGCACAGGCAATTTGCTTAGAAGAAATGTTCTTAACTTCAATTGAAAGAGGAGCTTTGTACTATGGCGAGAACAAAAGAAGGACAGAGGTAATGTTTTCTGATGAACTAAGAAATAGAGTGTATGAAATGGCTGAGGAAATGCATCAATTATACATTAAAGGTCATACACCATGTGTAAAAATGCAAAAAAAATGTCGTTCCTGTTCATTAAAAAATACCTGTCTTCCTAAAATACAAAAGGGAATAAAAGTAAAGAACTATATAGAAGAACGGCTATAATATGGGTTAAGAAAAGGAGATTTTAAATGAAAAAACTTCTGAATACATTATACATTATTTCTGAGGATAGCTACCTTTCGCTTGATGGAGAAAATGTTGTTGTTCAAAAGGGAAAAGAAAAGATTGGCAGAGTTCCATTACATACAATAGAGGGAATAGTATGTTTCTCGTATGCTGGGGCATCACCGGCATTAATGGGTGCATGTTGTGAAAAAAATATTGGTTTAACGTTTTTTTCTCCTAATGGCAGATTTCTTGCAAGGGTTGTTGGAGAAGAGTATGGAAATGTTCTGCTAAGAAAAGAACAGTATAGAATATCAGATTCGAAGGAACTGAGTTGCATTTATGCCCGCAACATGATATTGGGAAAAGTGTATAATTGCAGATGGTCATTAGAACGCACATTGAGAGATCATTCGTTAAGGGTAGACAGTGATAAAATAAGGGATATTTCACAAGATTTAAAAACAAATCTTACATATATAAGAGAATGTGAAGATTTGGATAATTTAAGAGGAATTGAAGGACAAACTGCCTCAAGATATTTTTCTGTATTTGATGAACTTATACTTAATCAAAAAGAGAAATTTTATTTTAGAGGAAGAAATCGCAGGCCACCATTAGATAATGTAAATGCACTGTTGTCGCTGGCATACACTGTGTTGACAAATGAGGTTGCAAATTCCCTGGAAAGTGTTGGATTAGATCCATATGTAGGATTTATGCATAGAGACAGACCGGGGAGAAAATCTTTGGCATTAGATATGGTTGAGGAATTGAGAGGCGTTGTTGCTGATCGATTTGTTGTAACGTTAATAAATAAAAAAATAATAAAGGATATACATTTTGATGAACAGACGGATGGTGCTGTAATATTGACGGATGAGGGTCGAAAGCAGTTTTTTAATGCATGGCAATTGAGAAAAAAGGAGCAGATTACACATCCGTTTCTAAATGAAAAAATAGAATGGGGATTAGTTCCGTATGTTCAGGCATTATTATTGGCAAGAGCAATAAGAGGTGATATAGATGAATATCCTCCTTTTTTATGGAAGTAGGTGAATAGATGCTATTATTAATAACATATGATGTTTCAACAGAAAACAAAGAGGGTAAAAGCAGATTAAGGAAAGTTGCAAAGAAGTGTGTTAATTATGGTCAAAGGGTGCAAAATTCTGTTTTTGAATGTTTGGTTAATCCATCACAGTATCTAAAGTTAAAAAATGATTTATTAAATTTGATAGATCCGGAACAGGATAGTTTGAGATTTTATAATCTTGGAAAAGAATATAAAAACAGAATAGAACATTATGGTACTAAAGAAACCTATGATCCTGAGGGTGTATTAATATTATAAAATATTGGTGCGATTAGTAAGCGAACATCATAATGCTGATTGTTTCGCACCAAAAATAAAACTAAAAATATAATAAAAGTTGTTATAAAATACATAATATTATATTTTTTTGTTAAATTTATGCAAAAATCAAATATAAATAGATGATTTTATGTGGGTTTTTGCAGTCTTTCTCCATGCGAGAGAGTGGATTGAAATAATGTAATTTTGGATTCGTACATCTTTTAACAAGGTCTTTCTCCATGCGAGAGAGTGGATTGAAATAAAGATGTATAATGTCATTCTAGCACTGTCATAGGTCTTTCTCCATGCGAGAGAGTGGATTGAAATACTCCTTAACTTAACTTGACTTAAAATAATAAGGTCTTTCTCCATGCGAGAGAGTGGATTGAAATAGTCCTGAGCAGGTTGATGAAATAGCCAACAAATGTCTTTCTCCATGCGAGAGAGTGGATTGAAATTTCTACAGGACGCGGTCTGTGGAAAGAAAAAAACAGTCTTTCTCCATGCGAGAGAGTGGATTGAAATCGGGTAGAACCCGTGATTTGCTGGCTGAAATCAGTCTTTCTCCATGCGAGAGAGTGGATTGAAATCAATGGCGGAAATGTGGAGACAAATGATAAGGTTGTCTTTCTCCATGCGAGAGAGTGGATTGAAATTGATTCCCGATATAAATTATAATCCCTTATGGTGTCTTTCTCCATGCGAGAGAGTGGATTGAAATCGGCATCCGACAGGGGAATAAAAGTCAAACCATCGTCTTTCTCCATGCGAGAGAGTGGATTGAAATATGGAAGGAGTAGTTGCGATATGAATACATTACTGTCTTTCTCCATGCGAGAGAGTGGATTGAAATAAAGGTCTTGTTGCAGATACAGTAGCAAGGACACCAGCTCTTGCTGTCTTTCTCCATGCGAGAGAGTGGATTGAAATATTTCCGAATATGACAATAAGAAAAAAGATATAGGTCTTTCTCCATGCGAGAGAGTGGATTGAAATCACCTCGTCACTACTGTACTGTAATGTACTATCAGTCTTTCTCCATGCGAGAGAGTGGATTGAAATCTGAAGGAATGGCAGAAACATATCAAGGTAAATAAAGTCTTTCTCCATGCGAGAGAGTGGATTGAAATATTGCAGGTGAAACGGGACCAGAATTAATCACATTCTATATACAGGGGAGCGAATTAAAAATTCTTTCCCTGTATTATATAGATCTTTTTAAGGTGAAATTGATTAGTATATATAAAAAAGTAACGTTATATACACGTTCTAACATATTGTTTATAATAATACTAAAAGAAGAAAGGAAAACTAAAAATGGAAGATAAAGAAAGTCAAGTTATTAAAATGTCTATATTGTATAAATTGAGATTAATTTTTTCACAGGGAGGAAAGAAAGAATACACAACTGATGAAATTGTTGAGTTGATTGACAAAATGGCTATAGAAAAGGACTTCTAGAATTATAAATGGTGGCGGGGTATCACTTTTATAGTATTAACAAAGAGAATAAAGACTATGCTGACAGATTAATCCCAGTTTATACAGCAAAACGGAACAGTTGGGCTTGTATCTTTTTGAGATTCTGTTATTGCTTCTATTTCATCAGGTAACGGATCATCTTCAGAAATATCTGGGATAAAATCAGTAATATTTTTAATGTTATCTTTGTTCATGAAATCACCTTTACAATTTATATATATTTACAAATAAAAAAGACTTATTACTAAGTCTTTTAAATCGCATCATGCGAACCATTATGGCAAATTCGGATAAATCCTTATTTGAACTCGTATTGTATACTACAATAATATCACAAATAAGACATGTTGTCAAATATAATATAAATAAAAATGATAATAAATTCCTTTACCCCTCCTCAAATTCCCACAAGTTTTTTATCTGCCCCTCTATCCTGTCATAGCTCCACAGTAACTTGCTTCTTATAGGACTGTTGGGATCATTTACTATGAACTTGCCGTTTTTAACGCCGGTAAGGACTATAAGGTGGCCGGTTGTTGTAAAATCACCTTTGGCCATGCTGCATATGATAGGGTGACCGGATTCCAGTGCGGATTTCATGCTTGATTCATCAAGGGGAAGTTCAGAGCCTGATATTCCGAATTCAGAAACACCGGTTGTAAAAAATGACCAGCTTGTGCCGTCCTGAAAGTAACCATTTTCATCAGCGTATTTAGCTACTGTGTATGGTGTAATATCATTTCGTCCGGTGAGACCTGCCACTACCATTGACACACAGGTAGGACCACAGCCGTTGATAGCTATGGTATCATCGCCATACATTCCGTACCCCCAGCGTTTATCATATTGAAGCAGCAACGGAAATGTACCCTTAGTCACATCGCCTATCAAATCTGAATAAACTTCTCCACGGCAAGAGGGATAATCAAGTACATAATCAAGCATATCGGGATTGTTTGAGAGCATTACCATTAATACATCCGGATAATCCTGACGATTGTCGAGAATTGTCTGGTAATCATCATTCTGATGCGCTGTGGATGAGAGATTGCTCATGGCATCATCACTGTTAGATACTGTTTCGGGCAGTGAATATGTGTCGGCATCATAGTAAATACCGGGAAAAGTTTTGTTTCCCGGATTTTTTTTAATGGTTATTATAATGCATATTGCCAGAATGGCAAATGCCGGTATTAGAAGTAATGGCTTTTTTGATTTTCTCTTTTTACGTCGTTTAATAGGTTTGTTTGTCATAGTTAACCTCGCTCCATTCATATAAAAATATTTAGTAAAAAAAAACAATCATTTGAACTGATAGCAGGATTGTATCAGATTACAAATGATTGTTCTTTAAAATAATCCTATTTAATTCTTAAGATATTCTTAAGACAGAGCGGGAATATAAGATAATCCAATGTCAAATATTATTCATTTGGAAGCTCTACATGAAAAATGGTGTGTTCCCGGTTACTTTCTGCGGATATGGTTCCGCCGTGGAGTTCTACGATTTCTTTTGCGATGGCAAGTCCGAGACCGCTTCCTCCGGTTTTGGTATTTCGTGAAGCATCAAGTCGGTAGAAATTCTCAAATATTTTATCAAGCTTTTCTTTTGGAATCTCTTTACCGGAATTTATGACATCTACAGCAATATGAGTGTTACTTTTGGAAACGTTAATGATAATGTCGCTGTTGTCACGGCTGTAATTTATGGCATTTTTTATAAGATTGCCGAATACTCTGCCAAGCTTATCGGGGTCTCCGTACAGCGTGATGCCGGAATCACAGTTTACATTGATGGTCTTGTCCATTTCCTGCAATACAGGGTAAAAGTCATCGACAAGCTGTGCCAATAAAAGGTTGAGGTTTAAGTCTTCCTTTTCTAAAATGATTTTTTCAGAGTTAAATCTTGCGGTGTCAAAAAGTTCATTTATAAGGTCCTCAAGTCTGTATGATTTTTCAAGAGCTATGCGGATATACTTTTTGCGCTGTTCTGCCGGCATATCGTCTATCTCATCCAATATGGAAAGATAACCAATCATGGATGTTAAGGGCGTTTTGATGTCGTGGGCAAGATAGACGATAAGTTCATCTTTCTTCTGTTCGTTTTCACGGGCGCGCCTGTCGGCAGATATGGATTCCTGCTTGAAATGATTCAGTTTCTTTTCCAATTCTGACATTTCCGGTGGCAGAGAGATATAATCTGCATCTTTGTCAAAAAGTTTGTTGGCTGATTCGGAAAATGCTGAAATATATGATAATGATTTTCGCAAAAAATGAATAAGCAAAACCGAAAAGGAAATGCAGCAAACAAGCAGAATGAATGCAATGCTGCCTCCGGAGTCAAAGAACATGTCAAAATATTTGATGGCTTTGTAGTACAGATTAGGGGAATAATCATAAAGCCATTGAAAATCGGAATTTAAAATATACTGGCGTAAGAATATATATCCTGCTCCGACTATGAAAAAACAAACAATTATAAATATAAGCATTTGTTTAATGATTTTTTTTGATAATTCAGAAATTTTATTTTTCAATTTTGTAACCTACCCCGTATATAGTTTTTATGTATTTTGGTTTTCTGCCGCCGTCATTCATCTTTTGTCTCAGATGCCGTATGTGAACCATTATGGTGTTGTTGTCTTTTTCATAATATTCATCGCCCCACACGGATGCAAAGATTTCATCGCTTTTTACCACATTTCCACGGTTGCTGCACAGCAGCCAGAGTATGGAAAATTCAGTTTTGGTGAGCTCTACTTTGTTTTCATTAAAGAAAAATTCGTGAGTATCATCACTTATCCGTATGCCACGAAAATCAATTTCATGGTTATCATCAGCTGGAGTATTGTATTTTTTGTATCTTCTGAGCTGGGCTTTGACTCTGGCTATAAGTTCCAATGGCTGAAATGGTTTTGTAACATAATCATCCGCCCCTATGCTCAGTCCGTTGATTTTATCAATATCCTCAACTTTGGCAGTTGCAAATATTATAGGAAAATTATATTTTTCACGTATTTTGATGCAGAGTTCAAATCCACTCATTCCGGGCATCATTACATCTAAAATTGCAAGGTCAATATCTAAATTATCTAGAGAAGCAAGAACTTCATCGGGAGTGTAAAATTTAAATACAGTAAAATTTTCGCCCGTGAGATATATTTCAAGTAAATCCGCAATTTCCTTTTCGTCATCAACAATCATTATATTCGCCAAAGCAGGCACCTCCTTTTGTCTGTATTCTATCAATAATACTTGACTTTGCACAGTGTAATTTGATAAAATCATAACAAAAATATTACAAATATGCGGCACTCTGTGTCTGCGGAATGGAGATTTATTATGAATAAGCGTTTAAAAAAGGTACTTGCACTTGCACTTGGAGCAGCACTGACCGTGACTTCTCTTACTGCATGTGGAAGCGGTTCAAAAAAGAGCAGTGCAAAATATAACATTGGTATATGCCAGTTAGTTCAGCACGAAGCACTTGATGCTGCAACTAAGGGATTTAAGGATGCTCTTAAGGAAAAACTCGGAGACGATGTAAAATTTGATGAGCAGAATGCACAGGGTGATTCAGCTACATGTGCGACTATAGTTAATTCATTTGTATCATCTAATGTGGATTTGATTCTTGCAAATGCTACAGCACCTCTTCAGGCAGCAGCAAATGCCACAGAAGATATACCTATTCTTGGAACTTCAGTTACTGATTACGCTACAGCATTGGATTTAAAAGATTTCTCAGGAAGTACCGGAATTAACGTTTCAGGTACATGTGACCTTGCACCGCTTGACAAACAGGCAGAGTTGTTACATGAATTATTCCCTGATGCAAAGAAGGTCGGCATATTATACTGTTCTGCTGAGCCGAACTCAAAGTTCCAGGCAGAGAATATTGAAAAATATCTTAAAGACTACGGATATGAGTGTACAGAATATACATTTGTAGATTCAAATGATATTGCAGCAGTTGTAAACGGTGCTGTTTCAGAGAGTGAAGTAATGTACATACCAACTGATAACACAGCAGCTTCAAATACAGAGGTAATCGACAGCATTGCAAGACCGGCAGGAATACCTATCGTTGCAGGTGAAGCGGGTATATGTGCAGGTTGTGGTGTGGCTACATTATCAATCAGCTATTATGATCTCGGATACCAGACAGGACTTCAGGCATATGAAATACTTAAGAACGGTAAAGATGTTTCAAAGCTGGATATAGAGTATGCACCAAATGTTACAAAGAAGTATAACAAAGAAATCTGTGATGAATTAAACATTACAGTTCCTGACGGATACGAGGCAATAGAAGAATAAAAATTAAATCAGATCAGAAATGAGGATTATTATGGATATTTCAGGATTAATCGGTGCGATGCCGGGAGCGGTGGCACAGGGATTAATATGGGGAATAATGGCTATAGGCGTGTACATTACATACAGGATACTGGATGTGGCAGACCTTACGGTTGATGGAACCATGTGTACAGGCGGTGCCGTTTGCGTTATGATGATGATTTCGGGACATAATGTATGGGTTAGTTTATTATGTGCGGTTCTTGCGGGACTTGCAGCAGGACTTATGACGGGAATCTTTCATGTTGTTATGGGAATACCTGCCATTCTTGCCGGTATATTATCACAGCTTGCATTATATTCGATAAACTTAAAGATTATAGGTTCGTCGAACCAGGTTATTTCATCAGGTAAATATGATGTACTTGTGGCACTTAAATATATTAAGGGTGTTTCATTCTTTAAGAATACAATATTTATTGTAGCAATATTTACAATAGTGATTATTGCACTGTTATACTGGTTCTTCGGAACAGCTCTCGGATGTTCGTTAAGAGCTACGGGAAGCAATCAGAACATGAGCCGTGCGCAGGGAATAAATACAAAGTTCAATGTTGTTCTCGGACTTATGCTTTCAAACGGACTTGTTGCATTATCGAGCGCACTTTATGCCCAGTATCAGGGATTCGTTGATATAAATATGGGACGTGGTGCCATCGTAATCGGTCTTGCGGCAGTTATCATAGGAACAGTTATATTCGAGAAAATATTTAAAAATTTTGCATTAAAACTTTTAAGTGTTTCAATCGGTGCAGTTGTATACTACATTGTATTGCAGGTAGTAATCTGGTTAGGATTTGATACAGATTTACTCAAACTTTTATCAGCACTCGTGGTTGCTGTATTCTTAGCACTTCCATATTGGAAGAAGACATATATGCCTGCCATCAGAACAATGAAAAAGAGATCGGCAATAAGAAAACACAATAAGAGTGTATTAGCTGAGAAGAAGGGGGCGTAAATATGTTAGAGGTAAAGAATATTCACAAGACCTTCAACAAAGGCACTATTAATGAGAAAAAGGCACTTAACGGTTTGTCATTAAAACTTAACGAGGGTGATTTTGTTACGGTTATCGGAGGAAACGGTGCCGGAAAATCTACATTGTTAAATGCACTTGCAGGTGTGTGGACGGTTGATGAAGGTCACATACTTATAGACGGACTTGATGTCACATATATGCCTGAATATAAAAGGGCAGCTTTTCTTGGAAGAGTATTTCAGGACCCGATGATGGGAACTGCGGCTGACATGGGAATAGATGAAAATCTTGCACTTGCAGCAAGACGTGGAAAATTCAGAGGATTGTCAATAGGTATAACTCATAAGGAAAGAGAAGAATATAAGGAATATTTAAAGACACTTAATCTCGGACTTGAAGATAGAATTACATCTAAGGTAGGTCTGTTGTCAGGTGGACAGAGACAGGCGGTTACACTTCTTATGGCAACACTTAAGAAGCCGAAGCTTCTGTTGCTTGATGAGCATACTGCAGCACTTGATCCTAAGACTGCAGCAAAGGTTCTTGAGACAACCAACAATATTGTAAACGAGCATAATCTTACAACGCTTATGATAACTCATAATATGAAGGATGCCATTGCGACAGGTAACAGACTTATCATGATGAATAACGGTCAGATTGTTCTTGACATTCAGGGTGAAGAGAAGAAGAAACTTACCGTAGATGACCTGCTTCACAAATTTGCTGAAGTCAGCGGTGAAGAATTTAATAATGACAGAGCATTACTTTCATAATTAAAATGATGTGATATTATTAACCGGGCAGCGGACTAATCTGTAAATGATTAATCTGCTGTCCGGTTTATTAATTCAGATTATTCCGAGTAATTTAAGTCCGTGGGCAACACCGCCTGAATTATTTGTCGTGGTGATAAGGCTGGCAATGGATTTTACATTGTCAGGAGCATTTTCCATGGCGACCGATTTTCCGGTAGTCTGTAACATGTGAATATCATTTTCGCTGTCACCGAATGAGACTGTCTCAGAAACCGGTATATCAATCAGTTCACACAAATGAAGAATAGCATTTCCTTTAGTTGCATCCGCAAGGGTTACTTCGACATTTCCGCTTCCGCCACTGACACATGAGAGCAGACCGGTCGATGAAATTATATCTATGGTTTCGTTTCGCAGATATAATGAGCCGTCATCCATAGGCTTAAAATTAATAGTTATTTTCTCCACATCGGTTCCTGTATCTTTAAGATATTGTTTCACCGATGGTATAATCGTTCGGTTGCTTAAAATGAAGTCGCGTATGGCCTGTGGTACGTTAAGCTTTTTAAGAAATTCTACATTTTTCTCTTCCATATAAGCACTTCCATCTATAAATAAATCAAACATTATATTATCAATGTCTAACATATCTGTAAGTTTAAGAACCAGAGAGTTGCTCATGTAGTTCTGATATATTGCAGTATTATCGTGTACAGAATAAATGGCGGCACCGTTGGAGGTAATGGCATAATCAATCATCGGAAGCTTATCTGCAACATTTGAAATGCCTGAATAGTTGCGTCCGGTGGCGATAATTATTTTTACACCGTTTTCAGATGCCTGTGACAGTGCGTCTATATTAATCTGGGGAAGACATTTGTCATCATTTAAAAGAGTTCCGTCTAAATCAAGAAAAACAGCTTTAAAGTTCATGGAATTTGTCCTTTCTAATAAAATTATCAGATGTTTGAAATTGCTTTGATTTTTATACAGGCTTGTGCAAATTTATAGGCTGCAACGCTCACGCGTTTTCACTATCTTCGGCTGGCAGCGGTACTAAGCGGCTAAAAGACACCCGCTAAGTACCGGCCGCCTCAGAATGTCGCTTATGCAGCCGATAAATTTGCACAATGCTGTTTATAAGATATAATCATAGCAGTTGTTTTCACAACAGTCTGAAAATTTTGTAACGTAAGTGTGTTTGGTGTTATGTAAACTATTAGCAGATGTATCCGGAGGCATTCTGAGGCGGCTGGTACTTTGCGGATGGCTTAATTTTCATATTAAGCCATCTGCTTATGTACCACTGCCAGCCGAGGATAGCGGGAGCGTGCCGACGATACAACTGCTAATAGTTTACATGAATTGTAAGACGCTGACAACAAAAACAATAGCATTTCTTAAACTTATATAAATTGTTCGTATTTGATTGACATAAAAGTACCAAACTTATATTATAAAGAATGTTTAATTAATTATGAAATGTCAGAATTTATATAATTTTATGTGCGAGACTTCCGGCTGCATAGGAGACATTCTGAGGCGGCCGGCACTTAGCTGGTGTAATAATATGAAAAATATGACTATAGGAATAAAATTCATATTATTACACCTGCTTATGTACCGTTGCCAGCCGAAGATAGCGAAAGCGTGTCTACGTTGCAGCCGGAAGCCTTGCACATGGTTAAAGAATAAAACAGACATTTCAATGTAAAAAACAGAAAGGACTTTAAACTGATGTTAAAAATAAAAAATATAGTAAAAGACTATGTTTCAGGTGATACTACCGTCAGGGCATTAAAGGGAATAGATATAGAATTCAGAGAGAATGAATTTGTATCTATTCTCGGACCGTCAGGATGTGGTAAAACCACGATGCTTAATATTATTGGCGGACTTGATAAGTATACGAGCGGTGATCTCATTATCAATGGAAAATCCACAAAGGAATTTAAGGATGCCGATTGGGACACATACAGAAATCATTCTATAGGCTTTGTTTTTCAGAGCTACAATCTGATATCGCACCAGACTGTACTGTCTAATGTTGAACTTGCCATGACATTGTCAGGTGTGTCAAAGGCTGAGAGAAGACAGAGAGCCAAAGAGGCACTGGAGAAAGTAGGTCTTGGTGATCAGCTTAACAAGAAACCAAATCAGATGTCGGGAGGTCAGATGCAGAGAGTGGCGATAGCCAGAGCACTTGTAAATGATCCTGATATTATACTTGCGGATGAGCCGACCGGAGCACTTGACTCCACAACAAGCGTCCAGATTATGGAGATTCTTAAAGAAATTTCAAAAGATAAACTCATTATTATGGTAACTCACAATCCGGAGCTTGCCGAGAAATATTCTACACGAATAGTAAGATTTCTTGATGGAAAACTTACAGACGATTCAGACCCTTATGACAGTGGCAGTGAAGAAGTGAAGGCAGACGGAGAGAAGATTAAGAAGCCGTCAATGTCATTTTTTACAGCCATATCCCTTAGTTTTAACAATCTTCTGACCAAAAAAGGAAGAACATTTCTGACAGCATTTGCGGGTTCGATAGGTATAATAGGTATCGCACTTATACTTGCATTGTCAAATGGTGTGCAAAATTATATAGATAAAACGGAGAAAGAGGCTCTTGCCAATTATCCGATAACGATAACGAAAGAGACTTCAGATTTTGGTGAGCTGTTTACACTGATGAGTGATGAGGCACAAAAGGATACAAGTGACAATGACGAAAATCTTGTGTATTCCAATAATATGATGAAGAGCATGATGAATACAATGCTTGCAGGTACAAAGACAAATAATATGAAAGATTTTAAGGCATATATTGAGAGCGATGAATGCGATATAGATAAATATGTGTCTGATATTCAATATAAATATTCTACTACGATGAACATTTATAAGGAGGATACTACTGATGGATTGTGCAAGGTAAATCCTTCGCCGGTATTTGAAAAGATGGGAATGGAGTCAATGCTTGAGATGAATTCCATGTCATCAGCAATGGGCGGCAACTCAAGTGATATGAATGTATGGATGCAGCTTCCTGATAATGAGGATTATCTTGCAAGCCAGTATGAGGTGCTGGAAGGAAAACTTCCGTCTTCATATGATGAGGCGGTCATCATAACAGATCCGAGCGGTGAGATAAGTGATTACTGTCTGTATTCTCTCGGAATAGAAAATATGGATGATATAGCACAGAATGTAAAAGATAAGCTTGCCGGAAAAGATACTGAAATCACTGATGTAGAAAAAACTTCATATACATATGATGAGCTTATGGGACTGAAATTTAAGCTGCTTAATAACAGTGATTATTATCAGAAGAACAGTAACGGAACATGGACAGATAAATCCGGGGATGACATGTATGTTATATCAAAGCTTGCAGATGCACTTGAGATAAAGATAGTGGGAGTTGTGAAGGTGAAAGAAGAAGGAACTGACGCGGCATCGCACGGTGGAGTGGGATATCGTTCAGACCTTATGGAGTATCTTGTAAATGAGGTAAATGACAGTGAAATAGTTAAACAGCAGAAAGATAATCCGGATGTGGATGTATTTACGGGTATGCCTTTTGACAACTCTGAGAATACTAATGCTGCAATGAGTGCAGAGGAATTTCAGGCGTATGTAGCTACTTTATCAGAAGAGGAGCAGGAACAGATAGCGGCTTACACCCAGCAGATGCAGGCATCAGGAATGACAGAGGATGAAATAGTGGCACAGATGGTATCTATGATGCAGCAGCAGTCAGATGATGTATCGTATGAAGGGAATATAAAGAAGATGGGCGTGTCTGATATAGATGAGCCGGTTGCCATAAATATTTATCCTAAAGATTTTGAGACGAAGGATGATATAAGTAATATTATAGAAGAATATAATAAAACAAAGACTTCAGAGGACGATAAAATAAGTTATACCGATTATATCGGACTTATGCTTTCATCTGTTACTACAATAATAAATGCTATAACATATGTACTTGTGGGGTTTGTTTCTATTTCACTTATTGTTTCATCTATAATGATAGGAATAATCACATATATTTCTGTTCTTGAGAGAACAAAGGAAATAGGTATATTAAGAGCTATAGGTGCATCTAAGAAAGATGTTTCACGAGTATTTAATGCTGAGACATTTATAGTCGGAGTAGTATCGGGTGCCATAGGTATAGGCATCACGCTGTTGCTGTGCATACCTGTAAATATCATTGTAAAATCAGCGATGGATATTTCAGGAATAGCATCCCTTCCGTGGTATGATGGAGTAATCCTCATAGTTATAAGCATGCTTTTGACTATGATAGCGGGTGTAATACCGGCAAAAATGGCAGCAAAGAAAGATCCTGTTGTAGCACTTAGAAGTGAATAAAAAAAGGGTTGCATATTCTTTTTTCTGTAGTATAATAAACATATGAACACATGCTCATATGTTGGTCGACGATAATAATTTTGATCACAAATGGCATAAATAGATTCGGGTAGCACCTTTTTGACACCTGAATCATAAATCATAAATAATAAATATATAGCCAACAGGCGGAAAGAAGGAATTATTATGAAGAAAAAATTTAAATTACAGGATCTTGATTGTGCAAACTGTGCAGCAAAAATGGAGGAAAACATTAAGAAAATAAATGGTGTTAATGATGCCAATGTAAGTTTTATGACACAGAAGATGACAATTGATGCAGATGATGAAAAGTTTGATGAAATCATGCAGGAAGTTATCAAAGTATGTGCAAAGGTCGAGCCTGATTGTAAAATTCTTGTCTAAGAAACATTTACAATAATGGATGGAGGCGAACCACATGAATAGAAAGCAGAAGAACATGCTGTACAGAATTATTGTCACGGCAATAATATACGGCGGTGTGATAGTAGCTGAAAAGATTGTGAAACTTGAACTGTTTGAAACATGGTGGGCATCATTGCTTATATTTGCGGTTCCGTATCTGATTATAGGATATGATATCATTTTCAAGGCGGTCAGAAATATTTTTAACGGACAGGTGTTTGATGAGAATTTTCTGATGTGTGTGGCAACATTCGGTGCATTTGGAACAGGTGAAAATTCCGAGGCAGTTGCGGTTATGCTGTTCTATCAGGTAGGAGAATTGTTTCAGGGATACGCAGTTAATAAATCCAGACAGTCTATTACTGAACTGATGGACATTTGCCCGGAATATGCAAATATAGAAGTTGACGGTAAACTTGAACAGGTTGATCCTGATGATGTAAATATAGGTGATGTCATTGTGGTTAAACCGGGTGAGAGAGTTCCGCTTGACGGAAAAGTAATAAAGGGCAGTTCGATGGTAGATACATCAGCACTTACCGGTGAGTCGGTTCCGCGTAAAGTAGATGAAGGAAGCGAGATAATCAGCGGATGTGTCAATGGAAGTGGAACACTGACTGTTGAAGTAACAAAGGAATTTGATGATTCTACTGTTGCTAAGATTCTTGAACTTGTGGAAAATGCAAGCTCAAAGAAAGCAAAGGTCGAAAACTTTATCACTAAATTTGCAAGATATTATACTCCTATAGTAGTTATAGCTGCTGTCATCCTTGCGATTCTGCCACCGATTATTGTTGGCGGAAACTGGGCTTCATGGATAAAGAGAGCATGTATATTTCTCGTAATATCGTGTCCGTGTGCGCTGGTAATATCAGTTCCTTTAAGTTTCTTTGGAGGAATAGGTGCAGCATCTAAAAACGGTATACTGATAAAGGGAAGCAATTATATCGAGGCACTCTCTGAGATGAAAGTCATAGTATTTGATAAGACAGGTACTATAACTAAGGGTGAATTCAAGGTACAGAAACTTATTCCGGGTTCAGGTGATGTCAATAAAGGAGAGCTTATAGAATGGGCTGCTTATGCAGAAGGTTATTCAGATCATCCTATAGCCAAATCGATAAAAGATGCATATGGAAGCAATATTGATCTCAATCTTGTAGACAATGCAGAGGAAATATCAGGACACGGAATAAAGGTTAATGTAAAAGGTAAGGAAGTACTTGCCGGAAATGAAAAGCTTATGAAGCTTAAGAATATCAAATACCAGCCTTGTACCGAAGCAGGAACAGTTGTGTATGTAGCCGTGGAAGGAAAATATACCGGATGTGTACTTATAGCAGACGGTATAAAGGAAGGTGCAGGCCAGGCGTTTGAGAATCTTAAGAAACTTGGAGTCAGAAAGACGGTAATGCTGACCGGTGACAGAAAAGATGTGGGTGAGGCAGTTGCTTCAGAACTTCACATTGATGAGGTGCACACTGAACTTCTTCCGGCTGACAAGGTTAAACAGGTAGAGAGAATACTTGGAGAATCCGATGATAAGAATAAGGTGGCATTTGTCGGTGACGGAATAAATGATGCACCGGTTCTTATGAGATCTGATATCGGAATAGCCATGGGAAGTATGGGTTCCGATGCAGCCATAGAGGCAGCAGATATAGTACTGATGGATGATGATATAAGAAAGATTCCATTGGTAATGCGCATCGCATCAAAGACTATGGGCATAGTAAGACAGAACATAGTATTTGCACTCGGAGTTAAATTACTGGTTCTTATACTCGGTGCATTAGGTGTTGCAAATATGTGGGAAGCAGTATTTGCAGACGTAGGTGTATCAGTTATAGCCATATTAAACGCAATGAGAACACTTAGTATTAAAGAATAGAAAAAAAGTCATCCGATACGGTGTCGGGTGACTTTTTTTATGTGCTGCCATAGTTGATATTTAACACGACAAATGTTAGAATTAATGTAATTGTGATGACAACAAAATATGTGAAATGGAGGACAAGTATGATAAATCCGGCAAAGATGCTTAAAATGAAAGAATACTGGAATCAGTTTGCTGCGAATCATCCGAGATGTGTAAGCTTTCTTGGAGCAGTTTCATCGGAACCGATGGAAGTGGGAACGATAATAGAAGTGAGTATAACTAAACCTGATGGAAGTGTAAAATGTACAAATATAAAGGTGCAGCCATCGGATTTGGAGATGATAGAAGCATTGAAGGCTATGAAATAAACCATAGCGGAAAGGACATTAAATGGAGAAAAAATGGTGGCACGGCTCGGTTGTATATCAGATATATCCGAGAAGCTTTATGGACAGTAACGGAGATGGAATAGGAGATTTAAACGGAATTATAAGCAGGCTTGATTATCTTAAGGAGCTTGGAATAGATGCCATATGGCTTAGTCCTGTGTTTAAGTCACCTAATGATGATAATGGTTATGATATAAGTGATTATAAAGACATTATGGACGAATTCGGTACTATGAAAGATATGGAAAATCTTCTGGCTGAAAGTAACAAAAGAGGCATAAAGATAGTCATGGATCTGGTTCCGAACCACACTTCAGACGAGCATATGTGGTTTGTTGAAGCGAGAAAATCAAAGGACAATCCATACAGAGACTATTATATCTGGCGTGACCCGGTAGACGGACATGAACCGAATGAACTTGGTTCAAACTTCTCTGGAAGTGCGTGGGAATATGATGAGACTACAGGTCAGTACTATATGCATTTATTCAGCAAAAAGCAACCGGATCTTAATTGGGAAAATGAAAAGGTAAGAGAAGAAATTTATGATATAATGAACTTCTGGATAGATAAGGGCATAGGCGGTTTCAGAATGGACGTAATCGAGCTTATAGGCAAGAAACCTGACGAGATGATTATTCCAAACGGACCGAAACTTCACGATTATCTTAAGGAAATGAATAAAAAGACATTCGGTGACAAAGATATGCTTACTGTTGGTGAGTGCTGGTGTGCAGACCCTGAGATTGCTAAAATGTATTCAAATCCGGACAGTCATGAGCTCAGCATGGTATTCCAGTTTGAACATATAGGACTTGACCAGATACCGGGTAAAGATAAATGGGATTTAAGACCATTAGAACTTACAGAGCTTAAGAAAGTTTTAAACAAGTGGCAGATGGCATTTGACGGAGACGGATGGAACAGCCTGTTCTGGAACAATCATGACCTTCCGAGAATCGTTTCACGCTGGGGAAATGATAAAGAGTACAGAGTAGAGTCTGCGAAAATGTTTGCTACACTTCTGCATGGAATGAAGGGAACTCCTTATATCTATCAGGGCGAGGAGCTTGGAATGACCAACATCAGATTTGATGATATCAATGACTATAAAGACATTGAGACGATAAACATGTACAACGACAGAAAGTCAAAAGGATACGCTGTAGATGACATCATGAAATCCATATATACCAAAGGCAGGGACAATGCAAGAACACCTATGCAGTGGGATGACAGTGCAAATGGCGGATTTACAACCGGCACACCTTGGATAAAGATTAATCCGAATTATAAGGAAATAAATGCACAGAGTCAGATAAATGATCCTGAATCTATATTTAATTATTATAAGAAACTTATCAGTCTGAGAAAGGAAAATGAAGTCATTGTCTATGGTGATTTTGTTCCATTACTTGAGGATGATAAAAATGTTTATGCATATGAGCGTGTACTTGGAGATGACAGGATTCGTGTAGTATGTAATTTCACGGACAAAGAAGTGGAATGCGATTATGCAGATGCAAACGGTGTGGAACTTATAAGCAATTATAAGGATTACAAAGATGGAATTTTAAGACCATATGAAGCATTTATGGTGAGATTATAAGATTTTAGAGATATGTAAATTATGCGCGTTTTGAAACTTATCACACAGATGGTTTCCGGCGCGCATTTTTTATGGTTTCTATATCATGAAAATTACTATAGCAGCAGGGTTAAGATATCTCTTTTAATTTTCTAAGGAGAAATCGGTAACGCATCTGTGCGGCATTAAGTTCGTATATATAGCAGTCTATCAGATCCGGTTCGGTAACATTTTCAAAATTTGAATATGCAGTGTCCAGAGCGGATTTTGTTTTGGCAATTTCCTCAATAAGTGGATTGACTGGTGTGACAGTATTTTTCTTTCCTAACATATGCATTACACTCCTTATTTTCTGATTCATATAACCCTTGTATATTACATTATAGTCACAAATTTTGGAATTTATACTAAAAAAATCAAAAAAACACTAGACAAAAAGTTAAAGATGATATACAATATGTGTACATCATCAATTCTAAACAAAATCATAATCTTTTATCCCCCAAATTGGAATTTGAAAGGAAAATATAATTGAATAGAGAAATAATTGCCGTTTATGATATTGAGCCGGAATTTGCTTCGAGATTTGTGAGCTATTTGAAGTCAAAATATGAAGAACGCTATGATATGTATGCTTTTACGGAGCTTACGGCATTACTGGAGTTTGTGGAAAAACACAGGGCAGATATGTTGATAATTTCCCAGAAAAGTATTGAGAGTGTGGATAATCCTATAGTGCCTGATAATTTAAATGTTAAAAGAGTCGTAATCTTATCAGAAAATTGCTGTGACAGTTATATGGATTATAAGGCTGTGGAGAAATACAGACCGGCGGACATAGTGTTCAGAGAGGCAGTAGAATGTGCCTATGAGAAGAAAGTGGAAACCGGTGAGGTTAAAGAGACTGTTTCAGATAAGGAAATAATAGGAGTGTATTCTCCGGTAAACAGATGTATGAAAACCACATTTTCACTTACTTTAAGTAATTTGACCGGTGAAAACAGAAGGGTTCTGTATATCAATTTTGAAGAATATTCAGGTCTGAAAAAACTGTTGAATGTAGATTATGTAGGAGATTTATCGGACCTTGTATATTATTTTTTGCAGGATGAAGAAAGTATAAAAAGCCGTATATATGGAATACGCAGAGAATATAAAAAGTTTGATTTTATTCCTCCAATGATGTTTTCGAACGATATTAGAAATATGGATATGGAAATGTGGGTATCTTTTATAAATGCTGTATCTGGGCTTGAAATGTACGATACGATTGTACTGGATATCAGTGACATGATGCAGGATGTTACGGAGATTCTACGCATATGTGACTGTGTATATATGCCCATGCTTAAGGACGATATATCGCAGGCTAAAATAAGTGAATTTGAAGAGAGAATGTATAACAGACATGAGGATAGTGTTCTGGCAAAAATAAGAAAATTTATAATAAATCCAGAGGAATATATTACAGATTATGCTGATGGTATGGGCAGATTGATAAACGGCAGATTTAAGGAGTTTGTCAGGGAGATAACAGGAGGGGCGGAAAATAGAAGATTTTGAAAGTATTAGAAGAGATGTGTTGGGCAGGGCAGATCTGTCTGTGGAGATAAAAGATGATGAATTGTACAGGATAATTGATGATGTGATATTGGAGAAATGCAGGTATAAGTCTGTAAAAGAAAGGGTGATGTTAAGAAAAAAATTATTTGATTCTATAAGAGGTCTGGATGTGTTGCAGAATATAATTGATGATGATGATGTTACAGAGATTATGATAAACGGACCGGATAGAATATTTATAGAAAGAGACGGAAAGATATTCAGATATAATGAAGTATTTTCATCTGAAGAGCGGCTTAATGATCTGATTCAGCAGATGGTGGCAAAGGTCAACAGAAGAGTTAATGAGGCTTCGCCGATAGCCGACAGTAGATTAAGTGATGGCTCAAGGGTGAATGTGGTATTGGAACCGGTTGCGCTTGACGGACCGGCAGTTACGATAAGAAAGTTTCCGAAAGAAACCATAAATATGGATAAGCTGATTGAATTTGATTCACTGACAGAAGAAGTAGCGGAGTTTCTAAGTATGCTGGTGGTTTCGGGATACAATATATTTATAAGTGGTGGAACAGGTTCCGGCAAAACCACATTTTTGAATGCTCTGGCGGGATATATTCCAAAGGATGAAAGAATAATTACAATCGAGGATTCAGCGGAATTGAAGATAAAAGGTATCGGAAATCTTGTCAGATTAGAGGCGAGGCAGGAAAATTCCGAGGGCGAGAACGGTGTGGACATAAGGCAGCTTATAAGGGCTGCACTTCGTATGAGACCGGATCGCATAATAGTAGGAGAAGTCAGAGGCGGTGAAGCATTAGATATGCTTCAGGCAATGAACACCGGTCATGACGGAAGTTTATCTACCGGCCATGCAAACAGTCCGAGGGACATGTTAATCAGACTGGAGACAATGGTTCTTATGGGAGTTGATATGCCGCTGCCTGCCATAAGGGGGCAGATATCAGCCGGAATAGATGTGATTATACATCTTGGCAGATTAAGAGACAGAAGCAGAAGAGTTCTCGAGATAGTTGAAGTTCTTGGTATAAAAAATAATGAGATTGAGACTAACACTTTATATAAATTTTTTGAGCATGGAGAAAATAACGGAAGGATTGCAGGTGAATTAAAGAGAAGTGAAAGTAAGATGCAGAATATTCAAAAACTTAGGAATGCCGGATACAAAATACAGGATATTTAGAATAACCGGAAGAGATTATGTGAGATTTACTGCGGAGTGGTTTGTCATCGATGCGGTTGTCACGTATGTTTTCTACGAAAGTGCAGTTGCCTTTTGCATTATGCTGTTACTCACATTGGGTTATATAAAGTACAGGAGCAATATGCTCATAAACAGACGCAGGAAAGAACTTTGTATGCAGTTTCGGGAAATGTGTATATCTGTTTCTTCAGGAATGGCAGCGGGGGCTTCAATAAATAATGCACTGATATCAGCGTATGAAGATATGGTAAGACTTTATGGCAATAATGGAATGATATGTAAAGAACTTGATGCAATAATAAAAGGCATGAAGATGAGTATACCGGTAGAAAAACTGTTTGAAAAATTCGCAGACAAATCCGGTATTCAGGATATAAGAATGTTTTCAGAGATTCTTAACATTGCACAGAGAAGTGGAGGAGACATGATAAAGGTGATGAAAACCACAGCATCAAATATAGGAGAAAAAGCTGAGGTTGAGAGAGAAATCGATACAATAATCAGTTCAAAAAAGTATGAACAGATGGTTATGAATGTAGTGCCATTTGTAATAGTGCTATATATGAAGATATCGTCACCGGAAACTTTTGGTGTAATGTATGGAACGGTTATGGGTGTTGTTATCATGACGGTATGCCTTCTGGCATATGTTGCAGCATTTATTGTCGGCAGAAAGATGACAGAGATAGAGGTATAGATATGTTTGTGTTATATCTTGTTATTTTGCTCGTTTTGATGTGCGTATACATATTCACATTAAAGTATAAGCAAAAGTATAGAGAAAATCATAATAAAAATAAGTTAAGTTTTATGTATGGAATGTCCATGTATATTGTGGATTGGTTATATAAAAGAGGAATGTTAAAAAAGCATGCCATGCAGAGTGAAAATCTGAAAAAGCTAAAGGTTAAAGACATAACCCGTGAGGATGAATACATGTATGCAGTTGATAAAGTGTCTGTATGTATAGTGATTTTTACCTGCGTGATATTGATAGGGACTGTCTTTACATTGAAAAATAAATCATTAGAAACAGAATATGCAAAAAAGCTTATGAGACCGGATAACGGAAACAGTTTAAAGACATATGAATTAAATGTGGAAAGAGAAGATTTTTCAGATGATGAAACTATACATATAGAAGTTCCCAAAAAACAATACCGTGATAAAGAGGTATTTGAAATGTTTGATAACTGTTACGTAGATGTTGTAAAAACTATGCTTGGCAATAACGATGACACTGAAAGAATTGTTAGTAATCTGAAGTTTGATTCTGAATATGTACCGGAAGGTATAGCTCTATCGTGGGGATGCCGTGACAGGAATCTGATAGATTACAGTGGGAAGATTATTGCCGTGTGTGAGCAGGATACAGTTATATATCTGACAATGTCTTATGAAGGAAGAAGCAAAAATTTCGAAATACCGGTTCATATAATACCATACGAGGATAACAGTATTCAAAGGAAAGTCCAGAATATTGTAAATAAGAGTGATGCATATAAGGATGAAGTCATCCTGCCTGAAAAAATAGATGGTAAAGAAGTTTCGTTTAGTGTACCTAATGAAAAAATAAACATACCGTTTGTGATAGTGGGAATAGTAGTTGTATCCATAATATATGCAGCTAAGGACAGTGATGTAAAAAGAGAAATAAAAAACAGAAACAGTCAGATGGAGAGAGATTATCCGGATATAGTTTCCAAACTTATGCTGCTAAATACTGCCGGACTAAGTGTAAGAATGTCGTGGAAAAGAATTGTCAGCGATTATGAAAAACATGTAAAAACAAATGGGAAAAGATATGCCTATGAGGAGATGAAACTGGCAGAAAATAAGATGGACAGTGGAAGCTCTGAGACAGCAGCTTATGCAGAGTTTGGCAGAAGGTGTGGAATAAGAAATTATGTAAAGCTTGGAAGTATTCTGGAACAGAATATAAAAAAAGGCAGTACAGGAATGAAGGACAGTCTGGAATACGAAGTAAGAGAGGCACTTGAGGAACGAAAAAACATGGCAAGAAAAAGAGGAGAAGAGGCTGGAACAAAGATGCTTTTTCCTATGCTTGTTATGTTAATTGTTTCTATCGTGATAATAATTATTCCGTCTTTTATGACTATGGGAATGTAAAAAACAGAAATGGAGCGTTGTATGATTAGATGGAAAATAAGAAAATTTATTTGTGAGAAGTTTGTAAATGACAACAGAGGAATGGGTGTTGTTGAGATTATACTTATTATTTTGGTTCTTATGGGACTTGTACTTGTGTTCAAAAAGGAAATAGGAGATGTGATAACAAGTATTTTTGGAAAAATAACAACAGAAGTGGGTAAATTTTAATGAAAAAAGGAGTGGCATTAAAAGGAAGTATTACAATATTTCTGGCTATGATTTTTACTGTATTGTTAGCATTTGAATGTGTCCTTTTGGAGAATGCCCGTGTGTCTTCTGCCGCATCAAAGGCAGAAGGCATAACATATATGGGACTTGATTCATGCTTTGCAGAATATGCTAAGGAATTGTTTGATGAATACGGAGTCATGTATATATGGTCTGATGAACAGAGTCTGATTGAGAATCTGAATACACTGGCTGATTATAATTGTCAGAATAAAATAAAAGACATATACGGATTAAGACTTCAGAGCATTGATATGGAAGATAGCGAAAACGCACTGGATAATGGCGGTAAAGATTTTGAAAGTCAGGTATACAGATATATGAAATATAAATTGGGAGAGGATGCTTTGAGCGGACTGGCAGATAAGGTAAAGGAAAAATCAGGGCTTCTTAAAGATGCTGAAAAGGTTAGTGATGTGTACAATAAAATTACTGAGTGTTCAGATGAATTTAAAGATGCTGAAGAATGTGTGCTTAATGTTTCAAAATCTGTAAAAAAACTGGATGAGGCAGGCAGAGATGCAGAAGAAATGGTAGTGGGTGTAACTGGGGCAGTTGATAAAACTGATATGGAAAATAAGTATTCAGAGTATAAAACATGGTCTGAGACTACATTAAAAATCATGGCTGATATAAAACAGAATACAGACGAATTTGACAGGAAATCGGAAAATGCAGAAAAGAAGGCAGAAGATATACAAAGATATCTTGCAGATACAAAGGAAGATATGGATGAGGATGTGTACCAATCACTTGAGACAGAAGTAAGTGATATATGCAATAAGTTTAATGAGGCAGACGGATATGGTATACAGGCATGTAAAAAAGCGACAGAGGAGTCAGAAAAAGGATTAAAAGAACTGGATAAGTATATGGATGATTATGCAGCAGGAGGATTTGGTGATGCCGAAAAAGCTTTGTCTATATCAGAGCTTGCTGCAAATATTAAGTTATCTGATATAGGACTTAATATTGAATATGCGGAAACAAACGGAGATAAAAGTGATGATGTGAGTGATAAGGTAAACAATATGCTTGATGGTGGGATTCTTAAGCTTGTTGTAAAAGAACCTGATAAGCTGTCTGATAAAAGTATGGAAGATTCAGAGATAATATCAGAAGAGATGGAAGAATATAGCGGAGAGGACAGCGTTATCAGAAAGGCGGTGTTTGGTCAGTATATATTAGATCATTTGAAAAATTACACTGAGACTGTTGAAGATACAGGGCTTTGTTATGAAGTGGAATATGTTATATCGGGAAAACAGGCAGATAAGGAAAATTTAGCGTATGTTGCGAAAAAAATAGCTGCATTAAGAAGTGGATTTAACATGATATCCATATTCAGAGATAGTGTAAAGGAGAAAGAGACTTATGTGATGGCAGCAGCCATAGCCGGAGTGACTGGAATGCCGCTTGTTATTAAGGTCGTTCAGATAGGGATAATAAGCAGTTGGGCAATGGCTGAATCGGTTGCGGATGTGAGAAATCTTATGGATGGTAAAAAAGTGGCTGTGATAAAGAGTCCGGAGCAGTGGAATCTGTCTTTGCAGCAGATAACAAATATCGGTGGCGTTACCAAAGAAGAGGATGACAAGGGCGGACTTGGATATGAGGATTATTTAAGATTCCTCTTGGGTATGCAGAAATATTCCGACCAGATAAAGAGGACGATGAATATAATCCAGTTGAATATGCAGAAAAGATATAATGAAGAGTTTAAATTTTCAAACTGTATTAATAGTGTACAGGTCAGATGTGAGTATACAATAAAAAAGCTTTTTAATAATTTTGCTCCTTCGTTTGCTACGGGAGATGGTTATAGTATACCAATATCGCAGAAATACAGATACTGATAATGGGAAAGGTGGGTTGATATGCTCTTTGTTTATGGATTTAACATAATAAATTATAAAATAAAACAAAAAACTCTCCGGGTTCGGCAAAAATTTTTTTTACAAAGACCACCCCATAAAGAAAGAGCATTTCAGCCTGCCTTTCGGGCGAGTCTGACTGTGGAATCCGCAATGGTTATGCCGGTTTTTATATTAGTGATAGCAGTTATTATGAGGTTTTTTATCTTGATGGATTTTCAAAATGTTCTGCAAATGAAAGTTGAAAATACTGTAAGAAATCTGTCAGGGCAATATGAAAATGCGGAGAAAATATATACAGGATACAATATTCTGACAGGTGAAACGGGTGATATGGCTGAAAATGCAGGCATAACAGGCGGAAGATACGGAATGTTAATAAACATGGATGATTCTGTTGAAAATAATATAAAATGCATAAGCGTATCATATAACTGGCAGCCGTGTAAAATAATGGGGTTAAATATTATTGATATGAGATTTAATCAAAGACTTTATCATATTGACTGGACAGGAAAAAGTACTGTAAATGAAGAGACAGATGAAGAAAATGATGAAATTGTATATATAACAGAGACCGGAAAAGTGTATCACACATCTAAACAGTGTACATACCTTACAAGGGCAATACAGATGGTATCAGTCGGTGAAATAGGTACTCATAGGAATCTTAGTGGCGGGAAATACTACAAATGTGAGAAATGTATACATAAAAATATGCAGATTACAGGTAATGTCTATTTTACTGCATATGGTGACAGGTATCATCGTTTAAAGGATTGTAAGACATTAGTAAGATATATTAAAGAAGTAAAATTAAGCAGTGTAGGTGAAAGACAGAAATGCAGTAAATGTATGCAGAGATAAATTCATGAAAGGATGAGGTGATTTTGAGTCAGGTTGTTGTAATGGTATTTTTGATATTATGTTCGTATTTGGATGTGAAATACAGGAGAGTACCTGTATCAGTTTATCTGATATTTATGTTAATGTCAGCAGTAGTGGTTGTGTGTGAAGGCAGGGCAGATTTGGGGACATGGATGATAGGAATGATACCGGGAATAATAATGATTGTTATATCATTTATAAGTCACGAAAAAATAGGGTATGGAGATTCGGTTTCAATAGCACTGATGGGAATATTATATAAATATGAAATGGTTTTATCAGTATGTGCTGTAGGTTTTGGAATCATATTTCTGGCAGGCCTTATTATGATGATTACGGGAAAGGCAAAATTAAGTGATAGACTTCCGTTTATGCCATTTCTGATGGCTGGGAATGTCTGGGTAGTGTTAGCGGGAGTGGTATAGATGAGAAATAAATATTTGAATGGATACATAACGGTGGAATTGTCGTTACTATTTCCTATCATTATATGTGTTATATGTTTTTTGATGTACATGGGATTTATATATCATGACAGAGTTGTGGCACATGCGTGGATGTATAAGATACAGGTCAATAATGTGTTTGGCATGGAAAATAATGTATACGATGAACAACGTGTGTATGATGTGATAAAAAAGAGAATGATTGTTTCTGAATTAAATGATGTGGAATATGAACGGACTGAGAATAGTTCTGTGATTACAATGAATATTAAATATAATGATTTTGCCAAACGATACACAGTAAAGACAGAGGGATTAAACAGGTGTGAGAATTTGTTGAGGATGAGGTTTATTAAAGAGGTGATTGATAAGTGAAATGTACATATATACATGAAGGAATAGACAATTATATGGTTATAGATAATGAAAATGCCATATATGAAGATGACTACAGAATAAAAATGTTAAAAAATAATAAGATAGCTGGGCTGCTGGATTTTAAAACAGAATATATAAATAATAAGGCTGTAAATTATTATGATATTACCGGCATGAAAAGTCTTAAACAGATATCGGATGCGGGAATACTTGGATATGAAGAAATTACCGCAATTGTAAAATCACTTAACAGTCTTATAAATAATCTGAAAGGCTACCTGTTGCCGGCAGACAGTATAATTCTGGAATTTGAATACATATTTATGGACATGGAGACAAAGACAGTATTTTTTTGTTATAATCCTTTACATGCATTAAACATAGAAGAGTCGATAAGGGAACTGTTTAGGAATTTTCTGGGTATAATTGATCATAGTGACAGGCGGACTGTGGAACTGACGTATGATATATACTGTCAGTCGATGAAAGAAAACTTTACACTTAGTCATATAATTGAGAATATTGAGGGTAAAAGAGTGTATAAAGAGTTTGGTGATAACAGCAAGAATGTAAATATGCTTAAGGAGACGGCAGAGGAAACATCAGACGATGATAATGAAGGAATATTAAAACAGGTAAAGCGTTTTATCAGAAAATTACTGAGGGAACATGAGGAAGAAAACACAGACAGTGTATATGATGAAATATCAGAGGAAGAATTGTACGAGAAATTGGATGAAACAATGCTTATTGGTGATGTGGATTTTAATCATGATTCAGTGATTAGCCTTACTAATACTTCAGACGGTGAAGTCATATTTATACCGGGGTGTCCCTGCGTGCTTGGAAAGAATGTTAATAAATGCGATGTAATAATAAATGAGAGTGTGATAAGCCGTATTCATATGAAATTTGTGGAAGATAATAATGGAATATATATAGAGGATATGGACTCCAGTAATGGAACATTTGTAAATAATGTAAGGCTCAGACCCCATGAAAAATGCTATGTTGAATCTGATGACAGAATAAGACTGGCAGATATGGAATATATATATCATCAGGTGCATTGACATAAATATGTTAAAATGTTAAGGTATAGTTTGTATGTATTTGTTAATCAACACGTCAGGAGGTGCATTGGAACATGGTTGCAGACGATTTGGTCAGTGTGTTAAGAAATAACATGTATGCCCCAATGAATACAAATATACAAAATGTCTGGTTTTTTTCAAAAATCAGGGATGAAGATATGGATATTATATCAGTTGTAAATAACTGTAATGGTATAGCTATAAATGGCGATGATTTGGATAGTATTGCATTTCAGGTGGAGAGAAAATTTTTACTTAATGGAAGAAAGAATGTAAACATACAGTATATTATTTTATCTGATAATGTAGAGAGAGACAGACATATAGCTGATGAGAAGAAGATAAACTTCTGGATAATAGATGTAAAAACCGACAGACTTCTTGTGTATGAAAATTCGGGAATTGGTTTTGAAAATTTCAGGCAGGAATTAGAGATTGCGATAAAAAAAGATTTGGAATCGAGACCAGAGAAAAAGGTTAATATTTCTTATGTCAATTTTATTATGGTGCTTATTAATGTCATTGTTTTTGCCATACTTGAAATAAATGGATCAACAAATGACAGTGAATATATGCTTAAGTGGGGAGCATCGCAGTGGCAGCTTATATTTAACGAAGGACAGTATTACAGACTTGTAACATGCATGTTTCTTCATTTTGGATTAGCCCATCTGTGCAGTAACATGTTTTCACTTATAATAATCGGAAACGAAGTGGAGAAGATTTTTGGTAAAGTAAAATATTTGATTATATATTTCACCAGTGGAATAGGGGCGAGTATAGTTTCGGCACTTTATTATATGAAGAGAAATGAACCTGTTGTTTCAGCAGGAGCTTCCGGAGCAATATTTGGTATAATAGGAGCTATGCTTGTTGGAATGTATATTACAAACAGACTTCGCGGACCGGGAGTAGGAAGAAAATTTTTACTTATGCTGCTTATGGCGATGTATAGCGGAAGTGTAAATGTAGATAATATGGCTCATGTAGGTGGATTTGTAACCGGTGTTATAGTTGCAGCATTACTTTCAGGAGTGAAAGCAAGATTTATTAAAGTTAAAGGAAGTGAGTACTGATGAAGGTAAATATATATTATGGAGGAAGAGGACTGATAGAAGATCCTACAATATATGTTATAAATAAGATAGAGGAAGTTTTAAAAGAACTTCGTGTTGATGTAAAAAGATATAATCTCTTTGAACTTAAGAATAACATAACAACTCTTCCACAATCGTTTAAAGAAGTAGACGGTATTGTGCTTGCAGCCAGTGTTGAATGGAGAGGAATCGGAGGTTTGATGCAGGAGTTTCTTGATGCATGCTGGCTGTATGGTGATAAGGAGAAGATTAGTAAGCTTTATATGTCTCCTGTTGTCATAGCGACAACTTATGGAGAGAAAGAGGCAATGCTTGACCTTAAGAATGCATGGGAGCTTTTGGGAGGACTTCCTTGTTCCGGACTTTCAGCCTACGTTGAAGATTCAGTTGATTTTGAAATGAACGTGGCATATACGGATATTATAGAAAAAAAGGCTGAAAATATTTACAGAACAATATCACAGAAGAAGAAGTCACTTCCTTCAAGTAATTTTGCCATTAAACAGAATCTTATAAAAGATTCAATGAATCTCACACCACAGGAGAGTGAGCAGTTATCCAAATATGTATCTGATGACATATATGTAAAAAAACAAAAAGAAGATATAGAACAGCTTACAAATATGTTTAAGGATATGCTTACAAAGCAGGGAAATAAGGTGGAATATGAGTTTGTTGATGAATTTGTAAAGAGATTTGTTCCGCAGGATAATGTCGAGGTGACGTATGCATTTCATATAGAGGATAAGGATAGAACACTGGTGCTCAATATAAATAACAGTCAGTTGGAATGTAAGTATGAAGACTGTGATAATGCGGATGTATTCGCCAGAATGAATCATGATGTGCTTAATAATATCGTGCGTGGAAGATCTACATTCCAGCGTGCGTTTATGACCGGAGAGATGGCGGCTAAGGGCAATTTTAATACGCTCAGACTTCTTGACCAGATGTTTCCGTTTGAATAGGAGCGACAGGGAGTGATACTGTAAAAGTACTTCCTTTTCCTAAAACAGAATTAACAGATATCTTTCCGTTATGTGCTTCAACGATTTTTTTGATAATCGGAAGTCCCAGACCGTTTCCGCTTTTCTTAAAGGAAACCATAGGAGAGAATATTTTGGTAAGCTGTTCGTCTGATATGCCACATCCGGTGTCGGTTATTGCAATTATTACAGACGATGCAGTCCGGTCAGTTGATATTGAGATTGATATTTCCGGTGAATCTGATAGTGGTTTATCGGAAACAGTATAGTTGTCAGTCTCAACGATTGACTCGGCAGCATTTTTGATAAGATTTATAAAAGTCTGACGAAGTTTAAGTTTGTCTCCGTGTATTAATGGAACATTATCTGATGCATTTACGGAAAAATTTATTTTACTGCATAGAGCGTTAATAGAAAATGATTTAACAATATTTTTAATCATAACTGTAATGTCGAGTGATTCGCAGTTTATTGAAGAGCTGTTATTGTATGTAGATATCTCGTTGATAAGTCTTACGATATGCTGTACATCTTCCATGGCAGAATTCCAATATTTAAATCCGGTGACTTCAGGATGACTGGATTCTATGATTTGTAATGAACTGTTTACTAAAGTTATGGCATTGCCAAATTCGTGGTTCATTCGTCTGATCATCATTGTGTAATAATCTTCAATTTCCTTTATGGAAATTTCCTTTGTGGATTTAGTTGTATTACCTTTTTCGTATTCGGTATTAATTGCGTTATCAAACTCGCTCATAATAAATAGCATCCTCCCAAAATTACTTGTGTAAATTGTCCCTCACACAATAGTCTATCATTTTCAATAAAAATGTCAAATATTTCTCATATATAAAATTCGACAAACAATTATACATAAATTGTAGGTTCATAATTGATAACTTTTAAACGGGGTGGTAAAATATAGACATTAAGCGTGAATGTACATGATTTGAAATGTACGGGAAATGGAGGAAAAAATGAAGGATAACGATTGTATTTTTTGTAAGCTTGCAAATGGAGACATACCGACAAATACTTTATATGAAGATGATGAGTTCAGGGTAGTATTCGATCTCGGTCCGGCAACAAAGGGACATGCACTTATAATACCAAAAAATCATTTTAGAAATTTATATGATATTGATGAGAAGATACTTGCAGATGCAGCAGTACTTGCAAAGAAGATGGCAGGCATTATGACGGAGCAGTTTGGTGCAGACGGATTTAACATTATGCAGAATAATGAGGAGATTGCAGGACAGTCAGTGTTCCATTTTCATATGCATCTTATACCGAGATACAAGGGAGATAAGGCAATTAACTTCTGGACACCGGGTGAGGCAGACAATGATAAATTAAGTGAGATGGCAGAACAGATAAGAAATGCCATGAAATAATCGTAAATAAATATACGAATAAAGAGAAATCAGCCGAAGATGAAAACTTTTTGGGATTCTTCTAAGGCTGATTTTTTATGTTTATTTATTTTTTTCAGAAACTTCTTTGATAAGTTCAAGAATTATCTTTACACCATTATGCTGTCCGGATTTTTCCATGGCATCAATATATTTCTGGCGGTTTTCATATACTGAGAAGACTGTGTCTGTAAGTAATTTGGTTGTGAGATTTTCTTCTTCTATAACTTCGCTGAATCCCTGCTTTTTAAATGAGTTTGCATTTAATATCTGGTCACCGCGGCTGGCATTTGCAGAAAGAGGGATGAGAATGGAAGGCTTTTTAAGTGCTGATATCTCACATATGGCATTCGCACCGGCTCTTGATATTATGATATCAGACATTGCAAAAAGGTCTTTAAGTTCATCCTTAATGTATTCAAACTGTTTATATCCTTCGGTGTTCTCAAGTGAGGAATCCATTTTTCCTTTTCCACACAGGTGAACAATGTGAAATGATTTTAAAAGTTCAGGCAGAGCTTCGCGGACTGCATTATTTACTGCTACTGCACCAAGACTTCCGCCGATAACCATTATGACAGGTTTGTCATTTTTAAATCCGCACATTGCAAGCCCTTTTTCGCTGTAACCATTTAAGAGTTCAGCTCTTATCGGAGAACCTGTAAGGACAGCTTTTCCTTTTGGAAGATATTCTGCCGTCTCAGGAAAATTGTGGCATACTTTGGTTGCGGACGGTATTGAAAGTTTGTTTGCAAGTCCCGGAGTCATGTCTGATTCATGAATGATTACCGGAATTTTATATTTTTTTGCAGCCAGAACTACAGGAACGGAAACAAATCCGCCTTTTGAAAACACGACATCAGGTCTGTAGGATTTCATAAAAGATTTTGCTTCAGAGTAACCCTTGAGAACTCTGAATGGATCTGTAAAATTTTTAGCAGACATGTATCTTCTGAGTTTGCCTGAAGATATTCCGGTGTAAGGAATGCCGATATCTTCTATAAGTTTTTTTTCAATGCCATCATATGAACCGATGTAGTGTATCTCGTATCCCATACGTTTAAGGCCTGGGATAAGTGCTATGTTGGGAGTTACATGGCCGGCTGTACCACCGCCGGTTAAGACTATTTTCTTCATTTTAATCCTCCAATCCGCAGACTATGATTCTTCTAAGAATTTCTTTAATGCTTTGGCAAGCTGGTCTGGACAGGAAGTTCCCTTTCCGTTACAGTCAATACCTTCCATACGTGAGATGGCATCATGGATTTCCATTCCTTCAACAAGGCGCGCTACACCTTGAGTGTTTCCCATGCATCCGCCTGTAAATCTTACATTATGTATAATGTTGTTGTCTATCTCGAATTCAATCTGCCTTGCGCAGGTACCCTGTGTTTTAAATGTCATTATAAACATCTCCAATCTATGTTATTGTATATATTAATTATATGAAAATAGTGAAATTTTACACCGTGAACATTATAACAAAAAAAAGAAGTATATTCCAGCGTATAATAAAAAATATAGAACAATTTGACGAACGATTTTTTTTGGATATATCCGGAGTTTGTGCTATTCTAATTATAGGGTGATGCCGGGGACAAAAAGGTGCTACGCATCGGCCGCACACAATATGTGGTATTGCAAGCTGGCTTGCACAAATAAAAAGACAAAGGGGAGTTAATAATGATGGTAATATTTGGATGGTGCATGACGGGAATGTTTGCAGTGACTTTTTTGATGATGGGCATAGAGTCACTGGTATACGAAAGACTGGTAAAGGAAACCCAGGACATGCAGCACACGTCGGTACATATATTTAAACAGATAAAGATGAAGTACGAAGGAATGTGCAGAATAGGAAGAAATGTCAATAACACAAGGAACTTTGTGGATAAAATCATGCTGTCATGGAAAATCTGTGGAATACGTTACGATATATTAAGACGTTTTGAGAAACTTGTGATGGTAGCATTCGGATATACGGGAGTGGTTGCCGCAATGTACCTTTATTACAAAAGAGGTTTCTGCAGAGAGTGCGTAATATTATCTGCGGGAGGCATAATGGTGGGACTTGCCCTTAAAATGTGGGAAATAACACTGGATGTTGAATATAAGAAAGAGAAAATGCTGATAATGGTAACAGATTATCTGGAAAATCAGATGCATACCGGAAAAGTTCAGAATGTGCAGGATGCAGCAATGGTGCAGGCGGCAGCTACGGTAGAAAATGAAAAAGACAGCCATGCAAAAGACGATGAAAAGAACAAGAAAACTAAAAATACCGTATATGAGGAAAGCCTTATAAATGAAGTGCTTAACGAATATTTGAAATAAAAAAACTTGCATATTGAACTTGATGGTACTATAATGTTGCTTAATAGCGAAAGAAGGAGAGAGTTGAAGAATGGCAAAAGTTACGTTTGATTATTCAAAGGCAAATGGATTTATTTCTGAGGAAGAAATAAAGAACATGAATAGTATTGTTGAGACTGCAAAAAATACTTTAGTTAATAAGACAGGTGCAGGAAATGATTTCCTCGGATGGATAGATCTTCCTGTAGACTATGATAAAGAAGAATTTGCAAGAATCAAGGCAGCAGCAAAGAAGATTCAGAGTGATTCTGATGTACTTCTTGTAATCGGTATAGGTGGTTCTTATCTTGGAGCAAGAGCTGCAGTTGAATTTTTAAGACACAGCTTTTATAATAACCAGAGCAAAGAAGACAGAAAGACACCTGAGATATATTATGTAGGAAACAGTATAAGCGGAACATATATTAAACATCTTGCAGAGATAGTTGAGGGAAAAGATTTCTCTATCAACATGATTTCAAAATCAGGTACAACTACAGAGCCTGCCATAGCATTCAGAGTATTCAAGAAGATGCTTATTGAGAAGTATGGTAAGGAAGAGGCTGCTAAGAGAATATATGCAACTACAGATAAAGAAAAGGGTTCATTAAAGAATCTTGCAGACGCTGAAGGATATGAGACATTCGTAGTTCCAGATGATGTAGGAGGACGTTTCTCGGTACTCACAGCTGTTGGATTACTTCCGATAGCAGTCAGCGGTGCTGATATAGACAAGCTTATGGAAGGAGCAGCTTCAGGACGTGAACTTGCTCTTAACAATAAATTTGAGGATAACGATGCACTTAAATATGCAGCAGTAAGAAATATTCTCCACAGAAAAGGTAAAGCAGTGGAAATTCTTGCAAACTATGAGCCTAGTGTTCATTATGTATCTGAGTGGTGGAAACAGTTATTCGGAGAGAGTGAAGGAAAAGACCAGAAAGGTATCTTCCCGGCATCTGTAGATCTTACAACAGATTTACATTCTATGGGACAGTTCATTCAGGACGGTTCAAGAATTATGTTTGAGACAGTTATCGATGTTGAGACACCTAAATGTACATTTGAAATTGAAGAGGAAGATGTAGACTTAGACGGACTTAACTATCTTGCAGGAAAGAGCATCGATTTCATAAATAAGAGTGCAATGAACGGAACAATACTTGCACATACAGACGGAAATGTTCCTAACCTCATGGTAAAAGTTCCGGAACAGAATGAGTTCTATCTTGGACAGTTGTTCTATTTCTTCGAGTTTGCATGTGGTGTAAGCGGATACATTTCAGGTGTTAATCCATTTAACCAGCCTGGTGTAGAGAGCTACAAAAAGAACATGTTTGCACTTCTTGGAAAACCTGGATTCGAGAAACAGAGAGAAGAGTTAATGAAGAGACTGTAATTTGCAGACTGATATCATAAGATTAAAAAATGAGTCGGATATTTAACATATGTTAAGTATCCGGCTCATTTTTAGTTAATCTTCTTCAATTACCTGAATTTCCAGATAATCAAATTCTATGCTTTCAATAAAATTATCTGCATGGAATCTTGTCTTGGCATGCAGTTTAAAGTCTTTTATAGTTTTGTCAAGCCAGATTGGCTTGCCCAAATCAAATTCGTAACATATTTCATCCAGAGCATTGAACACTTTCTTGGTTCTTGAAAGCGAAGCATCATCATTTGAAATAACTACGTCATTTATCATACGGTTGTCTTTGATAAGTTTACCCCACATTCGGAACATTCGTACTAATCTCCATTCTATTTCTAAATTCGTTGTTATGATAACATTACAACCCCAATAGTGCAACAAAAAAATATAAATAGTTGTAACGAATCTTAAATTAGCGTATAATCGTTTTGAAATGTGCAGCAGACATAGTGTAGTTGCAGAGAGGGTGCGGTAAGCCGCCCGGAAAAGAGGAAGGTATGGAAGATTCAGTTAAAAAATTAAAAGAAATTGTAGATAACAGCGATAATATTGTGTTTTTTGGCGGGGCGGGTGTATCGACAGAGAGTAATATACCTGACTTTAGAAGTACGGACGGATTATATAATCAGACATATAAATATCCACCGGAAACGATACTCAGCCACAGTTTTTATGTAAGGAATACAGAGGAATTTTACAGATTTTATAAGGACAAGATGTTATATCTTGATGCGAAACCGAATAAGGCACATCTTAAACTTGCAGAGTGGGAAAAGAGTGGAAAACTTAAGGCAGTCATAACACAGAATATTGATGGCCTTCATCAGGCGGCAGGAAGTAAGAAGGTGTATGAACTTCACGGTTCAGTTCTTAGAAATTATTGTACAAAATGCGGGAAATTTTTTAGTGCGCAATACATACTTGAAAGTGATGGAGTACCGAAATGTGAGTGCGGAGGCATTATCAAACCTGATGTGGTTCTTTACGAGGAGGGACTCGATAATGAGGTTATGAGGAATGCCATCAGTGCCATTGCAAATGCAGATGTTCTCATAATCGGAGGAACATCTTTAGCCGTATATCCGGCAGCGGGACTTATTGATTATTACAGGGGAAATAAACTTGTGCTTGTAAATAAGAGCACTACACCTATGGACAGCAGGGCAAATCTGCTTGTAAGCGGAAGTATAGGTGAAATATTTGATCAGATATAACGAAGGCTAGGAGGAACAATGAAAAAAATACTAAACAGAATTTTTATAGAAGGACTCAGCGGAATGGCGCAGGGACTTTTTGCGACACTTATAATAGGAACGATACTCTGCCAGATTGCACAGTTGGTAGGAGGCGTGCCGGGAAATTATATAAATATGGTGGGAACGATGGCGAAAGCCATAACAGGAGCCGGTATAGGTGTAGGCGTAGCGGCAAAATTTCAGGAGACACCGCTTGTTACGGTGTCAGCAGCGGTTACAGGAATGATAGGAGCATTTGCAAGCCAGTTATTGGCGGGTGGTGTGATTACCGGAGGAATGGTAAGCTTTAAAGTTCCGGGAGAACCTTTAGGAGCATTTGTTGCTGCCTATATTGCTATTGAGGCAGGACATCTTGTATCAGGAAAAACTAAAATGGATATTATATTAACACCGCTCGTATCCATAGGTGTAGGAGCTACAGTCGGAATACTTGCCGGACCGCCGATATCAAGATTTATGACATTGATTGGAAGTCTTATAGAGTGGGGAATGGCTCAGCAGCCGCTTATCATGGGTGTTGTTGTGGCTGTGCTTATGGGAATGGCACTTACGTTACCAATCAGCTCTGCCGCTATAGGAATATCGTTAGGTCTTACAGGACTTTCTGCCGGAGCCGCAACTATAGGATGCTGCTGTCAGATGGTTGGATTTGCCGTTGCAAGTTATAAAGAAAATAAAATAGGCGGTCTGATTTCACAGGGTATAGGTACATCCATGCTTCAGATGCCAAATATAATGAGACGGCCGTTAATATGGATTCCGCCAATATTATCAAGTGCCATACTGGGACCTGTATCATCCTGCATACTAAAAATGCAGAGCAATGCCATCGGCTCAGGAATGGGAACTTCGGGACTTGTGGGACCGATAATGACATATCAGGTAATGAGTGCATATCAGTCACCGGTATGGGTGATTATACAAATCTGCATAATGTATTTTGTTCTGCCGGGAGCATTGACACTTGCCATAGCAGATGCAATGATAAAACTCGGATGGATAAAAGGAAAAGATATGGTACTTGATGCGTAGCCTGAGTTATGAATACTTGAAAGGAATGATAAATATAAATGCAGGAACAGAATATTTTAAATGGTGGAATTGATGAACTGAATGCTATCAGATCTGCTCTTGAAAAGCGTGATTCCATGAAAGAAGAAATCGAAAATATAGTGATTCGCAGTGGCAGACTTGAAGGGGATATAGCTGCTGAGAAAAAAATCACCAAAAATAATATAGATGATACCATCAGCAAGAGAATAGAGGAAGTCGGTTCCAGCTTTGATAAAGAGATAAATGAAGAAAAGGGCAAATTAAGAGCCGCAAAAGGCAAAAGAGATAAGGCGAAGAATAAGGGAATCAGACAAAGAATTGAGGATGAAACACAGAGTCAGATAAAGGCTATAAAAGAGCTTGATGACGAGATAAAGACAGAATTCAGGAGTAAAGGTGTTCCGTCGATATGCAATACTTTTTATTATTATGCCATGTACTGTGCCGGTTCTGTTCAGGAATGGCTGGTTCTTGCATGCTCGGTGCTAGTGTTCATAGTCGGGATTCCGTGCCTGCTATATGGCGTATTGGACTGGTTCTGGTTATGGAAAATTATTCTTGATGTAGTGGTTATAGCTGTATTTTTGGGAATATATATAACGGTCTGGCTGAATACGAGAGACCGTTTTGGCCCGGTATTATTGGAAATGCGTGGCAAAAGGGATGCCATATCAGAGTATAAAAAAGAGATAAGGAAGATAAAGAGGGAGATAAAGAAAGATGAGGATGAGAGCAGATACAATCTGGGCTCATTTGATGAGGAAATAAAGGAAATAGAGACGAGAATAAAAGTTACGGCTGATAAGAAACGACAGGCGCTTGAAGAGTTTGATAAAAATACCCGCCCTGTTATAGAGCAGGAAATTACAGACAGAAACAAAGAGAAGATTCAGGAGATGGAGAATGAATTGGAGGAGCTTACCGGAAAGAGGAGAAGCCTTGAGACTTCGGTTAAGGATTTGTCCTATGATATAACTTCTTCATATGAAGCCTTTATCGGAAAAGAATATATGAGTGTAAACAGAATCGATGAACTTGCAAGCGTTATAAATGGCGGAAATGCTACGAATATAATAGAGGCTGTCAATTATATAAAGGAACATCAATTACTTTAACGGCTTTTGTTATTGCTTCGGAAATAGAATCGGCCAGCTTCATGACTGTGTCAAGTCGGGTGGTCTGCAAAATCATATTGTCCATTACATTTTGGAAATTGACAATACCGGTTATGCAGATATCACCGACCTGAGGCAGTTTTTTTTGTACTCCGAGACCGGGATATAAAGGGCTGTTGCTGAGAGTTATATAGCCTATATGATTGTGCTTCCCGATACATGCATCCATGGCGATAATCAGGCTGTCAGGGTGGGAAGAATTTATTATATCCATGGTTTCACACAGATTAATTGCATGTACGGGGGATTCGAGTGTACCATATATACTAAGATTTGTATGATTTCTACGAGAAAGTTTATAACCGATAAGAGGTCCGAGACTGTCCCCCGTAGAACGGTCGCTGCCTATACACAGAAGTACAATATTGTTCATAAATTTCTCATGAGACATTATCATATCAGCCAGTCTGTGTCCGAGTAAAAGCGGACAGTGTTTATCATTAGAATCAAAATAAAATGTATTTGTTTTCATATACTCCTCCATTTTCGGTAGCCTGTATCAGGCGGTTTCGGCAAGATAAAATATATAAATTATGAAACTTAGTAACCGCAATGTCGGCACGTTTGCACTGCCGACAGCTGACAGCGGTACATAATCGTCTGTGTTAATAAGATTAACCCATCCGCTAAGTACCGGTCGCTGTCGAAGCACCTCCGTATGCGGTTACTAAGTTTTCATAAATTTTAGTACCGTTTTTATTTTGTCGAAACCGACTGGTATAAGTATGGACATGAAAATATTCATAAATACGTTATTTAAAAAATTTGTACCTGCTACACAGTATGACAAAAATTTCAGATTATTTGTGGTATGTTATAGTAGCATTACAAGTTTGAAGGTGAAATTCTGTAATGCAGAGTATAAATAATTTTAGATATTTGCGAAACTTCACAATGTGTACTATATCTTGTGCAAACGTGTGAGCGGTGCAGTCTATAAATCTGCACAGGATGGTATAAGAATTGAAGTAGTCAGGCAAACATCTAAAAGTTAATGTGTATAGGAGGCAGATATGATAGAGATAGTGTATAAAGAAGAAACGGAAGCAGAAGATACAAATATAAAGCTTCCGCGTAATGTAAAACAGATTGGGACCGGAGGGGGAACGAGAAAAGTATATATAGAAGATTATGCGGCGGGATTTATAAAAATTCATCCAAAGTCTGATGAAGATTATAGGTATGGAGTGCTGATAGGTGATATAAAGCGGAGTAAAGCGGGTACATATGTCTTTGTGCGTGGTGTTGTGGAGGCTGATGAACATGGGCAGATAAGATTTGATGATGAGATATGGACAGGGATATACAGCGACATAAAACATTATTACAGTGAGAATGAAATAGTCGGATGGTTTTTAAATGTGCCGGTTATGGACAGGGAATGGAGAGTGAAATTTCAAAAACTTCACCTTGATAATTTTGCCGGAAGTGACAGAATATGCTTTTTCTGCGACAGAAGTGAAAATGAGGAGGCGATTTATTCGTATGATTCCGGGATGATGCAGAAACGCCACGGATACTTTGTGTATTATGAGAAAAATCCGGAAATGCAGGCCTATATGATAGACAAAAATCCGAATGATGGGGAGACACCAAAAAACAATGTGAAGGTGAACAGCGGAAGCATATACAGAGACAAAGGCTTTGACACAGCAGCGGGAGATAAGGGAAAGTCTAAGCGTATGCCGTCATTTTTATATTCAGCATCATCATTTCTTGCGGTGGCTGTTCTCGTTGCAACCATCACGCTTATGAACAACTATGGACAGATGCAGAAGCTTAAAGGCTCGCTTGACAAAATAGCGGATAACATGAAATCAGCAGGAGGAAGCAGCACAGTCAGTAAGAGTGGAGATGATGTGCAGCAGGATACTGCGCATATAGAGGTTATACAGGGAGAGGTGGACACTACTCCTGAAAATGCCGATGAGAATCAGACACCGTCAGGACAGACAGATACATCGGTTCAGCCGGAACAGGTAACTGATACTGCTACACCTGAGAGTACAAACGCAGGTGAAAATGTGACACAGGCAGAAACGACACAGGCGGAAAAATCCACCGACACAGCCGCAAAGTCAACAGAATATAATTTTTACATCGTCCAGAAGGGCGAGACATTGTCAAAAATATGTGAGAAAATATATGGAACTCAGGATAGAAAACCTGAGGTTATGGAAGCGAATGGAATTACCGATGAAAACAAAATATATATAGGACAAAAGATTATTTTGCCATAAGGGAAAAATCGCATTGACACACCAAAAATATTATTGTATTGTAGGTGTAGCATCGTTAAAAACGCATGCAGAATGGAGTACGAAATGGAAAACTTGAAGAAAAACCGAAAGATATATATATCTGTGGCAGTGGTAGTGCTTGCGGCACTGATAATGATAATTGTGCATAAGATATATGACAGAAACAGAACATTTGACTCGTATAAAGTAGAATATACAATGGAAATATCGGATGGGGTTGACAATGAATTTTACCCGTATAAGACCGGAGTGTTAAAGTACAGCAGTGATGGAATGGCGTACATAGACGGTGGAAAAGAGATATGGAATCAGGGGTTCGAGATTAAGAATCCGGTGATGGATATATGCGGAGATTATGTTGCTATTGCCGAGGAAGATTCAAATGATATAAATATATATAATGCATCAGGTGAAGCTTATAAGGTGTCTGCTTCTTATCCGGTGAAAAATCTTGAGGTGTCAAGACAGGGTGTGGTAGCGGCAGTATTGGCAGATGAGACTGCGAATTATATAGAAGTAATTGCTAAAGACGGAACACAGATTGCCATAGGTCGTACAGTTCTTCAGGGTGATGGCTATCCGGTGGACATATCCATATCTGAGGATGCTACAAAAGTGGCAGCATCGTATCTGGCAGTTACCAGTGGAGAGATACAGTCGAAAATCGTATTTTATAACTATTCAGAGGTTGGAAAAAATGAGACAGACAGAATAGTTGGCGGATTTAACGATTTTGAGGATTCTCTTATTCCTGACATAGAATTTATCAATGAAAATACTGTGGCAGCTATTGGAGATAATATCATAGCCATATACAGTATAGATGAGACCCCGTCTGAGGTGGCAAGAATCAAAGTTAAAAACGAGATACAGAGTGTTGTGTATGATGATAAATACATTGCATTGATAGTAAAAAATGATGAAAGCGGAAAAAATATGCTTCAGGTTTATGACCTTACAGGGAAAAAGGTACTATCACAGGAAGAAGAATTTGCGTATTCAGGCATAAAAATGTCTGACGGGAATATAATAATGTATAACGATACCGAATGTAAGGTAGTCTCAGTGGCAGGTGTGACAAAGTTCAAATACAACTTTACCATGGGTATAACTTCGATTGTACCGGTAAGCGGAGAAGAATTTATATTTATAAGCGGTAAAAATGTACAGAAGATACTGTTAAATTAAAAAACATCAAAGTGTACCGCATGAAATGGAGAAAAAATGATGACAGATAAAATACTTATGGCAGGTGTGTTAATATTTCTGGCTGCCATGGCATATAATGGAAGTAAGAAGGGAGTTATAAGACTGGTATATTCGGTTGTGGCAATGATTGTAGCAATGATGCTGTCACAGTGTCTTGCCATTCCGGTGAGTAATTTCCTGACTAAGAGTACACCGGTTTATAAAACCATAAAGTCACATACGGAGAATTATGTGGAAACTAACATCAGACCAAATATAGAATTGAAACAGCTTGAGGGTGCAGGCAGCGTGGAAGATGCACTGGAACTGCCGGAGGCTCTTAAAAATATGCTGTTTGATGAAAGTGTTCTTGGTAAGGATGCAGAAGAATTACTATCCGGGGATATTGTGACGGTCGGAACAGATAAAATATGCGAAAGCATTTCTAAGGGACTGGCGGCTGTGTGCATGAGAGCAGTTGTGTCGATAGTTATTTTTATCATAATTGCATCCATACTTAGTTTTATCAGTAAAACGCTCAATATTTTTTCAAGAATCCCGGGTATATATACACTTAATAAAACTGCCGGTGCCATAGTAGGTCTGGCTGAGGGTATAGTTGTTCTGTGGATAGTGAGTATAGTCATTATGACAATGTCGGGAACAGCTACGGGAAATGTCCTTATGACAATGATAGATAAGAACAGCGTGCTGAGTTTTATATATGATACGAACATATTTGCAAAACTTTTTCAAAATACGCTTGACGTATCGTCAATCAGTTGATATAATGTAGGAGTTCTTAAGGCGAGTTAGCCAAGTGGTAAGGCATCGGTCTGCAACACCGCTATCACCAGTTCAAATCTGGTACTCGCCTCTAACATATAAGCATTTGTGCATTCGTGTGCAAATGCTTTTTTTAATAGCTAATTGCAAAACTATAATATACTATGATTTGTGCAAATTTATAGGTTGCATAAGCGACATTCTGAGGAGGCTTTCATGGGTGAACTATATAACAGGCTAAAGGAATATTCACAGAGCGATTACTATCCGTTCCATATGCCGGGACACAAAAGGCAGAATATAACAGATCTTAATCCATACAGTTATGATATAACGGAGATAGACGGCTTTGACAATCTGCACAATCCTGAGGGAATATTAAGAATAGCCATGGATCGTGCGTCAAAAATGTATGGAACAGAGAGAACGTATTTTATGATAAATGGCAGCAGCGGTGGAATCTTAACAGCAATATCGGCGTGTGCCAAAAAAGGAGATAAAATTCTTGTTGCAAGGAATTGTCACAAGTCTGTATATAATGCCATATATTTAAACGAACTCGAGCCGGTATATATATACCCTGAATATATAGAGGAGTTTGGAATAAACGGAGGAATAACACCGGAATGTGTAAGGGCGGCGCTTGAAGAAAATGCAGACATACGTGCTGTTGTGATTACATCGCCTACATATGAGGGAATCGTGTCGGATGTAAAAAGCATAGCCGGAATTGTTCACAGCCACAATATCCCTTTAATAGTTGATGAAGCACACGGTGCACATTTCAGCATGCACGATGAGCTGCCGGAGACGGCGGTTCTGTGTGACGCCGATGTTGTAATACAGAGCATGCATAAAACACTTCCGGCGTTGACGCAGACGGCACTTTTGCATTTGAACGGAAATATTGTGAACCGTGACCGGATAGAAAAATATCTTGGCATATTTCAGACAAGCAGTCCGTCATATGTGCTGATGGCGAGTATGGATGAATGTTTTGACATATTGCTGAATGACGGTGAAAAGATGTTTGAAGGATATATGAGCCGCATGAAAACTCTGAATGAATATTTGAAGGAGTTTACCCATCTTAAATTTACAGACAGCAGTCTTAAAGGGAAATATGGGGTTTTTGATGTAGATATTTCAAAGATTGTTGCATCCTGCAGAGGAACCGGATATACGGGGGCGGAGATGTACAGGGAACTTCTTGACAGGCATCATCTTCAGCTTGAGATGGCATCGGGAGACTATGTGATAGCAATGACCTCCGTTATGGATACGCAGGAAGGCTTGCTGCGGCTTTTTAAGGCGTTGGCGGATATTGACAGACACATAAGAGTGTATGGAAACAAAAATAACAACCTGAATTATGGAGAGTACGATTACCGAATGGAAAAGGCTGTCGTTGTGAAAAAGATATCTGATATTTCGGATTGTAGGACAGAGACGATGAGACTTGACATGGCACAGGGGAAAATATCTGCGGAGTATATATATCTTTATCCGCCGGGAATACCTGTGGTGGCACCGGGAGAAATGGTGACGGGAGAAATAGTAATGTTACTCAGAAGATACATGGATTCAGGTCTTACCATACAAGGACTTAAGGATAAAAAGTGTGAAAATATTGAAGTGGTAAAAGAAGAATTTAAAACGTTGGTGTTTAGAAAGGAATAGATAAATGCTGTATGTGATAATGGGAAAAAGCTCCAGTGGAAAAGATACGATATACAGGAAACTGATGGAGGATAATGAGCTTAAGTTAAATAAAATAATAACCTATACAACCAGACCGGCAAGGGCGGGTGAGGTAGAAGGAAATGAGTATCATTTTGTTGATGAAGCAAAGATGAATGAGATGGACAGAAATGGAAAAATAATAGAAAAAAGGGCATACGATACTGTGTATGGTGTCTGGAATTATTTCACGGCTGATGATGAAAATGTAAAAATAGACAGGAATAATTACATGGTTATCGGTACACTCGATTCGTATGAACAGTTAAGAGCGTATTATGGTGAGAAAAAAGTTATGCCAATCTATATAGAAGTGGAGGATGGCGAGAGACTTGCAAGGGCACTTGAGCGTGAGCGAGAACAGGATGAGCCTAAATATAGTGAAATGTGCAGAAGATATCTTGCGGACGAGAAGGATTTTAACGCGGAAAGACTTGAAAAACTTGGGATAAAAAGAAAATATTTCAATAACGATATACAGCAGTGCATGAGCCAAATAAAAGAGCAAATTCTTATGACCTCTGATTGAAAGAAGTACAAATATATGTTATAATTGTAGGTATTAAAATAGAATGGTTGGGTGTATGTATATGAATATCCGAGTAAATGAAATTTCACAAACTTCACAGCCGGACGGACAGAGGCAGGTTTCACAGACTGACGGAAATTTCAAATTCGTGCTTGCAAGCAATATAGAAGAAAAAGATTTGCAGGCAAAAATCAGCACGATGATGAACGAAATCACCGAATTCGGCAAAAAAATAACTAAAAAATCAGATATTCGTGACATGAAACACTACCGCAGCCTTATAAAAGGCTTTTTAAATGAGATAGTTTACAGGTCTCACAGTTTTTCGAGAGAGAATTATCTTGACCGCAAGGGCCGTCACAGAGTATACGGCATAATAAGACTTATAGATAAAAATCTGGATGAACTTGCACAGGAACTTCTCAAAGACGAAAAAGACAATATAAAAATATTAAATCTTGTAGGCGATATAGAAGGTATGTTACTGGATATATTAACGTGAAATGTACCGTTGTCAGCCGTCGGCAGCGGAAGCGTGCCGACGTTAGGATTGTTGATTTATCACAGTAACAGACTGAAAAAGTGAATTTTAAGAAGAAAGGTGTGGTACTCATGGCAGGATATAAAGACATAATTGGAAACGAGCAGATAAAAGAGCATTTTAAAAATGCAATCCGGTTGAACAGGGTGTCACATGCTTATATCTTAAACGGAGACAAAGGCATGGGAAAGAAAATGATATCCAAAACATTTGCCATGGCACTTCAGTGTGAGAAGTTTGATGGCGAACCGTGTATGGAATGTCGTTCGTGCAGACAGGCACTGACTGACAATCAGCCGGATATCAAGTATGTTACCCACGAAAAGCCGAACGTAATAGGCGTTGATGATATAAGAGAACAGATAAATAACGATATCCAGATAAAGCCTTACAGCAGCAGATATAAAATATATATAGTTGATGAGGCAGAGAAAATGAATGTGCAGGCACAGAATGCACTTCTTAAGACTATAGAGGAACCACCGGAATACGGAATAATTATCCTTCTTACAACGAATGCAGAAATGTTTCTTCCGACGATACTTTCAAGATGTGTCATGCTCAATATGAAATATATGGAAAACAGACAGATGAGAGAATATCTGATGCAGAAGATGGAGATTCCGGATTATCAGGCAGAAGTTATAATAGCATTTGCAGGGGGAAATCTTGGAAAGGCAATAAGACTTGCCACATCAGATGATTTTAATGAGTTAAAAGGTTCAGTTACACATTTGCTTGAATATATAGATGACATGGAGACATATGAAGTAGTTCAGGCGGTCAAACAGTGTGAAAAATATAAAGTGGACATATCAGATTATATAGATCTGATGATGGTCTGGTACAGGGACGTTCTCGTATTCAAGGTTTCGAAAAATGTGGGAGAACTTACATTTAAGGATGAATACGGATATATAAAGGAACAGTCAGAGAAGATATCATATAACGGACTTGAGGCGATACTTACGGCTATGGATAAGGCAAAAACGAGAATACGTGCAAATGTAAACTTTGATCTGGCGATAGAGATGATGTTCCTTACGATAAGAGATGCACTTAACGGCAAAGAACAGTAGATATCAGGAAAGGCATGAAAAATGGTTAATGTTATAGGAGTAAGATTTAGAAAGGCAGGTAAAATATATTTCTTTTCACCTGCGGGAATAGAGGTAGAAGAGGGGCAGCATGTTATAGTGGAAACTGCCAGAGGTGTGGAGTATGGACGTGTAGTCCTCGGTTCGAGAGACGTAGAGGAGGACAAGATAGTACAGCCGCTTAAATCCATTATCCGTGTGGCAACACCGGAAGATGATGAAATAGATGCTAAGAACAGGGAAAAAGAGAAAAAAGCAGCAGTTATATGTGCTGAAAAGATACGCAAGCATGGGCTTGAGATGAAGCTTATAGATACTGAATATACATTTGATAATAACAAAGTACTGTTTTATTTTACGGCAGATGGAAGAATTGATTTCAGGGAACTTGTAAAGGACCTTGCATCTGTATTTAAGACCAGAATCGAGTTAAGACAGATTGGTGTCAGGGATGAGACTAAGGCACTCGGAGGCTACAGTATATGCGGAAGACCTCTTTGCTGCAACACATATTTATCTGATTTTGTTCCGGTATCAATCAAGATGGCGAAGGAACAGAATCTTTCGCTTAATCCGACTAAGATATCCGGTGTATGCGGAAGACTCATGTGCTGCCTGAAAAATGAGGAAGAGACTTATGAAGAACTGAATAAAAATCTTCCGGGAATAGGTGATTATGTCACTACAGATGACGGGCTTAAGGGCGAGGTTCACAGCGTCAGTGTGTTGAGACAGCTTGTCAAGGTTATAGTTGAGACAGGTGATGTAAAAGAAATCAGGGAATATAAAGTCGAGCAGCTTAAGTTTAAGAAACGAAACAGACGTGATTCTGAGAGAGTGTCAGCAGAGGAAATGAAGGCACTCAGAGCACTGGAGGAAAAGGGTGGAAAGTCAAAATTTGAGGACTAATGATGAATACCGTGATGTGTGTCTCAAGGAAGGCGAGAGACTCGATGATTTGAACAGAAACGGGTATATGATAATACAAAACAGTGGAAAATTCTGTTTTGGAATGGATGCGGTACTCCTTACTGGATTTGCCAATATAAATGAGGGCGAAAAAGTAATGGACCTTGGAACAGGGACGGGAATCATTCCCATACTGCTTGCGGCAAAGAGTAACTGCAATGCACATTTTACGGCACTTGAGATACAGGAGGAGAGTGCCGACATGGCATCAAGAAGTGTCAGATATAATGGATTGCAGGACAGTATAGATATAGTGTGTGGTGATATCAAAGAGGCTTCAAATATATTTAAGAAGGCTTCCTATGATGTTGTTACGAGTAATCCTCCTTATATGAACGATAATCACGGCATAAAAAATCCGGATATGCCTAAAGCGATAGCCAGACACGAACTGTTGTGTACGCTTGAGGACGTGGTCAGGGAAGCTGCATTGTTGTTAAAACCCGGTGGCAGATTTTATATGGTTCACAGGCCACACAGACTGGCAGAGATAATATGCACACTCAGAGAACACAGACTTGAGCCGAAGAGAATAAGGCTGGTTCATCCGTTTGCAGATAAAGATGCAAATATGGTTCTTATAGAGTCGGCCAGAGGCGGTAAGCCCATGATGAAAGTGGAAAGCCCTCTGATTGTATATAAAAGTCGGGGTGAATATACAGATGAGATATATACTATCTATAATAAATAGCAGGTGTTTTATATAGAGAAAGGAACATATATGGAAGGCAGATTGTATTTGTGTGCGACTCCTATAGGAAATCTGGAGGATATAACACTCAGAGTTTTAAGAACATTAAAAGAAGTAGATGTTATAGGTGCAGAAGATACGCGAAACAGTATAAAGCTGTTAAATCATTTTGACATTAAAACTCCTATGACGAGTTATCATGAATATAATAAAGTCGAGAAAGCAAAGTACCTTGTGAAGATTATGCAGGAGGGAAAAAATGTGGCACTTATTACAGATGCCGGAACTCCGGGAATATCAGATCCGGGGGAAGAACTGGTAAGGCAGTGCTACGAGGCAGGAATAACGGTAACATCTCTTCCGGGACCGGCAGCGTGTGTAACAGCGCTTACAATGTCCGGACTTCCCACAAGAAGATTTGCATTTGAGGCATTTTTACCGGCAGACAAAAAAGAGAGACAGAGAATACTCGGAGAATTAAGGGAAGAGACCAGAACTATTATAATGTATGAGGCACCACATCACCTGTTAAAGACTCTCAGGGAAATATATGAATACCTTGGAAGCAGAAAAATATCGGTGTGCAAGGAACTTACGAAGAAACATGAGAGTGTAATATGTGGAAATATAGAAGATGTTATATCGAAATATGAAAATGAAGCACCGCGTGGAGAATACGTTCTTGTGATAGATGGAAAGAGTGTTGAGCAGATAGAACAGGAAAAGAGGGATGAGTGGAACGATATAACTGTTGAGGAACATATGAACAGATATATTTTACAGGGAATGACGGAAAAGGATGCAATGAAGAGTGTTGCAAAGGACAGAGGTGTTCCGAAGAGAGAAATATATAAATACTGGCTTGGGGTAAAACATTAGTGAGAGCAGACAAATTAGGTATTGACGGTAAAGATTGCTCGGAAATGGAGAATGGTATGAACGAGGAAAAAGGATATGAAAAAATCAAAATAATTGAATATGCAGAGAAATGCTTTGAAGAGAGTGGTATATATAATGTTACTCTTGAAGAGATTGCGAAAGGAACAGATATATCAGTAGAACGGATTCTTGAACTTTTTGAAGATAAGAGGGGTTTAGTACGTGAAGTATATATGCATATGCAAAGCGGTGCCGTGGGCATGTTATGCGAAAGAGCGGATACGTTTGAATATAAAGAAATGTCAGGACTCAGACAGATAGAAGAGATTATCAGACATCAGTATATGCATGCATTTATGAACTGGAAGAGAGTTGTACTTCTTAATGAGATAAAGATAGTAGAGTCTAAAGTTCCGGAGGGAAGAAAGTACAGAGTTCCCGATGATTATGCAGAAAGCATATATGAGATAATACGTGCGGCAATAGAGAAGGGTGTATCTGATGGCAGCATGGATGAGAACATAGACATCCCGAAAATGGCACACAGAGTAGATGCTGATATGAGAGTCCATTTTTATGGAATCATGAATGCAAATATTCCGGAAGGTGAAGAGAGAGCTTTTGTTCCGAAGGAACAGATGGAGTTTTACATAGAGCTGTTCAGATGCAAGCTGAAAAACAGGGCAAAAGTCCAGAATGATAAAAAATATGTTGAGCAGTATGACTCACTTACAGGATTACTCAGTAAAGAAAATTTTAACGAAAGAGTGAAGATGATTATAGATGAAAATCCTGATAAGAAGTATGAAATAATCGTAACTGATATAGAGAAATTTAAACTTATCAATGATAATTATGGTATTTACGAAGGTGATAAACTCTTAAAATATATAGGTGAAAGAATAAAAAGACTTACAAGTGATGGTGAACTTGTATCATCAAGAACCATGGCGGATAAATTTTTCACTCTCATAGAACATGGAGACGGAAGAGTTAATAATATTGTTGATGAGGCTATAAATGATATATCTAAATATGCAGAGAAAAACAACATTATAATATCCATGAAGTTTGGTGTGTATAAGATACATGATAACAATGTACCTGTTGAATCGATGTGTGACAGGGCGGCGTTGGCGGCTAATTCGATAAAGGGCAATTATAATGTTTCGTGTGCATATTATGATGACTCTATACGTAAGAAACTTCTTATGGAGCAGACCATAACGAACGAGATGGAAAAGGCATTGCTTGAGGGACAGTTTGAAGTATACTATCAGCCAAAGTATGATTTGCTTACAGAGACAATGGCAGGTGCGGAAGCACTTGTAAGATGGAATCATCCGGAAAGAGGATTTATATCTCCGGCAGATTTTGTTCCTGTTTTTGAGAAAAATGGTTTTATCACACGAATGGACATGTATGTGTGGGAGAAAACCTGTGAATATATTGCAAAATGGAAGAAAGAGTATGGCATGACCATTCCTATATCCGTAAATGTTTCCAGAAAAGATATTTATGTTGTAAATCTCACAGAGAAACTTCTTGAGCTGGTTGAAAAGTATGGAATAGACCAGAAAGATTTACATATAGAAATAACTGAAACGGCATACACGGAAGATTCAGAGCAACTTATAGAGGTTATCAATGAGCTTAAAGAGAATGGATTTATAATAGAGATGGATGATTTTGGAAGCGGATATTCATCACTTAATATGCTTTCCGAGATTCCTATAGATATATTGAAACTTGATATGAGATTTGTGCAGGGAAGAGACCTTGGAAATAACAGAAATATAATGAATTTTGTAATGGGACTTGCCAAATGGATGAACCTTTTAGTAGTTGCCGAGGGTGTTGAGACTCAGGAACAGATAAATGTACTTAAGGCATTGGAATGTAACTATGTTCAGGGATATTTTTATTCAAAACCACTTCCGGCAAAAGAGTTTTCGATACAGTTAAAAGCTGCAGAGCAGGCAGCAGGTGCTGAACTGATGAAGTATACGGGAGAAGACGGTGAACTTTATGTACAGAAGGGCGGCAGTGACAGAGTTCTTCTGGTGATAGACAGTGTATTATGGAACTGCAACCTTATAACAGAATATTTTAAAGACAGCTACACAGTTGCCTGCACCGGAAATGGTGAGATAGCATATAACTATATAATGGACAACGCAGAAAAAATAGATATGATAATAGTTGATTTGTCAATTCCGGGAATGAGCGGAATGGAGCTTATCATCAAATTAAGGACAGATAAACATTTTGCAGCTATTCCAATAATTGCAACTTCACAGTTTGGACAGGGTGGAGAAGAGATGGCACTTACTCTGGGAGCTTCTGATTTTGTTCAGAAACCATATGGCAGGGGTGTTATGATAAGAAGAGTACAGAATCTTCTTGCAAGCAACAGCAGGAAACGTATGGATAACAGGGAAGATGTGGATAAAGTTCTCATAGATCCGGCTACGGGATTTTATAATCAGGAGGGTATGAAGTCGCAGATTTATGCATTTACAAGGATGAATGGTGATAAGGATGCGGTATTTATAGTGATAGATATTGATGACTTTAAGAATATCGCGGAGACATATGGATATTCTTCGGGCGGAATGGTTATAAGAAATGTTGTAAGCGTATTGAAGTCTTCATTCAGAAAAGACGAGATTATATCTCATCCGGGCGGTGATGAATTCTGCATATTCCTTCCTGAACCATTTACATATGAGGGATTGAAGAAACGAATGGATAAGCTGGTGGATGACCTGAAATTTGAGGTTGATGATATGAAAGTTACATGTTCGGTCGGTGTATGTAAATATCCTGAAAACGCAGCAGACTATGAAATGTTGTATACAAATGCAAAATCAGCACTTGAGGATGCAAAGAGTCTTGGAAAAAATCAATATATTATTTATCACGAAGAGTCATAATACGGCAGAAAATAATAGCTGCAACAGTACTTGCGGTGGTGGCTATTATTGAGGGAACCACGATGGCAGTCGGGTTTACGGAACCATACTGTGCGCGGTATGCGATAATGTTTACCGGTATTAATTGCAGAGATGAAATATTTATAATAAGAAAGGTACACATTTCTTTTGAAGAGATGTGTGCTTTTTCTTTGTTTAAGGAATGGTTAAGTTCCGAGAGAGATTCCATTGCCTTGAGTCCGGCAGGGGTGGCAGCCCATCCGAGTCCTAAAATATTTGCAATTATGTTGGTGGTAATATAGTCCCTGCTCTTGTGCTCCTTCGGAATATCGGGAAACAGGAAATTTACAAATGGCGATATGAGTCTTGTAAGCTGGGTAACGAGTCCGCATCTGGTTCCTACTTCCATGATACCGCTCCAGAAACTTACAATACCGAGCATGGTGATGCAGAGTGTGACAGCTTCTTTTGATGAATCTATAAAACTGTTGGATACTTCTGACATATGACCTGTAAATGTTCCATACAGTACACCGATAAGAATCATAAAAGCCCAGATATAATTAAGCATGATAATCTCCATTTCGCTGTATTAAATACATTTGATATATAAATATGAAGGATGGCAGGGAAATATCCATATAATTTAACATATAGGAGGTCAGTTTCAGGAGTAACAGAAACTTATTACTCGTTGCTGATATAAAATCCCTTGACGAACATCATTCCATGAGATAAAATAAAGAAAGCTTTGTATATGTTAAATGCAATGATGAGGAGTAGTAGGATATCACTTCATTTTTCAGAGAGCTGCGAATGGTGGAAAGCGGCATTGAAACTATCTGAACTCGCCTCGGAGTAGCCATACTGAAAATGGTAGAATAGGTATGGCCGGGAGTTCCCGTTACAGAATATTGAGGTGCATCTTTCGTTAGACGGAAGATGAAACAGAGTGGTACCGCGAATGTGAAAATACATCCGTCTCTAGTTCTTAGAGATGGATTTTTTAATTTGAAAAATTTAAAAGAGAGGTAATGTGAATAATGAAAACACAGTATATTCCTAAGAAAATTGAGAGAAAATGGCAGACAATATGGGAGGATGAAAAAGCTTTCGCAGCAACAGATGATTACAGCAAACCAAAATTCTATGCATTGGTAGAGTTTCCGTATCCTTCAGGACAGGGACTTCACGTAGGTCATCCTAGACCATACACAGCACTCGATATAGTTGCACGTAAGAGAAGAATGCAGGGCTACAATGTTCTGTATCCGATGGGATGGGACGCTTTCGGACTCCCTACAGAGAACTATGCAATAAAGAATAAAATACATCCTAAGATTGTTACTAAGAACAATGTAAAAAGATTTAAAGAGCAGCTTCAGTCATTAGGTTATTCATTTGACTGGGACAGAGAGATAAATACAACAGATCCTGGGTACTACAAATGGACACAGTGGATATTCCTCAAATTATTCAAGGCAGGTCTTGCATACAAAAAAGAAATGCCTATCAACTGGTGTACATCATGTAAGGTAGGTCTTGCAAATGAAGAGGTAGTAAACGGTGTGTGCGAGCGTTGCGGAAGTGAAGTCGTCCGTAAGGTAAAGAGCGAGTGGATGCTCAAGATTACAGAGTATGCCGACAAACTTATTGAAGGTCTTGACAGCGTAGACTATATTGAAAAAGTTAAAGTTTCCCAGAAAAACTGGATTGGACGTTCAGAAGGTGCAGAGGTAGATTTCACACTTAAAGGAAAAGAAGATAAATTAAGAGTATATACAACACGTCCTGATACATTATTTGGTGCTACTTACATGGTAGTGTCACCGGAGCATCCTTATATTGACAAATATAAAGACGAGATAACAAACTGGGATGAGATAGTTGCGTACCGTGAAATGGCTGCTAAGAAGTCAGATTTTGAGCGTACTGAACTTGCAAAGGACAAGACAGGTGTTGTACTTGGAGGTATCACAGCCGTGAATCCGGTAAACGGAAAGGAGATTCCTATCTGGATATCCGACTATGTTCTTATGACATATGGAACCGGTGCCATCATGGCAGTTCCTGCCCATGATGACAGAGACTGGGAGTTTGCAAAGAAATTCAATCTTCCTATGATACAGGTAGTAGAAGGCAAGGATGGAAATGTGGATATAAATGAAGCTGCATTTACAGATGTTGCTACAGGAAAGCTTATAAATTCAGAATTCTTAAACGGACTTGAAGTAAAAGATGCCAAAGAGAAGATGAAAGACTTCCTTGAAGAAAAGGGAATCGGAAACAGAAAAGTTAATTACAAATTAAGAGACTGGGTATTCTCAAGACAGCGTTATTGGGGCGAGCCTATTCCAATCGTAAACTGTGAGAAATGTGGATATGTTCCGATTGATGAGTCAGAGCTTCCACTTATGTTACCTGATGTAGACAGTTACATGCCTACAGACAATGGGGAGTCTCCGCTTGCAGCAATGACAGACTGGGTAAATACAAAATGCCCTTGTTGTGGAGGTCCTGCAAAACGTGAAACAGATACCATGCCACAGTGGGCAGGTTCTTCATGGTATTTCTTAAGATATACTGATCCTAAGAATACAGAGGCACTTGCAAGCCCTGAAGCATTAAAATACTGGCTTCCTGTTGACTGGTACAATGGTGGAATGGAGCATACAACACTTCATTTACTTTATTCACGTTTTTGGCATAAATTCTTATATGATAACAACATTGTGCCTACATCAGAGCCGTATCAGAAGAGAACATCACACGGTATGATACTCGGTGAAAATAATGAGAAGATGTCAAAATCCCGTGGAAATGTAGTTAATCCAGATGATATAGTAAATGAATTTGGTGCAGATACACTCCGTACTTATGAGATGTTCATCGGAGCATTTGAACTAAGTGCATCATGGTCAAATGATGGAGTAAAAGGATGCAGACGTTTCCTTGACAGAGTATGGAAACTTCAGGATATTCTTACAGATGAAGAAGGATATTCAAAAGAGATGGAAACTAAGATGCATCAGACAATCAAGAAGGTAAGCAGTGATTTTGAAAATCTTAAATATAACACAGCTATAGCAGCCATGATGAGCCTTATAAACGAATTTTATAAAGTGGGCAAGGTTACAAAGGGTGAATTTAAGACGCTTATAACACTTCTTAATCCTGTAGCACCGCATATGACAGAGGAACTGTGGGAGATTATGGGATTTGGCGGAAGATTATACCAGACATCATGGCCTGAGTATGATGAGGCAAAGACAGTTGAATCTACAGTAGAGATTGCTGTGCAGATAAATGGTAAGACAAAGGCAACACTTGCAATTAACAAAGACGATTCTAAAGATGTCGTTATTCCAAAGGCAAAAGAGGCAATAGCAGACAAACTTACGGGCAATATTGTTAAGGAAATATATGTACCGGGAAGAATCGTAAATATTGTTATGAAATAAACATGCTTTAGATTGGAGAAAAATATGGCAAATATCGGAATAGTAACCGACAGTAATAGCGGCATAACTCCGCAGATGGCTGAGAATCTTGGAGTTATGGTGCTGCCGATGCCGTTTTATATAGACGGTAAGTGCTATTATGAAAATGTTACGTTATCAAGGGAAGAGTTTTTTGAAAAGATGATGGCTGATGCAGATATATCTACATCACAGCCTGCACCGGGAGAGGTGATGGATCTTTGGAACAAGGCTCTGAAAATATATGATAAAATTGTATATATACCTATGAGCAGTGCTTTGAGTGGCTCCTATGGTGCTGCAATGGTGCTGTCAGGAGAAGATGAGTACGAAGGCAGAGTGTATGTCGTTGACAGTGGAAGAGTGTCAACGCCTATGCACCGTATGGTGTTAGATGCTTTGGAACTCGTGAAAGCAGGGTATGATGCAGAGGAAATACGAGATATACTTGATGCATCAAGAGGTGATATGACGATATTTGTCGGAGTGGAAACGCTGAAATTTCTAAAAAAAGGTGGACGTATATCGCCGACGGCTGCGGCACTTGGCTCAATTCTTAATATCAAACCCGTGTTACAGTTTGATGTAGGAACTCTTGATACATATTCAAAGTGCAGAGGAATGAAAGTTGCAAAGAAAACTATGCTCGAAGCGATGCATAAGCAGTTTGAAACTACCTTTAAGGATGCATATGATAAAAATGAAGTATATCTTCTGGCGGCATCAAGTGCCCCTGAGGATGTTACTGCACAGTGGGTAAAGGATATAGAAGCATCATTTCCGGGTATGCCTGTAATGTGTGACAATCTTACACTCAGCCTGTCGTGTCATATAGGATATGGTGGCCTTGGGATTGCCTGTTCGTGTAAACCGAGAGTAATTTAATATATATAATAATCAAGGTTGTTATACTAATGTTTGGTGTAACAATCTTGATTTATTCTTAAAAAGAGTTGACTCATAATTAAAATGCGACATAATTAAAGGCGAGTTAGTTTTAAGAAGTTTTAAACTTGTTAGAGTCTATGAGAGATGATAAAATAATTATAATAGAAAGAGGGGAATGTTTTGTATATTATTGGATTGGTGGGACCATTTGGAAGCGGATGCTCATATGTTGCAGAGAAAATTGTAGAAAATTATGGATATGAGTATCTTTCATTATCAGATGTTTTACGAGAGGAATACAGAAAAGAAAAACCCAATAAACGGAAAATAATAAGAAAAGAATTGCAAGATTTTGGAGATAAAATACGTGAGGAAAAAGGTGCTGATTATTTGGCAAAGAGTAACAGATTCATTTAGAATGGCAGATATTATTTTGCTGAATAATGAAAATATAGTAAAGGGAAATAAAAATGAAGAGTTATTTCTGGTAAAATTGAAGTAAAAATGAGATCTTCGTGTTTAAAGAGAAAAGTGGGAGCAGTAATTGTAGATATAACCGGTGATGTTTTTAGCTCTGGATATAACGAAGTTCCGGCAGCAAATAATACTTGTAAATGTGAATATGGTATGTGTTATAGAGATAAATTGAAGAAGGATTATAAAGAAAATCTAAAAATGGTTATAAAGAAAGAAAAGGAGCAGGAACTGTTTGAGGGTGTTACATACAATAATGGATATTTTAGATTGATGGAGGTATTGTTTTAATGTGTAAAGTATGTACAGCGTGTGAGAGTATTATGAATTATGATCCATATTTTGATGCAGAAGTATGTGTGAAATGTGGTAAAATAGAGAGGAAAAAAAGTAAGGAAATTCAGAAATTGTTGCTTCAGCAGAGTCGTGGAGCTGAAATTGCAAGACAAATTTTAGGATTAATGGCGGTTCATTAATATGATGTTTGATACATATGATTAAAAGAGAAGTTAGATATAAAAAATAGGTAGCTTTTGAGGCTGCCTATTTTTTATATCCGATGTTTATTTTGTAATCTTTATTTTAGCTGTGTTGCTCCAGTCACCATATACTTTCTTTCCGGCAGAATCTTTTCTGTATGCTCTTGCACGTACATAGTAGGATTTCTTAAGTTTTAATCCCTTTGCGGTATATGAACGTGAAGAAGTTGTAACGGATTTGGCACCATTCATGTTTGGTTTTACTGAATACTGAATCTGATATCCGTCAGCTTTGCTTACTTTTGTAAGCTTTATAGCCATAGCCTTACCTGACTTGTTGGCAAGTGATGGTTTTGCTGCTCTGGCAAGAGCTATCTTTGTCCAATGGGCATAGAGCGTTGAGTTGACTCTTGTTGTTATAAGAGTGTCAGATTTTATCTTTTTGCCACCATTGGCTTTTGTATACCATCCGGCAAATATGTAGCCTTTTCTTGTAGGTACAGGAAGATTTCCATAATATGTTTCTGACAGTACATTTTTCTTTGCAGGTGATACCTTACCGCCTGCAGGGTTCAAAGTGAGAACAGACTTGTACTGTATGTAGCTTAAAGTTGTATATACAGAATTGTTTATACAGTATTTTTCAGCAGTAGAACCACGGTTGGCTTTGATGGAAGCACTATATCCAAAAGCATATGTACCTAATACAATGTCCATTGATTTTACTGTTGCAGAAACAGCAGTTCCGGCAAAAGCATTGGCCTTTATAATGGCTATATGTTCCGGAATGGTTACATTAATGGAACTGATATTTGAAAAAGCACTGCTCTCAATAGATGAAATGTTATCAGGTATATTAATGTTAGTCAGAGATGTAGAATGGAAAGCATTTTCCCCGATAGTTAAAAGTCCTTCGTGCAGTTTGCATGTCTTTAAGCCCGAATCAGAGAAAGCAGATGAGCCTATTGTTGCAACGCTTGAAGGGATGTCTATATCTTTCAGCTGATTATCTTTATAAAAAGCACTTTCACCTATGGATTCAACTGTGTCTGCGATATCTACACTCTGGAGGTTTGACAATCCGTAATAGCTGTATTGTGCACTCCAGCTGGAGTAGCTGTTTTTTGTAAATGAATAATCTCCTATTGATGTGACTCCGTCCTTGATGGTTACTGTATAAATATCATTTGAAATATTGTTGAAATAACCTATAGTTTTATTACTCCACATATCCCCTGTTCCTGATATAGTGAGGTGTCCTACAGAATCCAGAGTAGCATATACATTGTCTCCGCACTGTATGGAATTGTCATCGGCACTTGCAGTGCAAGGTTGTGCAGCGGCGATAAAAACTGATGATGCAAAACATATTGCTAATGTGTGTGGTAAAAACGCCTTAAATGTGGTAAAATTAAAAGATAATTTAATGCCGGATTTTCAGAGCGGGAAGGAGAGAAAAATATGTCAAAACAACATTGGAAAGCAGGCAATATGGTGTACCCGGTGCCGGCGGTTATGGTGAGTTGTCAGGTACCGGGACAAAAGCCGAATATCATAACAGTGGCATGGTGTGGAACCATATGCACATCACCGGCTATGTTGTATATATCTGTCAGACCGGAGAGATATTCGTATAACATAATAAAATCTACGGGAGAATTTGTGGTGAATCTTGTCACAAAGGATCTTACATATGCGACCGATTATTGTGGAGTAAAGTCAGGAAGAGACGTTGACAAATTTGCGGAGATGAATCTTACACCATTAAAATCACAGTTTGTGTCAGCACCGGGTATAGATGAGAGTCCGGTGAACATAGAATGTAAAGTAAAGGATGTATTGGAACTTGGTTCACATCATATGTTTATCGCAGAAGTTATGGGGGTAACGGTAGATGAAAAATATATGAGTGAGACCGGAAAATTTGAATTAAACAGCACGGGACTTGTAGCTTATTCTCACGGAGAGTATTTTCAGCTTGGCGAAAAGAGAGGAAGTTTTGGATATTCTGTGAGAAAGAAAAAGTAAATTCTGCAAAACGTCTGCGGAAAGGAGTAAGGTATGAAGATTAGTTCTGTAATAATTGAAAATTTTAAATCTATCCGACACATGGAGATTAATGATATTGATAATGCATTTATTCTGGTCGGAAAGAATAATACGGGAAAGACGGCTGCGCTTGATGCGATACGTGCAGTTGCAGGCGACTATGTGATAGAACCGGAAAATTTTAATGTAAAGGGACAGAATGTAGAGATAACGGTAACTCTTGATATGGACGATGAAGATTTGTATCTTATGAACCAGAGCGGGGTGGTGTCAAAATATAAAAGATATGAACTGTGGTACAAAGATTTCACTTCAAAATTGCCGTCATATCAGGATGGAAAGCTTAAATTTACATATATTGTAAATAAGGATGGAAAGGCACGCTACAATGACGGTTTCAGAAAAAACAACATATATATACCGCAGTTATTTCCTAAGGTGTACTATATAGACAATCAGAGGGACATCACGGACTTTGAGGATGGACTTTTGAGAATACAGGGAAATGATGAGCTTAATAACCTTAAGCAGCATATATGTATGTTTGACAAGACGAGGAAATGCAATAACTGTTTTGACTGTATCGGTGTCATAAATAAGAAAAGTCCTGAAGAACTGACAATTACAGAGACATCAAAGCTGATGGAATATAAGATTTACAATATCAAGCTTGATAAGTTTGCAGAAACGGTAAATCAGAGTTTCCGTAAAAATGGTGCATATTCGCAGTCAATCAAATATGGAGTGCACTATGATGCGAAGGATTCTTTCAGGATGCAAACGATGGTCTATAATGAGGACCGTGATGTGGAATGTGAGATAAACAGCATGAGTGCCGGTTTAAAGAGTATATATCTGTTATCCCTTATCGAGGCTTACATACAGGAGAATAATAAAATATCGAACATTGTCATGATAGAAGATCCGGAGAGTTATCTGCATCCACAGCTTCAAAAATCAGCCAGTGAGATTCTGTATCGTCTGTCGAAGAAAAATCAGGTGATATTTTCTACACACTCACCAAATATGCTGTTTAATTTTTCATCAAAACAGATTAAACAGGTAGTGCTTGATGAGGAGTACTATACTATTGTAAATGAAGATACGGATATAGATGAGATACTTGATGATCTGGGATATACTGCAAATGATCTGATGAATGTCAGCTTTGTGTTTATAGTTGAGGGAAAGCAGGACAGCAACAGACTGCCTATGCTCCTTGAAAAATATTACTCGGAAATATACGATGAAGAGGGAATGTTGCAGCGAATATCCATAATTCCGACAAATAGCTGTACCAATATTAAGACATACGCAAACCTTAAGTATATAAATAAACTATATCTCAAGGACCAGTTTCTGATGATAAGGGATAGTGACGGTAAGAATCCGAAACATCTTGTGAAACAGCTTTGCAGTTATTATGGTCAGAGGGCGAAGGAAGATGTAGAGAATATACCGAGGGTTACACCGAAAAATGTATTGGTACTCAGATATTATTCGTTTGAAAATTATTTTCTTGATCCGAAGATAATGGCACAGATAGGTGTTGTTAAATCGGAAGAGGATTTTTACAATATTTTGTGGAAAAAATATAAGGATTATCTGTACAAACTGCCAAGCATGAAACGTATGTGCAGGATAAAAAATGTCAGGATAAGCCGCAAAGAAGACTTAAAGGCAAATATGGAAAATATCAGAATATTTGTGCGTGGACATAACCTGTATGACATATTCTATGGAAGATACAGAAATGATGCCGAGACGGAAATTCTGAAAAAATATATAGATGTCGCACCAAGGGAAAATTTTGCGAATATACTTGATGCCATAGATTCGTTTGTATATTTTGAAAACAGAAAGAAAAAAGGTGAAAATGAAGAGACTGAAAGTTACAGGACAGGAAAGGAAGAACACCGATGAACTGGGAAAAAGGAAATAACATTATACTGATAGGCATGCCGGGAGTCGGCAAAAGTACAATCGGGGTAATTTTAGCAAAGATAATGGGGTACAGATTTGTGGACGCAGATATAGTCATTCAGGAGCAGGAAGGAAGACTGCTTAAAGATATCATTGCACAGGAAGGTGTGGATGGATTCATTAAAATAGAGGACAGGGTAAACCGGAATCTAAATATGAAAAAAGCAGTCATTGCTACAGGAGGCAGTGCCGTGTACGGTAAAAATGCCATGGATAATTATAAAGAGACATCTACTATAATATATCTTAAGCTGGATTATGAGGCACTTGATGACAGACTTAGTGATATAAAGGGAAGAGGAGTTGTATTAAGGGATGGTCAGACGTTAAAAGATATATATGATGAGAGAACAAAGCTGTATGAGGAATATGCAGATATCATTATCGATGAAGGCAGTCTTGATGTTGAAAAGACAGTGGAGAGACTTCTTGAGGAATTGGAATCATAGCAGACACTGTTTGCGGAGCTGCAACTGACAGGTGCTTGTGGATGTTACCGATTTATGATATAAAAGAAAAAGGCAGGTAGTATTGCAAATGACTGATAAATAAAAAAAAGAGAAAGGATGAAGAATTATGAAAAAATTAGGAAAAATGATTGCTGCAACAGTGTTTGCTGCGACGATGACAATTGGAATGGCATTTACTGCATTTGCAGCCACAAATGAGAAGGATGCAGAGTACACACAGGTAAATGTGGCACAGGTGGAGGATATTACAGATTTACTTAATGTATCTGATTCCGGTGCGGTAAATAAGTTGGAGAATATTGACGGAGAAGGGTTGTACAGCTATTATTACACATTTAAGCTGAGCAAGGCCTCATATGTAGATATTAAATCATATGCGAAACTTGTAAATTATAATTTTCAGGCCGATATGATGTTATATCTTGGAACAGACAAAACATTTGCGGCAAGTCCGGTTATTGAATCATGGATGGATGGTGATGGCAAGGAATATAAGACTATGCTCGAAGCGGGTACATATTATATTAAGATATGCTGTGACATTCATAAAGATGCGGGATTTACCAATGAGAAGACTGTGAATTTTGCCATATATACACAGCCGATTAACAGAAGTGGTGCAAAGGGAAGCACGATGAAGGCAGCGATGACTATTAAAAATACCACGATAGGATGTGTTACAAGTACATCAAAAAATCAGTGGTTTAAAATAAATGCACCTCAGAAAAGTGATGTTACATTAAAGTCAGTTATAACTGCTCCGACACAGTGGAATGAAGGAAGAGCTAATGTGTGTGCATATGATAAAAATGGTGCGATGATATCTTCAAAGGTGAGTATGGCAACCAATTCAAATAATTCGGCAACGATTACGCTTAAGGGTGTAAAAGGTACGGTATATGTATGTGTGGCAGCAGAATCAGGAGTGTTTAATGTATCACAGACAGCAGTTGTCAAAGATAAGTATAAACCGTCTGCACCGTCTGTATCACCGTGTAAGAAAGGTGCCAAAGTCGTTTCGGGAAAGGGCGAGGCAAATGCAAATGTAATCGTTAAATGTAATGGAAAGACTTATAAAGGTAAGGTCGACAAGAAGGGTAAATTTAAAGTAAATGTTGCAGCTCTTAAATCCAGAAGCAAAGTCAGAGTATCTCTTAAGGATGCAGCAGGCAATACATCAGTGGCCAAGACAGTGATAGTGAAGTAATTATCCGAATAAAAAACTTGACACTATTGAAAAGCGGCAGTAAGATATCCCTATAGATTTTTACGTTTGCAAGAAATAGATAAATAGGTTTCTTACAAGCAATGCAGACGAAAGGAAGAATGAGACATGGAAAAAAAGAATATTGATTGGGCAAATATCGGCTTTGGATATCAAAAGACTGATAAAAGGTATGTATCTAACTACAAAAACGGAGCATGGGATGAAGGAACACTGACAAGTGATGATACTATCACTATAAGTGAATGTGCCGGAGTTTTGCAGTATGCACAGACAGTATTTGAAGGACTTAAAGCATATACTACAGAGAAAGGACAGATTGTTATATTCCGTCCTGACTTAAATGCAGAACGTCTTGAATCGTCAGCTAGCAGACTTGAGATGCCTATATTTCCAAAGGAAAGATTTATAGATGCAGTTGTAAAGACAGTAGAGGCAAATGAGGCATATGTTCCACCTTATGGATCAGGTGCAACATTGTACATACGTCCTTACATGTTCGGAAGTTCACCGGTTATCGGTGTAAAACCGGCTCAGGAGTATCAGTTCAGAGTATTTACAACTCCTGTAGGACCATACTTCAAAGGTGGTGCAAAACCTATTACTATCAAGGTTAGTGACTTTGACAGAGCAGCACCTCACGGAACAGGTCATATCAAAGCAGGACTTAACTATGCAATGAGTCTTCATGCAATTGTTACAGCTCATGAAGAAGGATTCGATGAGAATATGTATCTTGATGCAGCTACAAGAACAAAGGTAGAGGAAACAGGTGGAGCTAACTTTATATTTGTAACAAAGGATAATAAGGTTGTTACACCTAAGTCTAACAGTATACTTCCATCTATAACCCGTCGTTCATTGATGACAGTGGCAAAGGATTATCTTGGACTTGAAGTTGAGGAAAGAGAAGTAACATTAGAAGAAGTTAAAGATTTTGCAGAATGTGGTCTTTGCGGTACAGCAGCAGTTATATCACCTGTTGGAAGAATCAACGACCATGGCAAGGAGATTAACTTCCCAAGCGGAATGGAAGAAATGGGACCTGTCACAAAGAAACTGTATGAAACACTTACAGGTATTCAGATGGGTAGAATAGAAGCTCCTGAAGGATGGATTAAAGTTATTAAATAAGTGATAATATAGATATAGCCCGGGAAATATATCAATGTATTTTCCGGGCTATGTTTTAATGTTAATATTTAAAATTGTTTTTTAGTTGTGGGATTTTAAATCTTCAAGTTGTTTTCTGAGTAAAGCGATTTCATTATCTTTAAGTTTTATCGTATCGTCTTTGTCATTAAGTTGCTGCTTCATACCGTGAATCTCATTCTGCATTTCATCAATCATATACTGCACAGTATTTTTATCAAGTGGAATAAAAATGTATCGTTGTAGCAAATCTATCTCTATTCCCGTATCTGATTTCTGTTTAAAATTATGTATATATGTGTCTGGAAAATCACTAAAAGCAGCAGGACTTGATTCGAATAGTACTATAGTATAAACGGTCTTTATGTTCTTGTAACTGAAATTTTTTCCCGGTCTGCTCCGAACACGTTTGTACAATGTTAAGCAAATACTAAAACGCAACATAATGAAGAAACAACATATAAATAATGTTACATATCAAATATAAGTCGAGAAAATTTTTGTTGAAAAATATACTGGTTAATGTATATTATAAATTTATGTCATCGTTCAGATGAATGTTTTATGAGGGTAAATTTGGACACAAAAAATATGGAAAAGGAGATTAGTATGAACAAAAAGTATACTCAGGAGGCTATTTTGCTTACACAAAAATTTTTACAGGATTATCATCAGAAGAATCCGGAAACGGTATTTTCTTTGTGCGCGGAAGATATGACGTGGATTGGGGCACAGATAGAGCAGTATTATATCGGTTTTGAACAGTTCAAAAAAGCTATTCTTGAAATAGTAGAGGAGATGTTTTGCTGTCGTCTGATTCAACAGGAGTTTATGATAGCACAGAATTCAGGAAATATATGTACGGTTATCGGGAGATATATAGTTTTAGGAGATGATGAAAAACATACTATTTGCGGGCAGCAACGGTGTGTATGTGTGTGGGAAAAAATAGACGGGGAATTGAAAATTAAACATTTAAGTACATTTAGTCCGCTTAACACATGGAAGGTTGAGGAGGGAGAAAAATTTGTAAACAGTTTGAGTGAACATATGAAATGTTATATACATAAGCTTGTAAGGATGGAAAAAGCTGAGAGAACACTTGTTATCGACAATGGAAGAGGCATTACACAGTTTGTTTCACTTTATACTGTTATGTGGATAGAGGCTCAGGGACGTAATTGCGTGGTATATACAGAAGATGAGGATATAGATGTAAAGATGTCTATCGGTGAAATAAGAGAGCAGTTGAATGATTTTTTTGTGCAGATACACAGAGGATATATTGTGAATTTAAAATATGTGAAGAGCATAAAACCATATAGCTTAACATTGCAGGATGGAACGGAACTGAGTATACCCCAAAAGAAGTACACGGAAGTAAGGCAAAGGATATATATGTCGAAATATATTTATTAAAAAAAGTGAATAAAACACAAAAAAACACATTTTCGTTTCAGTATAGCAGTTATTCGTTCTGAAATATTGATAACTCCTGACGGTAATTGTATAATAAAATTATATAAAAGAAAAGGAAGGAGAATTATATGAAAAAGAGTCGAATGAAGAAACTGAAAAAGTTTGTTGCATTTGGAATGAGCTGTATGATGACTGTTACATATCCGATGTCAGCGATGGCGGATATAAAATCCGGTGATGGTACGGAGTTTATTCTGGGTTCGGAAATAACAAAAGAACAGTTAAAGAATGCACTGCTTCAAGATTCGGAATTGTATCCGAAAGGGGGATTTGAATTCTTTGTATCACAGTTGGATACAGAAGAAGGTGGGGATAGACAACAGTTGGTAATTGTAAGACGCGGAGACTGTGACAGTAAGGCAGAAGTTGACTTTAAGGCAGTTGATGTATCAGCGTCATACGGAGAAGATTACCGGTTGAGTGTGGAAGAGTCGGATGGTAAGTTCATGGAACTGGAAGGAAAAGCGTCACCATTGTCAGATTTGAATATGGACAATGCTGCAATTATAGGGGCTGAGAGCCGGACGCAGGAAACAGATACTGACGATATATCACAGGAAGAAACAGGACAACCGGCGGAAAGTGAAAAAGCTTCAAATGGTACAGCACTTGAGAGTGCAAAGAATACATATCTTGGTACTGACTCAGGCAATCTTAACTGGCAGCAGCTTGATAAGGCGCAGGAACTTGAGGAGGCTGAGAAGAAAGCACAGTACAATGAGGCTTATAATGATTTTGCTGACGGAATAAAAGGTACTGAATACACATTTACATTTGAAAAAGGCGAATATATGAAGTCGATATATATTGATACTATCGACGACGATATTTCAGAATCTGATGAACAGGTAATGTTCCTTCTCAGTAACGTGTCAAATGGTGAATTGGCAGGTACTACAACAGCATACTTAAACATAAAGGATAATGATGAAGCGGAAAAAGCAATATTTGCAATGGACAGCAGCGAGATTACAGTTGACCGTTCTGCAGGAAAGGCAGAGATTGTTATTAACCGTGTATCCGGAAATAACAGTATTGCCAGTGTAATTGTTGGAACGGGCGGTAATACTGCACAGGCGGGCGTTGATTATGAGCAGGTGCAGAAAGAAGTTGTGTTTGCACAGGGAGTAACAAGCCAGACAGTAGAGATACCCCTTATTGATTATCCGGGTGCACCTCAGACGGCAAAGTTTCAGGTTGCATTGGATGCAAACAGTTCTTATGTGCAGGAAGACCATGCCATAACAAGTGTAGTTCTGACTAATGAAGCTTCCACTGAAGATTCATCAGAGCAGTCTGTAGCTGATGATGCTTCGATGAATGCTGATGCAGCACAGGAATGGACAGATACGAGATATGTAAATGAATCCGTAAATGTTAGCGGTGCAGAGGGCAGATGGTCAGGTAGAAAATGGATGGTCAGCGGTATTGACTTCAGTACTGCATCTTCCATAGAGATAAGATGGAAGAGTGATGAGGGTTCATACAAGAAAAACTTTTTCCATAAGACAAAGCATGGAAGACAATCATATGTGTATGTGAATAATAACAGAACACTGGCATATGAAAATGGTACGTTTGGATGGAAAACTACATACTGTAGTCTTCAGGATGGTGATAAAGTTACAGATGGAAGTCTTCAGCTTGAAGTCAGAACCTGTGACGGAAACCGAAATGCAACAACAAGAGTTGAAAGTATAATTATTCATTATCCGGGATATCAGTATACAATCAGCAACACAGCATATTATGATGAAAGTACAGGTTATGGTAATCAGTATACTGAGAAAATCTATACGGATGATGCTGATGCTACAAAGACGGATGCAGCCGGTCACCGTTATAAGGACGGAAATACTATATCGCTCGGTACAGCACAGCTTTCGGTAAATGGCGGTGCGTATTCAGACCGTATAGTGTTACACAGAAGTACAGACCGAATATCAGTACAGAATAAGTTTACGACTAATAGGACTTCAAATGGTGTACAGGTAAAGGAAGGGTATTCAGGAAATGTATATCTGGCAGGATATCAGCTTATGCTTCCTAATTCAAAGTTGTGGAGTGAAGTGATTCCACCGGAAAACATTAAGTTATCAAAATCTTTCATAGATACATATAAAAAATATTTACATTCTGGAAATGAATTCGTGTTAAGACCTGTGTATCGTCCGTATGATGCAGTGGTATTGTTTAGAAATCAGGATGAATCAAAGGGCTCATATGCAAACGGATTTAAGACGGATGAAGTGTTCAGATGTACCACACTGGATACTATTATAGTACGCGGAGTGGCTACACAGGGCAACTCGGTAGCGGATTTCAATCTGGCAACTATAGGAAACAGTTATATCAGAAATGCAGGTCTTTCTGCAAATGAACTGGCATCAAGAGGAAATGCGGAGCATAACAGAGGCAGAGGTAAAAAAACAGACTATGGAACAGTTGATTATTGGACATGGACACAAAGAGACAATGGCAAAATAGGAATGCCTGCAGGTACAGTGCTCAAGACTTCAACTTTGGGAAATGTAATAACATTTACACCGGAATTATATACATACATCAATCCTGTATATTCTGTACCGACAGTTTCTGTAAAGGTTGATCCTTTAAACAATAACAAGGATAAAGGTTCGGTTATATATACAGAAGGTGACAATAACAGTGATACAAAGGTACATGAGGGTAATTATCAGAATCCGCTTACTATATCCGGTGTTACACTCAATGATGAGTACACATTGAATGCACTTACGGACGATAACTATAAGGCGTATTTCAAGAACTTTACAGGTGATGAGAACGAGGATGGAAGAATTACCACAGCGGAAGAGTATGTAGTATCTCCATACAAATTTGTCCGTACGGCAAGCAACGGAAATGCATACACATTCCGTCCGATACTTGATAAGACATTGATATACTATGGATTTGTACCTAAGACAGAGAACAGATATGCAGGCTATATTGATGGAATTGTTGTTCTCAGGGACAAGCCGGTATTTGGAAATAAGGAGACTGAAAAAGCAATCAACGGTGCGCAGGTATCTGTTGCAGGAATGACAACAGCTACAGTGACCGATGATAAATTTGGAGGCAGTGAAGGAAAAGGCGGAGACGGATATTTTTCATTAAGCAGCAGAGAGTTTGTGGCAGGTGAAAACCAGACTATAAACATTGCGTACAATAATATTTATCTTACAGCTACACAGGCAGTAAATGCAGCGGGAAAATATGTACTGGACTCTTATGACACTATAGCAGTAAATGATGCTGCAGCATTTGTGGTAAATGGAGATACGGCATCAGAGATTAATCCAAACAGCATTTCTAACGGTGACAAGACATACAGACTGTTTGTACAGACATATTCTAAGAATGCAGGGGTGAATGCCACAAAAGCTATTTTCAGATTTTACCGTAAAGATGGTTCTGTGATTGAGAACACAGAAAAGACTGTAGAGAGTTCAAATGGAACATTTAGTGTTGATTTTAATCCTAAAACTATGAACCTTGCACCGGGAACATCAGTGACAGTGCAGTTCTATGACCAGAATGGTGTTGGATATTTTGAACATGAGATGGGATTTTCAATGTCAGAGTCCATCGGAGTGTTAAGCCTTTTGTCGAGCTTCAACTTTGGAGGAGCAGAGAAGGCAGTAGAGATTATTGGAACTATTGATTCTCAATTCAACTTTGGTTGGGATGGTGATCTTGATGATGCAGGATTTGTCTCAAACTCAGAAGATACTACAGTGAAGACTATAAGCTTTGGATATACATTCAGTAAGGACAAAGATCTCACTGAAGATGATGAGAAAAAGAAGGATGCAGTAAAGGATGCGGCAAAAGATGCAGGAACTACAAGTGAGAAGAAAGCCAATCAGAAAAAGGCAGCAGATGATGCCGTAGATAAAACAGGAAAAGAAAACAAGAGTAATACAGATGTTTCAGCTAATGCATCAATAACAATGAGCTTTGGATTAGAGCTTAACCTTGTTAAAAATGAAGATAAAACATCAGAAAATCTTGGAAAATGGTATTTTAGGGATATGATGTTGTCAGCAACGGTTGATGGCGGTGTGGAAGCAACAGTTACATATATGACACCTATAGGAATTCCGGTTATGGTAAGAATAAATGTGGGTGGCTCAGGTGCAGCTACATTTATCATAGACCAGAACTACAATAAGGATGAGTACTATGTTTCACAGGTACTCGACACAGATGCGGCTAAGATTGATTTGTTCAACTTTAATATGAAAAATGCAGACAGAGCATTTGACGCATATGGAATATTTAATGTTTCACCATATATTGATCTGGCAGCGGGAGCAGGATTTGAATTCCTTAATCTGATGATAGGCGGACGTGCAGACTTTGATATGAACTTCTATACACGTGCAGATCAGAAGAATACAGGAAATGTAACGTTTTCTGCATATGTAGAATTAAAAGTACTTTTCTTTAAAAAGAAATGGGATATTGCAAAGAAGACTCTTAATATGTTTGGTGATTCGGCAACAGTTGAGGCAATGTCAGGAAACGCAGACTATACATATGAAAGTCTTGGTGATATGAAAGCTGATGACAGAGCATATCTTGACAACAGAAGTGAATGGCTTGGGGATGCAGATATGAGGGCACAGAGTGTAGCGTCAGACAGCGGCATCACGGAATCACTGTTGAGAAATGGAATTAATCCAAATCCTGACATGAAGATGCAGAAACTTTCAAATGGAAAATACCTTGTAGTATTCCTTGATGATAATACAGCTGAGGACAGCTACAATTGTACACATGTATATTACACTGTTGGAGACGGAACAACATGGGCTGAACCAAAACTGGTAGAGAATGACGGAACAACGGATGATGCACCAGTTATATATGATCTTGGTGAAAAAGGCATATATGTAGCATGGTCAAGCTCAGACAGAAAACTTACAGATAAAGACAGCGTTATAGATACACTTAATTCTATGAATATTCATGGAGCATTTTTCGACGAGAATACAGAAAAATTTGGCAATATTGATGAGATAACATACACAGCACCACATACATATACGGAAGATGGTGTGGCAATAAGTGATACAACTGCAGATGTGGATCCGTATATCTCATATGATGTTGTATCAAATCAGATGATGATGTTCTATACAAAGGTTGAGTATGAAAGTACATCATCAGATGATCAGGGGCTTGTAGGAGACGTTGCAAATGCTTACAGTGTAATTGCTTATCGTGTATATGACTTTGGGTCAGGAAGATGGACAGATACATATAAGGACGCAGAGGGAATGAGTGAGGATTATACAAAGGCTTGGTATGGTCAGAGATTCCTTGAATTGGCACCTTTAGCAGTAGTAAATGAAGAACTCGATGAGAATGGTTATTGGGCGAAAGAGCCTGATATGACTCCATATGAGAGAACAACATATACAGCTGAGGACGGAAATGTATATGAACAGGATCCTATAGTTATAGAATCAACTGCAGCAACATATAACGGACTAGCACTTTATGCATATGTTCTGGATTATGATGGAAACAAGAAGACAGAAAATGACAGAGACATTTTCATGCAGATATACAATTATAGTGAAGGCATATTTACCCATCCGATAATGGTGACCACAACAGGTTCAATTGCAGAGAGTAACATTGAGTTTGTCAGATATGGAAACACAACATTATTATCATATCTTGCTGAGAATACAATCTACAGCCTTGATATGTCAAATGCGGTAGAAGGGCTTAAATCGGCAGAGATAAAAGGAAGTACGGTTTATTACATTGATAAGACAGCACCACAGGGTGATGATGTTGAAGGTGTAACATACCAGTATACACCGGCTACAGTGGTAGCAGGAACTAAAGTGAATGATGGCATATCTGAAATTGAGAATGATAAGGAAAATGATGAGTCAATCGTCGACTTTAAGACAAAGGCAACAGATAATTTTGTATACTATATCTGGACAAAGACAGGAACAGTAGTTAAGAAAGGTATAGATGAGAATAGTGAAGAGGCGTTAAAGGCAGACAACAGAGTTTCAGAATCTCAGATATACATATCAAGATACGATATAAATGGTGAGTTTATCACAGATCCGGTTCAGGTGACTGATGAAGAAGGAGCTAACTATGGTTCACTTGCATTTGAAGTTGAAAACGGGGACGCAGGAAATGTGAAACTGCTTGCAACAAAGGCAGCTACAAAGATTGAGACAATGGAAGGAAAAGATGAATCCGGAAATGTTATTAAATCAGATATTGTAACTGCAGATACAGAAAATAAATCGCTTGTTTCGCTTGAATTTTCACCGGTATCTACAGTTAAGGTACAGGATGAAATGATTAATGAACTTACAGCAGGTTCAGAATCAGGTGCAGGATTTACACTGTACAATGCGGGTCTTCAGACGCTTTCAAATCTTAAGGTTACAGTAAAGGATAAAGACGGTAAGGAGATTTATACTGAGGACATCACAGATGACAATGCAATCTATGGTGGTCGTGCACATAATGTAAGCTTTACAGTAACACCTGATGGCAATGCGGAAAGTTATACATATACATACGAAGTTACTGATAAAACAGGTAAGGTTCTGGCAGAAGGCAGGTATGATGAAGAAATACCGGTAATACTTGATGTTACATCATTTAGGGCAAATATTGAGGAACGTGGAAAAATCCGTTTCATGATAGAAGTTACAAATAACGGAAGAAGAAGCAGTGGAGAATACAAGGTCAATATTGCAAGAAAGATGAATGAGGCTGAAGATGAGTATAAGAATATCACATCAGTGACTACAGAAAAGCTTGCTCCGAGTCAGTCGGGATATTATGAACTTGTATATGACTATGGTAACTACAGTGACATGTTCACAACATTTATTACAAAGGATGCAGAGACACTTGAGGCTACCACATACTTTAAGGCTTCTGCAGAAGGCGGAGAGAGTGCGGAAACAGAGCTTAACATGACGGCATCTAAGGAACAGCGTCTCAGAATGAGTGCGATACAGAAGGTAAATGTGTATGATGGAACCGACAGCACAGTAGGTACAGAATATAAGATGGATAAAGGAGATATCACACAGTTTAATACTACAGTTGAATCTCTGGCATATTCAGGAAGCCGTTATGCGGGAAATGATGATGCAGACGCATATGATAAATCAAACACTGCAGGACTTAAGGTAATGTATAAGTCAGATAATGAGGATGTTCTCAAGGTATATGATACAGGATTTGTAGAGGCAGGAAAAGAAGGTACGGCAAATGTTACTGCTTATGTAATGCCTTCAGACAGTGAAGTAGTATATTCTCCTGAGACAGGTTCTGTAGTACAGGATAATTTCAATACGATGCCTGAAGAAGCCATGGTTCTTAAGACATTCAGCGTAGTTGTAGGAAACGGACAGCCGGATACTAAAGACATATCTGAGTGTAAAGTAAAACTTTCCAATACAACGTATAACTGGAACGGACAGGCAAAGAAACCGACTGTGAAAGTAACAGATGGTAAAAATACTTTGGAACTTGGAAAAGATTATAAGGTAGCATATTCAGGAAACAGAAAGAATGTGGGAACTTATAAGGTAACTGTCAAAGGAATGGGAAATTATACAGGAACAGTTACTAAGAGCTTTAAAATAACGGTTTCAAAGGGTAAAACTTATAAAGCAGGCGGATATAACTATAAGGTTACAAAGAATTATTCAGGAAGTAAGGCGGGCAATGTTACTGTTGTAGGCACAACATCCAGAAATATTAAGAGTATAACCGTTGCAGATAAAGTAGTCATTGGAGGAAAGACATTTAATGTTACTGCAATTGCATCAAGTGCATTTAAGAACTACAAGAAAGCAACAAGTGCTAAGATTGGCAGAAATATAAAATCTATTCCTTTAAATACATTCTACGGATGCAAGAATCTTAAAACTATAACAATTGTTTCTAAAAACATAAAGAGTGTGGGAACGAAGGCTGTGTATGGTACAAACAGTAAACTTAAGATTAAAGTACCGTCATCTAAGGTGAATGCATATAAGAAACTGTTTACAAAGAAGACTGGTTTTAAATCTACCATGTCAGTAAAAAAATAAAATTAATTAAAGCAAAAATGCTTTGGAAAGGAGAGAAGTATGAAAGAAGAAGTAAAGAATACCGAAAAAAAAGAGATATCATTGGATGAGCTTTCAAAAGTAACCGGTGGTACGGGACTCAAACATACGATAAAAGAAAAAACTTACGATATCAGTGAAGACACAAAGAAAAAAATGAATTAATCAAATACTAAACCGGTGACTCTGCCTTTTGAGGCGGAGTCATTGGTGTATATATGAGAAAGGGATTTTCATGGAGAAAGATTTATTTAGGAAAGAGAGTATGGACAGTGTATCATCTCCGGAAGAACTTAATAATTATATAAAAGTGGTAAATCCGGGTATATGGCTGGTGACCGGTGCAATATTTGTATTTATTATTGCAGTATTTGTCTGGAGTGTAATAGGAACAGCGGATATTGTAGTGGATGCAGGAGGGTATTCTGACGGAAAAAATATATACTGTTATCTTACAAAGGATGAGGCCAATCCGATTGTCAAAGGCATGAAGGTTAAAATCGGAGGGAAAATATCAGGCAGAGTGACTGAGGTAAATGAAATGCCGGATAATTATAAGGAAATGTCAGAAAAATTAGGCGGTGAAAAAATAGCCCATGCACTGGATATATCTGATGATGACTGGAAGTATCTGGTAGTCATAGAAAGCGGTGACAGTAAACAGGGAATAAAAGATATTCAGATAATAACAAAAAGGGTAAGCCCTATTAATTATATCTTGTGCTAATATATCCCGAAAATGGAGGCTATATGAGAACTGGAAGAAAAAAAGCTGTGCCGGTATCACATGGAGTAGCCAAAACTCCGGTAGTAATGCAGATGGAGATGCTTGAGTGTGGAGCAGCATCATTGTGTATGATATTGGCATATTATAACAAATGGATCCCTCTTGAACAGGTGAGAAAAGATTGTGGAGTATCAAGAGACGGTTCAAGTGCAAAAAATATATATTGTGCAGCCGGAAACTACGGACTGGATGTTAAGGCTTATAGTTTTAAAGTAGATGAAATAATGGAATCCGGTACATTCCCATGTATTATTCATTGGGGATTCAATCATTTTGTAGTATTAAATGGATTTAGGGGTAAAAATGCAGTTATAAATGATCCGGCAAGAGGTTGCGTTAAGGTTCCGATGGAAGAATTCAGACAAAAATTCACCGGAATTACACTGGTTTTTGAACCGGGAGAAGAATTTGAGCCGGGAGGAAAGAAAAACAGTATTATGGGATTTGCCCGAAGGAGATTACAGGGAACAGGTTCGGCAATAATATTTACATTTTTGATTACTATGGCTATAGCTGTTTTGGGAATTATGGGACCTGTTTTTTCAAGAATATTTCTTGATGTAATCCTCACACCAACGGGTAAAGATTATATATATTTATTTATATTTGTAATAGCAGCCGTGTCTTTGGTTCAGATAATGGCGGTGCTGATTAAAGAAATTTATCTGTTAAAAATAGAAGGAAAAATGGCAATAATATCAAATTCTAAATTTATGTGGCATGTTTTAAGGCTGCCGGTGGATTTTTTCTCGCAGAGAATGGCAGGAGACATTACAACAAGACAGAAAACAAATCAGGACATAGCATCGGCGATGATAAAAATATTTGCACCTTTAGTATTGAATTTTCTGATGATGATATTTTATCTGACGGTAATGATTGAGTATAATTTGTATATTACGTTTGTAGGTGTGTTTTCAGTTCTTATAAATGTTATTCTGGCGGGTATAATATCTGATAAAAGAATCAATATAACAAGAGTGATGATGAGAGATAAGGGAAGGCTTGATGGAACGACATTTACGGGAATTGAGATGATAGAAACTATCAAATCAAGCGGAGCAGATAACGGATTTTTTGAAAACTGGGCAGGTATACAGGCGGCAGTAAATAGCAGACAGGTGGAGTACACCAGATTAAATCAGTACCTTGGCACGGTTCCTGTTCTGGTATCAAAACTATCGGATATTATTATATTACTGCTTGCGATTTATCTGGTTATACAGGGAAAATTTACTGTTGGTATGGTGCTGGCGTTTCAGGGATTTCTGGTACTTTTCAGGGAACCGGCGGAGACATTGATAACTGCTACACAAAATATTCAGGAAATGCGTACTAATATGGAACGAGTAGAGGATGTGATGCAGTACCCGACAGATATTTCGGAAACCGGAAAGGCTGTGCAGGACGGAGTTGTGTATGATAAGCTGGAAGGCTCTATTGAGATGAAAAATATAACATTTGGCTATTCTGTATTGGAAGAGCCGTTAATAAAGGATTTTAACCTGTCTGTACATCCCGGTCGGAGAATTGCCATCGTAGGTTCATCCGGATGTGGAAAATCAACTATCTCAAAACTGATATCAGGCTTATATAAACCGTGGACGGGTGAAATATTATTTGGCGGAAAAAAACTTGAAGACATTAATCATCAGGTATTCACCGGTTCGCTTGCAGTAGTTGATCAGGACATTATCTTATTTGAAGATACTATAGCAAACAATATCAAGATGTGGGATTCTACCATAGAAGATTATGAAATGATACTTGCGGCAAGGGATGCGCAGCTTCATGAGGATATTATGCAGAGAAATGGCGGGTACCAGTATCGTATATTAGAGGGAGGTAAGGATTTTTCAGGAGGACAGAGACAGAGGATGGAGATTGCCAGAGTTTTAGCTCAGGATCCTACCATTATTATAATGGATGAGGCAACATCGGCACTGGATGCCAAGACAGAATATGATGTGGTCAATTCAATTAAGGACAGGGGAATTACCTGTATCGTTATAGCACACAGGCTGTCAACCATAAGGGACTGTGATGAAATTATAGTAATGGACCATGGCGTTATAGTTGAGAGGGGAACACACGAAGAACTTATGAAGGCACAGGGACTTTATACCAGACTTGTTATCAATGAGTAAGGAGGTGGGATGATGGGTTGGTTTGACGAGCAGATAAAACAAAAGGTAAAAAATGACGATGAGGCATTTTCTGATGCATTGATGAGAATGTCGGGAGTCATTATGGGACAGGATAATATTATAAGGGCAATGCAGGATGACAGGACTGTGACTATAGAAGCCATCCGGCATATTTTAAATTTTTACCATGTGAAACCAAGAGAGATTCCTGACAGCCTGAAGGAGATGGATGACATTCTGGAGTACCTCATGAGACCGTCGGGATTTATGAGAAGGAGAGTATCATTGACAAGTGGTTGGTACAAAGATTGTATTGGTGCCATGCTCACGACATACAAAAAAAGTGGTAAGGCTGTAGCTCTTATTCCTTTGGGAACCGGAGGATATGAGTTTATAGACGAAGATACCGGCAAAAAAGTAAAAGTAACAGACAAAAATGAGCATCTTTTATCAGATTCTGCAATATGTTTTTATCGTCCTCTTCCTCTCAAGGCTATAGATACAAAAGAACTTATAAAATATATTTTGCAGACTTTATCAGGTTCGGATTATGTTTCCATATGTGTGGCAGCATTTGTAATCACTCTGCTTGGAATGCTTACACCATATGCAAATAATCTGATGTTTGCAGGGGCGGAGAAAGATGCAGCCATGAATGTTCCGGTTGCATCTGCGATACTGTTAGCGGGTGTTGCCATATCGCGTACAATGGTTGTAATTATAAGAGAACTGATTATGGCAAAGATAAAGACCAAAATGAGTATTTCGGTCGAAAGTGCATCTATGATGAGACTGCTGTCGCTGCCGGCAGGATTCTTTAAAAAGTACAGTTCAGGTGAACTGGCATGCCGCATACAGGATATAAATGGTGTGTGTGGAATGATTATAGAAGCAGGACTCGGAGTATTTTTGTATACTGGAATGTCACTTATATATTTGGTTCAAATATATATATATGCACCGGAACTTATGGGCTTAGTTGTTGCAATATTGTTGATGATAGCAGTTTTTGGAATCATAACGACTATTACAAGAATAAAAGTAAGTCAGAAAAGCATGGAAATGGAGGCAAAAACCAGTGGTTTAGTTTACGCTTTATTCTCAGGCATACAGAAGATAAAACTGGCGGGTGCAGAACGCAGAGCATTTGCAAAATGGGCTGAACAGTACAGAAAGAGTGCAGAAATATCCTATCACCCGCCACTGTTTATAAGGGCAAATCAGGCAATTGAAATGGCAGTTTCACTTGGTGGAAGTATTCTGCTATATTATCGTGCGGCAAATGCAGGAATGAGTGTGGAGAATTTTGTTACATTTCAGGTGGCATTTTCTATGATATCGGGAGCGTTTATATCCATGACTTCCATGTCGGATGTTCTGGCAAGGATACAGGCTATTTTAAGTCTTGCGGCTCCGGTGCTTTCAGAAGTACCGGAAGTGTCAGAGGATAAGAAGGTCGTTACCAGACTGAGTGGAGGAATAGAATTAAATAATGTGTCTTTCAGATATAAAGAAGATATGCCACTCATTATAAATAATCTTTCGATGAGAATCAGACAGGGACAGTATGTTGCTATTGTAGGAAAAACAGGATGCGGAAAATCAACGCTTATGAGGCTTATGCTGGGGTTTGAAAAGCCGCAGAAAGGTGCTGTGTACTATGACGGAAAGGATCTGAGTCATCTTGATTTAAAGTCCTTAAGAAAATATATGGGTGTTGTTATGCAGAATGGTAAGATTTTTCAGGGAAGTATATATTCCAATATAGTAATATCAGCCCCGTGGCTGTCTGTGGATGATGCATGGAAGGCAGCGGAAATGTCAGGAATAGCAAGCGATATAAGAGAGATGCCAATGGGGATGGATACTATTATAGCAGAAGGCGGCGGTGGCTTTTCAGGCGGACAAAAGCAAAGACTTATGATAGCAAGAGCCATTGCTGCAAAACCTAAAATATTACTATTTGATGAGGCAACAAGTGCTCTTGATAACATTACACAAAAGCAGGTATCAGATGCTCTTGCAGGGCTTAAATGTACAAGGATAGTAATAGCACACAGATTATCTACTATTAAAGAGTGCGACAGAATAGTTGTACTTGATAATGGACAGATAATAGAAGATGGAAAGTACGAAGATCTGGTACAAAAAAACGGATTTTTTGCTGAACTGGTAGAGCGGCAAAAGGTAGTGTAACGTTTTACACGATATATGAAAAGGTGGAAAAGAAATGCAATTCGGTGAGATAAAATTAGAACAGAGGGACATTATTGAGGGAATAAGAAAAAAATATGGACATAACCTGTTGTCACATTCATTTTGTACTTTGTTGTTATGGAAGGAAACGTTAAAACTGTTAATTCATTTAGAGGAAGATTTTTATATAGTAAAATGCGGGATTGAATCGGACAATGCCTATTTTTTTCCGTGTGGTGATGATGAAAAAAAACGTAAATTTATAGAAGAACATCAGGGGGAGGAAGATTTTACACTCTTATATCTGTGTGAGGGTGACATGCTTTTTCTTGAAAAATATTTTCCGGATATAGTAGTCGAATATGACAGAAACAGTTGTGAGTACATTTTTGATAAGAACAGTCATATCGAACTGAAAGGTAAAACCTATGCAAAACTTAGATATGAGCAGAATCATCTTTGCAATAACTACATGCTGAGAAGCGAAAAAATTGATGATAAAAATGCTGAATGGGCATTGGGAATCGTCAATGAATGGGAGAGCAGGCACATAAGACAAAATGATCTTCCATTTGATGATTATATTGTTGCAAAAAATGCATTTAAATATTATAAAGAAATGCATTTTATTGGAAATGTTGTGTATCTGGATGATCAGCCGTATGCGGTTGCCATAGGTGGAAAAATTACAGATGATACATATGGAATACAGGTTGCAAAGATGAAGGAGCCGGTAGCAGGGCTTATGTTTTATCTTTTGCATAAATGTTTTGAGTTGATACCTGAGCAGTATATGTTCATTAATGGGGATGATGATATGGGGGATTCGGGAATAAGAATTCATAAACAAAAGATGAAACCATGTAAAATGAACGAGGTATGGAGAGCGTATGTTGACAAAAAATGACAGAATAGAAACAAGGTTTATAAGAAAAATGTTTTGGCAGTTTATGATACCATCAGTTTTTGCTGCAATAGGTCTTGCAATTGCGAATATTGCAGATTCGCTGGTTGTTGGAATGCGAATGGGCGATGACGGACTTGCCGCAATCGGACTGGTACAGCCGATATATATGGTATATGCTGTATTTTATATGAGCATCGGAGTGGGCGGTGCTGTGGAGTATGCAAAGCTTATGGGGGCAGGAAAGAAGAAGGATGCACTTAAAGTATTCAACATGATGATGACATTGTCTGTAATTATAGGTGTTTTGTTTGTAATCTGCGGCATTTTTTTTACAAATGAAGTTCTTATGATTTTGGGAACAAAGCCTGCTGATGGTATGATATATGTATTGGCATACCGATATGCGAAGATTCTTCTTATAGGTGCTCCAGTATTTTTTATAAATGTTCCATTATACATATTTGTAAGGAATGATGATGATCCGAAGATGTCTACCATAGGATTTGTTATTGGTAATGTTGTTGATGTGTCATTGAATTTTATATTGGTAATAGGATTAGAGGTAGGAGTGACAGGAAGTGTTGTGGCAACGATAATGGGACAGGCAGTGGCAATGATGTTCTATCTGCCGCATCTTTTTGGAGACAAATATCTGTTACGAATTATTCCAACAAAACCGGATGTTAAGTACATATTAAAAATATTAAAAAATGGGTTTTCAAGTTCAAATCAGTATATTTCCCAATTTTTGTTTATAACTATAGCAAACAGAATACTGGTCAGGGAAATGGGAAATCCGGGTGTTGCGGTATTTGATGTTGTTATGAATGTGTCATATGTTGCAGTATTGTTTTTTCAGGCGGCAACAGATACAGTTCAGCCGCTTGCAAGCACATTTTACGGAGAAGGAAATCAGAAGGCGGAAAGACAGGTGCTGCGAATGTCGGTTACATATGGAATGGTAAGCGGTATGGCGTTATTAGGTATACTGACTGTATGTGCCGGCCCGGTATGTAAATTGTTTGGAATATCCGGTGGGGATACTATGAGTATGGGAACTGTTGCGGTACAGATATACTGTATTGGAGGTGTAGCAGCAGGATTTAGTATGATAATGTCCGGATACTATCAGGCGGTATGCAGGGAAAAAATAACCTACATAATTACACTATGTAGGGGAACAATATTTTTACTTCTGTATACAGTGGTTTTTGGAACCGTTAATCCGAAAATGTTCTGGTTTCTGTTTCCGGCAACGGAAATTAGCACTATTATCGTATATATTATAGTGAAACTGTCCGGCAGGACAGGGGATGTACACAGACACATACCGGATGAACGTATTAAAAGTATAATGCTTGATAAAAATGCAAATAATCTGGCGGCTGTGATAGAAAGTATAGAGCAGTTTTGTGAAAATTTTGATGCATCTGTAAAACAGAACTATTATGTCACAATGGTGGTAGAAGAGATATGCAGTGCCATAATGGAAAATGCATTTACTAATAAAGAAAATATGTACATACTTATTACAGTTATATCTGAGCCGGAGGGAGATTTCAGGCTGTGTATAAGGGACAATGCACTGGCGTTTAATCCGTTTGACATGCATACAAAAAAGGTGGAACTGGATGACGATGAGGATGCTCTGGGAGCATTGGGAATTATGTTGGTTAAGAGTAAGGCGAAGGAGTTTTATTATCGCAGGTATCAAAATTATAATACGCTTGCGATAAGGGTGTAGGATTATGATAGAAATAGCAAAAAGCACAAGAATAAATGAATTAAAGGAAATATGGAGAAAAAGTTTTGAGGACCCTGAGGAATATATAGATTTTTTTATGCAGAATGCATTTGAAAATACTATTCCTGTTACATGCATAAGAGATGGTATATCAGTGGGAGTCATATATATGTTTGAATGTGAGGAAGGCAATACCGGAAAAAAAGCATATTACTGGTATGCAGGTGGAGTGTTGCCTGAATACAGAAAAAGCGGGGTGTTTAAGGAAATAGTTGACTATATTTTGAAATATACTACAAATGAAGGAGCAATTTCGTTCTGTTATGCAATGCCGGAATTGAGAGAATTCTATATGAAAAGTGGAATGGACAGGTTTTATCATTCTGTTAATATAAAAATAGAAATGGGTAAGGAGGTATCAGAACACAATATTGTATGCAGTGGATTAAAGGTTAAGGAGTATAAGGAACTCAGGGAAAGAACTTTTGCCGGTGGTAGTTACATAAGATGGGATGAAAAATATCTTGAATATGCTATTCGTGAGAAGCAGTTCTGTCACGGGATCTGTGATAAGATTGATATAGGAGGGAAGTCTTATGCCATCGTGGGAGATGTCAGTGAATGTTGTCTTAATATAGAAGAAACAACTATGAATTATGATGAGCTTATCGGAATGGCAGAACAACTGGCGGCATTATACTGTATTCAAAAGATAAATGCACGTATTCCGAGATTTATGATTGATAAATCAGTCAGAGAACCTGAGATTTTTTCAGGTCTGGGGAATATGGATTCAGGAAATTTTTGGATATCACTGACATTATTATAGTGATTATACATGCAGAAGCGGCAGCAGATAATAAAACAATTATACATAGTGGAGGTAGAGAATGAAAAGTTCGATTAAAATTAAAACATTATTGGTGGTGATTATAGCCACATTATATAGTGCACTGGTGTCGGTATATATATCGTATCACACATATTCTAATACAATTGACAAATATTATAAGAATACCATTACCAACATAGCGAAGTCAGCCGGTTCACTTATGGATGCAGATAAGATTGGAGAATATGCAGACAGTCTTGAACAGGATGCAGATTATGATAAAATGCTTGAAGTACTGGGTAAAATCAGAGAAAACAATGATATTGCATATCTGTATGTACAGAAGGTTGTGGGAGATAAGGCAATTGCTATAATGGATTCTGATCTTGAAAATCCTATGGGATTCAGAGAAACATTTGATGTATCATCAGGAGCAGATACGAGTTCACTTGATGAAGGCGTTCCTGCCTTTATAAGTAATGAGGAAGGCGTGGGCTGGATGTGTTCAGTGTTTGCCCCTATTAAAAATTCAAGTGGAGAAACGGTTGCACTTGTTGGTGCTGATATGTCAATGGATGAGGTTATGAATGAGAGACACCAGTTTCTCATTACAGTATGCGTGGCAATAGCACTTGTGACCATTCTTGCGGCAGTTGTGATGGTTGTACTTATTACTAAACTGGTGGTAAATCCTATAAATGACGTGGCAACGGCAGCGGCAGGTTTTGTTACATTCCAGAAAAAAGGCGGAATGGAACAGGGTGAAGAGTCACCTATATCAAAGCTTAACATCCGTACAAAGGATGAAATTGGAAATCTTGCAAAATCAGTGAAGATAATGGAGAAGGAGATACGCCAGTATATTACGGAACTCACAGTGATTACGGCAGAGAAGGAAAGAATAGGTGCAGAGCTTAATGTGGCTACACAGATACAGGCAGACATGCTGCCGAGAATATTTCCACCATTTCCGGAACACTCTTCAGAGTTTGATATATATGCAACAATGAGTCCGGCAAAAGAAGTCGGTGGAGACTTTTATGATTTCTTTATGACGGATGATGACCATATTGTGCTGGTTATTGCGGATGTATCCGGTAAAGGTGTGCCGGCGGCACTGTTTATGGTCATAGCAAGAACGCTTATCAAAAACTGTGCACAGATGGACAGTTCTCCGAAGGATATCCTTGAAAAAGTCAATAAAGAATTATGCGAAAATAACGATGCGCAGATGTTTGTAACCACATGGATAGGAATAGTGGAATTATCAACCGGTGTTCTAAGGGCGGCAAATGCAGGTCACGAATATCCGGTGATAAAAAGAGCAGATGGTGAATTTGAATTACATAAGGATAAGCATGGTCTGGTTCTTGCCGGAATGGATATGGCAAAGTACAGAGAATATGAATTGCAGCTTAATAAGGGTGATATGCTGTATGTTTATACAGATGGTGTACCGGAGGCAACCAATTCTGATAATGAATTGTATGGAACGGATAGAATGTTAAATGTGCTGAATCGTAATAAAAATGTTTCATTAAAGACATTACTTGGAGAGGTTAGAAAAGATATTGATGCGTTTGTCGGTGATGCACCACAGTTTGATGATATTACCATGATGGCTTTTTCACTGGATGATATAGGACGTTCATATGATATTACAGTTACACCGGATGAAGATTCTATAGCAAAAGTAGAAGGATTTGTAGAAAGTAAGTTGAAAGAGGCGAAGATATCTGATAAAATCATTATGAAAATAAATATTGTGACAGATGAAGTATATTCTAATATTGTCCGTTGCAGTAAGGCTAAAAAGGCAATCATACGCTGTGTTGTTTCTTCTGATTATGTGAAGCTTGTATTTGAGGATGATGGAATAGAGTATAATCCTCTTGAAAATCCTGATCCTGATATTACGTTATCGGCAGAGGACAGGCAGGTTGGAGGACTTGGAATATTCATTGTCAAAAAGACTATGGACGAACTTAATTATGAATATAAGGATGGAAAAAATATTTTGTCATTAAATAAGAATCTGAATAATAAATAGGGAAAGGAAGATAAAAATGGTTATCAAAAAAACAGAAAATGGAAGCAATTTGGAGATAAAGGTGGAAGGAAGACTTGACACTACAACTGCACCACAGCTAGAGACAGAGATTAACGGACTTGATTCGGGTGTCACTGATCTTGTATTTGATCTTGAGGCATTAGAGTATATATCATCAGCAGGACTCCGAGTGTTGCTGTGTGCACAGAAGATTATGAATAAACAGGGAAAAATGACAATAAGAAATGTAAATGAAGGTATAATGGAAGTGTTTGAGATTACGGGTTTTGTAGACATACTTACTATTGAGTAGCGGATGCACTGAAAGGTAGGATGGTTATTTTCCGTATATTTTTACAATTAATAAATGCATTCTTTTTAATGGCGGTTACCCTATAGGGTTTACCGCCTATTTTTATATATAATGAGATTCTAAGATCATTTAAATCATTGGATGCACTGCCTGTAAGTGTGACTGTTCCTGTTGATTTTCTGGAGAATGAAGTGGCAGAGGTAACCTTATATTTAAGACCGTTTATTGTATAGGTCTTTTTGCGGAAGGCAACGATATAGTAGTGCTTGGTTATACTGCCGGTATATTTTCCGGTCCCTGATACTGTTATGGTATATTTACCAATATTTTTGCTGTGTTTATCAGAATATCTGACTGTAAAATCTGTACCTGCGTTTAATCCGTCTATTGTTACTGAAGGCTTTTTAACTCGATTGTCCCAATTGAATGTCTTAGATGACAGGATGACATTCATATCAGCTATGTTGATTTTTGCAGGAGAGCAGACTATTACAGTGATGGTTCTTGTATGGCCTTTTGATGAGGTAGCATTTATGGCAGCCACACCGGGAGAAATGGCAGTTATCGTTCCGTCAGAGCTGATATTTATGCAGTCTGTATTGCTGCTTGTAAAGACCACAGTTTTATCGTCAGTTGTATTTGGAGGAATATATGATACGTTAAGTTTTGTGGAAGAGCCTGATGTCATAGTAATCTTATCTGATGCGGACAAAGTTATGCCCTGTAGCGGTATAGTCGGAGTATCAGGGGAGGATGCATTTCCTATATATACTGTAACGGGATAATCAAATGAATAATCTTTTATGTCTGAGATATCTGAGCCTTCTTTTACCGTTGCATGTAAAATCAGATTTATCTTCTCATTTTCGGGTATTCTGTTCTCAAAATTAATAGTAAAAACACCATCATATGAATCAAGAGAATAAAGCATTTCTGAATGTTCAGAGCTGTGGGTCGCTGATATTGTATAAGTATCAGGGGCAGAGACATATGTAGAGATAATGTCTATATTACTTCCTCTGTTTAAAAGAGTGTATTTGAGTGTGAACGAACCGTCACAATCTTCTGTTCCCGAAAGTTCAGTTGTTGATAAAATCAGATTTGGACTGATATTTTCTGATAAAAGAGAGGACATGTCTATACTTTTATATGTGTAAGTGTGCCCATAAATATCTGTATGGGATATATTATTTTTACCAGATTCCATAATCAGGGAAGTCAGCTCGGCGGGGGAATATACAGATGAGTTTTTCCATTTTGCACATAGTAATGCTGCACATCCTGATACCACACCGGCAGACATGGAGGTGCCTTTCATCATTCTGTATGAAGAATCATAGTAACATGAATAAATGTTGTTTCCGGGAGCAGCTATGTCATATTCAGCACCAAAATACTGCTTAAAGTCCCAGTTTGAAAAATATGACAGTCTGTGGTCGGCATCATAGGACATTACACCTATTACATAAGGATATGCAGCAGGATAATAGTCTGCACATGACGAATATCCGGAGTCGGTGGTTGGTTTACCCTGATTGCCTGCAGAGGCTACAAGAATAGCAGATTTAGAGGCATAGCGGAGTGCATCCTGAAGAGCAGCCGGCGATTTTAGGGAGCTTAGAGACATGTTAATGACAGAAGCACCGTTATCAGCGGCATAGCGCAGTGCTTCCGCTACATTTTGTGATGAAAAGTTACCATAACTGTCTCCGGCTTTTATAATCATTAATTTTATATTAAACGGGTTGGAAGTTTCTGTGACACCTGCCGTGCGCAGAATCGTTCCGGCTACATGAGTACCGTGTCCTTTAATGCTGCCTGTGGAATCGTCTGTTGGATCAGAGGTGTGATTATATGTATTTATGCCGTATATGTCATCTGTATATCCGTTTCCGTCATCATCAACACCGTCTTCTCCGTTAAGTTCTGCGGTATTAACGAAAAGATTATCTTTTATAAGGGGATGGGTGTAGTCGCAACCGGTATCAATAACAGCAACTATGGTAGGTGTATCAAAATTATATTTTGGGGAAGAAAGCAAACTCCAGCCGTCTGCAGCATTAATATCATTAAGAAACCAGTTTTGTTCAGCTTCCGTATATTCAGATTCTGCCGCATATGTATCTGTATGGGGAAAAAATGCAAAACATGTCAATAGACATATACATATATATGTAAATAAGTTTAGTTTGTGCCGCATAGGTGTGTCTCCTTTCCAAATATAATTATACCTAAAAGCAGCCATAAATTCCATTTAAATTTTTATGGTTTTTATTAATAGTAGTATGTTATTATATATCTAAAGTTTAATTTAGCAGGAGATGGCAAAACATATGAAGGTGAAAATGAATGTTAAAAGTACATCTGACTCTATTGTTCAGGATGTTTATGAATATGAGGATAAAATCATGACATTCCGGGAATTTCTGGAGGAGATTGTAAAGATTACAGTACATCGGTATCAGACGTCAAAGGATTGGAACGAACGTTTCAAAATATTTGGTATGGCAGGAGCTCAACGTGCAGATAAGATTAAAAATATTGACATAATAAAGAAGTCTCTTACAAGTAAGAATAATACCGTGATTGTAACGGTGGAATTAATTAGGGCGATTATAAAATCCCAAAATATAGGTCATATTATAAATGGTGATTATGGTATTTCGCTTGAAAAGGAAAAGGGAGAGCAGGAAGAAACGGCAGATAAGTTTGCACAGGATAGTCTGATACCAAGCGATCAATATCAGAAGTTCATTGAATGTGAAAAGTTTGATTTACAATCAATTAAAGATTTTGCAAACAGAATAAATCGTGATCCGGGGATTGTTTTAGGAAGATTGCAAAATGATAAAATGGTTGATTTTAAAGATTGGTCACTGAAGCCTTTAAGACACAAGTATAAAGTAAGAACTGTGATATAGCAGACAGTAAAAACACTAAAATTTTAGAATGCTCTTAGTTACATAGAGATTAGTGCGAAAAACCACTAGATTATTGTCTGGTGATATGTTATAGTTTATGACGAGAATGTAAATGTTTGTAGTTATGCAGACATTTTATATAATGAAAGTCTGTGTGGAAGCGTCGCAGACTGCAGATATTTCTGATAAATATGAATAAATAACGCTTCGGAAATGGAGATTGTCATGAATAACAAAGAACTTCAGCAGATTGCTAATGAGGTAAGAAAGGGAATCGTTACGGCAGTTCATAGTGCAAAATCGGGACATCCGGGTGGCTCTTTGTCTGCGGCAGATATTATGACTTACCTTTATTTTGAAGAGATGAATGTAGATCCTAAGGAGCCTAAAAAGGCAGACAGAGACCGTTTTGTATTGTCAAAGGGTCATGTTGCACCGGCACTTTATTCAGTTCTTGCCCAGAAAGGCTATTTTCCGGTAGAGGATCTTAAGACACTCAGACATGTTGGTTCATACCTTCAGGGCCATCCTGATATGAAGGGTACACCGGGTGTGGATATGTCTAGTGGTTCTCTCGGACAGGGAATATCAGTTGCAGTGGGAATGGCACTGTCAGCAAAACTTACAAATGAATCTTATAGAGTATATACACTTCTCGGAGACGGCGAGATTCAGGAAGGACAGGTATGGGAAGCAGCTATGCTTGCCGGACACAGAAAGCTTGATAACCTTGTAGTAATTGTTGATAATAATGGTTTACAGATAGATGGAAATGTGGAAGACGTATGTTCACCATATCCGATTGACAAGAAATTTGAGGCATTTAATTTCCATGTGATTAATATAGATGCCCATAATTTTGATGAAATTGCAGCAGCACTTAAAGAGGCAAGAGAGACTAAGGGAATGCCTACTGCAATTATAGCAAAGAGTACTAAGGGTAAAGGCGTATCATTTATGGAGAACCGTGCTGAGTGGCATGGAAGTGCGCCTAATGATGAGAAGTATGAGATTGCCATGGAAGAACTTAAGAAAGCAGGTGAAGCATTATGTCAGAAATAAAGAAATATGCAACAAGAGAAGGATATGGTGCCGGACTTGTTGAACTTGGAAAGAAATATGACAATGTTGTTGTTCTTGATGCAGACCTTGCTGAGGCAACAAAGACTAATATGTTTAAGAAAGAATTTCCTGACAGACATATAGACTGTGGTATAGCTGAGTGTAATATGATGGGTGTTGCAGCAGGACTTGCACTTACAGGCAAGGTTCCATATGCAAGTTCATTTGCAATGTTTGCAGCAGGAAGAGCATTTGAGCAGGTAAGAAATACTATCGGATATCCACATATCAATGTGAAGATAGGAGCTACACATGCAGGTATATCTGTAGGTGAGGATGGAGCTACACATCAGTGTAACGAAGATATCGCACTTATGAGAACAATCCCGGGAATGGTTATTCTTAATCCTTCTGATTATGTTGAGGCAAAGGCAGTAGTACAGGCAGCGTATGAGCATAAAGGTCCTGTATACATGAGATTTGGAAGACTTGCATTGCCTGTTATAAATGACAATCCAGATTACAAATTTGAGATTGGAAAAGGTATCACATTAAAAGAAGGAAAAGATGTGACTATCGTTGCCACAGGATTATGCGTTTCAGAATCGTTAAAGGCGGCTGAAATGTTGGCAGCAGACGGTATAGATGCAGAAGTAATCAACATCCACACCATTAAACCGCTTGATGAAGAACTTATCATTGCTTCAGCTAAGAAGACAGGAAAAGTTGTTACAGTTGAAGAACATTCTGTTATCGGAGGCTTGGGAAGTGCTGTGTGTGATGCACTTTGCGCAAACTACCCTGCAAAGGTATTAAAGATTGGTGTAAATGACAGATTTGGAGAATCAGGACCGGCAGTTGAACTTGTTCACAAGTACGGACTTGATGCTGAAGGAATATATAATAAAGTAAAAGCTTTTGCGTAATAATTGAAAGAAATTTAAAGAGTGGTGCATCAGTGATGTGCTGCTCTTTCTTATAATATCAGATTACAAAAAGGAGGAAAAAGTTATGAAGATAAAAATCAAAGCAGCAATCATATTTACAGCAGCATTAATTCTCACATGTTTTACCAATGAGGCAAAGGCACAGCAGTCGTGTGTAAAGCTGGACAGTGATGTTATGAGCTATACATCCTTAAGGCTGGAATCAAGGCAGATTCCGTGTGACAGTCTGGGTGGGATTTATTTTTTAAATGACAATAAGCTGGTGTTTTATAATACATCTACCGGAGAAAGTGAAGTGGCTTATACATTTGTAAGTGTCGGAGATTCCTATGTATCGGGAAATAAGTTGTATGTAATAAACAGTTTTGATGTGTGGATTCCGGACAAATATACAACCATAACCGTGTACAACCTGAATAAAAAAGAGGTTGAGCGTACTATCAAATTTGAAAAACCCATAGATGCAATAGGCGTGGATTACAGTGGAAGAATATATCTTGCAGAATCAGATAGTAGCGAATCAAATATATATCTTCTGTCGCCTGAGGGAAAACAGTTATCGAAGACTACATTCGACAGGGAAATATATGATTTCTGTGGATTTAATAAAAATAACGGGACATTTTATGTAGAGGCCTATGAAAATATGGTGTACTGGGGATATAACCATGATATGAAGTCTCTGGTGGCAGGAAAGGTAGAGAATAACAAGATTTCCATAGGCAAATCAAGTTATACATATGTGTGCCAGCAGTATTATTATGAGAGACAGAACCAGACAGAGATGTCAGGCAGCAACGAAGATAAGCATTAAGAGCAATGGAACATCGGTAAAGAGAGGCGGTACATTAAAGCTTACGGCATCAAATAACGGAGAGCTGGCTGAGACTTATGAGTGGAAGAGCAGCAATCCGAAGATAGCCAGTGTAAATCAGTCAGGTGAAGTGTACGGCTGGAATAAGGGACAGGTAACCATCACTGTGACAACAGCCGGTGGACTGACTGCCAAAAAGCAGATCAGGGTTAGCAAGGAAATGTCCATAAATGATCCTAAATACAGCAAGGTGACTATGAATGGTGCAAGTACATCAAATGCCGGCAAAAATAATTACAGTATACGGTCATCTCCGGTAAATTCTTATATTATGCAGAATGCAGACGGAACGCTAAACAGAGTGGAATATCTTAACAACAAGGTGATTGTTGAGACATATTCATCTACAGGCAAATTCCAGAAGAAGAGATCCATTAAGATGGAGCTTCCGATATTTGGCGGATTTTACAGTGGAAAGAAGTACAATTTCGTAGTATTCGGACAGAAGAATCTTAAGGAAAATAATAAGAAAGAAGTTGTCAGGGTAGTGAAATATTCAAAGAACTGGAAGAGGCTGTCAGCGGTTTCTATAAAGGGTGCCAATACATATATACCGTTTGATGCGGGTTCGCTCAGAATGACAGAGACCGGAAACAGACTGTATGTATATACCTGTCATGAAATGTACGCTTCAAGTGACGGATATCATCATCAGGCAAATATGATATTTGAGATAAATGAGCAGAAGATGAAGGTTAATCAGTCATACAGTGATGTGATGAACATTGCTCAGGCAGGTTATGTCAGCCATTCATTTAATCAGTTTATACAGACAGACGGAACAAATGTATACAGGGTAGACCATGGTGATTATTATCCAAGAGGAATATCTATAGTAAGAAGCAGTGTGGCAGGAAGCATAACAGATGTCAACTATACAATTCCGATATCACTGTCAAATGTGGACGGTTACAATCCGACAGGAGCATCAGTCGGAGGATTTGAGCTTTCTACAGGAAAATGCGTTATAGCGGGTAACTCTGTGGATTATAATAAGACTAAAGATCCGTATGATATACGAAATGTTTTTGTAAGTATAACGAGCAAGGGGTTGTCCGGAACAAAAGTTGTATGGCTTACAAAATATACTTCATCATCTAAGTACAGCGTTGGAACACCGCAGCTTGTAAAAATCGGAAACAACCAGTTTCTTGTGATGTGGGAGGAGTATGCTTCGACAAAGACGAGAACAAAGATGGTAACAATCGATGATGATGGAAACATGACATCGAAAATAGTCAGTACGGATGCAAGACTTTCTGACTGTCAGCCGATACGCTGTAAGGACGGACGTGTAAGATGGTATGCCGGAAATTATGGAAAGCCGGTGTTATACACGGTAAATCCGGTTAATTTAAAACAATATTGATTGTGTACAGATAAAGGTTCAGGAAGAAGATTAATTATAAAGAAAGAGTTTCCAATGGCATAAACAACAGATGAATATTAAAATAATGAGGCAGCAAATCAGTAAATGGTTTGCTGTCCTTTTAGTAAATATATAAAGTGAAACAAGAGAATCAATTGTTCATATAGATTAAAATGGATGCGTTAACACGATAATAGAGTGTACTTCTGAAACCAGCATGGGGGAGAATATTATATCCCCCCTTTGTTTTTGCTTAACTATTCCGTATACCTGCACGACTGCTTCTGTCCAACGTTCTGCATCCAGCAGCAATTCCTCATGCTGAGGATTATATTCACGAATATCAGGGTTTGCAAAATATTTTAGATAACGTTTGCGATATTTCTCACCCATTTTCAGTGCATAAAAAACATGTATCGTTGTCCCCGGAACTTGAATCTGCTCACCTACTTTGGTGTATAGATCCGTACAAAACTGATTTTTCATAGATTCTTTTGATATGAAAGAAAAATCAATTTCACCACCGGCTTCCATCATTTTCATATATTTTCATGTGTGGTCCCTCCTGTTTATTCTTCCCCTTCTATAGTGAGTGCGTCGAGAGACATTTTCATGACACGTTCAACTTCGTCCTCATCAAGAGAAAGATATTCAGAGAGTTCGGCTAATGTAGGTTCACGCTCAAGGTCCTTTGCAAGCTCTGTTGAAGCGTGGTCTAATGCATTTGCCCTGTCTGCAATATGATTTCCTATTCTGCTGGATGAATTCTGTTCATCTATGGCATCGTTTATGGCATCTGTAATGTAGCCGGTGAGATGAGTTCTGAACTGCTCAATGTCAGCGTCACCGTCATAACATGATATTCCCTCTATAAGTCCCAGATTACCTTCCTGTATCATATCTCCCATGGTCAGACCACATTTTGAAAAATCATCTACAATATTCATGACAAGATGAAGATTCTGCTCGGCAAGTTCATTTAACAGGTTCTCACCGGAAATGTGTCTGCGTATAAGTTCGATATGCTGTTCTTCATCGAGTATATCAACGCGCTTAATATCTTCTTTGTACATTTCAACAAAGTTTTTCTCAAGCTCACTTATATGAGGCTGTTTAGCAGAAGAAGCAGCTTTCTTATTACCGTCTGTAATTCCGGAGATACTTATTCCCTGTCCGGTCAGATATTTTATAACAGGGTCTTTCATCTGTTCATAATCTATAATACCGTCAAATGCAGCCTTCACTTCATCCGCATCTAGTATATTGCCTTTATCGGCAGCCTTTTCTACAAGTGAGGAAAGTGCATCATTAAATTCACGTTTTTTATCCATTTTAAACCTCCAGTTTCCGTCAGTACAAAGTACCGGCAAATATCTTATGACTCTAACATTATTATACAGGCATTGTCAAGTTTTGCACAAAAACTTTAAACTATGTGATATTATATAAATAATTTAGATTAAGTAAGTGATATGTATAAGAAAAAATTTTTTGGGAAATTATTAAACGGACATAAGCGTCAGCATACATAAAGGTTATAATAAATTAATTGTATGTCCCCACCATTTTGGTGGGGATTTGAAGTGAAGTATAAGGTAAAACCTGATGTAACAGATGAGCAAAAAATAAATTTGATGAGGATTTAATTAAGAACTTTGAATTATCAGATGTTGATATAGATGAGTTAAAACAACGTGATATTTCCATGAACGCACCGACAGGAAGAGTTGTTGTATTTTTATGCAAATATTTAATATGTGAATTTCCTATAAACAAAAGTCTGTGCATTGAACATTTCTTTTTTTTATGCTAAAATAGGAAAACAGTTAGGAGACTTTGCAAAATGAATGAAGAAATCAAAAAAAAGAAAAAAATAGATGTAAAAGGAATTTTGATAGATGCAGGAAAGATGCTGTTGATTCTGGCAGTCTGTGCAGTGATAGGAATATGGCTTGCAGTCGGTTCAAGAGCAGGTTCGCCTGAGCGTTTTGCCAGAGAATATTTTAAATATTATGCAAGTGGCAATTATTCAAAAATGTATGATATGGTTCAGTGTGATGAAGATGACTTTATAAATGAAGACCATTTTACATACAAATATGAATCTGAACGATTATATGGTGGTGTGAAAACATATAAGTTCAGTAAAGGGGCAGAGAAGTCAGGTAAGATTACATACAATGTAAAATATACAACAGGTACAGGACAGGATGGCAGTCTTGAGATAGTGGTAAAGAAGCAGAAGAAACATGTATATGGAGTTTTCAGTACATGGAAGGTAAATCTGGATAATGAGATTGCAAAGGATTGTTCAATAGGTGTTGTATCAGGGCTTACAGGATACGTGGACCACATATCGCTTGATTCATGCAAGAACGGACCGTCTGAAGATGGCACCATGAATTATTATTTCATAGACAGAATGTTTAAGGGTGACCATGTGATTACGCTTAATCATGATAATCTGACATCTTACACATTCAGCCAGTCGGTTGATAAATCAGGTGAACAGATGATTATAAATTCAAGCATGTTAGAACTTCCGGAGAATGATAAAAAGGAAATGTATGATTATTCAAAATTCCTTCTCAGTTCCATGTATGGATATGCCATGGATGGAAAGACACAGTTTGATGATTTTTCATATATGTTTTATGAGGACGCTGCGACACAGGAGACTGCAAGAAATTGTTTTGACAGCTTGAGAGCAGCGACAGTTCAGGATGATGGAGCATTACTGGAACAGATTACCATAAACAATGTTTCGGTGGCTTTAACAGATTATACATATCCATCGGATGCACTTGTGGACGTTGCGTATACATATTCATATGTAGCCAGAACGGGAAGAACGACTATAAGTGGAATAACAAAAGAATATGATGGAATGGGAACATCAATGGCAACTATAAGATATAAACTTATTGACGGCACATGGAAAGTTACAGACATATCAATGCCGTGTGCAGATTATTCGATGAAGTAATATAGATGCGAACGAATCGCACTGGAATGGAGGACAGTATGGGAATTATACCTACAGTTATTAAAAAGCCTGAAAATGCACAGGCTCCGTTTGGTAATAATGATGAAAAGAAAGCTATAGCAGGGATTAATGTAAAAATTGAGGAGATTAAACAGCAGAATCTTGAGAATGCCAAATTTTTAAGAGGTGTGAGCAGAAAGATTGAGAATGAACTGGAACGTCTTAGGGATATTGAGCAGGGTGAACCTATGGATGAGGATGGAAGGGCTTCTATTCTTGAAGGAATAAGCCACATCGAGAATTCACTTGGAAAACTTGACGGAGATAAGATAATTGAGAGAATAGACAAACTTACCCGCTCAGTAAATGAGATGAGTTCAGACGATGTGTTTTACGAACTTGGCAAAATAAGTGATACGATAAAGCAGTTAGATTTAAACGGTGTAATCACATCCATCGATGAGATAAATGCATCAATGAAGGATATGAACACTGAGAATATATTAAATGAATTGAACAGAATGAACGCATCACTCAGCGAGTTCAATCCTGATGTTATTCTTCTTGAGATAGACAAAGTAAATAAATCCATGAGACAGGCAAATACAGAAAATGTACTCAATGGAATAGAGAAAGTCAATGAAAATGTTTCAAGACTTGATACAGATGCCGTTATAAAAGAACTCAACAGACTTGAGGCACTTGTGTCTGAGATTAACTCAAATGCTGTTCTTGCGGAGATAGACCACCTTCGTGAACTCATATTGAACAATAGTGCAGAGGCAGCAGTTGAGCGTGTTGAGAAAAAGATAGATGCACTTAACGGACAGGATTATACAAATCAGTTAAATGATATAAAGGCATTGCTTGAGGAAAATGCCATTCAGGTGGAGACTATGCAGTCGAAACTTGACAGGATAGCTACAATGCCTGTTATGGTCAAGTCAGTTATCCAGTCTGAAAATGAGAAAAATCTTAAAGAGATTGACAATCATATGATGGACGCAAACCAGCAGCAGATAAAAAAAATAGAGGGACTTAAAACTATCATAGGGTTTAATCTATGGCTGTCCCTCCTTGCAGTGGTTCTTATCATTGTAAATATATTAGGAATTATCTAATTCGGACAACAGATCCTTTGCGGTAACAGGTCTGTGGGTTCGTTTAGCTTTAAAGAATGTTGCGAGACTGCCGAGCGTTTTAATAAGTACGGTGGTCTCTTCTTCGTCAAGAAGATACATGATGTCATCGACCATTTTTTTGTGGTAGAGCATGTGGTGACGTTGGACTTTTCTTCCGGCATCTGTCGGAATTATTCTTACAACCCTTTTGTCCTTATCATCCCGCTGTCTTATGAGGTAGCCTTTGCGTTCAAGTCCCGACACGGCAGTAGTGAGTGTGCCTCTTGTGACATCGAGATAACCTGCTATGGCAGTGGCGGAATTATCTTTGTCGTGTTCCTCAGCATTGCATACTGCTTCGATAACATGGACTTCCCGTATAGACAGATTTTTAAATGGTTTTGTGACTACCCTTTCCTCATCTTTTAATATTTCGTTAAAGATATCTATAAGGAAAGAACGCATAATCTGTTCAACATTCATTTCAGTTTTCATGGATTCATCCTCCTGCGTTTCCGTACATATTTATAATAATTCTTTACATCGGTTTACATCATCACGCGTAAGCTCTGAATGTCCGTATCTTGCCTTCTTGTATATATCCGATAGCTCGTCAATGGAAGTGTGTGTCTGTGATTTCGCTGCCGAAGATATCTCATCCGGGGTATTACTTTTTTTAATTTTCAGGCTCATTTTTTTTAGCTCTGATACCTTACGGTAATACATTTTTCTTATTTTTTCATTTGGTGATAATGATTGAAAAAATTTCCGTATACCGGATTTTTTTTCTGATATTTTGGTCACCCTGTCATTTTCAGCAGTGTTTTCTATTATATCATACTCTTTTTTCGTGCGGTACATATACTGCTTGAAAAATGTGTATATAAGGTATATTACACCGACAATTATCAAAATGTAAATAAAAATCTGTGCGACAATGAAGATTGCATTTGCAATAGGATTGTCTGAGGCTTCAATGTATCCCGGACCGCCGCGAGACATATTTCCCGATTGTGTTGTCGCGGGTGTATCGGCAGCCTTTTCCTTCCATTTAGGAAGAAGGGTTAATATCGACATTATAAATGAACCGATATAGCGAAGGATTGTACCTATAAAATTAAATGAGGTGTCGGACAGCGCAAGGCTTGTGGCGGCAACTGCAAGAATTATAAAACCTACGAACAATGTAACAAGTGTGGAATTAAGGGTGTAAGCATCTTTTGGAGCAGATTTGCCGTTTCCCTCTGCTGTAAGCGTCTCAAGAATAATCCGGTCAAAATATTTTATAAGCAGTGATAATATAAAAAAGGTAATACCGGCTATGTATACAAATGTCGCAAATTTTCGTGACAGACCGTAAAAGGCATGAATAAATATAAGGATGTAAAATAATATCATCTCTGCCGGAAGAATAATGGTATGGCAGTGCTTATCAAGGCCGTCATCTTTCCAATATGCAACAGAATTATAAAACAAAAAAGCATCTTCCAAAGCAAGAATTATACTGCTGTACAGCGGATGCCCCGGAATAAGCAGTAGCCCGAAGGGCAGCAGATGCAAAATAAGGTAAATAACCAGATTACCCGCATATTTTCTGAGCAGAAAATCTTCAATAACTATTATACATATAAAAATAACCGGAAATATATTAAATGACCTGTCGCTTAACAGGAACTCGCAGATATAAAAATGAATCATAATAAACGTAAGCACGGTTCCTATAATACCTGCAAAATCACGGTATAAAAAGCTTTTATTGCGATTACTCATGGTGGTTCTCCTTTCTAAAAAAATCACTCCAACTCCCATTTAATCATATCCGGTATATTTTCATCCACTTCAAACGATGCATATTCCGGAACGATAAAGTAGCAGCTAAGACCACGGCTTTTCAATGAAAGGTAGTATTCGGTTAAATCCTCGTGGCGGTTGTTGGATATTATTATGTAGTAGGAATTTTCATTGGCTGATTTAAAAATATTTCCCATAACATTCATAAAATCAATATTTTCCTTATCTGTATCTATTCTGGACAATGCATTGTCTATGGCTGACATGTGGGCATATCCCTGACCTGACGGCTGGAAGATCCGTCCGTTTGTAAATATGTCGATACCGTTGGTTTCCATACATACCGGAATATTGCAGCGGATAAAATTTTCGGCAAGTGAGCTTGCAATCCGTATGGCACTTTCTATAAGTTTATTATTTTTCGTATATATGTGGGTATCGAGGTTCAACAGAATGGTTACATCCTGCGATGATGTCATAAAAAATGTATTAACCTGAAGAGTTCCCGTTCTTGCTGATGATTTCCAGTTAATACTGTGTATGCTGTCATAGGACTGATACTGTCTGATTCCACGAAATTCAAACGGGTCTTCTACCAGTGTTTTCTGTGTCGCAAAGTTACCTGTAATCGTGTTGAATGGTATACTGAACCTGCTTATATCGACTTTGGCGGGATAAACGTGAAGTATGCCGCTGTTTTGGATGCTTTTGTTAAATGTTTTCTGAAGGAACAGGTCATTCGACACCAGACTTGTATCTTTCATATAATAGCATCCCCGTTTGCTGCACTCAAAGTCAAGAGTTCGGGTAATGACCTGATGTCCCATTATGGAAAACATATCATCACGGTAGTAAAAATCCGTGACAGATGTGTTGGATTCATTTTTGAATAAAAATGTACGCGGCGTGTTTATCTTAACATGAAGAACAGGCAGTGGCAGTCTCTTGTTGTTGGTTATTACCTCTACCAGTGTGTTATGCTCACCTTCGACACAGTTATTATTTTTAAATGAAACAGAAACATCCAGATTTTTATCCCAGTATTTTTCATAAATTATTCCCTGAAGTATGTACAATAATAATGCCCCTGCAAGCGTGATTATAAGTATCATGGCATCTCATCCTTTCGGTGGTGATTATTTTTCGGTCCAGTCTTCTGTAGGTGCTGCGACAGAATCAAGCACTGACAGAATGAGTGACTCTTTATTAGAATTTTTAGCCATGTTGGTATAAGAAATAATTCTGTGTGAGAGAACCGGAACGGCAAGTTTTTTAACGTCATCCGGAGTCACAAATTCTCTTCCACTAATGGCAGCATATACCTGTGATGCCTTAAGGAGAGCCAGCGTTCCACGAGGGCTTACACCTGATGAAATGGATTTGTCATTTCGTGTGGCAACAACGATATCGGCAATGTAACGGCGTATAACGTCATGAACAAATACGCTTTTTGCCGTTTCACCCATTATGTATATATCATCACCTGAGCAGACAGGGGAAATGTTTTCTAGTGGGTTGTCGCTTATAAATCTGTCCATGATTTTTATTTCTTCTTCTTTTGAAGGGAGTCCCATGGATAACTGCATCATAAAACGGTCAAGCTGGGCTTCGGGAAGTGAAAATGTACCCGCAGTTTCTATAGGGTTTTCTGTAGCTATTACCAGAAATGGTCTGTTTAGCTGTCTTGTATTTCCGTCAACCGTTACCTGTTTTTCTTCCATACATTCAAGCAGACTTGACTGGGTTCTCGGAGTTGCCCTGTTTATCTCATCTGCCAGAAGAATATTTGTAAATACAGGACCCGGAACAAATTCAAATTCATGTTTTTCCTGATTAAAAATGTTAAGTCCCGTGACATCTGACGGAAGTAAATCCGGTGTGAACTGTATTCGGTTGAAATCAGCACTTATGGATTTGGCAAGAGATTTTGCCAGTGTTGTCTTGCCTGTGCCGGGAACATCCTCAAGCAGAACATGTCCGCCTGATATAATGGCAGTAAGAATAAAATCAATAGTCTCCGAATTGCCGATAATGATTTTTTCGATATTAGTTTTAATATCATTTGTAATTTTCTGAACATCTGAAATCGTCATATAAAAACCTCCGTATGTAAATAAGTGTTCGTGAACAATGAAGTATTAGCTGATTAGCCGGTCAAAAGCCCCTTCGGGGGTCAGCCGACACAAATACACATATTGTGTACAGCTGGTGCGTAGCACCAACTTTTGACCGACTAATCAATATAATACCTCTATTTTATCACATATGCATAAAAACAACTATTAAATTATTTATAAAATTGTGAAGGATTGTTAAAAAAATAGGACAAAAAAGACTGCTACATCAAACTTAGGCGCACGGTTTAATGTAGCAGTCTTTCACTTTATTAAGTTAATAGTTTTTATTCGTTTTCCAAATCAAAATGTTTAACCATTTCTTCAAGAGTAGCTGCCTGTGCTGCAAGCTCTTCAGATGTTGCGGAAGTTTCTTCTGCAACGGCTGAGTTATCTTCAACACTCTTAGATATCTCTTCGACAGCAAGTTTAATCTGTTCAATACTCTGATTCTGAACTTCGTTATTTTCAGCACTCTTTTCAATCAGTTCATTTACGCTCTCAACACCTGCAAGAACTTCCCGCATAGATTCCACAACACTTTCTACGAGAGAAGTTCCACGACTGATTTCCTCGATGCTTATGCCGATAAGTTCTTTTGTATTAGTTGCAGCTTTTGAACAACCGTCAGCAAGTGTACCGATTTCAGAAGCAACGACTGCGAACCCTTTACCTGCTTCACCGGCTCTGGCAGCTTCAATAGAGGCATTTAATGCGAGAAGATTTGTCTGTCCTGCAATATCTTCGATAGTCTTGATAATGCTTACTACCTCGTCAGAAGTATCATTAATCTTCTTCATTGCATCAGCCATTTCGTTCATCTGTTCCTCGCTGGCCTGCATCATCTTAGTTACATTAGAAGTTTTGGCAGCAGACTTACGTGCATCAGCAGTATTTTCATTTACCTGCTCAGATACAGAGATGGCAGTTGCTACCAGCTCTTCTACAGAAGCCGCCTGCATGCTTGCACCTTCAGCAATGCTCTGTGCAGCTCTTGAAAGGTCATCAGCACCTGATGATACCTGGGATGAGCTGTTGATAATATCTTTTATTATTGTCTGCAATGAATCTGAAATGTGTAACATTGCCTCCTTAACCTTTGCAAATTCTCCTGCGTAATCATGCTGTAGAGAGAATTTGAGTTTGCCGTCGGCAATTCTGTTAAGTACATATGAAATCTCGTCAATGTAATTGATGTATTCTTTTAATCTTGTAACAGTTTTATCAATAGAGTCAGCCAACTGTCCGATTTCATTTTCAGATTCAATACTAATATCCACATCAAGGTTTCCGTCAGCAAGCTGCTGTGCAACATCATTTAAAGCAACTATAGGCTTTGTTATGTGGGATGCAAGTCTGTGGATAGATAAAATCATTACGCCAACAGCAATAACTATAAGAATAAGTACACCTATAAGACATTGGATAAGGCTTGTATAATACTCAGTTGAAGGCATGCAGCTTAATATGTAATAATCTGTAGTACCGATTCTGTCAATGTATCCGTTCTTATTACTTCCGTTCATTTTGTAGCTTAAAGCAGTATCTTTCTGGCTTTCGATTGCATCCATGATGGAATCTGATACATCGAGATCAGGGAGCTTCTTAAGCTCATTTTCTGAATCAGGATGGTATATAACTGTTCCATCAGATGTAACAAGGATAACAAATCCGTTTGTACCAATCTTGTATTTCGGAAGAAGTTCATCAATGTGTTCAAGAGAAATATCTGCTCCGGCAACACCGATTACGTTATTTCCGCTCTCGTCATATACAGGTGTTACGGCACTTAATATAGTATTTCCCGTGCTGGAGTCCTCATATGCATTGGTAAGCATTGTGCATTTGTTTTCTGCGGCTGCATACCATGAACGTGTAGTCACGTCATAACTGCTGTCAGATGTAAATCCGTCTGACTGTGTAACTACATTTGCATCTATATCTGCAATCCATACTGCCTGAAGATCATCCGGATCAGCATCAACTAATCTCTTCATTTCATCAAATATTACAGGATAATTTTCAGCATCAGTAATTGAATCCCCTTTTTTAGTTTCGGCAAGAATAGTCCGCACATCTGTGTCTAAAGCCATCTGCTTAACAGTTGCTGTGTACTCGTTAAAGAATGTCTCTAACTGGTACGAAGCAGCCTTTGACTGCATCTTTAAATCATTTTTCTTAGCATTGAGACTGACATTGCCTATTGTAAATGCCACTATAATGGAAATAACAACCAGTATAGCGATTACATTGGTAAGTACACGGCGTTGAATCTCAGAAGCAATTTTCCTGCTCTTGTTACCTTTTTTGTTCATTTTCATGTTTTTACCCACTCCTGTTTCTTAAAATTTTTTTCATATTGTGTTATATTAGGATATCTGTATCTGTAGCACGCCCATTGTAAACCCTCACAAATACATTAAAGAAATATAATAATATAATAATACCACAAAAATTAGTAAATGTATAGGATATTAAGAATTTAGGTAAATTTCTATTAATTTCTATGTGTGAAAAAACTATTACCAATCTTAAAACTCTATGAAATGAAAAAATTATGCCAAAAAACATGTAAATCCATTAAAAAATATGATAAAGTAATTACAACAAAAAATTCATGAATCTTAAGCAGATTTTGCGAAACTAAAAATTATATTTTACCATGTGCAAAATTAACAATTGAATAAGGAGACGTTCTGAGCGGCCGGTACTTAGCAACCGTATTTTGGTTGCTTATGTACCGCTGCCAGCGAGGATAGCGGAAGCGGGTCGACGTTTCAATTGTTAATTTTGTACATTAGGCATATAAGTAAATTTCGCAAATTGCTTAATAATTATAGATTCACTCAGGAAAGGAATAACAATTTTAAATGAAAACAAAAAACATAAATGAATATTCAAAAATGAAGACCGGCAATTCGGATGCAAAACAGTCCCTGCAAAGGTCGCTTAATCATTTATACATAGCATTAATGTTTGGCGTGCTGTGTTATTACATACTGCCGTTTATGTGCGGTCTGTATTTTGGCGGAAATAAGGATATATTTGTGTATATTCTGTTATATATAAACACTGTATACAGCTTTGGAGCCTGCTATTTCCACGCTATCAAGAACGGATTTAAATGGTATATGCCTGTGGCAATAGGAGTGTTTTTCATTCCGTCATGTCTTGCCTTCGGATATATGTCCATATCATTGATGGCACTTGTGTATATCGTACTCGGATTGTTTGGAAGTTTTTCGGGAAATGTTGTTTACAGGAGAAAAATGGGATTGTCAAAAGGATTTATGTATTGGCTTAAAAAAAGAAAGAAAAAGAAAGGTAAAGAATAATGAAGAAGAGATTCAGACAGTGGGTGAGAAATAATAAGGCATATGTAATCTGGGTATCCATTATAATGATATACACATTTGTGATGCTCGGGATAATCATTTTTATAAGGGCTACGGACAAAGATGGACAGAACAGTTTTACATCGAGAGTCAATCAGGTTAAGGAAGAAACCACGGAATTTGAAACTGAGGAAGAGACAGAAACAGAAGAATATACAACCGAAGAAATAACTACATTGGAAATTGACAAATAAACGGAGGTTATCTGTATGGCAATGAGAAATAATGATGTGTATGTTATAGGACACAAGAATCCTGATACGGATTCTATATGTTCAGCCATAGCTTACACATATCTGAAAAATCAGCTTGGACAGGGAAGATTTGTGGCGAAACGTGCCGGAGAGATAAATGAGGAGACAAGATTTGTTCTCAACAGATTTAACATGACAGTACCTGAGTATGTTGCGGATGTGAGAACACAGGTCAAGGATATATCCATACGCGAAACTAAGGGGGTTGACAGAAATATTTCCCTGAAAAAAGCATGGATGCTTATGAAGGAACTGAATGTCGTTACGCTGCCGGTTACTAAGCATGGCAGGCTTGAAGGTGTCATAACCACAGAGGACATCGCAGAATCTTATATGGATGTGTATGACAGCAAGATTTTATCAAGAGCGCATACCAGATACAGTAATATTGTAGAGACTCTTGAAGGCAGCATGATAGTTGGAAATATAGAAGAATACTATACAAAGGGTAAGGTTCTTATAGCTGCGGCAAATCCCGATCTGATGGAGAGTTATATAGAAGAAAATGACCTTGTAATACTCGGAAACCGTTATGAGTCACAGCTTTGTGCCATAGAGATGAATGCGGGATGTATAGTGGTGTGTGACGGTGCGGAGGTATCCATGACCATAAGACATCTGGCTCAGGAGCATGGATGTACGGTCATCAGCTCGCCGCATGATACTTACACGGTGGCAAGACTTATCAATCAGAGTATGGCGATAAGCTATTTTATGACGAGAGACAATCTTATTACATTCAGAACCGATGCATTTATAGATGATATAAAGAGCGTTATGGCGAAGAAACGTTTCAGGGATTTCCCTATTATGAACAAAAAGGGAGAATATATCGGAATGATTTCCAGAAGAAATCTCCTCGATGCGGGTAAAAAGAAGGTTATCATGGTTGACCATAACGAGAAAACACAGGCGGTTGACGGACTTTACGAGGCAGAGATTCTTGAGATAATCGACCATCACAGACTCGGTGCCATAGAGACCATGTCTCCGGTATTTTTCAGAAACCAGCCTCTGGGATGTACGGCAACGATAGTGTATCAGCTGTTTGGTGAAAACGGTCAGGAAATCCCGAAGAATATAGCCGGAATCCTGTGTGCAGCAATATTGTCTGACACGCTCATGTACCGCTCACCGACGTGTACATCCGTAGATCGTGCGGTTGCGGAGAAACTGGCAGACATAGCCGGAATAAATGTTGAAGAATTTGCCCTTGAAATGTTCAAGGCGGGAAGCAATCTGAAGACAAAGTCAGCAGAAGAAATCTTTTATCAGGATTTCAAGAAATTTTCAATGGAGGGCGTTACGCTCGGCGTAGGTCAGATAAACTTCATGAACAATGACGAGCTGGCTGACATAAAAGAGAAGTTAAAGCCGTATATTGAGAAGGCTTATAAGGAACATGGAGTTCAGATTATCTATATAATGCTCACAAGCATAATTGATGAATCTACGGAAATTATATGTGCCGGTGAGGGAGGAGACAAACTCATAGAAGAAGCATTTGGCGTGAAAATGCAGGATGGCTCGGCAGTCATAAAGGGTATGGTATCGAGAAAGAAACAGCTCATACCGGCCATAATGGAAACGTTGGCAGCAAGATAAAAAGTGTTATAATGCATTGCATATTTAAGTTAAAATTAGTATAATAGTAATAGCGTAAATAACATCAAGGAGGACGCATAATGATAACATTAAGCAAAAATGGAGCGTATTTATTAAACGGCACGGAAGTCGTTGAGGTTAATGCAGATACAGACGCATTACTTAAGAATAAATTAGGTGATAAATATTTATCACAGCAGGAAGCGGCTAAGAATACTATGGCATATAATATTCTTCAGGCACACAACACATCGGGAAATACAGAAAAATTACAGATAAAGTTTGACAAGCTGACATCCCATGATATTACTTTTGTAGGAATCATACAGACAGCCAGAGCGTCAGGACTTGAGAAATTTCCTATTCCGTATGTACTTACAAACTGTCACAACAGTCTGTGTGCCGTAGGCGGTACAATAAATGAAGATGACCACATGTTTGGACTCACATGTGCGAAGAAATATGGCGGAATATATGTACCACCTCATCAGGCAGTTATACATCAGTTTGCAAGAGAGATGCTTGCAGGCGGCGGCAAGATGATACTCGGTTCAGACAGTCATACACGTTATGGAGCACTTGGAACCATGGCTATGGGAGAAGGCGGACCTGAGCTTGTTAAACAGTTACTTTCACAGACATACGATATCAATATGCCGGGAGTTGTAGGTGTGTACATGACAGGAAAACCACAGCCTGGTGTAGGACCACAGGACGTTGCCATTGCAATTATCGGTAAGGTATTTGGAAACGGATATGTTAAGAATAAGGTTATGGAGTTCGTAGGACCGGGTGTTGAAAATCTCAGTGCTGATTTCAGAATCGGTGTGGATGTAATGACTACAGAGACAACATGTCTGTCATCTATCTGGAAAACAGATGATAAGATTAAGGAATTTTATGATATTCACGGAAGAAGCGAAGAGTATAAAGAGCTTAATCCGGGTGATGTGACATATTATGATGGAATGATATATGTAGACCTTGATAAGGTAAAACCGATGATAGCAATGCCGTTCCATCCAAGTAATGCATATACTATCGAAGAGTTAAATGCAAATCTTATGGACATTCTTGATGAGTGTGAGAAGAAAGCTAAAGTAAGCTTTGGAGATAAAGTAGATTTCACACTGAAAGACAAAGTAATAGACGGAAAACTTTATGTAGAACAGGGAATCATTGCCGGATGTGCAGGTGGCGGATTTGAGAATATCTGTGATGCGGCTGATATATTAAAGGGTGCTAATATCGGATGTGATGAGTTTACACTCAGTGTTTATCCTGCAAGTACACCTATATATGTAGAGCTTGCAAGAAACGGTAAGATTGCTGACCTTATGGCAGCGGGAGCAGTTGTCAAGACAGCATTCTGTGGACCATGTTTTGGAGCCGGAGATACACCTGCAAATAAGGCACTCAGTATACGTCACTCTACAAGAAACTTCCCTAACAGAGAAGGTTCTAAGATACAGAACGGACAGATTGCATCAGTTGCACTTATGGATGCCAGATCTATTGCAGCTACGGCAGCAAATAAGGGATTCCTTACAGCAGCTACAGATATCGATGCTAATTATTCTAAACCTAAATATTTCTTTGATAAGACAATATATGAAAACAGAGTATTCGACAGTAAGGGAGTTGCAGATCCTTCGGTTGAGATTAAATTTGGTCCGAACATTAAGGACTGGCCGGAGATGTGTGCTCTTACAGACAATCTTCTTCTTAAAGTTGTATCAGAGATACATGACCCTGTTACAACTACGGACGAGCTTATTCCTTCAGGAGAGACATCTTCATACCGTTCAAATCCTCTCGGTCTTGCAGAGTTTACATTATCAAGAAAAGACCCTGCATATGTAGGACGTGCCAAAGAGGTTCAGGCAGCAGAGAAGGCAAGAGAAGAGGACAAATGTCCGGCTACTGCATTGCCTGAGATAAAAGGAATAATGGATAAGGTTAAGACAAAATTCCCTGAGGCAGGAAGAGTAAATACAGGTATAGGAAGTACAATATATGCTGTTAAACCTGGTGACGGTTCTGCCAGAGAGCAGGCAGCTTCATGCCAGAAGGTTCTTGGCGGATGGGCTAACATAGCACAGGAATATGCGACAAAGAGATATCGTTCAAACCTTATAAATTGGGGAATGCTTCCATTTATTTATCCTGCTGAGGAGCTTCCGTTTGCAAATGATGATTATATATTTGTGCCTGGTATAGAGAAGGCAATTCGCGAAAAAGCGGACAAAGTAAAAGCATATGTAGTTAAAGATGAGCTTAAAGAATTTGAACTTGGACTTGGAGAACTTACAGATGATGAAAGAGAGATAATTCTTAAGGGATGTCTTATAAACTATAATAGAAAATAGAAATTTTTTGGGGAAGGAAACGATGCTTATGAATATTATTACAGAGACAGACCGTTACCTTTTTGGAAATGGATTACATTACGAAATCTACGAGAAGATGGGTGCCCACGTAATGGAGATTGATGGTGTAAAAGGAACATATTTTGCAGTATGGGCACCAAATGCAAAAGCAGTCAGTGTTGTTGGGAATTTCAACGACTGGAATGGATATGAGAATATCATGCATCCTCTGGCTACATCAGGAATATGGGAAGCCTTCGTTCCGGGTGCGGATGTAGGAGAAATATATAAATATGCCATAACAGGAAGAGACGGACAGACACATTATAAGGCAGACCCTTATGGAAACGGTTCAGAGTTCAGACCGGGAAATGCATCAAAAATAACTGATATTCAGGGTTTCAAGTGGAGTGATAAAGCATGGCTTGAAAAACAGACTGAAGAGGTAAAGGATATTGTGGACAGACCGATATCCATCTATGAGGTACATATCGGATCGTGGAAAAAAGATTACTCATACAGTTCTGACGGATTTAGAAATTACAGGGAGATAGCCAAAGACCTTGCAGAATATGTGAAAGATATGGGATATACCCATGTCGAGCTTATGGGAATATCAGAACATCCGTTAGATGCATCATGGGGGTATCAGGTAACAGGATATTACTGCCCTACATCAAGATACGGAGATGCAAAGGATTTCATGTATTTTATTGATTACATGCATAAAAATGGAATTGGAGTTATATTGGACTGGGTTCCTGCACATTTTCCGAAGGACGAGCATGGTCTTGCAATGTTTGACGGAACACCGTTATATGAATATGCTGATCCTAGAAAGGGTGAGCAGAAGGACTGGGGAACAAAGATATTTGACTATGGCAAGAGTGAGGTGGTCAATTTTCTTGTTGCAAATGCTCTGTTCTGGGTTGAAAAGTTTCATGTGGATGCACTCAGAGTTGATGCAGTGGCATCTATGCTCTATCTCGACTATGGAAGAAAAGCCGGAGAATGGGTACCTAACAAATACGGTGGAAACGGCAATCTTGAGGCAATGGAATTTTTCCGTCATGTGAACAGTATTCTTCATACAAGAGCACCGAGAGCATATCTTATCGCTGAAGAATCAACTTCATGGCCGAACATTACGAAGTCGCCTGAAGAGGGCGGACTCGGATTTAAATTCAAATGGAATATGGGATGGATGCATGACTTCCTTGATTATATGCAGCTTGACCCGTATTTTAGGAGAGACAACCATAATAAGATGACATTTAACATGACATATGCATTCAGTGAGAATTTTATTCTTGTGTTATCTCATGATGAAGTTGTACATTTGAAGAAATCATTGTTCTATAAGATGCCGGGAACTATAGAAGAAAAGGCTGAGAACCTTAAGTCAGCATACGCATTTATGATAGGACAGCCGGGCAAGAAGTTACTGTTTATGGGACAGGATTTCGGACAGAGAGAAGAATGGTCTGAAGAGAGAGGACTTGACTGGTATCTGTTAGATGAGCCTGTGCATGCAGGAATACAGAAGTATTTTAAGAAACTTCTTCATCTGTATAAGGAAAATCCGGTAATGTATGCATATGAATCTAAGGAATATGACTGTTTCAGATGGATAAATCCGAATGACAGGGATAAGAGCGTGTTCAGCTTTATAAGAAAAGCACCGAGTACATATAATGACAGCCTTGTGTTTATATGCAACTTTACACCTGTTGAGAGAGAAGAATACGTGCTTGGAGCCCCAGTGCCGGGTGAGTACAAGAGAGTATTGAGTTCTGTTGATATCGACGGTGTTGAGAATGTAAGCTATACAGCAGAGCCGGCAGATCCCCAGTGCGATTATTTTGATTACTGTATGAAAGTAAGATTAAGACCGTTTGAGACTATTATTCTTGCTACACCGAAAACTATCAGGAAACCGGTACGTGGTAAGAGAAATGTTTCAAAGAGACATGCAAAAACAAAGAAATAAAGTTTAAATAAAATAATAAAACAGGTTCATTACAGATAAGTGTTGTAATGAACCTGTTTTGCAGTCTATGCGGATAACATGCCGGTGGCAATATTATAGTTTGCCGCGAGGGGCGTTGTCATCTATCAGGTTTGATTTTATACGAAGCTCCTTAGGAAGCTTTGAAAATGTTACATTGCGGTACTGGGTATGTACGGTTTCTGATATTCCGTTAATAATAACGGTAGTGCCGGTGTTTACCTGTCCGCTTACGATTACCTTTCCGTCAAGAGAAAGCTGCCTTATATCTGCTATATATTTCTTCTCGTTTAACAAATCGTTTAATTTTCCCTGCAACATTATTTTCTTTCGCATATATTTCATTTTGTCATTAGTAAGAGTCTGGGAGCTTGAAGATTTCAGTCGTTCTGTTATACGTTCATATTCTGAGGCGGCATCTTCAAGTTCTGATTTGCAGTCCTCAATTTTACCATCAATTTCGCTCATGGCAAGTTTAAAGTCTTTTTCAAGCCCAACCACTATTTTGGTAGCCACACCTACACGGTTTCCGAGGGTGGATGCGGTTATCTGTTCTGCCGCACAGACTTTGCCACCGAGAATTGCTCCCATTTTGCCTGACACATTTATTGATATGCCGGCTGTTACATTACAGTTTAGTATGGCACTGGTGTTTATGTTTCCGTCTACGACAATGTCAGTCTGTTCGAGAAATTTTGCTGTCAGGTTGCCACCACATTTAATCTTTCCAATGCCTGATCCCTGCATACCGTTTTTGAGGATAATGTCTCTTCCAGCTATAAGATTTGCTATCTCCACATGACCGTTTATGGTGATGTTTTCTGTTGCCTTAATCGTAACGTTGGAATACACATTTCCTTTTACGACTATATCACCGCGGAAATCAACGTTTCCGGTTGCAGCTTCTAAGTTGCCGTCAACTACGAATACAGGAGTGACCTTAAGTGTGCCGTCTTTGACTGTGACTTTACCTTCACTGCATGAATAGTATTCCATGGTATCTTTGTAGTAGTCCACGTTGTTCAGCTTGAGAGGAGGCAGGTCGATGGCATCATCGGCTTTTAATATTTCGCCTTTTATGTTGCTTCCGTTCTTACCAGGTGTGAGCGGGTGATATACGGCGAGTAGCTGATCCTTGTATACAAGCTCATATTTTCCAAGAGTATTATAATCTACAGTGCCGTCCGGCATAATGATAGGTTTTGTCTCCGGATTTGGATTAAATGTATACTCGAAATATCCGTCCTTTCCGTGGACGGGAGGAGTTCCATTTGCTATATTTACATCTTCGTAGAAACATTTTCCGGCAAGAATTTTATTCACAGATTCTTCGTTGATTCCGTAAACTATGCCGTTATCATTTAGAAACTTTATAAGTTCCTCTCTTGTGATATCAGAATCATCCGGCTTGAATACCATTATGGATGCACTCATCATATCACCGGCAACTTCAAGTACAAAATTGTCTTTGTGGGAGTTTTCGGGTGCATCTTCCGTGACTTCTTCAGATACGGGCTTTCTGAATTTGAGTGTTTTTCCGGTTTCATCAGTCACTGTGTTAAATGTATATTCTGTCTTACCCGGTTCATCATTCTGATGCAGAGTCTTCTTAAATGAGGTGTCTGATGTAATGGACTGATAGCCTGACATGGGTTTAACAAGAGAACTTTTTTTGTCCTCGTCGACTTCTTTGATTATTATTTTATCTTTTGCTTTGTCGATAAATTTTTTAATATCCATTTCAGCCACCTCCTGTTAATATAATGTAAAGTAATTAATAATTTTTGATTATCTCATTAATAAGTTTTACTGAATTTTTTACTGCCATTGCTTCAAATTCAGGATAATCCATATGGGCACTGTCGTCGGCTTTGTCAGAGATTGACCTTACGATGAGAAATGGAACGTTATTGAGATATGCTGCCTGTGCGATTGCAGCACCTTCCATCTCTGTACAGTATCCTCCGAAGTTGTCGATAAGCCAGTCTTTTTTCTCCTTGGCAGATATAAACTGGTCACCGCTGACAACACGTCCGACAAAATAATGAATATCATTGCATACGGTGTCACATGCCTTCTCAGCGAGAGCTATAAGCTTTTCGTCCGCTTTAAATGTGGATTCTTTCATCTGTGGAATGACACCTATGTTGTATCCGAATGCCACAGCATCCATATCATGTTGGAGAGCATCCTTTGATAATACAATATCACCAATATTAATATTATCATTTAAAGAGCCTGCGATACCTGTGTTGATAATAGCATCCACATTAAAAATATCACATAAAATCTGGGCACAGATACCAGCATTTACTTTTCCTACACCGGAACGGACTATAACCACGTCTTTACCGTGAAGTTTACCTTTATTAAATTCCATTCCTGCTTTGTTAATAATTTCTATATTGTCGAGTTCAGCCTTAATCTGATTAACTTCGACTTCCATTGCACCTATTATTCCTACCATATATACCTCTTTCTATTAGTCTTCAGGATAAATTAATCTTGTATCATCAATATTTTCTATTACATTTTTAAGATATTTGTCAGCCAGATATTTAGCCATATTAAGATTCATATCCAGATAATTTCCACAGTCTCTTGCTGATGCACCCGGTACATCACCTGTAAAATCCCGTATAAATTCAAACATTTCTTTTACAAGAGGAACGATATCTTTTGATTCATAGTCTCCTGCCAGAATGAGATAGAAACCTGTACGGCATCCCATAGGTCCGAAGTATACGGTTTTGTCAGCATAGTTTTTATGGTTTCTCAAAAATGTAGCTGCAAGATGCTCGATAGTGTGAACCTCAGCAGTGTTCATTACAGGCTCAAAATTTGGCTGAGTCATTCTAAGGTCGAATGTAGTCACTACCTCAGTTCCTATATGATCTTTTCGGGAAACATATATGCCCGGTAAAAGCTTTAAGTGATTAATAGTAAAACTTGCTATTTTTTCCATTTAGATTCTCCAATCCGCAGTTGAAAACTGCACAGTATAATATACCATAATTATAATCCCAAACAGGGAGAATGACAAGTGGCGGTATTTGGACGGAGAGTCAGCTCTAAAATGAAATTTTAAATTCCACTGCCCCACGGGGCGGTGGAATTCAGTCCTGCACAGTAGATATTTACTCTTTCATACATCAGTGTTATTGTAATATTTCCTTCTGACAGCAGTAGAAGGAGAATTATCATGAGTAAATATATCCCTGGAAACCAGAAACATCTGACACTTAATGACCGTATCTACATCGAAAACGAATTATCCAAAGGTGCGACTTTTAAAGACATTGCGGCATTCCTTTGTAAAGATCCTACGACCATATCAAAAGAAGTTAAATCCCGCCGCCTTTCTGACTGGTACCACAAAGGAACTTTCTACAATGCCAAAAATTTTTGTGTGCACCGTTATCATTGCCAAAAACAAATGCCTGTGGAAAAATCATGCTCTGCGGTATCAAATGTACTTCCTGTTCAATCTGCAACCAGACCTGTAAGGATTTCGAAAAGGAACGGTGCAGCAGACTTGATAAGGCACCTTATGTATGCTTGGTGATGCGGAATTAAGCAGAAGATTTTCCTTGCAGGATGAGGCAGAGCAGAAAGCAAAGATTGACAGAGAACAGGCAAATGAGCTTGAGTATGTTGATGAATCGCAGAAAGCAGATAGTACAGCAGCTGCCAGTGGTTCTAGTGGAAATGCTGGTGGTAAGCCTGTAAGAAATCCTGAGAGGGAAAAGCCTAAGTGGGAAGATACCATTACAAATCGAATGCTTCACTGGTCATATACACCTGAGCAGAAGGAAGAGCTTAAGATGGCTCTTGCTGCAGGAGTTCCGAAAGCAACGATTCTTACTTACTTCTATCCAGAGGTAACTGTGGAGAAGATGAGTTCTTATCGGCAAAAACAATAAAAAAGAGATCGCATAGATACAGGAGCTGTGTTATACTGTGTCTATGCGAGATTAAAGAAACTTACAAATCGTTAAGGAAAGAATCG
>ERZ1034998.16-NODE-16-length-122217-cov-41.892462_pt1 | contig 122217 bp, 98 predicted proteins | sample MGYA00520621_ERZ1034998 | MGnify/ENA primary metagenome ERZ1034998 (study PRJEB33766, sample SAMN09781748) | gut metagenome | biome: gut microbiome | host: Homo sapiens | place: Madagascar | study: EMG produced TPA metagenomics assembly of the PRJNA485056 data... | reverse complement strand
AATTAATACATATTTTTTATGCAATAACATTAAATTTAATATATCCGTATTTTGTTCCATATTTTACATAATACCACACTGCTCCATTAGAATCCTTGGTTCTGTTTACAAGCCTTACCCTGCTGCCCGCCTTAATATTTGTTATTTTTGAATATTTGACACCGGCATATTTTCTAAGCACCGTGGTTTTCTTTATTTTCTTTACCATTGAAGTCGGATACGGCTTTGTTCCGGCAGTTGCCATACCTGAGTATTTACTATATTTTGTAACTCCGTCCCTTGTTATAAATGAACATATTTTATAATAATACATTCCATACTTTTTCAGCCCCTTATCTGCATATTCGGTATTGTCATATCCGGTTATCGTTGCAATTTTTTTATATGTTCCATCCGGAGAATCAGCGCGCATTATACAGTAACCTGTTACCCCTTCTGCTTTTTTCCATGTGATTTTAACTGATGTAACACCTTTTTTGCTTTCTTTTAATCCGTTCACTTTCACCGGTTCATTCGGACACACAACAAAGTCCTTATTTAAAAGTGTATATGTACCATCATTCGTCGTAACAGACACTCTGTAAAAATAAACTCCGTTAGTTAATTTATCAAATGTTATATAAGGGTCTAATGCTGATATATCATATGTCATACTTCCCGGAACTGCTGATTTACTGCAGATTGTCTTTGAAGCACTGTTTACAACAGCTACCTTAACCTTTTTTATTATTCCGGAAGTTGCACTGACAACACCTTTTACTGGATATCCTTTTCCCTGCATTATCGACTCCGGATAAATATTTCCCGTAAACTTTGGAGCCCTTGTATTAACAGCATTACTGCTATATGATTCCCACAGACTCTTTGCAAAATTTCCCCTTACTACTGCTGTTGCCTCCATATTCTGCGGAACCTCAAATCTTGTACACCATATATATGCGGCATCGTAACAATCCTTACATGAATCAGCCGACACATTTATATCCTTAAGACTGTTTAAAACACCGGAATATGACGTTGTGAGCTCATATTCAAGATATTTAAGCTGTCCCGAAATGGTTTTATAATCTTTACCGATAAGCCCGCAATATTTTACAAGACTGCTTCTTCTTCCACTTTCAGCCGTTCTTGGTGTATTCGTCCACTGGCAGATACCATATCCTCCCCCACTTGTCCATGTATATCCTATCTCCAGCAAATCTGCAATACATCCTGATTCATGATATATATTGGCTACTACACCACATGCTGCAGTTGAACTTAGTCCCATGTTCTCTGTCAGATACTTAAAAATTTTTGACGCATTTTTATCACCATTTTCGGATGCCCTTGCAAGCTCGCTGTCATCATCAAATCTCTCACCCAGGCATACAAACACATACGGTCCATCTGACATAATGTTGTCTGCATCATCATATACATACTTTTCATTATCCCATACCGGTGAAAACTGATAACAGTAATAATCCGTACTTTCATAATCTCCTGTTGAACAGGTCCATTCTACAGGTACATTGATAACATTTCCAGACGAATCCTCTGCCTCAAGATATTCAGGCATATACTGTGACACTTCTTTCTCATTCATCTTATCACTCGGATATACAAACATATCATCGTATTCTAACTGGTGAAAGCTTTGTATTTTCACACTATTTTCCTCATCTGCATACACAGATGCTGCATTGCAGGCAAAGCATACACATATAAGCATCTGCAATACCAGAAACGCTATTATACTTTTTTTCCTTCTCATAACCGGTCAAATCTCCTTTTTGTAAAATTTCCTTTATTTTACCATTTTCGACCGGGAATTTCAAACACCATATATTACTGTTCCACATTTATATAAGCTGTATTATCCAATATATAAGTCCGAGACACCAACTGCTGAATATTCCGTATAAAATCACCGGTCCGGCAATATTAAAAATCTTACAGCCTATTCCAAACACCTGCCCCTCCGTCTTAAATTCCACGGCCGGTGCCACCACAGAATTGGCAAATCCCGTAATAGGCACTAATGCACCCGCACCGCCAAATTTACCGATTTTCGGAAATATATTAAATCCCGTCAGTATAGCCGTGGCACCTATCAATATGATATTTGTCCATCCTGATGCAATGTCTTTATCCACTCCCATTCCTTTTGCCGTATTCCATATAATCTGCCCGATAAGACATATTATCCCCCCTACAAGAAATGCCTTCATTACATTTTTAAACACATTCGTTGTAGGTGTTATCTTATTTACATACTCTTCATACTTTTTCTTTTCTTCCTCATTAATATTATTCATATATACCTCTCATTTCCGTAGATATCATACATCTGCTTCTACATTTTTAAAAAATAAACAAGTGAGCCTGCCATCTTGCCAAGGGCAATGGCATACACGATTATCCTTAAACCTTTTTTTAATATGACTCTTCTTGCAAATACCGCCATAGAATTTAGCGTTTCTGCTATGGCAACGGCTATACATCCCACAAATATTCCTGACATTAAACCGTACAGTGCGGCAACTGAAGTACCAAGGCTAAATCCCGGCTTAAATATACTTACTGCCCCGCCTGCTATACCTCCGGCTATTATAAGCCACTCAAATTGTCTTACATACCTTGCGGTTCTTGTATTTCCTGCTATTCTAGGAATTATTCCTATGGATGTAATAAACGAAAATACCCCCGCTGAAATAACACCTCCCGCTGAAATTCCGATAAGAGCCAATAAACTTAATTTTACAAAGTTCATTCTTTGTCCCCCGTCATTATCAGAGTATCGTTTACAGTATCCTCATAGGTTTTCATCTCCATCTCTAACGGACTCGGATCATTTGAATTATGACCGGTACCAAAACGGTTATAAAAAATCAGTATTCCGAGAAAAAGTCCGATAGAGTAAGTCACCTCTATAACAGATACTCCGTCTTTTTCCTTTCCCATAACCAGTTTATACACATCTTCAAACAACCCTGTTATACCTACGTCCTCATGAAAAGACATAATGGCAAATGCTGCACCGAAAAACACTATAAGACATATAACAGCTACTTTTATCACTTCCATCCATGTTTTCTCTTTGTGATTCATATTATATTCAACTATAAAATCCGGCTCCCCGATATTTATCACTATTACGTCATCGTATTTTTTCTGAATGGCTATAATAATATCCATAACTGACATTACATACCTGTCAGCTTTCTGCGAATCAAATGTATATAATACAATCTCCCGAATGTCCTTTGTAAGCTGACCGTCGCTGCATCTTATATCTGCCGCTTCACCGATTGTTACGATCTTATTTTCTGCAAGAATACACTTGTCCGCCTTTACATATACTATCTTATCCACATCTTGTTATTCCTTTCCACACAAACGTACCATCGGTTATAGTATTGGTTTTTATATTTTCGTTGTAATATACGATTCCAAGTACAACAATTATTGCCATAACAATAATAATTAAAATAAATTTTTTCATATTTGCCCCCATTTCATATAAATTCATCTCCATTCATCGTTTCTATCCTAAGTATGTGCATACATATTTATATTATTCAACTATGAAAAGCAAAAAAAGGCAGCCATGACTTTTTTATCATGACTGCCCGTCTCTTCTAGTTATTTTCTGTTAAATCTTCTATTTTTTTCTGTATATCAGTATCAAATTCTTTATTTATCTCTTCCTTAATCTCCTCAGCTATCTTAAATACCCTGACTGCCTCATTGAGATCATCAGAATTTGTCATAAGAATCTTAACTGCTTCGTTAAGTTCTTCAACTGCCTGCATCTGTCTCTGTGCATTTTTGCCAAGCTCTACTGATGCTGCCTCTGTCTCATTTGATGTTGCAGATATACTCTCTATTGCCTCAAGTGTATCATTCTTAGCATTTTCTATACCATTTACACTTGTAGATATAGTTTCAAGATTGTCCGCAAGTGTTGCGACCTGATCCTTTATATCCTTAAATATATTAACCGTATTTTCAAGTGCTTCCTGCTGGTATGTTACTATGCCTTCTGCTTTTCCTGCCGTCTCTATAGTTTTACTCATACGATTCTGTATGTTTTCTATAATAACGCCAATCTGTTTTCCTGCATTTCCTGACTGCTCTGCAAGATTTCTTATCTCATCAGATACCACTGCAAAGCCTCTTCCTGCCTCACCTGCTCTCGCAGCCTCTATACTTGCATTAAGTGCAAGAAGGTTTGTCTGTTTTGAAATATCATTAATAGTTTTGATTATACTGTTAATAGACTGTGACTCTTCTTTGAGCTGGTCGATATCCTGTATAACCACCTTTGTAATCTCTGTCGTATCATTAACTCTCTCTCCAAGATTACTGATAATAACCATACCATCATCGATGGTATTCTGCGCATTTCCTGCAATTTTACCAATCTCTCCTGTACTTGTATGAACTTCTGTAATCTTATCTGCAAGATCTGACATCTGCATAAGACAGCTTTCCGTATCAGTTGACTGCTGTGTTATACCGGCTTCAATATCACCGATTGCCGCTGTTATATCCTGACTTGCCTTATACAATACCTCTGAGTTTTCACTAACCTTACCGGCTGAATCCTGCACATTACCACTTACATGAGAAACCTTTATGATAATATTTTTTACACTGACAATCATATTCATAATATTTCCTGCCAGTATTCCAAATTCATCTTTACGTTTCATATGTATACTTCCTGTAAGATCTCCCTCAGAAGTCTTCTTCATAATAACATTGACTTTCCTGATAGCGTTGGCAATACCTGCCGCAAATACAGAACCGAGTATTACCGCTATGATAAAGCATACAATAACTGTTACTATGATAAATGTACCGATTTCATTTGCCTTAACAATAATCTCACTCTTTGGAACAAGTACACATACCATGCTGTTGCCCTGTTCTATCTTGTCATAAACAAATAAATACGAGCTTCCTTTATAATCTACATATTTATAACCTGAATCCTCTGATTCTTTGGCATCTTTATAGAATTTCTGTGATGTAAATGTAAAATCATCACTTCCGCTTATTACCTCTTTTCCATCACCGGTTACAAATCCTTTTATACTCTTACTTCCAATGTCCGCATCGTCCAGAATCTGTTTTATAAAATCTGTCTTTACATCGATTGCTATATATCCTACTGACTGATTTCTTGAATCTCTTAAAACCCTTACATGTGACATTGCATAATCGCTCTTGTCATTCTTAAGGAATCCGTCTATGGATTCATGGTTGGATATCCATGCACTGTCTGCACCATCAAGTGCATCTGCGTCTCCGGATGAGGTAAATGCTTCATACATGTCATCCTTCTCACTTAAGAGTCCCGTCTGCGTACATCCGAGTCTTGTATTTGCAAATGTCATAACATTGAGAATATATTTATCCGCTGTCGACTCGTTGTTTATCGCCGCCTTTGTACCCGAACGGCTTCTTGAAAGAAGATCTGACTTGTCATCAATAGTACTGGTATAATATGATATTACGTTATCATTTACGGAAAGTCTTGTCGCTGACAATTCTATATTTTCAAAACCAAGTTCAAAATACTCTCTTAACATTCCCACGTTTGTATTAATAAGTGTCTCGGAATTCTCTGTAAGTCCCTGTTTTGACTTTGAGTAAATCATTACACCGACCACTATAAACAACACTGCCGGAACAAGGAAACCACATATCAGCTTTATTCGTATTCCCTGATATTTCTTAAGTTTTGTAATAGCAGGTGCATTAGCCTGTTTAGCCTCATTTTCCTCACGTTTCTTAATGATTCCTGCAATCTTGTTATTTTTCATAAGAAGCTGCTTTACTTTTGCTTTTGTGTTGCCTTTCTTTACTGATTTATTACCAGCTGCTACACCCGTTTTATTTTTCTTAGAAAAACCTAATTTCTTTTTTCCTGTTTTAGCTTTCTTTTCCTTTACCTGTCTGACCTTTTTTTCTTTCGGAGTTCTGATTTTTTTCTCTTTTACCGGTTTTACCGGCTTAACTTTTTTCTCCTTATTCTTTATGCTAAGGAATCCGGATTTTTCCTTTTTTTCTTCTTGGGTTGTACTGCTACTCTCCTCCACTACAGCACTGTCTAATATATCCCCCTGACCGGTGTTTTTTTCCTCACTCATACAGTTCACCTGCTTTCTGTAGTTTTAAATAATCTTATAATTATTATTATACTAGAAAAAAGCAAAAACTACTAGCAATTTTTTACAATTTTTTTGAAGATTTATACATATTTTTTCGCATTTCTGTCAAAATCCTTTTTTCCATCCTGCTAACCTGAACCTGACTTATTCCAAACTCCTGTGCCACCTGACTTTGAGTCTTCTCTTTAAAATATCTCAGCTCAATAAGCCGCCTTTCTTTCTCATCCAGATCGTCCATTAGCTGTTCCAGCATTATATTGTCTATAAGCTTTTCCTTTTCAGTATCCTCACAGAATCTCCCACCTGCCGGTCTGCCAATATTCCTGCCTTCTGCCCCCGACACTATCTGATCTACCATATATATCTCATTTCCATCATTCTGATATACGGATTTATATATGGATTCTACCTCTATATTTGCCTCCATTGCCATGACTATTTCTTCTTTTGACAGCTCTGTTGCCGCCGCTATCTCCTGCAATGTCGCATCTCTTCCCAGCTCATGCGAAAGCCGTTCTGATGCCTGCTTTATCTTCCAGCCGTTCTCCTTTAATGTACGGCTCACCTTTACTATACCGTCATCTCTTAGAAATCTCTTTATCTCACCACTTATCATTGGAACCGCATATGTTGAAAATTTAACATCATATTCCGTATCAAATTTATCTATCGCCTTTATAAGTCCGATACATCCTATCTGAAACAGGTCATCTGCATCATATCCCCTGTTTAGAAATCTTCTTACTATACTCCAGACTAATCCTATGTTTTCCTGAACAATTCTGTCACGCATGTCTTTATCACCATTGTGTGCCTGTATGATTTGTTCAATTGTATCCATAAATTTATTCTATATTATTTCCCTCCTATTATTTTTTTCATCATTATTTTTGTACCTTTCCCACTCTCTGACTCAACATTTAATTCATCCATAAATATTTCCATAAACGAAAATCCCATGCCTGAGCGCTCTTCATCCTTTTTCGTCGAAAATAAAGGCTGCATTGCCTGTTTAACGTCTGCTATGCCCACACCTTCATCTGATATATTAACGAATAATATATTTTTTTCTATTTCGCACTCTATTTTTATTATTCCCTCATTACCTTCATATCCGTGTATTACAGAATTTGTGACTGCCTCCGATACTGCTGTCTTTATATCTGATACTTCTTCAAGTGTAGGATCAAGCCTTGCCGCAAATGCCGATACGATAACCCTCGCCAGACTTTCATTTTCTGATTTACTCTCAATTTCCAAATATAACTTTTCCCTTTTACTGTTCACACTAATCCTCCATTCCGCACTGCTATTCTGCATTAAATTCTTTCAAAGCATCCTCAACGGTATCATACTTTTCTATTACCTTGTGTAATCCTGATATCTGAAATATCCTTTCAACTGCCGGATTCAGATTGACCGCACAGGCACGTCCGCCCGCATTTGAAATAAGTTTATATCTCCCCATCATAACACCTATTCCGGAGCTGTCCATAAAACTGCTGTTTTTGAAATCAAAAATCACGTTTCTGATTTTGTTTTCCATAATGTTTACATCTGCCACATTTTTTATTATTTCAGCATTGTGATGGTCTAAATCTCCATTTACAATGATAATAAGTGTGTTTCCCTTTACTTTTACCTGCATAACTATCTCCTTATTTTTATTATAAAAACCAAAAAGGCAACACCCGTTAAGATGTTACCTTTTCATTAGTATGTTTACATAGCCTGAAGTTCTCCTATGCTATCCTGTGCACTCTTTAATGCTGATGCGCTTATGCCCTCTGCTGCTGTAAGCTTGTCCACGACGCTCTGCATTCCTGCCACCGCCTGGTCTTTATAAGACTGAATGTTTTCTGCATTTTCATCCTTTGCACACTGATATCTTGACATATATGCAGTTTTTAATCTCTCTATCGCATCACTGTAATCAATATCCTTATAATCATACACAAAGCATCTTTCAAGTTTTGATACTACCGTGTTCCATGAATCAACTGATTTCGCTGATCCTGCAAGTGATCTTGCCTCTGAATAAGCTGCCTGTGCCGCCTGTTTGTATGTGTCATCTTTCATGGAATTACAGATATTTTTAAAGCTCTCTGAATATTTTGTATCATATTCCGGTGTGTTTATTGCCGATATTGAACTTATCTGGTCTGCACATTCCACATAACTCTTTGCCTGATATGCTATGACTGCTGATACAAGCTTCTCATAATCAGATATCATAACATCTTTTTCTCCATTGGCACTGTCTATCTGTCCCTGTAGGTTTGTTTTATCGGTATTTGCCGAATCAAGCTGTGATTTCAGATCATTTATCTGTGAATTTAAACCTGCTATCTGTGAATTCAGATTAAGCACTTCACTTTTGTGTGAACTGTTCAACACATTTACCCTCGCCGGTGTCAGCAGGAAATATGTTGCCGCCACACCGATAACTATACCTATTATAATATTAAGAATCGTAAGTGTACCTGTATTCGACTCTTTGTATCCGTTATTCGGAATAATGACATCATAACCGCTTAATGGTTCATTTGCACCAGTTTCTATCTCCGGTTTAAAACGCTTTCTTCCGTCAGCAGGTGCAGTCTTTGACTGCTGCTTATTGTCTTTTGATGCCTGCTGTTTCTTATCTGAATGATTATCTATCTCATCGAGATATTTCCTGCTAAGCACATTATTATTGTCTATCTTAAGTGACTTCATGACCGGCTTTCTTGCCCGTTCATAGTCGCCTCTTTTCATGTATAATAAAGCTAAAAGCTGATGACCTTTAATCAGATTCGGATTCATGTTCAGCACTTTTTTCAGCTGGATTATGGCAAGATCATCATTATGTTCCTTTGCATATCCTAAAGCTATGTTAAACTTCTTTATAGTCTGATTAATCGTATCCAGTTTTGTCGGATTCGACTGAAGTCTCTTCATATATTTGTTTGCTATATTGTCTTCCGGCTGAATATTTTTGCTTATAATCCACTCAGTGAAAGCCTGTACCGCCTCACCCATTTCAAAATATACAAGACCGAGAAGATTTCTCGCATCTACATTTCTTTTGTTCAGTTTTATACTTCTTCTCAATAAATCTGCTGCACCTGACAAATCACGAACTTCTACCTTAGAAAGCCCCATGTTATAATATGTATTAGATAGTCTCATTACCTTTCTGTATACTACAACAGTTGCTCCACAGCTTTTGCAGAAATCGTTATCTGAAAGAGTGCTTCCACATCTGTAACATTTCATGCTAATCTCCATTCCGAAGCGTTTTCGCTGTCTCTATATTCTTACTGATTCTCTTTCATTTCCTTTAACAATTCCAATACTATATCTGTAACATCTGTTGTAGAATTAGTATTATATATGGCATCCTCTGTATCATCAACCTCAAGACTCGGCTGAAATTTCTTTATCTCTTCATCAAAATTTAACATCTAAATCCTCCATTCAAAACCTGTGCCTTAACACTTTAGCAGTTTCTTCAGCTCTCCAATAAGATAAAGTGAACCGACACAAAACAGCACGTCATCAGTTTCTTTTTCTTTAATGGCTGTTTTAAAAACTGTCTCTATATCATCTGAAATATATATATCTGTATCGAAAAATTTTGCCGCCAAAGTATCTGCCGAAACACTTCTTGTCCCATCTATGCTTGTTATATATACTTTATCCGGTTTTATATAATTGCAAATTTCATTTGCCATGTAATCATAATCTTTTTCTTTGACCGCCGAAAATAATATCAATTTTCTTCCACTGCATTCAAAGTCACTGACTGTTTTTACAAAACAGTCTATGCCCGGTCCGTTGTGCGCACCGTCAAAATACACTCCGGGCATCACCTGTTCCATCCTTCCCTGCCATCTGACACCTGACAGACCATTTTTAACGGCATCTGAATCCCTGCGTATATCCTTTAACAGAGATACGGCAGTTATTGCAAGCATCGCATTCTCAACCTGATACTCCGCAATAAACGGAATTCTGAAAACAATATTTACATAATAACCACAAACCGGGCAAAAATCAATATAATTGTCCGATTTTTTTATAATTTTGTAATCTTTATATGCCACCGGATGTGTAACAGCATCCATGTCTGCAGCTTTTTTCTCTATTACATGTCTTACTGTATCGTCATTTGCCTGATAAACCACAGGTATATTTTTCTTTATTATTCCTGCCTTCTCAACGGATATCTTCTCTATGGTATCTCCGAGTATTTCCATATGGTCATAACCTATGGATGTAATCACGGATACCTCAGGACTTTCAATAATGTTTGTTGCATCAAGTCTTCCACCGAGTCCCGTTTCAAGAACTGCATATTCAACGTTATTGCGCCCGAAGATATCCATTGCCATCAGAAACAGAAATTCAAAATAACTCGGACTGTCATATCCTGAATTTTTCATTTCATCTGCGACAGCCTTAACATTTATAAATCCTTCAACAAATTCTTCCTTTGTAACGTTTTTATTGCATATTGATATTCTCTCCGTCATCTCAACAAGATGAGGTGACACAAACAAACCAGTCTTTTTGCCGCTCTCATTTAAAATGTTTGAAACAAATGCACACACAGAGCCTTTTCCATTGGTTCCCGCCACATGGATTATTTTCATGCCATTCTGCGGATTTCCAATTTTACTTAAAAATGCTTTTGTATGTTCAGGTTTATTTTTCTTTACGAACTTTGGAATAGAGTTTATATACTCTTCCACCTCTTCATATGTCATAATGTCTACCTCACTGTGCCGGATAATTTATGTGTCTTTATCAATTATAATGAAGATATTAATTTTTTCAAGCTTTACTTTTCGCAATTTTCCTCATAATGTACCTTTATACGGCTTCCATCGATTCAAACTGCGAATTGTAAAGGTCTGCATAGAATCCGTTCATTTCAAGCAGTTCATTGTGCGTACCCTGCTCTATAATATCTCCGTCCTTCATTACAAGAATCAAATCCGCATTTCTTATTGTCGAAAGTCTGTGGGCAATTATGAAACTTGTTCTTCCCTTCATAAGATTATCCATGGCTTTTTGTATTCTCTCTTCCGTTCTGGTATCAACAGAAGATGTAGCTTCATCAAGTATCAGCACCCTGTTGTCTGCAAGTATCGCCCTTGCAATGGTAAGAAGCTGTTTCTGTCCCTGTGAAACATTACTTGCATCCTCATTAAGCTCCATATTATATCCGCCCGGAAGTGTCTGTATAAAATGATGTGCATGGGCTGCCTTAGCTGCTGCAATCACTTCTTCATCCGTTGCATCAAGCTTACCGTATCTTATGTTTTCCATAATTGTTCCTTTAAACAGCCATGTGTCCTGAAGAACCATTCCAAAAGCATCCCTTAACTCACGTCTGTTATAATCCTTTATATTATGTCCGTCAAGTAATATCTCTCCGCTATTGACATCGTAAAATCTCATAAGAAGTTTTACCATTGTAGTCTTTCCTGCTCCTGTAGGACCTACTATGGCAATCTTCTGTCCCGGTTTAACACTCGCATTAAAATCATTTATGATAATCTGATCCTCACGGTATCCGAAATGAACATTTTTAAAATCAACGTATCCGTCTATCTTTTCAAGATGTACCGGATTGGCTGCTGTCTGTTCTTCCTCTTCCTCATCCAAAAATTCAAATACACGCTCTGCTGCAGCAGCCATAAGCTGTACCTGGTTAGCTACCTGTGCCACCTGCTGTATAGGCTGTGTGAAGTTCTTAACGTACTGGATAAATGCCTGAATGTCACCGATGGTTATCACTCCGTTTGCAGCTAATATTCCGCCTGACAGTGCAACTGCCGCATATCCCAGATTTCCCACAAACATCATTATAGGCTGCATCATTCCTGACAGGAACTGTGATTTCCACGCTGATTCATACAAAACAGCATTTGTGTCATCAAATTTCTGTATAGTTTCCTTTTCTTTATTAAAAGACTTTATCACAAGATGTCCGCCGTACACTTCTTCTACCTGACCGTTTATGTGTCCGAGATATTCCTGCTGTGTCTTAAAATATTTCTGTGACTTCTTAACAACAAATGAAATAAGCCCTGCAGATACAGGAAGTATTATGAGTGCTATAAGTGTCATAAGCGGTGAAATGCTTAACATCATTATAAGCACACCGATAAGTGTGGCAACAGATGTGATAATCTGGGTTACACTCTGGTTAAGACTGTTTCCTAATGTGTCCACATCATTTGTTATTCTTGACAATACTTCACCATATGTCCTGCTCTCAAAATATTTCATAGGCATACGGTTTATCTTCTCTGAAATTTCTTTTCTCAGTCTGTAACATAATCTCTGGGTGATTCCGGTCATTATCCATCCCTGAATAAAGTTAAATGCTGAGCTTAAAAGATATAAGCCAAGTACAAATAAAAGAATTTTTGAAATATAAGTAAAGTCTATTCCGCCAATTCCTGATATTTTATTTGTGAGTCCTTCTGCAAGTGCCGTTGTAGCCTTACCTAAAACCTTAGGACCTGCCACGCTGAACACCGTGGATACTGCTGCAAATATAACCACACATATAAGTCCGATTTTATTTTTTCCCACATATGCAGCAAGTTTTCCAATGGAGCCTTTAAAATCCTTTGCCTTTTCCACATGTCCGATGGCACCCGGACCGCCCGGTCTTCTTCCCGGTCTTCTGTGTTCACTCATTACGCTTCCTCCTTTCCTTCTATTCCAAGTTCTTTTGCTGATAACTGTGATTTTGCTATCTGCATGTATTCATCACAGTTTGCAAGCAGCTCTCTGTGAGTTCCTTTTCCTACGATTTCACCCTCATCGAGAACTATTATCTCATCAGCATTTAAGATAGTGCTTATTCTCTGGGCTACGATTATTACAGTCTTATTCTGAACCACAGGTTCAAGTGCTTTTCTAAGCTTTGCATCAGTTTTCATGTCAAGTGCTGAAAAACTGTCATCAAATATATAAATATCCGGATTCTTTGTGATAGCTCTCGCTATGGAAAGTCTCTGTTTCTGACCACCGGATACATTTCCTCCGCCCTGTGATATAAAGCTTTCATATTTATCATTTTTCTCTTCTATAAATTCTGTTGCCTGGGCAATCTCTGCTGCCGTAACCATCTCATCGTCCGATGCATCTTTATTACCAAATTTGAGATTGTCAGCAATCGTTCCGGAGAATAATATTCCCTTCTGTGGAACATAACCTATTCTCTCTCTCAATTCACCTATATCCATTTTCCGTATATCAATACCATCGACTGTTATCTCTCCCGATGTAACATCATATAACCTCGGAATCAGATTAATAAGTGTAGATTTTCCACTTCCGGTACTTCCGATTATGGCTGTAGTTTTTCCCGGTTCTGCCGTAAAGTTTATATTCTTTATGACATTTTCCTTTGCACCCGGATACATGAAATTAACATTTTCAAATCTGACAATTCCGGTTTTCTTCTCGGGAGTCTGAACATTTTCTGCGTTTACAACAGATGAAGGTGTATTAATTACCTCATCTATTCGCTCCGCTGCAACTCCGGCTCTCGGAAGCATTACAGACATCATTGTAAGCATTAAAAATGACATAACTATAAGCATTGCATATGTGATAAATGCTGTCATGGAACCTATCTGCATATATCCTCCGTCTATACGGTGTGCTGCAACCCAGACGATAAGAACTGTTATACAATACATTATAAACATCATACCCGGCATCATAAATGTCATGACTCTGTTTACGAAAAGCATTGTCTTTGTAAGGTCTTTATTCGCCTCTTCAAATCGTTCCTCTTCACGTTTTTCACGCCCAAACGCTCTTATAACCGATAATCCGGTAAGGATTTCTCTTGATACAAGGTTTACCTTATCTACCATCACCTGCATTATCTTGAATTTTGGCATGGCAAGACTTACAAGTATTCCGACGTATAATAATATAACGGCAACGGCTACAAATATTACCCATCCCATTCCTGATTTTGTGTTTACTACCTTTATAACACCACCTACTCCGAGTATCGGTGCATATATAACCATTCTGAGTAACAGAGTGGTAACCAGTTGTATCTGCTGCACATCATTTGTACTTCTCGTTATAAGAGATGCTGTAGAGAATTTATCCATCTCTGCATTTGAAAATCCTACAACCTGCTTAAATATTTTTCCTCTTAAGTCTCTACCTATTCCTGCGCCGACTCTTGAAGCAAGGAATCCGACTACAACAGTTGCAATTCCCATTATGAGTGCCATTCCAAGCATCTTTAACCCTGCAACTATAAGGTATCTTCTCTGTATTGCATCTACATCTATTCCTGACTCTTTGTCACATTTTACCGCATAGGCAACTCCCATGGAATCTGTTATGGTGTCTCCCACCTTATCAAACTTCTCTTTCATGGTATCCCGCATTTTAATGATGCCTTCCTGCGTCATACTTCCACTTTCCAGCATGGCTTTATACACAGGTCTCATATCTACACATTTTATACCGTCATTTTCAAATACGTTAAGTGATAACACTTCCTCAATCTGTTCAGTAGTCATGGATTTATACATATCCGGACTCTGCTCAGCTAATTTATTCAGACTTTCCTTAAACTCATCCTCCGGCATTGATGACATACTGTAGTTCATAATCAGTGCCATTTGAAGTTTTTCACTGTTCTTCTCAAGTTTTTTATTACTTATATTTATCCTGTATGTATTTCCGTCTTTTTTGTAACTGTCATTCCAGATATTTTTTTCATCATCCGTCATAAATGTCTGTGCAGTTTCAAATTCTTCCGCTGTAATTCCCTCCGGCATAGCATACTCTATTCCACTTTTTTGTATACCCACATCTATAATGTCTGATGTGTACTGTGGAAGTGCAAGATCGCACCATGCCTGAACAACCAGAAAGGCAATTATAAGAATAGTTGTCTTCCAGTACGGTTTCAAATTTTTAAATATTTTTCCCATCTGTCTTTCCTTTCCTGATACATTAACTTTCTACATCCCGCTTAAAAGCCTGACAGCGTACACATAAAAGGTGCCACTTTTTATAGCGGCACCTTTTCACTACTATAAGAACATGTAAATATGATACGCTGTTCATGTTTAATTGATGATAGCATTATAATATTTTCACGTCAATAGTGTTTATATTTTTTTAATTATTGTTACATGGTAATTTTACAGTAAATTTTGTACCTGTCTTTTCTGTACTCTCAAGTGTAATCACTCCATTAAGACTGTCAACAACATGTTTCACAATGGCAAGTCCAAGACCTGTACCGCCTACATTCCGGCTTCTTCCCTTATCAACCCTGTAAAATCTCTCGAATACACGCCCCTGTTTGTTAAGCGGTATTACCTCTCCGTCATTCCTTACTGAAAATTCTATCATATCATTTTGTTTCTTCAGAACAATATCTACACTTCCGCCCTCTTCATTATATTTTATGGCGTTTACTATAAGATTTCCCGTAAGCTCATGAATATCTCTCGGATTTGCAAATATAACGGCTTCCTCTGTTGCTGCATTTATATGAACACCTGCTTTTTCTGCCATTGATGCCATCTCATCAAGGTCCTCTTTGACAATCTTTTCCATGTCAACAAATTCACTCTCTCTTGACATTTCTCCACTCTCAAGTCTGTTAATCATAAGAATGTCTTCTATAAGAGTTGTCATTCTCTCACTCTCAACACCGATTCTCTTTAACATTTCCATCCTCTGTTCTTCATTAATAGGAATGTCAGAACATAAAAGTTCGGCACTGCCTTTGATTGAAGTTATAGGAGTCTTAAGCTCATGACTGGCATTTGCAAAAAATTCCCTTCTGAGTTTTTCTGCATTTCTCTTTGCCGAAACATCTGTCATAATAAGAATCAGTCCGTTTTCAATGTCACCGTTTCCTCTTTCTACCGGATTGAAACTGACCTCTATAATTTTATCCTCATATTCTATATCCATTCTCATGTTTTTTCCTGTCTCAAACGACTCAGTTGCATAAGAAATAAACTGAAGATTTCTGGTCAGGTGGTATAAATCTTTTCCCACAACCGATTTATCAGAAGACATGTATTTACATGCCCTTTTATTTATGATGATTATCTTTGAGTTACTGTCAAGAAGCATAAAGCCTTCTTTCATTCTGTCTAATATGTACTCAATTTTATCCTTTTCCTGTTTAATAGTTTCTATATGATTGCTTACATCCTCAGCAAGTTTATTTATTTTCACTGCCATGTCTTTTAATTCATCATAGGGATATGATTCTGCATCAAGTCTGGTAGTTCCGTCCTGAACTCCCGACAGACTTTCATTCATAACCTGTATCGGACTTGCTATCTTCTCAGACATTTTTCCTGCCAGATAGATTGCCAGCTCACAGGAAATGAGCATAACAAGTATCATTGCCGGCAAAAATGACATTGCATCCAGAATTATACTGTTATATTCTTCCGACAATCTTATATAGTAACCGTCCTCCGTTCTTGTAACCGCATACATAAGTTTTTTTCCTACCGTTGAACTTTTTCTGACAGTTATGGCACTTTTAGAGGACTGTGCTTTCTTTATCTCTTCCCTGCCGGAATGATTATCCATCTTTCTGTAATCAGCCTGCGAATCTCCGGTCACAACGCCATCCGGTCTGACTATGGTTACCCTTACCCCGTCACTTTCATCACCGAATCTTTCTGCCTGTTCATTATTGTCCTCATCCTTATTAAATTCATCTGCCATGACCTTTACAAGCCTTAGCATTTCATTCTTCTTTTCACTGGTAAGTTTTTTATCAAATATAAATACATTTGTTATTCCCGACAGTATCACTGCAAGTACAATTACTATCGAGAACTTTTTTATCATGGATTTCTTCATATCCCGGATTATCCTTTCCTGAGTTTATCTGTCCAAAAATCTGTAACCGACACCTCGTATTGTCTTTATATACTGACAATTTGATGCCGAATCCCCAAGCTTATGTCTTAATGTTCCTATATGTATGTCAAGCGTTCTCGTCTCACCAAAATATTCTCCACCCCATATTTTCTCAAGAATCTCTGTTCGTGACAAAACTCTTCCCGGATTGTTCATAAACAGTTTTAAAAGTTCATATTCCTTTAATGTTAATTCTATCTGTTCATTTCCATTGTACACTTCATGTGTTATGTCATCCATTTTCAAGGTGCCAAATTCATATACTTTTCCGGTATCTTTTTCTTCATCCGCCGATATATGAACATTTCGTCTGAGCTGTGCCCTCACCCTTGCGCACAGTTCCAATACGCTGAATGGCTTTGTCATGTAATCGTCGGCCCCGTTATCAAGTCCGACTATTTTATCAGCCTCAGTATCTCTTGCCGTAAGCATTATAACAGGAACTGTTGCCAGTTTCCCATTCTTTCTCATAATACTTACCGCCTCAAGTCCGTCCATTCCGTCCATCATAATATCAAATATAGCAACATCAGGCGTAAATGATTTCATATTTTCCAATGCATCTGCCGCATTGTTAAAACCTACCGCATCATATCCATTACCTGACAGTGCCACTTCTATAAGTCTTCTTATACTTTCATCATCTTCTACAATTACTACTCTCTGTTTATCTGCTGCCGCGCTCATTACCGGAGCCTCCTTCTATCACACAATTTTCTCGTCATTGTGTACTCCCGTCATATAAAACTGAACCCATTCACACACATTAACCGCATGGTCTCCGACTCTCTCAAGATATTTGATTATCATAAGATAATCCATTATTACATCCATCTCGTGTTCATTTGCTATCAGTCTCTTACTTAGTTCCCTTCTTATGGACAGGAAGCACTCATCAACTATATCATCCTGTTTTATCGTATTTAACGCAAGAATCATATTTTCCTCGACATAAGCATCTATCGCTGATACAACCATGTTTTTGGCAGTCTCAGCCATATTCAGCACTGCATTTTTTATATCCTGAAATTCACACTCATCAAGGTGTATGGTAATCTCTGCTATATCCGATGCAGCATCTCCGATACGCTCTATGTCTGTTACCATTTTAATCGCTGTGCTGACTTTTCGCAAGTCCCTTGCAACTGGTTGCTGTTTTAATATAAGTCTTAAACATCTGTGTTCAATATCTTTTTCCATATCATTTATGACACGGTCACCTTCTATTATCTCCTTTGCAAGTTCCTTATCAGAATCCTTTATTGCTTTCATGGCTTTTTCAATAGCCTGTGCAGCCGTCGCACCCATTTTTATAAGTTCTGTAGATAAGTCCTGTAACTCATCATCATATTTTGGTCTGTTATTCATTACATTCTCCTGTTCTGCTGATTTCCAGCTATACTATTAACCAAATCTTCCTGTTATATAATCCTCTGTTCTCTTATCCTCCGGATTTGAGAATACATCATCAGTACGTCCAAATTCAACGAGTTCACCCACAAGAAAGAATGCAGTATTATCTGAAATTCTTACTGCCTGCTGCATATTATGGGTAACTATGATAACCGTATAATCTTTCTTGAGTTCACTCATCAGTTCCTCAACCTTCATTGTACTTGCCGGATCAAGTGCAGACGTAGGCTCATCCATCAGCAACACCTCCGGCTGTACCGCAAGGGCTCTTGCAATGCAAAGTCTCTGCTGCTGTCCTCCTGACAGTCCGAGGGCGCTCTTTTTAAGTCTGTCTTTTACCTCATCCCAAAGTGCTGCTCCCCTTAATGACTTCTCTACGAGTTCATCAAGTTCTGATTTCTTATGATTTCCGTGAAGTTTTGGTCCATATGCTATATTGTCATATATAGACATCGGAAATGGATTTGCCTTCTGAAATACCATACCAATCTGTTTTCTGAGTGCTGTTACATCCACACTTTTATCATAAATATCATTGTTTTTAAATTTTACCTCTCCGGTTATTTTACAGCCGGTAACAAGGTCGTTCATTCTGTTAAGACATCTTAAAAATGTAGATTTTCCGCATCCGCTCGGACCGATAAATGCTGTTATCTCTTTTTCCGGTATATTCATATCTATGCCTTTAAGTGCCTGAAATGAACCGTAATACAGTTCAAGATTTTTTGCCGTTATAATATCCATCGTTTCCTCCATAAATTTCACATTACTTTCTAAGCTTTCTCTTTGCGAATTTAGCTGAAAAATTAATAATAAGAACAAGTATCATAAGTATTGCTGCAATGGCAAATCCCACATCATATTCTCCACATTCTGATACATAGAAGTAAAGCATAACACTCAGTGTACCTCCACTCGTATGTAACGCATCAAGATATCCTGTCACAAGCTTATATCCCATACCTGCCGTAAATAATAATGCCGCACTTTCACCGACAATTCTTCCCACTGCAAGAATCGCACCTCCGACAATACCGTCAATGCTGCATGGCAATATTATTGTTCTTATCATGTACCATTTTGTTGCTCCAAGTCCCACTGCACCTTCCCTGTACGAATACGGCACAGTCTTTAATGCCTCCTGTGTTGTCCTCACTATCGTTGGAAGAATCATGACAACAAGTGTAAGTGAACCTGCAAGAATACTGCTTCCCATATGTAATTTCTGGGCAAATATCAGATATCCCACAAGACCGAATATAATAGACGGAATACCCGTAAGAGTCTCTGTTGCAAATTCAAGTACTTTAACCAGTTTTCTGTTAGTCGCATACTCATTAAGATATACAGCAGCACCTATTCCCACCGGCAATGCAATAATCAATGATGTGAATATTGTATATAATGTAAATAAAATATTAGGGAATATACCTATTGTTTTCTTTAATGCACTTCTCTCCGTGGTGAGAAATTTCCATGTTACATTTCCTATTCCTCTATAAAAGATGTATCCTATAAGCGATACGAGAAGAATGACCGTAATCACTGCACATGTATACAAAAGCGTCTTTAATACGATTCCATACGCTTTTCTCTTCATAGATAAACCATTCTCCATTATTCTTCCCTCCCCTTTAAAAATACATTAAGTACCACATTTATTATCATAATGAATACAAATAAAACCAATCCGATAGAATACAGCGCATCTCTCTGAAATCCTGTCGCATAAGACATTTCCTTTGATATCGCCGTAGTAAGAAATGTTACTGAACTAAACATCTTAGGCATGTTTGGTACATTTCCCGCAACCATCATAACTGCCATTGCCTCACCTATGGCTCTTCCTATACCGAGAACTATACCTGTTGCAATACCGCTCTTTGCCGCCGGAATGGTAACCTTAAATATCGTTTCTATCTTAGTGGCTCCAAGTGCCAGACTTGCTTCCTCGTACTCTTTCGGTACTGCCAGTATTGCCGTTTCGCTTACCGTAACTATTGACGGAAGAATCATTATCGCAAGAACGATTATGGCAGCCAGAAGGCAGGTTCCATTCTTAAGATTGAAAACTTTCATTATGGCAGGCACAAGAACTACCATTCCTATAAGGCCATATACTACGGATGGGATTCCTGATAAAAGCTCAACCGCCGGTCTTACAATACCTGCTACTTTTTTATTTGCAATTTTTGCAAGAAATATAGCTGTAAACAGTCCTATCGGAACTCCTATAATGACTGCACCAATTGTTCCATATATTGATGTGAGTATAAACGGTAATATTCCATACAACGGTTCTTTGGCTGTACTTTTCCATACTTTGCCAAACAGAAAATCTTTAATTCCTATTTCCTTAATTGCCGGAACACCACATATTATCATATACAGCGTGATGGCAATTACCGAAATAACTGCCACCATACCACATAAGAAAAACAATCCGTTCATAATCCTCTCAATTGTTTTCTTAACTTTCATATACAGACCTCTTTCTTAAGACTGTTTGCTTGCCGGAACTGCACCGGCAGCTGTAATAATATCCTGAACTTCTTCACTCTTTGCAAAATCCATAAAGCTCTTTGCTGCATTTGATAAATCTGTTGAATCATTTGTAATCATTGCAAATGGTCTCTGAATCTTATATGTACCGTCTAACACTGACTCCTCACTGCACTCTACACCGTCTACCTTAATGGCACTTACTTCGTCACTTACTGCTGATAATGATGCATATCCGATAGAGTATTCATTTGCTGAAACTGCTGCAATTACTGCACCTGTAGATGTAAGTTCCTGGTCATATACACATGTGTCTGCAACATCCACGATACTCTCAAAACCATCTCTTGTTCCTGAACCTGCCTCACGTCCGATGACTGTTATAGGTGAATCTTCTCCTCCTACTTCGCTCCAGTTCTTAATCTTTCCTGTTGCGATATCTGCTATCTGCTCAAGTGTAAGATCATCAACCTTATTGTTTTTATTTACAATAACTGCTATTCCATCAAGTGCTATAACTGTCTCTGTAAGACCTTTCTCATCTTCCTTTAAATGTCTGCTTGATAATCCGATATCTGTTGTACCTTCTGATGCTGCCGTAATACCTGTACCTGATCCTGTGGCATCATATGTAATGGTAACATCCGGATTCTTTTCGTTATATGCTTCTATCAATGAAGAAATAACATTTTCCATTGAAGTCGAACCATTTGTTGATACAGTTCCCTTTATACCGCTGCCACTGTTCATACCGGCATTACTGTCACTCTTGTCACTACTGTTTCCACAACCTGCTATTATTCCAACTGACATCGCAGCCACAACTACCATACTTAATAATTTTCTTACCTTCATTTTGTTTTCCTCTTTCTTTCTGTCTTCTTTTTGATTACACGCTTATGATAATAAAAATGCGACTTTACAACTACCATACTTTAGTAAAAAAAATGTATGGTTTTTGTAAAGTCGCAGATTATCTGTATAAATTACTTTTATTCAATCAACGTGGTAATTAGTATCCAGTAGATGGTCACTAATGGATACTACCGGATACTTATTGAACACTTTATATCCGTTAAATGACTACCAGTATCCATTAAACAACAAATTGTATCTATCAACTCATTTTCTCTTTACTTGTACTCTTTGAATATATATTTTGTACCCGGTCCATTTCCTGTTTTTCTCAAAATATCATTTTGAATCATTTTATCTAACAGCCTACGTGCACCAGCTCGTGTTTTATATTCACACAATTCCATTGCTTGTTGTGTTGAGATGCTATCATGACTTTTAAGATAATGCATTACTCTTTGCTCCTTATTTAGATTACCTATTTCATCAGTTTTTCATTTCTGCAAGCTGCTTAGTGCACTTTGTTACTGCAATTTATTATAATACATAACCCCTGTTCTAGCAATCAAAACAATCGTATTTTCCTGCGAGCTTTAACTATTCTAATTTATAATCCTTTCCTCACCCCCGCACCTCCCCGCTATACTTCTCAAGCACCTTCCACGGATGATATGACATTTTCGCCTTTCTCAAACCTTCTATATTAATATCCTCCTCACGGTTAAAATAAGTATATTCAGAAAGGCTTATGGCAAGCATCCGGTTTATCACTGCATATGCACCGTCTGCAGCATATTTCCCCACCGCTTTTTCAAAATGCACATCACATATGTCCTTATTTATCGGGGATGCTATGGTCATAGCCACAGGTTTTCCATCAGCGTACAGTATTCCACCACGAAGTCCAAATTCACTGTGGTACTCCACTGCCTCAACTATCGCACCATATTCACTGTCATTAATCTTATCCTCAAGGCTCATTCTCTCTTCAAACCATTCATCTGCCACCTTCATTGCATCAGCTATGTTTCTTTCGGAGATTTCCGCGTATCTCCAGTCATTATATAATCTTGTGAATTTTAATACATGATTTCTTTTCTTGTGATATCTGCTGCCACTTAACTGTGCCAGTTCCTGTCTGATATATATATAATCACTGTTTCCCCTGTCACTTTTCCATTCCACGGCGTTTATATATCTGTCTGCAATCTCTTTCTGCTCTTTATCAAACAGACAGAATCTTAAAGGTTCACCTTTGCAGGCTGCATCCATTTTTATTTTCTCAAATACCTGTTTTAAATCTCCATTCTCGTTAAGAAGTTCTCCACCAGAAACTTTTCCCACTGGAAATCCATAGCCGCACCGTCCGTCTTTTCCGTAATATTTCCTAAGAATAAATCCGTCACAATATCCTATCTTTATACCATATTTTTTCCGCAGCAGATATATATTAAGGGCAGAGGTATCACTTCCATAATAGTTACATTTTTCAACTACAGCTCTGATTTTTTTATAATCTTCTCTATCTGGTTTTTTCCAGACAATCTCACCCATGGTCATTACCCCCGGGTACTTTCTTACTAATATAAATATTCATAAAATTTTTATATGTTAATAATCTAATGCTTATTGACACTATAATAATACTTATGTTATTATAAGTAGTATTGAATACTATATTACGCTTTTTGAATTTCTACACTTTATTGTGTGGATGTTACCGAAAGGAGAAATACTTTAAAATGAATTTTCAGATAGTAAGTGATGGTGCATGCGATTTACTTCCCGAATACACCACACGCAATAATATAAAAGTTGTTCCATTTTACGTTACATTTGATGGGGAAAATTATGTCAAGGAAGGAAGCGGAATAAGCCATGATGAATTTTACCGCAGAATGGCTGAAAATCATGAGATTCCTAAATCTTCCCTCCCATCTTCCGGTGACTACATAGATGCATTTACACCATATGTAGAGCAGAATATGCCGGTTATATGTATATGCATAACTACCAAATTCAGCGGTTCATACAACAGTGCATGTACCGCCAGAGATGAAATATTAGAGGAGTATCCTGATGCTAAAATAGAGGTTGTAGATTCCACATTAAACACTATGTCCGAAGCTCTTCTTGTAAATGAAGTGGTCAGAATGAGAGATAACGGTCTCACATTTGATGAAGCAATATCAGCCATCAATCGCATAAAAGTAACAGGAAGAATCTATTTTACTGTAGGCTCATTAGAATATCTTATTAAAAACGGCCGTATAGGTAAGCTTGCCACTATCGCCGGTGACAAATTAGGTATAAAGCCTCTCATCGTTATGCTTGACGGAGATATTACTCTTGGTGGAATCACTCGTACAAGAGCCAAAGCAAAGAAAAGTCTTGTAAAATTAATCAGCAAATATTTCTCTGATGAAAATCTTAACTATGATGATTATAATTTTCTGGTGGGAACCGGTTTTGAACTTGAAGAAGCTGATGACTTTGAAAAACTTCTTGAGGACTCACTACCTATTAAGTGTGCCCATGATATAGAATCACGAATAGGAACAACCATAGGCTGTCATACCGGTCCTTATCCACTCGGTGTAGCGCTTATAAAAAAATATGATGTATAATTTTTCAGCCGGACACTTTACTGTCCGGCTTGTTTTATATATAAATTCTAACAATATTCAGCATGATTACTACATAACCAGCTCTTTAATTAAATCGTGCACAGACACTATCTTATTTATTCTGTCAACATTTGAACCGCAGAATATAAGCCCATTGTCAATATCTCCCCGGACTGCTGATATAAGTGCTTTTGTTATACAGTATGGTACATCAGCCGGATTACATTTCTCAAGGCACTGATAGCATTTTTCTATCTTCTGTCTTTCCTTTTCAACCTTTTCTATGAATCTGTTTCTGACAGCCCTCCCCGGCATTCCAACAGGACTTTTAACTATACATATATCCCCTGCTTTAGCATTTAAATACATATTTTTATACTCTTGTGATGCATCGCATTCTTCTGTAGCAACAAATCGTGATGCAATCTGTACTCCCTGGGCACCAATTTCTAACATATGCTTTATATCTTCTCTAGTAAATACCCCTCCGGCTACAATCACCGGAATATTCACATTATACTCATTTTCATACTTCTGTTTTGCACAGATAATTTTCTTTATCTCCTCATCAAAATCGTATTCTTCTATATGTTCTAACTGTTCTTTTGAATACCCTAAATGTCCGCCTGCCTCCGGTCCTTCTACAACAATAAAATCCGCTGTTCTGTCATATCTGTGCGACCACATTTTTAGTATTATATTGCATGCACGCTCTGATGAAACTATTGGAGCAATCTTACAGTCACTGTCTTTTACAAGTTCCGGCAGATCAACAGGTAAACCTGCACCGCATATAATAACATCTGCACCGGCACCGGCTGCGGTTCTCACATGTTCCCTGTAATGCTTAAGTGCTGTCATTACATTTACGCCTACAAGGCCTTTTCCATTCGCAATCTTCTTTGCTCTTTTTATATGTTTTTCTATAGCTTTTATGTTTGCCTGTGCCTGATTGTTCTCAAATCCATCTTCATCATATCCAATCTGTGCCGTCGATATAATTCCTATTGCCCCCTCCTTGGCAACTGCACCGGCAAGCCCGGATCTGCTCACACCTACTCCCATTCCTCCTTGTATAATCGGTATATCTGCAATTTTATCTCCTATAACAAGTTTTGGTAACATTTATATTTCCTTTCCTGACCGACCGGTCAAAATAAATATTTTGATATTCAAACTATTTATATGTTATCATTATGTAGATGTTTTGTCAATAACAAATAGTTTTTATTACTACTTGCATAAGTTAAAAAAAGCAGGATGCAAAACGCACCCTGCACTGTCTATTATTCCGCCTTACATATCTTCTTTCCCATAATCCACATTATTACACCTGCTGCGAATATAATAACTGATATTATCTGCGATGTAGACATGAATCCTATGCTTCCACGGTAATCATCCCTCAGAAATTCAATCAGGAATCTTCCTATACTGTACATTATCATATATAATGAACCGACTTTCAGATTGTCTCTTTCTTTTCGCGCATATATAAACAATACAGCAGCAATCAGAAAATCTCCTGCGCTTGATATAAGCTGTGTCGGCATCAGTTTCACCCCATTCGGGGCATATGCTGAATGTTTAAATACTATTCCAATCGGTAAATCCGTCTCCCTGCCATAGCAACATCCTGCAAAAAAGCATCCCATTCGTCCGAATCCCTGCGCAAGGGCAACTTCCGGAATAACAAGATCAAAATATTTAACAAATGGAGCTTTTTTTATTCTGCAATATATATAGCTCGCAAGCACTCCACCTATTATTCCACCATATACAACATATCCGTTTGAAAAATTCCACAGAATCGACGGATCATCAATAATATCTTTTATACTTACCACATAATATAATATTCTGGCTCCCAACATTCCGCCTATGACGGCACACCACAATATTCCGAATATTATGTCACTGCTAAGATTTCTTTTTTTTGCCCTGTAATCTGCCAGCAGATATGCCACTGCAAATCCTATGGCAATCATAAGCCCATACATATGAATAGTTACAGGACCTATATTAATATCGTTATACATTAATCCCTCCGGTCATTAATACTTACATACTCTTTTTTTCCTGTTATAGCCTTGTATGCCGGTCTTATGATTCTTCTTCCGGTAACAAGTTCCTCAAATCTGTGTGCACTCCATCCTGCCATTCTTGAAACGGCAAATAAAGGTGTATACAAATCCTCAGGTATTCCAAGCATCTTATATACAAATCCACTGTACATATCAACATTTGCACATATAGTCTTTATATCACCTTTAACCTCTGCAAATACTTCAGGTGCAAGTCTTTCGACTGTCTCTATAAGATTAAGCTCTGCCTCGAACTCTGTTCCCTTTGCAAGCTTCTCCGCACTCTCTTTAAGTATGCACGCTCTAGGATCAGACAATGTATATACGGCATGTCCCATTCCATATATAAGACCTGTCTTATCAAATGCTTCCTTTCTTACAATCTTTCTGAGGCAGTCTGCAACCTCTCCGTCATCATTCCAGTTTTTAACATTTTCTCTTATAAATCTCTGCATTGTCGAAACCTTGTGATTTGCACCACCGTGTTTTGGTCCTTTAAGCGAACCTATGGCTGCTGCATATGCTGAATACGGATCAGTTCCTGATGATGATAATACCCTGCATGTAAATGTAGAGTTGTTACCACCGCCATGCTCTGCGTGAAGCATAAGTACAACATCTAACAGTTTTGCTTCCTCATCAGTAAACTGTCTGTCTTTTCTTAATATAGAAAGTATTGTCTCGGCAGTTGACTGTCCCGGTATAACCGGATGCATTATCATTGATTCTCCGCAATATGCTGCCTGTTTTACATAATATGCCAAAACCATAATAACCGGAAGTTTTGATATAATAGATATGGCTGTATCTATCTCATGCTTTGGTGTAATCATGTCCGGACAGTCATCATACGAATATAATGAAAGAACTGAACGTGCTAACTTATTCATTATGTTTAGTGATGGTGCCTTAAGAATCATATCTCCAAAGAAATCATTTGGCAGCTGTCTATTCTCATCTATAATCTTTGTAAATTCAGCTAAATGCTTTTTATTTGGTAACTCACCTGACAACAGAAGATAGGCTATCTCTTCATAACCAAACCTGTTCTCTTTCTGAACATTTGCAACAAGATCCCTTATACTGTAACCTCTGAATGTAAGCTCTCCTTCTGCAGGAATCTTCTCTCCTTCACTCACAACATATCCGTGAACATTACATATATTTGTAATTCCTGCAAGTACACCGGTTCCGTCCTGATTTCTCAGTCCTCTCTTTACCTGGTACTTCTCATAGTATTCTTTATCAATATGATTATTTTTCGAAAATAAGTCATACAATGTCATATCTTTATCAGACATTCATATCACCATTCCTTCCTCTGTGTCGTCTTTTTCGGGTTATACAGTTTTCTATTATATCATATTCCGTTCAAAAATCAAATTATGTAATATAATTGACATAAATTTCATTGAAATTTTGGAGTTTTTCAAATACAATTGACGTTATTAGGCATTTGCAAAACTTTTGAAAATTATATGTACTTGTACAAATTTATAGGCTGAAACGCTCACACGTTATCACTATCTTCGGCTGGCAGCGGTACATAAGCAACCAAAATACGGTTGCTAAGTGCCGGCCGCCTCAGAATGTCGCTTATTCAGCCTATATAAGAGGAGGAAAACTTATGGATATTAAACTTATTGTCACTGACCTTGATAATACTCTTTTAAGAAATGATAAATCGATATCTGACTATACGGCCGCCATATTCAGAAAATGTCCGGATTATGGTATAAAAACTTCTGTTGCCACTGCAAGGTATATAACCGGTATAACACCTTTTACCGACAGGATACTTCCTGACTATCAGATAACCAATGATGGTACCATGACTTTTTGTAATGGAAAGCTTTTATTCGGTTTTTATATGGACACGGAATTGTCAAATGAAATATTGAATATGATAAAAAAAGAGAATCCGGGATGTTATATTTCCATTGTAAATGATAATGGAATTTTCAGGCAGTATCCCGCTGACCGTCAGGTAACGCTTACCGGATGCGAAAGTCCGTCATATACCGTAACTTTCAATGAACCGTTAAAGCTTCCTACATTTAAAATCGTAATGGAATATTCATCCCCTGAACTTGCAGAAGAAATATGTAACAGTTTTGACTGCCGTTATCTCTCATACAGAAATGAAAACAGATATGCTTTCATGACAAAAAATGCTGGAAAAGCCGGTGCTTTGAAAAAGCTTGCTGAGGTCACCGGTATCCCCACCGGGAATATTGCTGCATTCGGTGATGACACAAATGACCTCGACATGATGAAACTCTGCGGAGTCAGTGTTGCCGTATCAAATGCCATAGCTGACATAAAAGATATCGCAACCCACACAACCGACAGTAATGAAAATGATGGTGTTGCAAAATTTATAGAAAAATATTTATTCTAACTACTACATATTTTTAATTTCTTTATAGGTCATTATTCCTGCCACTATACCTGCCACCAGATCCGCACACGGTCCCGCATACATTATACCGTCTATTCCCATTATAAGTGGCAGTATAAGTATAAGCGGAAGCAGGAATAATATCTGTCTTGTAAGCGAGAGAAATATTCCCTTGTACGGTTTTCCAATTGCCGTAAAAAAATTCGATGATATTGGCTGAATGAAATTTATAAATGTAAAAAACAAAAATATTCTAAAATATAAAACGGCAAATCTATAATATTCTGCACTTCCCGAACCAAACAGTCCTATAATCTGTCTCGGTATAAGTATGAACATCAGAAATGCCACTACAGATATTATAAATCCCGCCTTTAGTGCAAGCAATAATGCCTCTTTTACCCTGTCACGCCTGCCCGCACCATAATTAAAGCTGACAATCGGCTGCAATCCCTGTGATATACCTATGACTATCGAAAAGAATACCATACTTACCTTTGTTATAATACCTGCACACGCAAGTGGAATATCACCGCCATATGAAGATAAGGCGCCATAATAAGTAAGTGATTTATTCATAACTATCTGTACTATCATCATGGCAATCTGATTAAAAAACGGTGAAGCGCCAAGCGCTACAAGTCTTCCTAAATACTCCCACTTAACTATGAGATGTTCCTTTGTCAGCTTCACTGTTTTAAAATGCATAAAATAATATATTGCAAGTGCTCCGGAAAATATCTGACCTGCTACAGTCGCTATCGCAGCACCCGCCATTCCCATACCGCATCCAAATATAAGTATGGGATCAAGAATCGTATTTATAATGGCTCCGGAAAGATTACACATCATTGTAAACTTCGGACTTCCATCAGCTCTTATAAGATGTCCTCCACCTGTCGCCAATATAAGAAACGGAAATCCAAATGATGTTATGGATGTATATGTTTTGGCATATCCAAGCACGCTGTCCGGTGAACCGAAAAATTTTAACATCGGTGTAAGAAATAACTGCACTATAATACACAATATCACTCCACAGGTTATAAGCATAGTTATCGCATTTCCTATATAATGTATGGCTTTCTTGCCGTGACCTGCTCCCATCTCCAGATTGAATGCAGCCGCACCTCCTATTCCCATAAGAAGTGCTATCGCTACACATGACGTACTAAGCGGAAACGCTACATTGGTTGCGGCATTTCCAAGCGGACCAACGCTTCTTCCTATGAAAAACTGATCGACAATATTGTATAACGCACTTACAAGCATGGCTATTATACTAGGTATTGCAAACTTTTTTAACAGACCGGCAACCGGTGCAGTTCCCAAAGAATTTTCACTGTCTTTCATTTGTCTCTTCCTCTCTTTCCTGTTTTATCACTAAATATCTGTTTTTGATTGACTTTTTTAACCCATATCATTATACTCATCTCTGAAAGGTGGTGTAATAATGGGTGATTTTCTATATTGGATAGTCGAAATAATTGCCAAAATACATAATAAAATACTTACCTTTAATGACGGTTGCGAAACCGTTCTTGATGACAAACAGCTTCATTTTCTGGTAATCGGTATTCTCGGCATGTTTCTTTTAATGATTATATATCCGCTGTTTAAGGCTCTCAGCAAAAATCATATCCTCGTAATCGCATGGATATATGTTTTTACCGTTATCATAGTCATAACATTTGCCATAGAAATCGGACAGAAAGTTACCGGTACGGGTAACATGGAATTTGCTGATATATTATCAGGCGTTGCAGGATTTCTTGCAATGTTTATAGTTTTTGCCATTGTAAGATGGCTGTTTCATATTATAGTTGACTTATTCAAGAACTGATTCCTTAATACAGTCAAATAATATATCAAGTGCCGGACTGATTCTGTCAGCCTGCACTCCCGAATATGACAATATAATGGCATGTCTGTCACAGGTATGATTCTGATAATATTCAGACAGACATGCTATATTTATATTATTTGCCAATGCCTTTGTTTTTAACAACTCGTCTGATATATTCTTCTTTATTTCCAGAACCATATGAAGTCCTTCATCCGCATTTTTTATTTCCACCCAGTCTGATAATCCGTTTTTCTTTATGGCAGATACTATTATATCCCTCTGATTTCTATAATGATTCCTCATTCTGTTTATATGGCGCTCAAAGTATCCCTCTGTTATGAATCTTGCAAGTGTATACTGTTCAAATGCCGATACAGTACATGAATAAAATCCCAGCTTATCATAATATTCCTTTACAAGCGGTACCGGCAGAACCATATAACTTATTCTGAACGTTGGGGCAAGACTCTTTGAAAATGTATTCACATATATCACCTTATCCATTCTGTCAACGCTCTGAAGTGCCGGAACCGTTTTTCCGTAAAGTCTGAACTCACAGTCATAATCATCTTCTATAATATATCTTTTTTCATCCTTTGCAGCCCACCCAAGCAGCTCATACCTTCTGCCTATAGGCATGACTATACCTGTAGGATAATGGTGTGACGGTGATATATGAAGCACATCAACACCGGATTTTTCAACTTTATGCGGTACTACACCTTCAGCATCCATATCTATATACTCAACCTTCACCCCGTTACTTTTATATATCTGTGATATTCTTTTATATCCGGGATTTTCTATTCCAAATGTCATGTCTCTTCCAAGAAGCTTTACCATTACACTGTAAAGGTATTCTGTTCCGGCTCCTATTATTATCTGCTCAGGTTCAACCTCCATACCTCTGAAATTATACAGGTGTGATGCTATTGCCTCTCTTAATTCTTTCACTCCTGAAACAGATGATGCGAGTAACAGGCTGCTTTTATCTGTATCCATCGTCATTTCCTTTAAAAGTTTCATCCATGTCGAAAATGGAAAATCATCAACTGACACTGTATTTGTAACAAAGTCAGCAAAATATTCTCTTTTATTTTTATGAGTAATATTACATTTCTTTTTTCTCTCTTTATTCTGCGGCATCTTATCCTCTATCTTTGCCACAAAAAAACCTTTCCTGTCAACCGAATATATATATCCCTCCGCCATAAGCTGTGAATATGCCGTCTCCACGGTAATAATACTGACCCCAAGGTTTTTAGCAAATTCTCTCTTTGACGGCAATTTATCGTCTGCTGCCAGATGTTTATCTTCTATATCTTTCTTTATTCTCTTATACAGATATTCATACAGCTTATCTGACCCTATGTTTTCCAATGAATATGTAAGCACTGTTTTTATTTTTCCTCCATCTGACATTGTCTTTTTTTTCTGATTTGGACATTTTAACATGTCCAGATATCAATTATACTCTAAAAAAATAAAAAGTAAAGACACGTTTACAGTGTCTGCAGAATGGAGATAATACTATGAATGAAAGATACGGATTAAACAAGGAACTGGCACAGATGTTAAAGGGTGGCGTTATAATGGACGTTACTACACCTGAGCAGGCAAAAATCGCAGAGGCAGCCGGAGCATGTGCTGTTATGGCTCTTGAGAGAATTCCTGCTGATATAAGAGCTGCAGGCGGTGTATCAAGAATGAGTGACCCTAAGATGATAAAGGGTATTCAGGAGGCCGTAAGTATTCCTGTAATGGCTAAATGCCGTATAGGTCACTTTGCAGAAGCCCAGATTCTTCAGGCAATCGAAATCGATTACATAGACGAGAGCGAAGTTCTCTCTCCTGCTGATGATGTATATCACATTGATAAGACAAAGTTCAAAGTTCCATTTGTATGTGGTGCTAAAGACCTTGGCGAAGCACTCAGACGAATCAGCGAAGGTGCATCAATGATAAGAACAAAGGGTGAGCCGGGTACAGGAGACGTTGTTCAGGCTGTACGTCATATGCGTATGATGAACAGTGAGATGGCTAAACTCGTTTCAATGCGTGAGGATGAACTTTTTGAAGCCGCTAAAACTTTACGTGTACCTTATGACCTTGTACTGTATGTACACGAAAACGGCAAGCTCCCTGTTGTAAACTTTGCAGCCGGCGGTGTTGCAACTCCTGCTGATGCAGCTCTTATGATGCAGCTCGGTGCTGAAGGTGTATTCGTAGGTTCAGGTATATTCAAATCAGGAAACCCTGAAAAACGTGCCCAGTCTATCGTAAAGGCAGTAACAAACTTTGCTGATGCAGATATGCTTGCTAAACTTTCAGAAGATTTAGGTGAAGCAATGGTTGGTATAAACGAGCAGGAAATAGCCCTTCTTATGGCTGAACGTGGAAAGTAAGAGGATTAGTATGAATATTGGTATACTGGCTGTTCAAGGTGCTTTCATTGAACATGCAAAAATGCTTGAAAAACTAAATGTTTCTTCTTTTGAAATCAGAAAAAAAGAGGATTTAAACCGTGACTTTGATGGTCTCATTCTTCCCGGTGGTGAAAGCACCACCCAGGGGAAGCTTATACGTGAACTTGGAATGTATGACATTCTAAAAAGCAGGATTGAATCAGGACTTCCTACACTTGCAACCTGTGCCGGATTAATTCTTCTGGCAGAAAATATTGCAAATGACAGTGTTTCACATCTTGCCACTCTTCCCGTAACAGTAAAAAGAAACGCCTATGGAAGACAACTCGGAAGCTTTTTTACTACTTCCTCTTTCGGTACACATGAAAATGTACCTATGACTTTCATACGCGCTCCTTATGTGGAAACCGCTTCACCGGACGTTGAAATAATGTCCGTTGTTGACGATAAAATTGTCGGTGTGAAATATAAAAATCAGATTGGTGTGGCTTTTCATCCTGAATTAAATGATGACACAACCATTCACCAGATGTTTATTGACTTATGTTAATTTGACATTCTGTCATATATTTCACTTAACCATTCAGAATCCAGAACCGTATCATTTAATATAGTGATACGGTTTTTTCTTGTAGATTCAGCTCTCTGCCATGCATCTATAAATATTCCCTTTGTTATTCCATAACTTTGAGGATTGTAATCAATATCGTAGGATTTAAGTATGTTTATAACTTTCATATCATCTCTTCCCTGGAATATGCTTGCCGCTATACTTCCCATTGCCACCGCCATTCCATGTGATATCTTTATCTCAGGATGATATTCTTCCAGAGAATGACAGAATAAATGCTCTGAACCACTGCTTGGCCTTGATGAACCGGCAATCTCCATTGACAATCCGCCCATTACAAGTGCTTCCGTGAGCGCCGTTATAAAGCTTTTACTCTTTAATGATTTGTTTTCATGATATACAACCGAATTAAGTGCCATTTCAGATATCATATATGCGAAATCATCTAACTTTCCGTCACCCTTTGAACAACCATATTTCCAGTCATACAATGCCGTATATTTTGATATGGTATCGCCTATACCTGACTTAAGCTGACTCTCAGGCGTTCCCATTATAACGTCCACATCAACTATTATACATGACGGTATCTTACATCCAAATGTTTTTCTTGCCCCATTATCCGTTCCGAGTACCGCAAACGGTGATGCAAGACTGTCATTACTGAGGGTTGTAGGAAGGCATATATACTTTGTTTTACTTATAAATGCAGCAAATTTAGCCATATCAAGCACCATTCCGCCACCAAATCCTATGACAACCTGAATATCATTCATACATATATATTTTCCTAAATCGACTGCGTCATCATATGAACTCTTATTTACAAGAAAAATCTCACTGTTTTTAAAGTCCTTTGATATTTCATCAAGACATTTTCCAAATATATTCTTCAGATTCTCCTCTGTAACTATTATTGCCTTCTGCATACCCACGCCCGGAATAAATTCTGAAATAACTTCGTCCACACGTTCAAATATGCCTTCCTCCACGGTCATACAATATGGTAATCTAAATCTGTTCATCTGAGCCTTCCTTTCTTTAATCTACATTTCCTGTCCCACAAGATAATTTACAAACTGCTGTGCGGTTCTTCCTGATATACCACCATGGCTGAGCTCCCATTTATTCGCTTCCTTACATATATCTTCATCACTCATCTTAACACCTGCTCTTCTTGCAAGTTCTGTAGCTATGTTAAAATATTCCTTCTGGCTAGGTTTAGAGTAATTAATGGTAACACCAAATCTGTTGACAAGTGATAATTTTTCCTCCATTGTGTCTGAACGGTGCATTCCATTATCACTCTCGACATCACTTCTGTCATTCCATGTTTCTTTTATAAGATGTCTTCTGTTTGATGTTGCATATATAAGTATGTTCTCAGGCTTTGTTTCTACTCCGCCCTCTATAACTGCCTTCAGGAACTTGTATTCTATCTCAAATTCCTCAAATGACAGGTCATCCATATATATAATAAATTTATAATTTCTGTTCTTTATCTGTGCGATAACATTTGACAGATCCTTAAACTGATGTTTATATATTTCTATCATTCTAAGGCCCTGATCATAATATTCATTTACAATTGCCTTGATACTTGTAGATTTACCCGTTCCGCTGTCACCAAACAGCAATACATTATTTGCCTTTCTGCCTTCAACAAATGCCTTTGTATTATCGACAAGTTTCTTCTTCTGGATTTCATAACCGATAAGGTCATCAAGCATAACTCTGTCCATGTTGTTTATCGGCTTAAATATAACTCTGTTGGCACTTTCATCCGGCACTATTCTGAATGCCTTATTAAGTCCAAACATTCCCACTCCGTAATCTCTGTAAAATTCTGTTACATAGTCAAAGAATTCGTTCTCATCCTTTGCAGATGCCAGCTTGTCACTAAGTGATATAACTTTTTCGCTGACATTTTTATTATACATTAACTCAGGCTTGCCTATCGCCTTATACTCTGACAATCTGCTAAAGCAGTCTATTCCAAGTGCTGTTTCTACTTCCGAAAAGTCATAATGAAATAAATCCCTAAATGCCTTAAAATCATTTTTGGCAAAATAATTTACACTTCCATCATTTGCACCGACCTTCTCACATGTTATGCTAAATGGATTTTCATCCGTTATTATGATAAATGTAAGATAATTCTGCCAGAGATTTTTGTCAAACCCATAATCCGTTGCCACAACAAGAAGTTTTTTCACCTGCTTATACACCTGTGTTATAAGTTCATCTTTGTTGTATCTGTCCGATTTTACCTGCCTGCACACATCTGCCAGACTCATTAATATAGAATCCTCCGGCATGTCTCCGTAAATTAAAAGTTTTGATATTATGTTGTTCATCTGTATCCTCCATTCTGAACCGTGTATTAAAGCATCTTTTTCTTTCTTAATATACGCAGTGTTATAAGGCATATCACCAATATAATAACACATATAATTCCAAATCCATATGGTGTCGTTGACAACGGCATCCATTTTCCTGCGACATTCATTCCGTATATACCCGATATTATTGTCGGTATCGCCATAACTATAGTTATAGAAGTGAGATACTTCATAACATTATTAAGTCTGTTATCTATGACAGATGAAAGAAGCTGTCTTGTACCATCTATGACATTTCTGTATATGGATGTCATCTCAATAGCCTGCTGGTATTCGACAAATACATCCTCTAAAATGTCCATATCTTCTGGATACTGCTCCAGTCTCTTATATCTTTTCAATCTGTCAAGCACTATAACGTTGGCTCTGAGCGAAGTCTCAAAGTACACAAGTGTGGATTCCAGTTCATGAAGCTCGATAAGGTCCATGTCCTGTGTATCTCCATCCACTCTCTCTTCCACTTCTGTTCTTTTCTTGTCAATGGTTCTAAGATTTACCTGATATGTCGCTGCTGATTTAAACAATATCTGATATATAAATCTCAATCTCTTCTTAGTGCTGAATTCCTTTACACGAGAATTCACAAAATACTGTAATATAGGCGTATCTTCCCGGCATATGGTGATAATAACATCCTGTGTTAAAATTATACCCAACGGAATAGTTGTATACATGGTTTTCTGATGTCTTACTTCAGGTGTAGGAATATCCACAAGTATAAGTGTATAACCGTCCTCAAGACTTATACGGGAACTCTCCTCATCATCCAGTGCCGCCGAGACATCATTCACCTCAAGGCTAAACTGTTCCGCAACAATGCTTATTTCTTTGCTTGTCGGACTAACAAGCTGTATCCATACACCACCTTCAAAATTTTTCATGGTGTGCAATATTGATTCATCTGTTCTGTATATATTTAACACATATTTCACCTGCCTTTTTCTTTCATTATAGCCACTATACGCTATCTTATTGATTATATCAGAATTTTAGCTGTTAGACAACTATGAGAAACACGGTTTGTTTGCTGCCCGAGTAAAAATAAAGAGCATTGACCCTTCTTTCAAAGTGATCAATGCTCATTAATTAATCTAACTGATATTCAAATTATTTATAAAGCTCTACTAACTTTAATAAATGCTCATAACGCTCTTTAGCTGCCTTCTCTGATTCGCTGAAGAGTTTCTCAGCTCTTTCTGGGAATGGCTTAATGAGACGTGTATAACGTGCTTCATTGTTAAGGAAATCCTGGTATGATCCGTCACCCTCTTTTGATGTGAGTGTAAATGGATTCTTTCCTTCTGCCTTAAGAGCAGGGTTGAACGAGAATAAATTCCAGTATCCAGCCTTAACAGCCTTCTTCATCTCATCCTGGCAGTGGTTCATTCCACCCTTAGCGATACCGTGAAGTTCACAAGGAGCATAACCAATGATAAGTGATGGTCCGTTGTAAGCTTCTGCTTCTGCAATAGCCTTAACAGCCTGTACAGGGTTAGCACCAAGTGCTATCTGTGCTACATATACATAACCATAGCTCATAGCTATCTCTGCAAGACTCTTCTTACCAATTTCTTTACCTGCTGCTGCGAACTGGCAAACCTCACCGATGTTAGAAGCCTTAGAAGCCTGTCCACCTGTATTAGAGTACATCTCTGTATCAAATACCATAACGTTTACATTCTCACCTGATGCAAGTACATGATCAAGTCCACCGAAACCGATATCATAAGCCCATCCGTCTCCACCGAAGATCCATACAGACTTCTTAGAGAGGTAGTTCTTCTTATCAAGTGCTGCCTTAGCATTATCGCAACCTGCTGCTGCAGCTTTCTCAAGTTCTGCTACAAGTGCATCTGTTGCTGCGCTGTTTGCCTTTGTATCTTCTTTAGTTTCCATGAATTTATCAAATGCTGCCTTAAGCTCTGCAGATGCCTTGTCTGAAGTTGCACAAGCTTCTGCTGCTGCGATAGCTTCATCACGGATATATTTCTGACCTACATATAAACCTAATCCATGCTCTGCGTTATCTTCGAACAATGAGTTAGCCCATGCCGGTCCCTTCTTAGAATCTTTATTTACTGTATATGGTGATGTAGCTGCAGGACCACCCCAGATTGAAGAACATCCTGTTGCATTTGAGATATACATCTGCTCACCAAATAACTGTGTAACTAATCTTGCGTATGATGTTTCTGCACATCCTGCACAGCTTCCTGAGAACTCAAGGAGTGGCTGGTTGTACTGAGAACCGATAGGAGTTGCATCTGTAAATGCAGGTTTGATTCCCTTCTTGCTTACATTAGCTACAAGGTAATCAAATACCGGCTGCTGCTCAGACTGTGTCTCCTGTGGAACCATCTTAAGAGCACCCTTAGCTGCTGCAGGACAGACTGTGATACACTCACCACATCCCATACAGTCTAATGGAGATACGCTCATTGTAAACTTCATTCCCTCACCTGTTGCATGCTTAGAATCAGCAAGCTTAATCTGTGATGGAGCTGCCTTTACTTCACCCTCATCTAAGATGAATGGACGAATTGTTGCATGTGAACAGACAAATGCACAACTGTTACACTGAACACATGTATCTGCATCCCACTCAGGAACCATAACTGCTGTACCACGTTTCTCGTATGCAGAAGCACCTGTCTCGAACTGTCCGTCTGCAATATCCTTGAATGCTGATACAGGAAGGCTGTCACCATCCATTAATGATATAGGCTGAAGAAGTTCTTTAACCATCTTAACTGTCTCTGGACGACCTGTAAGCTCTTTTGCAGGAGCATCAGCAGAAGGATTTGACCATGAAGCCGGAACCTCTACTTTATGTACAGCATCAACACCTGCATCGATAGCTTTATAGTTCATCTCTACTACAGCATCACCTTTCTTGCTGTATGACTTCTTAGCAGCTGCCTTCATATATTCAATAGCCTGATCTATAGGCATAACGTCTGCTAATTTGAAGAATGCTGACTGAAGGATTGTATTTGTACGTTTACCCATACCAATTTCAATAGCCTTGTCGATAGCATTGATTGTGTATAACTGAATATTGTTATCTGCAATATATTTCTTAGATTCAGCAGGCATATGCTGATCTAATTCTTCGTCTGACCACTGGCAGTTAATCATGAATACTCCGCCCGGCTTAACATCCTGTACCATCTTGAATCCGTTTGTGATGTATGATGGGTTATGACAGGCTACGAAGTCAGCCTGGTTAATGTAGTATGGACTCTTGATAGGATTGTCACCAAATCTGAGATGAGAGATAGTAACACCACCTGTTTTCTTTGAGTCATACTGGAAGTATGCCTGAATATATTTATCTGTATGATCACCGATAATTTTTGTAGAGTTCTTGTTAGCACCAACTGTACCGTCTCCACCAAGACCCCAGAACTTACATTCTTTTGTTCCCGGTGCTGATGTGATAGGTGCCGGTTTAACCTCAGGTAAGCTTAAGTTAGTAACATCATCTACGATACCAACTGTGAAACGTGCCTTTGGAGCATCTTTCTCAAGTTCTTTGTAAATAGCAAATACAGATGAAGGAGGTGTATCCTTAGATCCAAGTCCGTAACGTCCACCTGTAAGAATTACATCGTTAAGTCCTGCTTCACGAAGTGTTGTTGCAACATCAAGGTAAAGTGGCTCACCAAGTGATCCAGGCTCTTTTGTACGGTCAAGAACAGCAACTTTCTTAGCTGTCTTAGGAAGAACCTTAAGGAGTGCTGATGATACCCAAGGACGATATAAACGAACTTTGATAAGACCGACTTTCTCACCCTTAGCTGTTAAGTAATCGATAACTTCTTCTGCAACATCACAGATAGAACCCATAGCGATGATTACTCTGTCAGCGTCCTCTGCTCCATAGTAATTGAATAAGTCATAATCTGTACCAAGCTTATCATTAATCTTCTTCATGTACTTCTCAACAACTGCCGGTAATGCGTCATAAGCTGAGTTACATGCTTCACGATGCTGGAAGAATACGTCACCGTTCTCATGAGAACCACGCATAGCAGGTTTCTCAGGATTAAGAGCATGATCTCTGAATGCCTTAACTGCATCCATGTTACACATTTCTTTAAGATCTTCATAATCCCATTTCTCAATCTTCTGAATCTCGTGAGATGTACGGAAACCATCAAAGAAGTTGATGAATGGAACTTTTCCCTCTAATGCTGCAAGATGTGCAACAGGGCTTAAATCCATAACTTCCTGTGGGTTTGTTTCAGCAAGCATTGCGAAACCTGTCTGACGACATGCATATACATCACTGTGATCACCAAAAATGTTAAGTGACTGTGTAGCTACTGTACGTGCTGATACATCGAATACGCAAGGTAACTGCTCACCGGCAATCTTATACATGTTAGGGATCATAAGAAGAAGACCCTGTGATGCTGTAAATGTTGTAGTTAATGCTCCTGATGCAAGAGAACCGTGAACTGTTCCTGCTGCACCTGCTTCTGACTGCATCTCTACTACTTTAACCTGATTTCCAAAAATGTTCTTCTGTCCTGCTGCTGACCACTGATCAACTGAATCAGCCATAGGGCTTGAAGGTGTGATAGGGTAAATAGCTGCTACTTCTGTGTATGCATAAGCAACATGAGCTGCGGCTGTATTACCATCCATTGATTGTTTTGCTCTAGGCATTTTAATATCCTCCTTTTTCTTTGGGCATAAAAACCCTCTATTGACAAAATTTTATCATTTTTTCCAAACCTTGTAAACTATATTTTATGTACTTATTTGGATGCATAATTTAATATTAAACCATACACTAAAAGCCGGCAATCATACCGATAATATGTACGGTAAATGCCATTACCCATGCAATAAAGCACTGTAAAAACACCACTATGACTGCCCAGGATTTTCCAAGTTCCCTTCTGACTGCCGTGATTGCCGCAACACATGGCGTATATAAGAGTGTGAATACCAAAAACACAAGTGACGTGAATGGTGTAAGTATTTTATCTATTCCGTTTCCAGCAAGTACTGTCAATGTACTTACAACACTCTCCTTTGCCGTAAATCCGGTAATAAGTGCTGTTGATATTCTCCAGTCATTTAATCCGAGTGGTGCAAATAAAGGTGCAATAATTCCGCCTATATCTGCTAACAGGCTGTCTGCCGAATCCGTGACAACATTAAGTCTTGTATCAAAGTTCTGCAAAAACCATATTATAATTGTTGCAAGAAATATTATAGTAAAGGCTTTCGTTATAAAGTCCTTTGCTTTTTCCCAGACGAGCTGTGCCACATTTCTTGCACTCGGAAACCGGTAATTAGGAAGTTCCATCACAAACGGAACCGGTTCTCCCCGAAACTTTGTATTTTTTAATAGCAGTGCATACAATATAGCTATAATAATTCCCGAAAAATACAAGCCAATCATTACTATTGCTCCATGATTTGGAAAAAATGCCGCTGTCAGAAAAGCATATATCGGTAGTTTTGCTGAACAGCTCATAAACGGTGTCAGCAGAATTGTCATCTTTCTGTCTCTCTCAGACGGAAGCGTTCTCGTTGCCATTATAGCCGGAACAGAACATCCAAATCCGATAAGCATAGGAACAAAACTACGCCCTGACAATCCTATTTTTCTCAACAATTTATCCATCACAAATGCCACTCTTGCCATATATCCGCTATCTTCAAGTATAGACATAAAAAAGAACAGCGTAACTATAACCGGCATGAAACTTAACACACTTCCCACTCCTGCAAATATACCATCTATTATCATAGAATGAACCACCGGATTTATTCCATACCGTGTAAGTCCTACATCACATATGTGTGTAAACCATTCTATTCCAACTGCCATAAGATCAGACAGCCACTTTCCGACTGCACCGAATGTCAGCCAGAACACCGCCGCCATAATAACCGCAAACATTGGAAGTGCCGTGTATTTTCCGGTAAGTATACTGTCTATCCTCCGGCTCCTTATTCTTTCCTTACTCTCACCCTTCTTTACAACAACTGCATCACATACTTTTTCGATAAATGAAAACCTCATATTTGCAAGAGCTGCCTCTCTGTCCATTCCACCTTCGACTTCCATCTGGCTTATAATGTGTTCCAGCGTCTCCTTCTCATTATCATCAAGGTTCAGTTTTTCAAGTATTATATTATCCCCCTCCACCAGTTTACTGGCTGCAAATCTGGTTGGTATTTTATAATAATGTGCATGATTTTCTATAAGATGCATAATAGAATGAAGACATCTGTGTACTGCTCCACCATCTGCACCATTTGCATCACAAAAATCAGTTCTTCCCGGACGTTCCCTGTATTTTGCAACATGAATTGCATGATCAATCAATTCATCTATACCTTCATTTTTTGCAGCTGATATCGGTATAACCGGAATTCCAAGTGCAGCTTCAAGTTCATTGATCAATATGGTTCCACCATTTTCCCTGACTTCATCCATCATGTTAAGTGCAAGAACCATTGGAATATCAAGTTCTATAAGTTGCATTGTCAGATAAAGATTCCGCTCTATATTCGTTGCATCTATAATATTTATAATTCCTCTCGGTCTATCATCAAGAAGGAACTGTCTTGTAACAATCTCCTCACTTGTATATGGTGACATTGAATATATTCCCGGTAAATCTGTTACAAGTGTGTTTGGATAATTTCTTATCTGTCCGTCCTTCCTGTCAACCGTAACTCCCGGAAAATTTCCGACATGCTGATTCGATCCTGTAAGCTGATTAAAAAGTGTTGTCTTACCACAATTCTGATTTCCCGCCAGTGCAAATGTAATCAATTCTCCATCTTTTAATTCATCTCCGCGTCTTTTTACATGATACTCATCCATTTCACCAAGTCCCGGATGTTTTACTTTACTTTTAGACGCATTATGTGTTTTTTCTTTGATGACATTCGTAACATTTTCTACCTGAATTTTTTTTGCATCATCATTTCTGATAGTAAGTTCATAACCTCTGATACGCAGCTCCATCGGATCTCCCATCGGTGCAACTTTTATCAGTGCAACTTCCGTTCCCGGTATAATGCCCATGTCAAGAAAATGTCTTCTGAGTGCTCCTTCCCCATCAATTTTGCCAATAACCGCACTCATCCCCGGTTTCAACTCTGCAAGTGTCATTATATTTTATTTCCTCTTTTCATGTTTAAATGTCTGTTATGGAATTTAAACTTTCTTTTGCGCATTTCAGTTTTTCGCAAAATACCTGATAAAAATTCTCATTAACCGACATTGTAACATAAAATTGATTTAAAATATACATATTTATATTTTTTAAATCTGATTCACTTACTTTTGCTGCATTATCCTGGATTGCTTTCAAAAAATAATGCCATTCATCAATATATTTTTCATGTGTCTTAAGTTCCGGTGTATCAATCCACTTAGACACCTTTATTTTACTTCTGCTTTTATTCGTACATTCATATATCTGCAAAAAATATTTGTGTCCGCCATTTTCATAGTATCTTCCAAGTGGAAACAGTCTGCATATGCCCGGTCTGAACTGGTGAATATCACATCTTCCCTGCGCATTTAAAAATGTGCATTTCTCGTCCTTGCCGGAAAGCCGGAGATTCGGAAGAATTATTCCGTCAAAAACATTAAGTTCCATACACGTAGAAAGCAATCCGTTGAAATCCGTATTGAGTCCTTTTTTTAACCTGTATACATCATATGGATCAAGTACTATACTTTCACCCATTCCCTTACAGCAGTCCGAACATCCCTTACAGTCCTGACAGTCCGCCCTGACCATGTCATTTATGGAATACAGTCTTCCATCTGATATTTCTTCCAAACTACAATTCCTCTTCATCCTGTTGCTCCTCTCTTTTTTTCTTCCATCGTGAATATATTTCTACCGTAACTCCTGCAAATATAAGTCCTGCCCCACCAAACACTCTGTCTCTGTAAACATCTGTATCAACCATTCTTATTATATAATCTGTCGATACATCGGATTTCATTTCATCCACAGTCTTTCCCAAGGCTTTTGTAAAATATTCATATGCAAATGTTTTCTTATCAGCCTTCTCAACTATCCCATACATTTTAACTTTCTGTCCACTTTTCAGTTCACTGTAATATCCCGGAAAATAAGTAAGAAGTTTTTCCATTTTTCCATGTATTCCTGCATATTTTCCTTCCGCACTTACGATAAGTTCCATATACATGTCATGTTTACTGCCAACATCAACGGCATATACATATGTTGTCTTCATTCCGCTGATAAATGCTCTTATATTTCCGTATGTATATGTCAGATCATCACTTACGCACATACCTGAGTGAAGTGTGTCAATGTCAAGTTCATCCATCTTATAACTGAAATATTTAAAATTAATTAATGTAATACCATTTTTGGAAGTCATTATAATTCCCACTGCTAACATTATTGCTGTAATAACCCTGATTTTGTTTTTATATATAATTTTTATAAAGTTCATTATACACCTCCATATGTCTTACCTTATAGTGAAAAAGGCGGTGGCCTGACCCACCGCCTCTTTGGCATACTTTATTTCTGCAAATGTGCAAGCTGTGCTTTTACCTGCTCCATCATTGTCTCATATTTTGCTTTCTTTTCTTTTTCTTCATTTATCTTAGCTTCAGGAGCTTTACTGATGAATTTTTCGTTTGAAAGCATTCCGTTTACACGGGCAAGTTCCTTGTTCAGTCTCTCTTCTTCTTTTTTGAGACGCTCTATTTCCTTGTCTATGTCAACCAACTCTGCAAAAGGCATATAAATTGTTGCTCCCGGAATAACTGCTGATACGGCATCTTCCTCTATTCCGCTCTTATCTGCCTGTATTTTTACATCACTTGCATAAGAAAGGGTTGCAAAGAATATATTTCCGTTTTCAAATATTGCTCTTATCTTATCTGAATCAGATACTACATATACCTTTGCTTTTCTGCTAGGTGGAACATTCATTCCCGCTCTTGCGTTTCTTATACTTCTTACAGCTTCCTTAATTGTCTCCACAGCCTCTTCCTCTGCTGCAAAATGTCTGTCTTCTGTATATTCAGGCCATTTTGAAATCATAATTGATTCCTCTTTATTCTGAAGTGTACAGAATATCTCCTCTGTTACAAACGGCATGTAAGGATGAAGAAGTTTAAGTGAAACAGTAAGCACCTCTTTAAGTGTATAAAGTGCTGCCTTCTTTGTTGTATCCTCATCGTTGTAAAGTCTCGGTTTAACCATTTCAATATACCAGTCACAGAACTCTTCCCAGATGAAATCATATAGTTTTGCTGCTGCAACACCGATTTCATATTTATCAAGATTTTCCGTAACATCTTTAGCAAGGGTATTTGCCTTTGAAAGTATCCACTTATCTGCGTCCGTAAGCTCACTTACATCAACATTTTCGATATCATCTTCCGGCATATTCATCATGATAAATCTTGATGCATTCCATACCTTATTTGCAAAGTTACGGCTTGCCTCAACCTTTTCCCAGTAAAATCTCATATCATTTCCCGGTGCATTTCCTGTAATAAGTGTAAATCTGAGTGCATCTGCACCATATTTATCAATAACCTCAAGCGGATCTATACCGTTTCCAAGAGATTTACTCATCTTTCTTCCCTGTGAATCCCTTACAAGTCCATGTATAAGTACTGTATCAAAAGGTACTTCTCCCACATGCTCAAGTCCGCTGAATATCATACGGCTTACCCAGAAGAATATAATATCATATCCTGTTACGAGTGTAGTTGTCGGATAGAAGTAATCAAGTTCTTCTGTCTTATCAGGCCATCCGAGTGTTGAGAACGGCCACAATGCTGATGAAAACCATGTATCAAGTGTATCCGGATCCTGTCTCATTTTCTTTCCACACTTCGGACAAACTGCCTCTTTTTCCTTTGTTACTACCATTTCACCACAGTCATCACAGTAAAATGCAGGTATCTGATGTCCCCACCAGAGCTGTCTTGATATACACCAGTCTCTTATCCCCTCCATCCAGTGGAAATAAGTTTTATCAAAATGTTCAGGTACAAATTTTGTCTTTCCTTCGCGCACTGCTTTTATTGCCGGCTCTGCAAGCGGTTTCATCTTGACAAACCACTGTTTTGAAACTCTCGGCTCAACCGTTGTATGACATCTGTAACATGTTCCTACATTATGATTGTAATCTTCTATCTTTACGAGTGCTCCTTCTGTCTCAAGGTCAGCCACGATTGCCTTTCTTGCCTCGTATCTGTCCATGCCGGCATATTTAGGATAATCGTCAACTATCTTTGCATCATCCGTCATTACATTTATAACTTCAAGATTATGTCTTAATCCTACCTCAAAATCGTTAGGGTCATGTGCAGGTGTAATCTTAACCACACCGGTTCCAAAGTCCATGGCAACATAATCATCTGCAATTATAGGTATCTCTCTGTGAACTATAGGAAGTATAAGAGTCTTTCCTACAAGGTCTTTGTATCTCTCATCATTAGGATTAACTGCAACAGCCGTATCTCCGAGAAGTGTTTCCGGTCTTGTTGTTGCAAGATTTATATATCCGCTTCCGTCTTTGAGAGGATATCTTAAATGCCAGAAATGGCCTGCCTGATCTTCATATTCAACTTCGGCATCTGAAATAGATGTCAGACACTTAGGACACCAGTTGATGATTCTCTCACCCCTGTATATAAGTCCTTTGTTATAAAGATTAACAAACACTTCCTTGACAGCCTTGTTACAGCCTTCATCCATTGTAAAACGTTCTCTGTCCCAGTCACATGATGAACCGATTTTCTTTAACTGTGCAACGATTCTTCCACCATACTGTTTCTTCCATTCCCATGCACGGTCAAGGAATTTTTCTCTTCCTATCTCTTCTTTTGTGATACCTTCTTCACGCATCTTCTCGACAATTTTAGCTTCTGTAGCTATAGATGCATGGTCTGTTCCCGGTACCCACAATGTATCAAATCCCTGCATTCTCTTATATCTGACAAGTATATCCTGCAATGTATTGTCAAGGGCATGTCCCATATGAAGCTGTCCTGTAATATTTGGCGGCGGCATTACGATAGTAAATGGTTTTTTACTTCTGTCCACCTCCGCATGAAAATATTTCTTATTAATCCACTTATCATATAATTTCTGCTCTATCTCGGCAGGATTATAATTTTTTTCGAGTTCTTTAGCCATCTCTTTCTTCCTTTCTTATAAATATATTATGATATAAGAAAACCCTTCACCGGGTTTTCCGGCAAAGGGCGTATATACGCGGTACCACCTTTATCTTTTAACTTATCTTATCCTGTAACGTGGACGAATCCGTCGAAACCTACTCAGTTATATTTCAGTCCCGCTGCTCAAAAGCTACCTTCGAAATCCACTTCCTGCAAGGTCTTACAGCCTCCGGACCTCACTCTCTTTGAGGGTTTGATTTCTACTCCTCTTTGTCACTGCATTTTTATTATCTTTTCATAGTTTAATTTGAGATACCGATTTTGTCAATAGTATACTTTTAAAATTTTAGTCCTCATTATAACTGTCAACTATATCGGCAATCTCTCTTGCATATTTTTTATTATTATTCATAAAATCCTTTATGGCTGTTTTGGATTTCTCCAGCACATCCATATTGTAATCAAGGGTTGCCTTTACTTTTTCCCTTCTTTTTTCAAGCTTACTCTTTAACTTTTTCATTTCGCCCTTATCAACTATGGCATCCGTCTGCGATATCCACACCTCGGCATCTCTTATTCCCAGAGATTTAAGCTGTGTAACAAGACTCTCTTCTGCTTCTAAAAGTTTCTGGGAAGTTTTAGCGTATACCTTCTTTTTATTTTCTTCTCCCACATATGCGTTCCATGTCTTTATAAGCTGCCTTGAACTCTTTATGTCGTATTTCTCATACATATATTCAAGTCTCGAAGCCACATTCACATATTTAAGCTTAAGTTTATTTAACATGGTAATTGCCTTATTCAGGCGGACCTCCACATATTTCATGTCTCTTAATGAACGCTGGTGTATTCCGAAGATAACCGCAACAAAGACAATTCCTGCCCCGACAGCCACATACAGCATGTACGTTATATCCTCATTTGTATAATAGTAATATACCCATATGGCAAACAACAGTGCCGCAAAAAAAGTGAACGAAATCTTTGCAATACGTGCCATAGAGTTTATACGGCGGTTTAAATCCTTCTGCTCAAGCCTGAGACCAAGTTTTTCACCCTCAAGATACCTCATATCGGTTCTGACTGCCTGACAGTAAGCCTCATCTTCTGTCAGCTTGTTAATTACCTCTTTTATCTCATCTTCATTTCCTGATATATAACTGTACTGTCTGCCTGTAAGCTTTCCCATGCTTTTTCCGCATTCTTCACGGTCATTGTTGAATACGATTATTCTCTTTGCAAGATTCTCTAAAATAATCTTCTGCTGCTTTGGAAGCGAATCTATAATCTGAACATCAGTAATATAGGCATTTACCATATGATATTCCTGTTTAACCTCATCAATCCTTTTTTCCGCTTCAACCATCTGACTGCAGCAGTTTTCCACATACTGTTTTCTTAATGACGGATTTCCGGCAATATTTTTTTCACTGTCAACTCTTTCCTGAACAATATCAGGTTTTGCAACCCCACTTATATTCTCCGTTTTGTTTTCTTCTGAATGTGGAGTACCAAACAACTCATCTATTTTCAATACATTATCATCCGGATATTCCGAAGTATCGATTCTGTTTTTCTTCTTTCTTCTGAATATGCCCATTTATTTATGCCATTTCCTCTCTGTACTCTTGCTTCCATGTGTTTATCACGCCATTAACACCTGCATAAAATTCCTCAAGATTTGTACTTCCGTTATACTTCACCGTATCAGACAGTTTCCTGTACTCCTCATCAGATTTTATTTCTTCCCTGCATTCTTTTATTCTTATTCTGATACGCTCAAACTTTTCATCAGATATTCCTGATTTTTGAGCTGTTTTTGCAGCATCATCCATCCTGTCTGATAATATATATGTCATAATAAGTTTTTCTGCCACATCTTCATTCATATCAAATTCTATGGACTTTTCAAAACATTCTGCCGCACTGTTATAATCAAATCTTCTGACACATATCATCCCAAGAGATTCCCATACTCCGGGCATCAGTTCAGTATTAACCCTGCGGCTGTTCTTTTTCATTATTTTCTTTAATATATCGTGTGCTTTAGAATATTTGCCTTTCTTCATCAGCAGTTCAGCTCTTAAAATCATTCTCTCATCAACAGATTTGTTCCCTATTTTTTCAAGAATATACTGTAATTCGTCAATCTCATCCTTATCATAATAGCCCGATGACTTAACAACCATCATCACCAGTTCAGCATATGTATCCCCGAACTTAAGACCTTTTTCTATCTGCTCTGCCAGTTCCGGCATATTATATTCTTCCCTGATATACTCTGTCAGTCTCTCATCAAAAAACTCTCTGTTTACGAGGTATACATTATTATACAGATAATACGCCATCTCTTCCACAGAGTATAAATTTATATTCAATTCCTCAATATAATATGGTTTTGACACCGTTTTTGTACATAATCTGAGTCCGCTCATAAACACTCCATTTCCTACTATAGATATTCCTTCATATCCACAGTATAACTGACAATTCTGCCGGAAGCCTTATAAAATTCTCCAAAGCCTTTATCTTCCACACTGATAACACATTTATCCATATCACTGTATCTTACCGTAATCTCTACTCTCGTAGTCTTTGGCGGTCTCTTTGGAAAGCTTCCGATATCTATGGTAATTCCTTTACTTATGCCTGATATCGGTGATTCAATTATAAATCCTATATTTTTATCACCGTCAGTAATGCACTCCGCCTTTGCCCCTGCTTCATACCATCCGATTCCCGCCTTTGACAATGTTATCTCATCCGGTTTTTCGTTTCCGTTTACCATCAGCTTTATGTCCGCCCATGTTCTTCCATAGCACTTAAAGAGCATATCCTTATACTGTACATATCCGGCCTTTTCCATTGCTCTGTAACATGCACCCTTCACATATAAATTATAACCTTTAAAAACTCTTCTTCTGCTGCATATATAATTCAGCGACTGCTTCATCCAGTCCTCATAAAATCCTGTTCCGGTAAGATACACAGTAGAAACCACATGTGTTCTGAATTCATTCTGAACAAAATCAGTGAGCAATTTATCAGCCTTTGCCTTTCCTTCATCGCTTTCCATATATTCATACAGAAAATCATCCGTAAAATCACGCTCAACCATATCAATAATCTGAGGGTGTCTGTTCTTTTCAACCATAAATCTTCTGTATTTAAAATAACTCTTATTATAATCAAACATCACCACTTCATTTGCAAAAAGTTCCTTTTCTCTTGAAAGTCCGTAATAAAGGAAACTTTCGCTATGGCTCACGACACTTATCTGCTCTCTTTCGTAACCCTGATTTCCCATAATACGGTACAATAGTGAAATCATTTTCTCATCAAGACTTTCTATGGTAAACACAACACACTTCGGATTTCCCTTTCCTGCGTTTCCCTTAAAAAGACTTATCAGACTTGATATATATCGTTCTATTACAGAGTCCATTTCATATGTCTGACCATTTATATTCACCTTCTCTCCGGCATAAAATCCGGATATCATATTTTTAACCACTGTACCTTTTCCGGTCTTTTCACATCTTACTGCCTCATCTCCAAAGCATACCCTTTTGGAATTGTCATCAAACCATAACATGCTTGGAATGAGATATCTCTTTTCATCATACAGGGTACTGAATGATTCCGGCTCCCTCATCAGTCCGTCAAAATAACTTATCTGGCTGTAATCCTCTGAAAAATCTATGGCAGCCACCAAAACACTTTTTTCCACAGTTTTCCCTCCTTTCTTTCGTAATATATATTAAGTTTTGCTGTCAACTTTTATGACATAACTTTAGAATAATCTGTCGATAAGTTTATTCTCGCAGTAATAGTTTTCCATAAGTTCTCTCAGTGTTGAATCTTCATTTAATTCACTGCATATTAATATCTCGTTCAGTCTGCTGTATCTGCTTCCGTCACCATCTGCCAGATTACCCTCAAGATAATAATTTCTGCTTTCTGTAAGTTTTGTATCTTCTTCATTTTCTTCTGTTATATAATACATAATATTTTCACCATAAAACAGCAGCAGTTTTTTGGTATATATTCCCTGGAACACCTGCTCCATCTCTTCTGTTGTGTATTCTCCCGCTGTCTCACTCTTATTGACGGTTATATAATGTATATATACCTTTTTATCAGGAGGAGTTCTGTATTCTATAACTGCATTTTCCATTACTTCAGGTGGCAGTTTTATCTTTTTATTATATTTTTTATAGAAGTCGAACATTACATCATCGGTAACGAGCTGCTTTATAAGTGTTTCGCACAATTCCAGTGCATTTTTATCCGGCCGGTTCTCACTGTAATACTTAACATATGCTGCCATGCACATATTATTTAATGTATTTTCCTTTTCAAGCTCCACTCCTAAATGTTTGAAAACACTGTCAGATATTGGCTTTTCCAAGACTATATATGTATATGCTTCATAAAACAGATATGCATTTTTCATTTCCTCTGATGCACCGTTTTCATAATATGAATCATACACATCTGAAATACTGCTAAGCTGCGTTCTTGTAAATAACATCTGCGCAAGCAGTCTCTCCTCAAACTCTCTGTCAGCTATTTCAAAATCCCTGCACGCTTTCCATATATCTAACATTTCCTTTGTTGTACCATTGTAGTACATACACAGGTATTTTAATATAATCTCGTTATATTTACCCTTTTTAAATACATGTATGCAGATATCTAAAATATCCTCATCTTCCTTAAAATCATTGTTCCTTATATTTCTCACAACATACTTAAGAAGTCTTCTCGGATTCAGCTCATCAATTCCGCACATTTTTATATAATACTCAGCTTTTGAATCTATGCCTCTTAACAGCATAAGTTCCGTAACCCTCAGCCTTGTATTTTTATTAAGATATCTGTCATCAATATTCAGCAGATATTCATCAAGCTCGTCTCCGTCATAGTTTTCATAATAGAATTCCATAACATCCTGCATTATGATTTTCTTGAAACTGGTTCTGAATTTTTCATTCTTCATTATGTTTCTGAAAATATCAGCATTCTTTAAAGAATTACTCTTATATTTAAGTATCTTTTCGGCAGCCTCCGCCATAAGATACTCATTCGGTATTCTCATTTTCACTGCAAGTTCCGTATATTCAGGATTTGTATACATCTGCTCCATAGTGTAATTTATAGTTTTGGAATACTCTTTTCCTTTATTGTCAATAAAGACTATGGCAGGGTCTTCGGTATACATTCTTATATATGCCACACCGTTTTTTAATTTGTATACCTCTTTTCCACCTATTTCCTTGTGTATTACGACAACTTCATCCATATTGTCATTAAAACATCTGAGTCTGTAGGTATGCATAATATCAACAAGTTTTTCTGCCATTTCATTGTCTATCATGCTTTCTCTTAATACGCACCTGTATATTATCTCAAGCCTTTTATTTACCATTCCCTTTTGTATCTGTTCAAGGGCAAATTTTTCTATATTATCACTATACTTTTTGTACACGTCCGGCTGGCTGTCCCTGTTCTTTATTATGCTTGCATACAGCATCTCCTGTTTATCCATAAGATTCCTGCTGTTTGTAACAAAATACATAAGAATTTTTTCATTGAATACTGCATCCTCAAGGCTTTCCATCGAAAATATGTAGTACTCATACAGTTTAGCAAGTCTTATATCCGCCATAACACCAAGTCTGTACCATTTATAGTACTTTTTACCTGTCTTATTGCCACGGATAAGCATTGAACATATTGCATTTAATATGTCCTTATTTTCAAATCTTTCATATAATGTTGTCATAACCTTAAATAAAAGCGGTCTGAACTTTTTAGAAGCTGCTGCAAGTTCTGATATCTGTATCGCAAGTCTGATATTTATACCCTCATACCTGCATCCGAACACTAATACCTGAAGCTCAAAATCATTTATCACTCTTAAAAGTGCCGGCTGTCTGCTGAATGCATTTAATGCCTCAAAATACATAAGCGGACTTCTGCATCCGTTATTGTACTGTTCCTTTATCCTTGCTATTTTCAGACTTTTATTACTTTCATATGAATTATCAAGATACAGTAATATCCATAAAAGTCTCCACGAATCGTAACCATTTTCATAATAATGCTTTACTTTCTGTAAAACCTCACTTGTCATGTCCGGATTTCTCTTCTGCAATGTCCTTATATACAGATAATAAGCATATAACTCAACATTTTTTTCACGCTCATCGAGTATATCCTCTGCAACATTGCCAAGTAGCCATCCTGCCTGCTCATCCATGCTCTGTGACAGATATATCTGTGCCTGTACAAGCTTGATGAAATTTGACGAATCATCAAATCCCCTCAATCTGTCAATAATTTTTATCGACTCATCTGACCACTCATTTACACTGCATCTTCTCATTCTGAACTTAAGATACATCTTTGTAAGTTTAGACGCACATATCTTACGCTCAGTATAACATGCATCTCTGTCTCCCGAATTGTCCACGGAAATTCTGAATTCAAGTCGCTGAAATCCTGTATCGAAAATTATTTTTCCGTAATTCACTCCGCCATGAAGCCTGTCCTTTTTTATTGTAAATCCATATTCATATGTATTTCCCGCAAAATCATCCGTTGTCAAGAAAGATTTACACTCTGATATAAAAGCTCCGTCAGTCTCTACATTTATCTCTACATATCCCCATGTATCCTTTGTAATGCGGATTATATCTCCATAATCTCCACTTAGAGAATCATACTTTCTTAAATCTTCATCTATTTTAAAAACCACTCTCTGTTTCTTATTTATTCCTATAAGAAATTCTTCAAGTGCATTATTTACATTTCTGCCTTTGATAAGCCCCTCATACAATGCCTGATATTCCAGATTGTCTTTGAGAAGACATTCGCTGAATCTGCTGTCCGTAAAAACAGGTACAGCCTGATCATAATCCGTTTTTACCAGATTTGTAAATTGAAATAAATCTTTTATCTCTCCGACCTGTGTATTTTCCAGTCCGCGCTTAACTTCAAAACTATACGGAACGGTAACTTCCCCACCGTTCGTCACTATATTAAAGCAGCCTGATATAACATCTTCATTTTCACAATCTGATGTGTCAACTGTATATTTAACTATGGTATCCCGTCCAACAAAGCTCCTGTTTGCCGGAATCACCCTCTCTGATGTTGAATATATTATTCCCTTCAGCTCTGATTCATTTTCACAAAAAACAGAAAATGCTCCTCCCAACGTCTGTCCATCCTTTATTTCACGCTTTATCTCCGTAACAGAAGTTTCAACCGAAGGAGAACAGTATTCAATTACACCTCTTGATAATTTTCCTATTAATTCTTTCACAGTCAGACCTCATCACTATTTTTTTGCTAAATAAAATTATACCACAATTTAAATCTATTGCAACTTTTTGTACAGATGTTTAAGACGCTCTCCCGCCTGTATTTCGTAGCCGAATTCCCCCGGTGTATAAAATTTTTCATCCTTAACTTCATCCGGCAAATACTGCTGCTCCACAAAATGTTCCTCATAATCATGGGCATATTTATATCCTATCCCTCTGCCCAGTTCCTTCGCACCCTTATAGGATGCATCCCGCAGATATCCCGGTATATTGTAAGCCGGATGTTTTTCCACATATTCCATAGCTGCATTTATTGCATTATATGCTGAATTGCTCTTTGGCGCACATGCGACATATATAGCTGCCTCCGCAAGCGGAATCCGTGCCTCTGGCATACCTATCTGGTGTACCGCCTCTGCCGCTGACACAGCTACTCTCAGTGCATTCGGATCAGCCAGTCCCACATCCTCTGCTGCGCATATCATTATTCTTCTTGCTATAAAAGTCACGCTCTCCCCAGCACTCAGCATACGGGCCAGATAATATACAACCGCATCAGGATCAGACCCCCGCATACTCTTTATAAATGCGGATATCGTATCATAGTGATTATCCCCGTCCTTATCATATTTAACATTTCTACGCTGTATACACTCCTGCGCTATCTCATTTGTTATATGTATATATCCGTCTTCCTGACGCTCAGTCGTAAGCACTCCAAGCTCAATTGCATTTAAAGCTTTTCTTGCATCCCCCTCTGCCACATCCGCAAGAAAACAAAGGGCATCATCGTCTATTACGGCCTTATATGCTCCCATGCCCCTTGTTTCATCTGTAAGTGCTCTTTTTATTATATTTTTTATATTCTCAGGACTAAGTGTATGCAGCTCAAAAATGACTGATCTTGATATAAGAGCATTATTCACCTCAAAATATGGATTTTCCGTTGTTGCTCCTATGAGTATTATCGTTCCGTCTTCCACATAAGGCAAAAGATAATCCTGCTGTCCTTTGTTAAATCTGTGTATCTCATCTACAAACAGAATTGTCTTTTTTCCATACATTCCCTGATTTTCTTTTGCTTTTTTTATAACCTCTTCCATATCTTTTTTTCCTGCCACCGTAGCATTTATCTGAACAAATTCTGCACTTGTGGTTCCCGCTATCACCTTTGCAAGCGTAGTCTTTCCTGTTCCCGGCGGTCCGTAAAATATAACCGAACTTAATTTATCTGCTTTTATTGCCCTGTAGAGCATACAATTTTTGCTGACTATGTGTTCCTGTCCCTCTACTTCTTCCAGTGTAACAGGTCTCATTCTTGCTGCTAAAGGCGATTCACTTTTCATATTTTTTTCTCTCATATATTCAAATAAATCCATATTAATCCTCATTTCTGTCCGCAGACGCCCTGCATTGGCGTAGTTTTTAGTATAGCACTTATTTTACCACACATTTTTTTATTTAACCATAAAGTTCTTCCACTGTGACAAACTCATATCCGTTCAACTGCAAAATGTCAATAACATTCAATGCCGCATCAACAGATGTCTCAAATATGTCATGCAGAAGAATAATATCACCCTCCTCAATATTTTTAACTATGTGGCATGTAACTTTCTGTTCATCAAGTACGCTCCAGTCTCTCGGATCAACATCCCACAAAATCGGCTCCATATCTACATTTTTTGCCAGTTCTTTAGTCCAATATCCGTATGGTGGTCTTATATATTCGGTATCCTCACCTGTTATCTCCTTTATAATATTATTTGTCTTATTTATCTCCTCAACCGCCTTTTGCAGCGGAACACATGCCAGTTCAATATGCGAATATGTATGATTACCTATCAGATGTCCCTCTTCATGCATCCTTTTAACCACATCCGGATATTGTTCTGCACTCTCACCTATAAGAAAAAACGTTGCCTTTACATTTCTTTCAAGCAGTCCATCTAAAAGTCTCTCTGTATAAGGTCCCGGTCCGTCATCAAACGTAATGGCTATTTTCATTTTTTCATACTCTTCACTTGCAGCACTCCCATCCGTTGATATAGAATCCGAATCAGACCGATTCGTATATTTTATGGACAAAAGTAATATAATACTTATAAAGCCTATAAAAAACAAAATTTTTTTATTCATATTCACGCCGATAATCAATTCTTAGAAATATTATATGTCTTTACAAACTCAATTATTATGCTATAATTTTTTATAGGTAACATCAAATGAACTTTTGAAATATTTATATTGATTAGTGGAGGGAATCCCCTTTGGGAATCAGGCGGTAAACATAAGCTGTTTTGCAAGCCAGCTTGCAAAGCTGCTTATTTTTACTGGCTGTCCCCGAAGGGATTTCCTCCACTAATCAAATAACACTTATCAGATTTCACAAGTTCATAATTTAATTTGGAGGACAAAATGGCTTTGAGTAACATTCCAAAAGATCCGGTTATGCTTTTAAGTTATATCAACACTGAGTTACGTGATAACTACGATGATTTAGTTGATTTCTGTGTAGCACATTCAGTAGATATAAATGACATCGTTGGTCGACTCCGTTCGATTAATTATGTTTATGATGCACATTTAAACCAGTTCGTATGATTTTAAACACTAAAAAAGACAGGGTGGCAAATGCTTTCATGCATTGCCACCCTGTTAGTTTTTACTCACATATATGTTCAAATCCCTGATTAAGAATTGTCTTAATATGAGAATCTGATAAAGAGTAAAATACTGTCTTTCCTTCTCTTCTATACTTTACCAGCTGCATCTGCTTAAGTATTCTAAGCTGATGCGATACCGCTGACTGACTCACCCCCAGAATATTTCCGATATCACACACACACATTTCAGACTGTCCGAGAACATACAGTATCTTTATTCTGGTGGAATCCGCAAACACCTTAAAAAATTCTGCAAGGTCATATAACTTTTCCTCCTCAGGCATATTGCCTAACACTTCTTTTACCCGGTCCTCATGCACATGTATAAAATCACACTTTTCTATCTTATCTTCTTCACTCATTGCGATACTCTCCGTTTCTGTTTTTTATCATGATACGGATGCTTTAAGTTTATTGTCCTCCACACTGATCTTAATGATATCTCCCGATTTAACCTGTCCTGCAACGATAAGACGTGCTGCCAGTGTTTCTACATTCTTTTGCAGATATCTCTTGAGAGGTCTTGCACCATATACCGGATCATAACCATGCTCTGTTATATACCATTTAGCCTGATCATCAAGCTCTATAGAGATGTCCTTATCTGCAATTCTTTTATTCACATCAGCAATCATAAGGTTAATTATACCATCAATGTTACCTTTTGTCAGTGGCTTAAACATAATTATTTCATCAAGCCGGTTAATAAACTCGGGTCTGAAGTGTGATTTCAGTTCTTCATTTACCATTTCCTGTGCCTCAGATGTAATAGAACCGTCCTCAGCTATGCCATCTAAAAGATAAGCAGAACCGATATTAGATGTCATAATCAGTATTGTATTCTTAAAGTCTACAGTACGCCCCTGTGAATCTGTTATACGTCCGTCATCAAGTACCTGAAGCAGAATGTTGAATACGTCAGGATGTGCCTTTTCCACCTCATCAAAGAGTACAACTGAATAAGGCTTCCTTCTGACTGCTTCTGTAAGCTGTCCGCCCTCGTCATATCCTACATATCCCGGAGGCGCTCCTACAAGCCTTGACACTGAATGTTTCTCCATATATTCACTCATATCAATTCTCACAATATTCGCTTCATTATCAAAAAGATTCTGTGCAAGTGCCTTTGCAAGCTCTGTCTTACCTACTCCCGTAGGACCGAGGAACAGGAATGAACCTATAGGTTTTGTAGGGTCTTTTATTCCTGCCTTTGAACGGATAATAGCTTCCGTAACAAGTTCAACAGCTTCATCCTGACCGATAACACGTTTGTGAAGTTCATCGTCCAGATGGAGAGTTTTATTTCTCTCTGACTCTGTAAGTTTTGCTACCGGTATACCTGTCCATCTGGATATTATCCTTGCAATCTCCTCATCCGTCACGCTCTCATGCACAAGTTCAAGTTCCTGATTCTTTATTTTTTCCTCTTCTGCTTCAAGCTGTTTTGTAAGCTCAGGAAGCTTACCATACTGAAGTGCCGCAACCTTTTCAAGATTGTACTCTCTCTGTGCCATCTGAATCTCATTGTTTATACCCTCTATCTGCTCACGAAGTTCTGACAGTTTAGATACTGAATTCTTTTCATTTTCCCATTTTGCCTTCTTGTTCGTGAACTCATCTCTCAATTCTGCCAGTTCTTTCTGCAGATTTAAAAGCCGCTCTTTACTGAGCTTATCATCTTCTTTTTTCAGTGCTGCCTCCTCTATCTCAAGCTGCATTACCTTTCTAGACAGCTCATCAAGTTCTGTAGGCATTGAATCAAGCTCTGTCTTGATAAGTGCACACGCCTCATCCACAAGGTCTATTGCCTTATCAGGAAGAAATCTGTCTGATATATATCTGTTTGACAATACTGCTGCTGAGACCAATGCAGAATCGGTTATTTTAACACCATGGAACACCTCATATCTCTCTTTTAATCCTCTAAGAATAGATATGGTATCCTCAACTGACGGTTCATCAACCATTACCGGCTGGAATCTTCTCTCAAGTGCCGGATCCTTCTCTATATATTTTCTGTACTCATCAAGTGTCGTTGCACCTATACAGTGTAACTCTCCTCTTGCAAGCATAGGTTTTAACATATTACCTGCATCCATCGAGCCCTCTGTTTTTCCTGCACCCACTATGGTATGAAGTTCATCTATAAAGAGAATAATTCTTCCTTCGCTCTTTCTTACTTCCTCAAGTACAGCTTTAAGACGCTCCTCAAATTCGCCCCTGTACTTTGCACCTGCCACAAGTGCTCCCATATCAAGTGCAAATAACTCTTTATCTTTCAATCCTTCCGGTACATCACCTCTTACTATACGCTGTGCAAGGCCTTCAACAGCTGCTGTTTTACCTACACCAGGTTCACCTATAAGGACCGGATTGTTCTTTGTCTTTCTTGACAAAATCCTTATAACATTTCTAATCTCCGTATCACGTCCTATTACCGGATCAAGTTTCTGATTTCTTGCCCTGTCAACAAGATTTACTGCATATTTCTCAAGAGTATCATAGGTATCCTCCGGATTGTCACTGACCACTCTCTGATTGCCCCTGACAGTTGAAAGAGCCTGTAAAAATCTCTCTCTGGTTATTCCAAATTCTTTGAATATAGCCTTAACAGCTTTATTAGGATATTCTATAAGAGTAAGGAAAATATGCTCAACCGAAACATATTCGTCTCCCATCTTCTTTGCCTCATCTTCGGCATTTATAAGAACCTTATTCATATCATTGCTGATATGGAGAGTTCCGCCCTGCACCTTCACACATTTCTGAAGTGCCTCCTGAACTCTGTTAAGGAAATATTCCTTCTGAATCTCCATCTTGGAAATCAGTTTAAGAATAAGGCTGTCCTCTACCGTTAAGAGGCTGTACAAAAGATGCTCTTCATCAATCTCCTGATTGCCATATTCGTATGCAAGCTTTTCACACTGCTGTACTGCTTCTATAGACTTCTGGGTAAATTTGCTTATATTCATAACTATACCTCCATTCCGTTTGTTCTATATCAACTATAACACACTTTTTGAATTAATCAAGTATTTTCAAATTTAAAAAACAACTGATATATACTATACCCGAATTTTCATTCTATATAATATACATCAGCTGTAATTTCATTCATTGGAATAGCTCTATGCTCTGAGTTCTATTCCCATATCGCCTAATGCTTTTAATATTCTGTTGACCGCTTCACTTACTTCTTTATCCTCAAGAGTATGGTCAGCTGCACGGAATGTGATAGAGTAAGCTACTGATTTATATCCGTCCTCTATCTGTGCTCCTTCATATACGTCAAACAGTTTATATGACTCTAAGTGTTCCCCACCTTTTTCTCTTATAACCTGTTCTATACTTCCAACAAGGACATCGCGTTTCATTACCATGCTGATATCTCTTGTTACAGCCGGATATTTTGCTATTCCCTTGAATTTTCTGTCAAATGTGGCAAATTCAAGTACTGATGGAATATCAATTACCGCAACATAAGCCTTTTCTCCTATATTATAGTTGTCGAGTACCTGTGGATGAACTTCTCCAAGGTATCCCACAACCTTTCCTTCATATACAATATTTGCCTGACGTCCCGGATGAAGAAATGACTTGCCTGCCTTCGGATCATATGTCGGCTGTTTTCTCATTCCGAGTTTCTCAAAGCACTCCTCAACTACACCCTTCATTGTAAAGAAATCACCTTTTCCGTACATTCCGAGTGTAAACTGTGTTCTCTCATCAGGAAGTTCAGATAATGGAAGTTCCTTTGGAATATATATATTAGCTATCTCATACAGACGAACATCTTTGTTTCTTCTGTTGTAATTTGTTGAAAGGGATGTAAGCATTCCATTTAATGATGTAGTTCTCATTATACTGAAATCTTCTCCTAAAGGATTGCTTATGACTATTGCCTTTCTGATATCTGAATCCTGTGGTATAAGAAGCTTGTCAAATACCTTCGGACTCTCAAATGAGTAATTCATACTCTGGCTGAATCCGCAGAACTCTGCAATGTTCTTTAATATTGCTTCATTTTTCTGCTTGAATGAGTATTTTCCTGTAGTAGCTTCTCCACTAGGAAGTGTAACAGGAATATTATCATATCCGAAAAATCTTGCAACTTCCTCTGCAATATCAGCATCACACTCGAGGTCCTGTCTGAATGTAGGAACAATAAGTTCACCTGTACTTTCATCATATTCAAGCTCAAGCATCTTAAAATATCCAAGCATATCTTCTTTGTCTATATCTGTTCCAAGAAGTTTATTTATCTTATCAGGATTAAATGGTACTCTCTTTGGCTGTCTTACTTCATCATATACATCTATCATTCCGCCGACAACTTCACCTGCACCCATTTCTTCAATAAGCTGGCATGCTCTGTCAATCGCATCTTTTGCATTATTAGGATCAAGTCCCTTTTCAAATTTTCCTGAAGCATCTGTTCTGAGTCCGAGTCTCTTTGCAGTAAGACGGATATTTGTTCCATCAAAACATGCAGCCTCAAATACCATATCCTTTACGTCATCTGTAATCTTTGAATTCTCTCCACCCATGATACCTGCAATACCGATTGGTTTCTCAGCATCCCATATCATAAGCATATTCTCATCAAGCATTCTCTCCTGACCATCAAGTGTCTGGAATGTATCGCCATTTGATGCACGTTTTACAACTATCTTTTTGCCTGCAATTGTAGACATATCATACGCATGCATAGGCTGTCCGTACTCTTCCATAACGTAATTTGTAATATCTACAAGATTGTTAATCGGTCTGATACCACATGCAGCAAGTCTTCTCTGCATCCACTCAGGCGATGGTGCAATCTTTACATTTTTAACGATTCTTGCACAATATCTAGGACAAAGCTCTTTATCCTGAATATCTACTGATATAAAATCCTCTGCCTTTTCGTCATTGCCTTTAACTTCAACAACAGGAGACTTAAATTCTTTTCTGAATGTAGCAGCACACTCTCTTGCTATTCCAAGTACACCGTAACAGTCAACTCTGTTTGATGTGATTTCATATTCAAATACTGCATCATGAAGTCCGAGAACTTCAATTGCATCTGCACCAACTTCCACATCATCATTAAAAATATAAATACCGTATTCAGGTGCATCCGGATACATCTCTTTTGTAGAACCGAGTTCTTCTATAGAACACATCATTCCATATGATTCTACTCCTCTTAACTTACCTTTCTTAATCTTAATTCCGCCCTCTGTCTTTGTTCCGTCATGACCGCCTGCTACTCTTCCGCCATCGAGAACTACAGGAACCTTCTGCCCCTCTTTGACATTCGGTGCACCGGTAACTATCTGTATAGTCTCCGTTCCGATATTAACCTGACATATAACGAGTTTATCTGCATCAGGGTGTTTCTCTATCTTCTCAATCTGACCTACAACTATTTTGTCAAGGTCTCTGTCTAATTCTTCATATCCCTCTACTTTTGTTCCTGAGAGTGTCATTGCATCAGTGTATTCCTGTGGTGTTACATCAAGGTCAGGTACATATGCTTTTATCCACGATAATGGTGTATTCATTTATATTCATTCCTTTCTTAAATCCGATTTGCCATAAACTGTTAATTAGAACTGTTTCAAAAATCTTGTGTCATTTTCATATAAGAGACGCATATCATCTATCTCATATTTTAACAGTGTGATTCTCTCAAGTCCTATTCCAAATGCAAATCCTGTGTATTCTTCCGGATCTATTCCACTCATTTTAAGTACCTTAGGATGTACCATTCCACAACCGAGTATCTCTATCCAGCCTGAACCTTTACACATACGGCAGCCTTTTCCACCACATTTGAAACATGTCATATCCATCTCTGCACTAGGCTCTGTAAATGGGAAATGATGCGGTCTGAATTTTACTTTTGTGTCCTCACCGAACATCTCTTTTGCAAATTCTGCAAGTGTACCTTTAAGGTCAGCAAATGTAATATTCTTGTCAACTACAAGTCCCTCTATCTGATGGAAAGACGGTGAATGTGTAGCATCAACCTCATCTGCTCTGAAAACTCTTCCCGGTGCAATCATTCTTATAGGAAGTTTTCCTTTTTCCATCTCTCTTGCCTGAACAGGTGAAGTCTGGGTTCTTAAAACAATCTTGTCATTTATATAAAATGTATCCTGTTCGTCCTTTGCCGGATGGTTTGCAGGAATATTAAGTGCCTCAAAATTATAATAGTCGTATTCTATCTCCGGTCCTTCTACAACTTCATATCCCATTCCAACGAAAATATTTTCAACATCCTCAAGTGCTATTGTATTCGGATGACGATGTCCTACATTATTCTTCTTTGCCGGAAGTGTAACATCGATTACCTCTTCCTTCATCTTAGCTTCCCTTGCTGCCTCTGCAAGTTCTCTCTTCACTTCATCAAGTTTTTCCTCGATGGCTTTTCTTGTGTCATTGACCAACTGTCCAACCTTAGGTCTCTCCTCTGCGGCAACATCTTTCATGCCTTTCATGACCTCAGTTAATTTTCCTTTTTTTCCAAGATATGCAACACGAATGTCATTCAACTTATCTAACGCGTCTGACTCTTCCATTTTTCTGATAGCTTCTTCACGTATTGCCTGTAACTTTTCTTTCATACTATTCTCCATTTCCGTAGGCACTTTGTGCCAGAGGAACCGCGAGCTGAATATCAGATTCAGCTCTGCGATAAACAGCTAATTGTGGTGCCCACAACACAATTAGCCGTATGAAATTTCATTCATCAGAATGAGATTTCATACTTTCTCCATTTCTGAAGCGTTTACGCTACACGGCGATGAAAAATTCGCGAAGGCGATTTTTCATCTGCCATCATTTGCAGTTTGTGACGCTCCGGCACAAACTGTCGTATGAAAATTCATGCATCGGCATTAATTTTCATACTTTCTCCATTTCCGCAGGCACTTTGTATTGCACTTTCTGCCACAATATGCGCTGCCTGCCTCACATATCGCTCATATTTTTGCATAAAAAAAACCTCCATCCTCACAAAGGGACGAAAGTTCCGCGGTACCACCCTGTTTCTCATGTCTGTATATTCAAACATAAGCTCTCATATGCGTAACGTGCATCTGCGTCATCTCCTACTAAACATTAAATAAATAATAAATCTTTCAAAGATGCAGCTCCAGTGGGAAAATTCAGTATCTGTCTTAACTTAAGGAAACTTTCAGCCGATGATTTCCTCTCTCTAAAAGTGTACAGAAACCTACTAACACCTTCATTGCCTTTTACATGGAATTAATTTTAGCATATGAAAGCTTTGTATGTCAAGGATGAATTTGCTATACTTTTATTCAGTTTTCTATTACTTCATAACTTTTATACACTTAAACATTTAATTAAATTTTCTTATACAACTTTTAAATTTTTCAGTTTTTCCTTTAACAGGGCGATTTCCTGATCTTTTTCACTTATTATACTATTCATTGTATCGTCTTTTTCTTCCATTTGCCGCTTCATATCATCAATTTCATTCTGCATTTCGTCTATCTCATATACTGCACAGTATTTTTATCAAGCTGAGCCAATTCCTTAGAAAACATATTCATCACCCTCTCCACATTCAGACACATGACATATATATCATCATACATTTACCTAAACTCCGGATACTTATTCAGCAGCATAATAATATCATCCGGTGAATCCGATGCCAAAAAAGTAAGCTATGCATCAAGTTTATTGGTTATTCCTTTATTATGTAACATATTGATGAATATGTAAAGTGGCACAAATATATATCTCTGTAGCAGATTTACTCCTCATTTCCTCCTACTGCCGCATCCATTGTTTCCTGAACGCTTACCACATCAGGGGCACATCCGTCCAGTTCCTTACTGTCTGCTGATTCCATAGGATCTTCATACGTCTTATCTTCCTCATCTTCCCACAATGACTTATATTTCTTTCTCTTCTCATTAAGCCTCTTTGCCATTTCTCCCGCACTCTTTGCCATCTGATACAGATCACTGTCAAACTCCATCAGCTTTTTCTCGTCGCTTGCCGGTACAGTATCCCCATGTATGATTCTTCTTGCTACTTCCATTATTTTACCAAGTTCAGCTCCATACTCTTTTGCATTGCGGGCCTGCTGCTTTGCTGCGACCTTATCAAACTGTGCCTGCCACTGCTCCATTATATCATTCATATATTTCTGATATTCATCCTGTTTATCCTTCACTGCATTGTATTTAAGCTCTAATGTAGCAGCCTCTTCTCCATAAAGTTCTTTTCCATTTTCTGTCGAATTAATTCTTTCGTCTAACTGTTTTCTTTGCTGTGACAACTTAAACTTTTCTTCATTATATGATTTTAACAACGCACCATATCTTCCTCTTGCTTCCCCGATATTCAATACTGACACATCCTTTCCGTATACTATACAGTTTTTATCGGCAGATTAATGTATATATTTAAACCACTTTATTAAATAATCATTGCCCCACCCCTTAAATAATGGTATAATTTGATTGTTTTTGCAAACACATATGAAAATGTGAGGTTATTTATGATTATGCGTTTTTACCATGTTCTTAATGGTTTTGTTAATAAAATGAGTAAACATCATGTGGGGGCTTTTGCATCTCAGGCAGCATTTTTTATATTGCTGTCCATTTTTCCGTTTATATCGATTCTCCTCAGTCTGGTCAAATATACACCCATAACTAAGGATTTTATATTTTCCAATATAAACACCTTTATTCCCGGTATATTAAGACCATTCACTGACACAATCATAAATGAATTATATTCTACCGGCGGAAGTAATACAGCTATGTGGCTTACCCTTATTCTTGCAATATGGTCTTCGGGTAAAGGAATCATGTCCATTATATACGGTCTTAATTCCATATATGAAATAGACGAGAAACGTAATTATTTTGTTATAAGAATAGTTTCTGCGTTTTATACCCTGCTTTTTCTTGTTGCAATTATTATAAGCCTCGGTTTACTTGTATTTGGAAATACTATATATGGCATGATGGAAAAGCCGTTCCCTCTGGTATATGATTTTCTCGGTATTTTTATTTCCCAGAAGGAACTGCTGACATTTTTTGTATTAATATTGTTTTTCCTTATCGTATACAGAATTATCCCTCTAAAGAGTTATTCACTTTTAAGTCTTTTACCGGGAGCATGTATCTCCTCTGTAGGATGGGTTGGTTTTTCATTCTTCTTCTCACTCTACATTAAATATTCAAATAGTTTTTCATATACATACGGAAGTCTTGCCACCATCATAATTTTTATGATGTGGATGTACATATGTATGTATATACTGTTTATCGGAGCAGAGATTAACATTTATTTTAATGACTTATTTTCTTACATTATTGCACGTTTCAGAAAATATAAAGCTAAGCGAAAAGCAGGACGAGGCTAATCTGTCTCATCCTGCTTTTCATTATATATACCGGTTATATCTATGCCCGAATAAAAATATTTTAAAATTTCCCGACAGGACATCGTCTGTGCCATGACTTTCACCGCATTCTGACTCATTCCCGCTCCATGTCCGTATCCTCCTCCGACAAATGTATATCCGCTTAAGCTTCCATCCTCCATTATCGGATCTATGACAAAATATGCACTAGGCATCATGGACATCTGATTATTTACACTTCCATCCTTTTTATTAACGTTGTTTCCATACGGTTTTAATATTTTTCTGATGTTAAGTTCCCTTACCACCTTCACCGTTGCTTCATCACCATATATTATAAGCTCATTGAGTACCCCACCTGACAGTCTCGTACCTGTTGCAATCTTCTGCAAATGTCCCACGCTGTCTATTGGCTTTGATACATACTCTCCATCTTCATTTAATGTAAGTACACATTCTGGTGATGCAGAATATAATCCACCAATCTGTGAATTTATAATCTTCTGAAGACTTTCTAAAGGTATGGATACATTCCATCTGTACCACGGAAATTCACTGTCAAAACTTGCAAAATCACTTCTTATAAATCCGTCAAATACCTGTTCATTGGTCAGATCTGCTATCTCACCTGTCTCATTGAGTGCCCTGCTTCTTATGTATGGAAGTGCCTCTCCACCCCATATTTCAGATGTCGTGGTACATCCACATGATGTTGAGAAAAAGTATGCCGATATAACCTCACCATCATACATCATAACCTCACCGTAAGTTGAATCCACCGCTTCTATAGATTCCGGTGTCTCCTTAGTATTGTTATATACCTGATATGCCGTACTGTCATCCACATGTGCACCATACTGGCTGCACGAGTTAAGCAGCAGATGTCTGTATGCATAACTTCTCGCACACACCGCCTGCACCTTTAACGCTTCCACACCATAGCTTACAGGCATTTCACTTGGAACGACTGCATATAAATACTGCTCAAGTGACAGTTCATTAACTATTAAAAGTCCCTCCGCAGCAGATGATATTTCCACGGTTCCCCTGTATAACGGATTTCCATATCCACGATTTACAGACAATATCTGTACTTTCCCACCTTCAGTCGGAATCACCTTTATTCTTCCCTGTGAAATGTACGGGCTGTCAGATGTTATACTTATCACCTCGCCTGCTGCCCTTTTTTCCACATTTTCACCAAATTCCAATTCAAAATCCGTATCGCAGGTAAAAGACACATTATCATGGTATCTGCTCTTAAATCCATCATTTGTAATAAGTACTCTTATATTATCAGCCGTTATTTCTTTTTCAATCACTGCCGCACATATTTCTCCTCCAGCCACTACAAATGATTGTGCATCATATCCTACAAGTATACTGTTTTTATCTATTTCTTCTATTCCATTTATATTTTTATATACCTTGAATCCTGCTGCAAGTTTCAATTTACCGAAGCTCTCCACCTCCACCTCGCTGTCAGTCACTTCAAGCACCTTACCATTTATTCTGTCGGACTTGATGGCAAGAGAGGTTACAACATGGTTTTGAACTGTAATATCTGCCACTGCATCCTTTACGTCATAATCAAGTCCTGATACCTCAAATGTCCTTTTTCTTCCACTAAAATATGTATCAAGCTTTTCTCCATCCGTCTTATTTATCCATACATTACTGTATACAACTGTTGTTTCTTTAATACTCCCAACTGCTATAAGCACATTATCCCTTATATAAGCCTGCGCCCTTGTATCCTGATATTTTGAAATATCATGTCCATCATACTCAAGACTTCCTCTGTCAGTGACAATGCCTTCATCTGTGTACACAAATGTCAGCTCACACTGTTCAGGCGGATTTTCTGATACATTTTTTGTAACAAGCACATTATATGCTTCGTACCATTTTTCTTCTGTTACCTTATCATCATTTCTGCTTCCTGCCGTAATATTTTTTATATCATCATCTGATATCTGAAAATATTTAAGTATCTTTTTCAATTCTTTATATGTAAGTTCTGACCTTAACTTATTATCATCTGCCTTAAATATTTTTAATTCAGGCTTCTTATCAAGCAGAATATTTACATATTTTTCATACCACGCTTTATCGCCTATGCCTTTAAAATAGTCATTTTGTTCATCATTACATTCCTGCTCGGTAAAATATAAAAGAGCAATGCTTCTTGCCGCATCTGCCTGTGTAAATTCTGTCTCGGTAACGGTATGTTTATTATCCATATAAAATTTTCCAGCCACAAGTACGCACACTAATATTATGCACGTAATAAAAAGCCTATATTTCTTTTTTGCCATTTTTATTCATATCCTTTACATGTCCTTCTCTATCTTATTAACACACCCGCTATATTATGACCTGTATTATGCAAAAACAAAGGCTATCGCATAAGCGACAGCCTATAAATTCTTTTTGCATTACCCAAAATGCCGGTTCCTGTTATTTTGAGTCCTAGCAGTGCTAGGTGGGTAACCTCAACTGTTTCTTCTGCCTTCCACTCTTATAAAGGAGGCTTGACATCATAGCAGCGATATTGGAATCCCTGTTCAAAAATGTAGGTTCAAAATCACAGAAGTTGTCGTACATTCCAGGCTATGCAATACTAAGTTTTTAGTAACTTAAGTATACTCTATTGTATGTCTTTTTTCAAGATTTAATTCATTATTTCTCAGATATTGATTTAAGTTTCTGAAGTCCGAATATTATGACACCACCAATTATAAAAAACACAATACTGAACGTGCTAAGTGACAATGCAGCCTTTGGCTCCTTAAGAGTTGTTGCTCCATTTACAATAGCATAAAGCGAACCTATCATCATACCTATAATGAAGTAAACTGTCTGCGAACGAAAATGATCGAGTACATATTTTATAAGTTTTACTACCAGCAACGCACCTGCTATAACTCCGACACCGAATATAAATACTGCCGGAACATATTCAAGTTTCAAATGTAATATATCCTTGATTGCAGTTATAATCGGAACATAAAGCCCGAATATCATAAGTATTGTCGAACCTGATATTCCAGGAAGAACCATCGCTGATATGGCAACCATGCCCGCCACAAACAATAATATTCCAACACCTATTGAAAATTTACCAACTGAGAGATTAACTCCTCCTGCAAGTAATGTACTGCTTGAAAAATATGTGATGGCAGCTACTAAAGCAGCTCCGATAATTCCCCATATAATATTTACATATTTTCCTGCTACAGATTCCTTTTCTTCAATCACAATAATTGGAATAGCAAATATAACAAATCCAAGAAAGAGTGAACTTATCTGATATATATGACTCTCAAACACCGAAGTAATAAAAAGCGCTGCCATACAGAAACCTATTACCCAGCCTATTCCTATCTTTATAAGGAATATAATACCGTCTTTTCTTTCTTCTTTCGTACCACCGATAAGTGCATTGAGAGAACCTATGAATTTATCATAGAATCCCAATAAGAAGGCTATGGTTCCACCTGATACACCCGGAACACTGTCTGCCAATGCCATGCAGAAGCCTCTGATAAAGTTCATTACCATTTTATTTTCTCCTTTATATTATTTTTGCGTAATCATAATAACATACATCATTATAATTTGTACATACTTTTTTACATTTCTACACTTTTTTCGACTTAAATACAGGATTTGATTTTATTTTAATCAGTATAGGTATAACCATTAACACCCAGCTTATGGGTTCAGCTATAATTATCGCCATATAGCCAAGAAACGGAGCCAGTCCTGCTGCCACGGCAACCTTTGTCGCCAGCTCTATACCGCTTGATACTATCGGTGTCACACTGTCTCCTATTCCCTGCATTACATTTCTGAGGATGCAAATAAGTGTGCATACAAAATATAGTATTGTATTCACCTTAAGATACAGCGTTGCCGTATTTATCACTTCCGGTTCACTGCTTGCCGTAACCGCCTTAATAAGCACGGGAGCCACAGTATATGATACCACAAGTACCATTGCACACCATCCCCATGTAATATACAGAACTTCCTTTACTCCGGTTCTTATTCTTCCATACTCTCCTGCTCCATAGTTCTGTCCGCAATATGTAGCCATAGTCGTTCCAAACACAGTAAACGGAAGCATAAAAACATCAGTGATTTTTCTTGCCGCAGTATGAGCTATTATAATATTTTCGCCAAATCTGTTAATGCATGTCTGCAATGCAACAGAACCGATATTAATGAGCGACAGCATAAATCCCATGGAAAATCCCGTTGAACACATTTCACGGCATAATCTTGCCTTAGGTTTCATGTCACTTACACCAAACCTCAATACCGGATACTTAATCCACATATAAATCATACACGCCACAAATGCCATAACCTCTGACAGCACTGTAGCATACGCAGCACCTTTAACACCCATTTGAAATCTTCTTATAAACACAAGGTCGAGAACTACATTGCTGAGAGTGGATGCAACCAGAAAACAAAGTGGTGTGACCGAATCCCCCACTGCACGGAGTATCCCCGAACACACATTGTATAACATTGATGCTGTCATCCCTAAAAGTATTATTCTGAAATAATCCGCTGACATTCCTATAATCTCATCCGGTGTATTTAAAAATCTCAATATATTATTCAGAAAAAATGTACTTACAACCGTAAATAATATAGAAACAAGTATTCCTATCTCAAAAGTGGCAGCAACAGATTTCTTCATGTCACTGTATTTCTTTGCGCCAAAATACCTGGCAACAATTATCGCAAAACCATTGGTCATTCCAAGTAAAAAGCCTATAATCATGGAATTTAATGAATTGGTCGAGCCTACTGCTGCCAGTGCATTTACGCCAAGATATTTTCCTACTATTCTTGTATCTGCCAGACTGTAAAACAGCTGAAATATATTTCCGAGACATACCGGAAATGCAAATTGAAGAATAAGCTTTAATGGACTTCCCTTTGTTAAATCTTTCATAATTACTTTATGTACTCTTCGAGTGCTTCATATAATTTTTCCATCTGTTCATCTGTTCCTATCGTGATTCTCAGATAATTGTCAATTCCCGGTGTATTAAAGTATCGTACAAATATATTCTTTGATTTAAGATATTCAAATATATCCTTTGCCTTATATTTTTCGTGTGTTGCAAATATAAAGTTTGCCTTTGAATCAGGAAAAGTAAATCCTAATTCTGTCAGTTTCTTCTTTGCATTTTCTCTTGTATTTATAATCTTTTTTAAAGTTTCGTTAAAATATTCTCTGTCTGCTATGATTTTTGAACCCACAAGCAGTGAGTGCTGGTTCATTGTGTAAGAATTTATCGAAAACTTAACATCATTCATTGCCTTTATAAGTCTTTTTCCACCTATTGCATATCCGATTCTCATTCCCGCCATGGAACGTGCCTTTGAAAATGTCTGTACAACCAGCAGATTTTCATATTTATCAAGCAATTTTATAGCTGACTCTCCGCCAAAATCTATATATGCCTCATCTACTATTACTATTACATCCTGATTGTGCATAAGTATATCTTCTATTGTAGACAATGGTTCAAGTATCGCCGTAGGGGCATTCGGATTAGGAAAAATCACCCCACCATTTTCCGCATAATAATCCTCTTTTACAAGTTTAAAATCCCCATCTAGTTTCGGGCATGTATATGGAATCTTATACATATCTGCCCACACACAATAAAATGAATATGTAATATTCGGAAACATTATAGGCTTATCCGAATTAAAAAATGTCTGGAATGCTATAGACAATACATCATCTGACCCCACTCCGACAAAAAAGTTCTCTTTATCAAGTCCATAAAACTTTGCCAGTTCCTCTGTAAGTATTGTTGCATCCGGATCGGGATACAGTCTCAGTATATCTGTATCAAACTTTTTATTTGCCTCAAGTGCCTCCGGTGCCGGCGGATAAGGATTTTCATTTGTATTAAGTTTTATAACATTCTTAACCTTAGGCTGCTCTCCGGGTACATACGGTGCTATTTTTCTAATGTTTTTTTCCCATGCTTTCATATCTGTTAATCTCCTGTTATCTTATAATCCAAATTCCTGTGCCAGTTCTTTAAATCCCGGTAAAGAATTTTTAATAGTATCATATGCTACACAATACGCTATTCTTACATATCCCGGACATGCAAATGATGAACCCGGAACTACCAGAATATGATGTTTCTTTGCAGCATTTACAAACTCTGTCTCATCCTCAGACGGCGATTTCACAAATAAGTAAAATGCTCCCTGCGGCTTTACACACTCATATCCGTATTCTTTAAGAGAATTATACAAAAGCTCTCTGTTTCTGTTATACGGTTCAATATTTACTTCCGCATCCACGCATCTTCCGACTACCCTCTGCATAAGCGAAGGTGCATTTACAAATCCGAGTATTCGTGTAGCAACATTTGCTGCTGCAGACACATTTTCATAATCACTTACCTCTGACGGTATGACAAGATATCCGATTCGTTCACCCGGCAGTGATAATGACTTACTGTATGAATATCCGATAATCGTATTCTTATAATATTTTGTCGGATACGGCACTGTCACTCCGTCATACACCAGTTCTCTGTATGGCTCATCAGATATAAGGTATATATCTGTTCCATACTCTTTCTGCTTTTTCTCCATAATAACTGCAAGTTTTTTCAACGTTTCTTCTGAATAAACAACACCGGTAGGATTGTTTGGGTTATTCATTATTACTGCTCTTGTCTTTGCTGTTATTTTCTGCTCAAATTCATCGAACTTTGGCTGGAATGTATCGGTATCAGGTGATACTACTACCAGCTTTCCGTCATAATTTCCCACATATGAACGGTATTCACCAAAATATGGTGCAAATGTTATAACTTCATCCTCCGGATTTAACAGTGTCTTAAGAATAACATTTAACCCGCCTGCTGCTCCTACGGTCATTATTATATTATTTTCCGCAAATCCGGTACCAAACCTTTTATTTAATGATGCCGCAATACTTGCCCTCACATCTTCATAACCTGAATTACTCATATATCCGTGAACAAATACTGAATCTTCCTCATCTATTATATCTTTTATGGCCTTATTAACCGAAGCCGGTGCAGGAACATTTGGATTACCCAGACTGAAATCATATACATTTTCCTGTCCATATTTTTTTGCCATGTTCTTTCCTTCCTCAAACATAGCTCTTATAACCGAACTTCCCTGTACAAATGCTGTCATCTTATCCGATATCATCTTGCTATACCTCTTTTCTCTTTCTATTATATATTATTTTACCTGCATAACAGACAACCGCTGCAAATACGGCTCCTGCACAGGCACCACATGTATCTATGCACACATCTTTTATCTGCGGACTCCTTCCATCCACAAACATCTGATGAATTTCATCTCCTGCTGCCATTGCCATGCAGAGGGCAACCGTAAATATTATAGCACTAATAAAACTCATGTTAAAGGTTAATAAAAAAAATGTTATCAGCACTGCCAGTATGGCGTACTCCCCAAAATGAGCTGTCTTTCTTATGTAATAGTTTGTTTTTTCAAATATTTTTTCTCTCGTTTCCGCATCTTTATTTACATAGGACGGATATATAACTTTTAATACTTTTTTTGTTATTCCGCCGCTGCACGCTGACGAACTCACTCCGTTTTTTGCTGAAAATGAATATATCACTCCAAGCCACATGATAATACATACAAGTAATACCGCTCGTATAATCTTTTTATATCTGCACATTTTATAGTCTCTGCCTTTCCAAATAAACGCTATGTATCTGTTTTTAATCAAACCATATAATAAATCAGTTTCTATCAAATTGTCAATGTTTTAAACCCTCCCACCATAATATCGTATTAACGCGTTTTTTGTTACTATAGTACTACTTTTTAACAGTTTTGGCTGTGGACATTTTATGTTTTTGCAATTATAATACTATTATCATTAATTTTTACATCAATTTTTAACGGAGGAGACAAATATGGGAGCAAACACAAAAAAAATGGCTCAGTCCGATGCAGACATACGAAACATGTCACTCTTCAAACTCGGCTGGCCTATATTCGTGCAATCACTGTTGGCAATGTGTCTTGGGTACATCGACACAATCATGCTCAGTAACTATTCTGATAATGCAGTCGGCGGAATAGGTAATGCAAATCAGATAATGGGATTTCTCACACTTACATTTTCAATTATTTCCAGCGCAACCGGAGTAATTGTAGCACAATACATAGGTGCAAAAATAAAAGATAAGCTTAACGAAATATATACGGTATCTGTTGCCTTTAATCTGGTAATAAGCGGTGTTGTCAGTCTTATTATTCTTCTTGGCAGCTCCTTTATCGCAAAAGCCATGAAAATACCGTCTCCTATGGTTCCATATGCAGAGGATTATATGTCAATCGTTGGAGGATTTATATTTTTAGAAGCTTTATTTGATACATTTTCCCAGATATTCAGAAACAATGGAAAGACTCAAATCGGTATGTTCATTGCCATAGGTATGAATCTTACGAATATTATCGGAAACTACTGTTTCCTGTACGGACCATTAAAGTTTTTAAACCTTGGTGTTAAGGGTGTGGCAATATCCACCACCGGAAGCAAACTCTTTGCCGTAGTCGTTGCCATTATATACTTTATATTTAAAATAGACGGAACAATTGCCTTGAGATATCTTAAGCCGTTCCCTAAACATACGCTGTTGAAGCTGTTAAAATTAGGTCTGCCTACTGCCGGTGAAAATATATCATACAATATTGCCCAGTTAATTATTCTCGTATTTATAAACTCATTTAACTCTACTGTTTACACAAATACGAAAATATACTGTACAATGTTAAGCAACTTTGCCTACCTGTTTTCCATATCGGCTGCCATGGCTACTGCCATCGTTGTGGGGCAGGCTGTCGGTGCTGATGATAATGAATACGCATATGGCAAAGTATTATCAACATTACGATTATCCCTGTTTATATCTGTATGTATTGCCTTTGTGAATTTTTTAGTAAGTCCATTCACTCTCAGCTTATTTACAGGCAATTCTGAAGTTATAAGCCTCGGGCATAAAATAATGTTTATATGCATATTCCTTGAGATGGGACGTACAACCAACCTCGTTGTAATCAACAGCATGCGTGCCTCCGGTGATGTAAAATTCCCTACTTATCTTGGTATGGCATCAATGTGGGGTGTGTCTGTACTATTTGGATATTTATTTGGAATTGTATTAAATATGGGACTTACCGGCATATGGATTGCCATGGCAATGGATGAGATATTAAGAGGTGTCGTTGTGTTTATCCGCTGGATTAAAGGTGGCTGGCGGGGTAAGAGTGTCGTTGAACGTACCGCCTGAACTTTATATTATTAAAAAAAGAGGGACATCATGATATTCATCTGTCAACAGACAGCTATATCATAATGTCCCTCTGATTTTGTATTTAATTAACCTTTACGTTGCATTTTAATGTTTTTATCTTGTTTCCTGCTGAAAATTTTGCACTGATTGTTGTGCGTCCTTTATTCTTTCCCGTTACATAGCCATTTTTGCTGATTACCGCCACAGATTTGTTTGTGGATGTCCACACTACATTTCTCTTAGCCCCCGACGGATTTGCACTTATGCTCAGCTTATACTTCTTACCAGCTTTAAGCCTTACAGATGTCTTATTTATCTTATATGAGACCTTCTTTGATGATTCATCCGTATATGCCTTTATACGTGCTATTGCATCTTCATATCCTATATCCGTCCATATATTAAAATAATTAGACTTCCAAAAACTCTTCTTTTTACCTATATTTGCAACATACTTGACATACACATTCGTATATCCGGTTTCAACTGCAAGTTTACACGGATCTAAAAATTTAACAACAACAGCAAACTTTTCACCATTTGCAAGAATTACCGCTTTTTTAAGTTTTACTTTAGAATATCCTGCTTCGCTTAACTTTCCTGTCTGTGGTTTTGAAAACATCGGAGTACCACTCGTAGGATCAGAGCTATTTGTAATTCCTGTATATACCTGAAGAGAATATCTCACATTTTCAGTATAACTGCACAGACTTACTGCCTTCAGTACTTCACAGCATCCGCTCTTACTGCCCTTTGCCGTATATACATTGGCTGCCGAATCTCCCGCTGAAATGTTAAAGTACCACATCCCGCTTGAGCCGTCATGCTGATAATAGTTATCATAATTTTGTGATGCCTTAATCATATCGAATGTACATAATGATGTGATATTTTTATCTTCATATGACATGTACATATAACCGTTATCACCAAATGATGTTCCATAACTATTCTTCACTATCCATGCACCATTTGATGACGGCAGCGCATATGACGTTCCAAAGTTATATCTGCTGTAGTTATCATCCCATCCGACAATTGTTACTCCATGATTTGTTGTATTCATATTATTATAACAATAATATGCGTTTGTTGTATCATCAAAATATCCTGTATCCATATACATGGCACATACCACGGCACCATATTTACTTATTGCATTTTTGGTAGTTGCTATCGAATAATCATAATAATGAACTTCATTCACATCATACGCACCGCTATAACAGATATTTTTCTTAGGTGTTGACAAATATGGCGATACTTTTTCCGTAGTTACACCCATGCCTGTCATAGTTGACAATCCAAGACTTATAGGTATACCTCCGACCATGAGATAATTATCAAGGCATACATTCTTGTCTCCCTTTGTATAACCGAGTTTATCTGTTCCTGCATGATAAAAATAATATAAAAGCTGATTCTCCGATAGGTCGACTGACTTTGGTGCAAGTTTCTTCTTTATGAGATTGCTCTCCATGGCTGCCACCGATGAAAATACCCAGCATGTTCCATAACTGCCCTGATTTCTTATACCTGACACTTTGCTCCCTCTCGGATCATACTTTGTAAGTGATGCAGTTCCCTGAATCGGTGTCTCATCATTGCCGACTCTGTCAATCTGCACCTCTTCCTTAATCTCAGGCATAACAGGATATTTAACTTCATTTTCCCCGTAAGCCGTAACCGCGCCTGTTCCAACCATCGCTATTGCTGCCATGGCAGCAATCATACTGCTAAATCTTCTTTTCAACATCTGCACGTCTCCATTCATTAGTGTTTTAATATAGCTTCTGTCATCTTCACTGCTCTCTTATTTTCTTTAACATCATGTACCCTTATAATAGAACAGCCTTTCATAACACCGATAACACTGGTTGCTACCGTACCCTCAACTCTGTCATCAGCCGGCAGATCAAGTGTCAGTCCAATCATTGATTTCCTCGATGTTCCAAGCAATACCGGATATCCTAACAGCTTTAACAGTTCCAGATTATTCATTATCTGCAGATTCATCTCCAGATCTTTGCCAAATCCAACACCCGGATCAAGAATTATTCTATCATCACTTATTCCTGCTTTATGTGCAATATTTACACATTCCTGTAAATCATTTAAAACATCTGTGAGGAAATTATTGTATGGCGTAGTTTCCAGATTTCTGTTATGCATAAGACAGCATGGTACATCATACATTGCAATGACTCCCGCCATGTCCTTGTCATATTTTAATCCCCAGATATCATTAACCAAATCTGCCCCTGCTTCAATTGCAGCCTGTGCAACCTTACTCTTGTATGTATCTATGGATACCGGAATATCAAAATTCTCCTTAACCTTTTCTATAGCCGGTACCACTCTTGAAATCTCTTCCTCGTCCGACAGTAATGTATATCCGGGTCTTGTAGATTCACCTCCTATATCTATTATGTCAGCACCATCTTTTATCATTTCCTCTGCATGTTTCACTGCCGCATCAATATGATTATACTTTCCACCATCAGAAAACGAATCCGGTGTTACATTCAATATTCCCATAATGTATACGTTTTCATTTAAATTAAACTCTTTGTTTCCTATCTTCATATTTGCATTGCTCCTTTTTATATAATTTTATTGCTATAAGCTTTCTTTACATCTGCCAGATACGAAAGTGAACCGAATGATATTATAACTGCTTCTTCTCCACTCTCTTTTTCTATGGATTTAGCCTTGTCTATTGCCATTTCAACAGCTTTGTCGATGCTTTTAACAGCTGATACATTACTGTTATATACTGATATACATTCTGCCAGTTTTTCTGCTGGCAATGCCCTCGGATTATCCGGTGTCACCGTGTATATATACTCAGCCTTTCCTGCCAGTTGCTTTTCTATCTGCTCATAATCCTTATCAGCCAGAACACCTTCTATATATATAAGTTTTTTTCCCTCAAAATATTTTTCAATACTTTCTCTGAGTCTCAGGGCTGCCCCCGGATTATGTGCACCATCTATATAGAAGTCCGGATTTTTTCCTATCCTTTCAAATCTGCCGTTCCATGTAGCCCGTGCCACCCCGCTGTACAAGTGCTTTAGTGATATATTAAAGCCGTTACTGTTAAGTATATTTACTGCCTCTATCACAACCGCACAATTATCCTTTTGATACGTTCCACACAATCCTATACGCATATCCTTATATTTATGAGCATCAGCATCCGTATACGAAAACGATGTCTCTGTACAATCATATATGACATTCTCTGCCGGTTTTGTTATAACTGCTTTTGAATGTTTTAATGCTGCTTCTTTCATTATTGTATTAACAACCTCTTCACTCTGTCCATATACCACCACAGGTCTTTCATTTTTTATTATCCCGGATTTACATGCTGCTATTTTCTCTATAGTGTCACCGAGAAATGTCATATGGTCCATACTTATGGACATTATCACAGACATAACAGGATTATCACAGACATTTGTTGCATCATCTCTTCCACCCATTCCGGTTTCTATTATAGCTATATCACACTTTTTTCTCATGAAAAATGCAAACGCTGCGGCTGTCTCTATCTCAAAGGCTGTCGGCTGTTCATTTTCATCCGGAAAATTCTCATCAATACATTTTTTTATCTGTCCTATTTCATATGCATACTCATCATCGGATATATTATTTCCGTTTATCTGTATTCTCTCATTGTAATCAAATACTGACGGTGAAACATATATTCCTGTATTGTACCCTGCATCCGAAAGAACAGATGAAAGCATGGCTGTAAATGAACCCTTGCCATTTGTTCCTGCCACATGTACTATCGGTGTATCATTCTGCGGATTTCCCATGCACTTAAGCAAATTTTTAATATTTTCAAGTCCGAGCACACTTCCCTTTCTTGAATTAATTCTGTCTACATACTCCCTGGCTGCCCTGTAATCCATAGTATACATTTATTTTCCTCTGACCTTCGTTCCCTTTGCTCCACGTTTATTTGTTTTCAGATTTCTCAGCGAAACCTGCTTTCCGTTACATTCTACTACTGTATTATCTCCTGCATCTATTACATACACTTTGCTTACATAGTCATCCTCATTAAGCTTAATTCCCTTTACGCCCACAGCTCCCTTCTTTTTCTCCGGTATCTCTTCAAGCCTGAATCTTAAAAATATACCGTCATTTGTCTGTAGGACTACAATATCAGATGTCTGTGCCTCTTCATATCCCATACCGGCATCCATGAACATGTCAAATTCCATCTGTCCAGCATCATCACCTGAACCTCCTGACATGGCAAACATTCCCATATCATCATCCGGGATACCGTCATTTATCATTGTCTGCTGAATACCTGTTGCCACGATACTCACAACCTTATCATTTTCAAGAAGTTTCGTCGCCATAACCGTTCTCTTCGATACATCAAACTCGCTTCCCTCAACAAGCTTCATCATTCCCTGTTCTGTTGTGAATAACAGCTTCTTATTCTTTATGTCATCCGCACTGCATATGTATATGATATTTTCACCCTTACTGTCATAATTGCCAAGATTATCCACAGGTGTTCCCTTATCTTTTACTTTGACAAACGGAACATCCTTTATCTTTATACTGTGCATGCTTCCCGTATCGGTAAATATGTACACCTTATCAGTATTCATACACCGGAATACATATTTATTCTCATTTGTGACCGTGTCAGAATTTCTATCAAAAGCACTGACATCTATCGTTTTTGCATATCCAAATCTGTCCATTACAAAAACAACTTCCTGCTCAACTATAGGATTCTCAACATATACAGCTTCCTTACCGTCTACTATCACTGTCTTTCGCGGTACAGCATACTCTTTCTTTATTTTTAACAATTCTTTCTTTATAACCTTCGCCATGGCTTTACGGTCCGATAATATTTCTTCATATTCTGCAATCCTTCCAAGAATCTCTTCATATTCTTTCTGTAATGCAAGAATTTCAAGACCGATAAGCTTATATAAACGCAAATCAAGTATTGCCTGTGCCTGCTTTTCTGAAAAATTCAGATTACTTGCATACAGCTCCGATTCCTTACTCTTAAACTTTATATTATCTGTGATACCGTTTATAAGGCAGTTTTTGGCTTCCTTGAGACTGTTACTTCCTCGAAGTATCTCTATAATAAGGTCTATCATATCACATGCTCTTATAAGACCTTCCTTAATCTCTTTCTGTTCAATTTCCTTATTAAGAAGTGTTGTATACTTTCTTGTCTGTATCTCGTACTGAAAATCAACATTATGTTTTATAATTCCTTTAAGTCCGAGCACTTCCGGCTTTTTGTCAACTATAGTCAGCATATTAACGCCAAAGCTGTCCTCAAGTCTTGTTTTCTTGTATAACATATTTTCAAGTTTTTCAACGTCTGCATTCTTTTTAAGTTCAAGAACTATCCTTATTCCCTCTTTGGATGACTGGTTTGAAACGTCAACAATATCCTGTGTTTTTTTAGTCTCTATAAGTTCAACCACATCTGATATAAATTTGCTTATGTTGGCTCCTATCATCGTATAAGGTATCTCTGTTATAACAAGCTTATCCCTGTCTGAACGTCCTGTCCCCTTTTCTAATTCAACTTTACCCCTGATTTTAATCTTGCCTGTTCCATTTTCGTATATGTTTAACAGTTCACTTTTATTCACCACGATTCCGCCTGTCGGGAAATCCGGTCCTGCAACATACTTCATAAGTTCCGCTGTCGTTATGTTATTATTATCCATGTATGCAACCACAGCATCTATAACCTCACCGAGATTGTGTGTAGGAATACTTGTAGTCATACCTACAGCTATACCCTCCGCTCCGTTAATAAGAACATTCGGCACACGCACCGGCAATACCTCCGGTTCTTTCTCTGTTTCATCAAAATTAGGTAAAAAGTCCACCACATTTTTATCCAAATCTGCCAGATACACCTGTTGGGTAAATTTCTTTAGCTTTGCCTCCGTGTATCGCATTGCAGCAGCGCCGTCTCCCTCTATGGAGCCGAAGTTACCATGCCCATCAACAAGTGCCATTCCCTTTTTAAAATCCTGTTCAAGCACTACAAGCGCCTCATATATAGAACTGTCACCGTGTGGGTGATATTTACCCATCGTATCACCTACAATACGTGCCGACTTTCTGTGAGGCTTGTCATAATTAAGTCCGAGCTGATCCATCGCATACAGAACTCGTCTCTGAACCGGTTTGAGTCCGTCTCTTACATCCGGCACCGCTCTCTGACATATAACGCTCATTGAATAGTCTATATATGATTTTTGCATAAGTTCTGAATATTCAGATGTCAATATCTGTTCTGCCATATCTTATTCTCCATTCTCTATAAATCCAAATCCGCATCATCTGCATGGTCATGAATAAACTTCCTTCTCGGCGGTACATCATTTCCCATAAGCATACTTGTAACCTCTGACGCCATCATTCCGTCTTCTATCTCTACTCTCTTTAAAATTCTGGTCTCAGGATTAAGCGTTGTCTCCCATAACTGTTCTGCATCCATTTCACCGAGACCTTTATATCTCTGCAATGAAAATCCTGTATGTGTCTTTCTGTATTTTTCCAGTGCCTTGTCATCATAAAGATATTCCTCTTTACCCTTCTTAGGTATCGCTTTATATAACGGCGGCATAGCCAGATAGACATGTCCCTGATGTATAAGCTCCGGCATAAATCTATAAAAAAATGTAAGTAACAGCGTCGCTATATGTGCTCCATCAACATCCGCATCCGTCATGATAACAATCTTATCATAACGAAGTTTGGAAATATCAAAATCATTGCCATACCCCTCTGAGAATCCGCATCCGAATGCACTTATCATAGTCTTTATCTCTGCATTTGCAAGCACCTTGTCCATGGATGCTTTCTCGACATTCAGAATCTTTCCCCTGATAGGCAGTATTGCCTGTGTGTGACGGTTCCTTGCCGTTTTTGCAGAACCACCGGCCGAATCTCCCTCTACTATGAACACTTCACACTCTTTAGGATCACGGCTCACACAGTTTGCAAGTTTTCCATTGCTGTCTATGGAAAATTTTGGTTTTTCTAGCATGTTAGTCTTTGCCTTTTCCTCTGCTTTCCTTATCTTTGCTGACTTTTCGGCACACCCTATTACCGCCTTCAAATCGTCAAGATTCTTGTCAAAATACAACTGAATCTGCTCACCGGTAACTTCGGCTGTCACCTTACCCGCATCAGGATTATCAAGCTTTGTCTTAGTCTGTCCCTCAAATCTAGGATCAGGATGCTTTATTGCAATAACTGCCGTCATTCCGTTTCTTACATCCATTCCCGTAAAGTTTGAATCCTTTTCCTTTAAAATACCGAGTTCTCTTGCATACTGATTTATAACCGTTGTAAACTTCGTCTTAAAACCTGTAATATGTGTTCCACCCTCCTGGGTATAAATATTATTACAAAATCCTAAAATATTTTCCTGAAACTCATTAACAAACTGAAATGCCGCTTCGACTTCTATTCCATCCACCGCATGTTTAAAATATATAACATCATGCACCGTTTCTTTATCTTTATTCAGATTTCTTACATAAGCCTTGATTCCGTCAGGCTCATTAAATACGATTTCCTCTTCTTCTGAAAATCTCTTATTTGTAAAATATATGGACAGTTGCGGATTGAGGTACGCCGTTTCATGAAGCCGGCTCTTTATGGCTTCTGCTTTAAAATATGTCTTTTCAAATATCTCTCCGTCCGGAAGAAACCTTACAGTAGTTCCCGTATCATTCTTCCTGCATGTTCCGATTTCTTTGAGAGGGTACATTACCTTGCCTCTCTCATATCGCTGCATATATACTTTTCCGTCTACCTTTATGGTTACCTCCAGCCATTCAGAAAGTGCATTTACAACTGACGCACCAACACCGTGCAGTCCTCCTGATATCTTATATCCTCCGTCACCAAACTTTCCTCCTGCATGAAGTACCGTAAACACGACCTCAACTGCCGGTATACCTGCCTTCTCGTTAATTCCGACAGGAATACCTCGTCCGTTATCGCTGATAACCGCAGTACCATCCTTCTCAAGTGTTACGTGTATCTCATTACAGTGTCCTGCCAGATGTTCATCAACAGAGTTATCTACTATTTCGTATATTAAATGATTTAAACCTTTTGTTGATACACTTCCTATGTACATACCAGGTCTTTTTCTTACCGCTTCAAGACCTTCCAATATTGAAATGCTGTTTGCATCATAATTATTCGTCACCTTGCCAGCCATCTGAAACTCCTCTTTCTTTTATTTCGAACATTTGTTTGTTTTTACGTATTTTAACATTTATTTTCCCAATAGTCAAATCATCTATTTAAAATATTTTCTTAATAAATCATCATGCCCCTCAAGATGCGCATAATCATTTATCCTTTCAACATAGTATCTATTCATTTTCGTATTATAATCTATCTGCGTTATCGCTGTATTCTCCATTGTCTTTGAAAATAAAAGTCTTTTCTCCATAGGCATACCAAGAAGTCCTGCAAGTATGCTTCTTATTGTTCCTCCGTGGGAAACGACAGCAATACTGTCCATATTATCTTCCAAAGCTTCTTCCACAATTTTGTCAATACACTCTTTTGCCCTGTCATATACCTGTTTACCGTTTTCCCCATCAGGAAACGGCATGTCCTCATCATACAGATCTCTCTTCTTTAGAAAATCACTGAATTTTTCCTTTATAACGCTGTCCTCAAGTCCCGTTAATTCTCCAAAATCTATTTCCTTAAGCCCTTCCATACACTCATGACTTACATTTATATTTTTATTAATAATCTGTGCTGTCTCTACAGCCCTTATAAGATTACTTGAATATATCTTTCGGATACCATATGTTTTAAGTCTTTCTCCCACAAGTTCTGCCTGTTTAATTCCAGCCTTGCACAATTTTACATCGACATTACACAGTGCGCTCTCCTGTCTTCCATGCCTGATAAGGTATATTCTTATTTTCTCCATACAACACCTCGTTTTCAATTTCCTATCTGGATTCAGGTGTCAAAAGCCCCTACGGGGACTAGCCAACACAAGTATGTGTATTTGCAAGCTAGCTTGCAATGCCACATATTGTGCTTGGCTGGTGCGTAGCACCCTTTTGACACCTGAATCCTATCTGATATACTGTATCATTCCCGGTCCCAACGCTTCTGTCGGTCTGGCAATAAAATCAAATTTCTTATAAAATTCTTCTCTTCCTTTCGCACACATAAGACACAGCATAATCTCAGTATCATCAAGCTTTGTTGATTTCACATATTTAATAAGTCTTTCAAGTATCATTCTGCCGACACCTTTTCCCTGACATTCCGGTCTCACAACAAGATCCTGAATATAATCTATAACCACACCGTCACCGACTATTCTTCCCATCCCCACAGCATTTCCTTCTTCATCATATGCACACACGGTAAACAAACTGTGCTCTAATGCCATTTTTGCCTGGGGTACACTTAATTTTTTCCAGTTTACCGATTTTCTTAACGTTAAATATGTATCTATATCCAGTTTATTTTCTTTTAATTCTATCATCAGAAGTTCTCTCCAATCACGTTCTTATCATTTAGCAACTCTACTTATCATATCACATTAAATGAATAAATAAAACACTGATATAAAATACTATAAGAAGAGTTTTAAATCCATTGTCGAATAAATGTTTATTCTCAGCAGGGAGGGGCCTTTATGTTTATCAGAAACTCATTTTTTGCATTTTTATACAGGATTTTCTCACTTTTATTCATAATCTCCGGTATACTCAGACACCTTTCCTTCTCTGATATATCCCACAACCGGCATATGTTTTCGTTTTTCACCATACAGAGTAATCTTTTGTGTATGATTCTTTTTATTTTTTTATGCTTTGACAGTTACAGGGAAATGTCTCTGAAATCAATATATCCTTACAGATTTAATAATGTTTTACTCCGCGGCATATGTCTTTCTTCTATTACCGTTACATTTTTGATTTTTCAATTTGTACTTAAAAGAAGCTACTTTTCAATGTGCTCCGGGGTAAATGGAACTGTCAGTACCAATGATTTATTTGTACATTATCTGACTCCGCTATTTACGGTATCAGACTGGATTCTCTTTGAACCTAAAGGGCAGATTAGTTTCAGGCATCCTCTGTACTGGCTCATTCTCCCTGTCTGTTATTTTACCGCGACAATGATACGCGGTTATATCATAGCCGGACCTTATCCGTATTTTTTCATGGATATTTCCTCTGTAGGAGCCGGGCGTTTTATATTTTATTCTGCCATTTTGATATCCTTTTATACAATAATCGCATACATTATAGCCCTGGCGGATAAAATTCTTTTGCACATTTCCATCCGCTGACAGTCTTCTTTAAGTATAAAAGCCCGTACCATTATGTACGGGCTTTTTATCCGATTATATCTGTGCTATATCTATAATTGAAAGATTGTCCTTTACATTACTTTCAAGACTTGTAAGCAACGCATTCACTGTATCCAATGATGTGAAACAGTTTACACCGGTTTCTATTGAGATACGTCTTATAAGGAATCCGTCTCTTGACTTGTCTCTTCCCTGTGTAGGTGTGTCTACAACTATATCTATCTTATGCTCAAGCAGTAAATCTATAACTGTCGGAGCTTCCTGTGAAAGCTTGTTGACCTTTATTGCATTTACTCCATTTTCATTAAGCACCTTAGCTGTACTTCTTGTGGCATATATTTCATATCCAAGTTTTTCAAAACGTTTTCCGATTGATATTGCCTCATGTTTGTCTGCATCATTTACAGTGATAATCATCTTCTTATGTTTAGGAAGATTTACTCCTGAACCTAAGAATGCTTTATATAATGCTTCATCAAATGTCTTTGCTATTCCAAGACACTCTCCCGTAGACTTCATTTCAGGTCCAAGGCATGTATCTGCGCCTCTTATCTTCTCGAATGAGAATACAGGCATCTTGATTGCGATATAGTCAGCATTTGGCTGAAGTCCCGGTTTATAGCCGAGTTCTTCTATCTTATGTCCGATGATAACCTTTGTTGCAAGTTTTACGATAGGTATACCGGTAACCTTACTGATATATGGTACAGTACGGCTTGAACGTGGGTTTACCTCTATAACATACACTTCACCACGGCATACGATAAACTGGATATTTATCATACCTTTTACATGTAATGAACGTGCAAGTCTCTTTGTATACTCTTCTATTGTGGCAATTGTCTTATCATCAAGTGACTGTGCAGGATATACGGAAATACTGTCTCCTGAATGGACTCCTGCTCTCTCAATGTGTTCCATTATTCCAGGAATAAGAATATTATCTCCATCACATACAGCATCTACTTCTATTTCTTTTCCGACAAGATATTTATCTACAAGTATCGGATGATCCTGTGCTATTCTGTTTATAATGTTCATGAACTCTTCAATCTCTGAATCGTCAGTAGCAATCTGCATACCCTGTCCGCCAAGAACATATGACGGTCTGACAAGTACCGGATAGCCCAGTTCATTTGCTGCTTTCTTTGCTTCCTCTACAGTGAATACTGTATGGCCTGCCGGTCTAGGTATCTGACACTGTTCAAGAATCTCATCGAAAAGCTCTCTGTCCTCTGCGGCATCTACATCCTCAGCCTTTGTTCCCAAAATCGGAACTCCCATTTTCATAAGGCTTTCAGTAAGTTTAATCGCAGTCTGGCCACCGAACTGTACAACCGCACCATCCGGTTTCTCGATATCTACTATATTCTGTACATCCTCAGGTGTAAGCGGCTCAAAATACAACTTATCAGCTATATCAAAGTCAGTACTTACTGTCTCAGGATTGTTATTTATGATAATTGTTTCATATCCTTCTTCTTTAAATGCCCATGTACTGTGAACTGAACAGAAGTCGAACTCTATACCCTGTCCTATTCTTATAGGACCTGAACCGAGTACTAAAACTTTCTTATCAGGCTTCGTCTCGACAACCTCATTTTCACTTCCAAAGCATGAATAATAATATGGTGTAGAAGCTTCAAACTCTGCTGCACATGTATCAACAATCTTAAATCCTGCAACTATCCCATATTCCATTCTCAAATCATGAATTTCCTTTTCTGTCTTTCCTGTAAGTTTGGCAATTACAGTATCAGGGAATTCTATTCTCTTAGCCTCTGCAAGGAGTTCTTTTGTAAGTTCCTGCTCCTTAAGTGCTTTCTCCATCTCAACAATGATGGCAATCTTGTCTATAAACCATACATCTATAAGAGTCTTACTGTGAATAACATCATAGCTTACTCCTCTTCTTATGGCTTCTGCTATACACCAGATTCTTCTGTCATCAACCACGTCAAGCTGATTAAGAAGCTCTTCGTCTGAATAGCCTGTGAAATCATAATCCATAAGGCTTTCAACATGCTGTTCAAGAGATCTGATGGCTTTCATGAGAGCACCTTCAAAATTGTTACAGATACTCATTACCTCACCTGTAGCTTTCATCTGTGTTGTGAGTGTTCTCTTTGCCATAATAAATTTATCAAACGGAAGTCTAGGTATCTTAACTACGCAGTAATCAAGTGCCGGCTCAAAACTTGCATATGTCTTGCCTGTGATAGCATTCTTGATTTCATCAAGTGTATAACCGAGTGCAATCTTAGCTGCAACCTTAGCTATAGGATATCCTGTAGCCTTTGATGCAAGTGCTGATGAACGGCTTACACGAGGGTTTACCTCTATTACACAATATTCAAATGATTCCGGATGAAGTGCGTACTGTACATTACATCCGCCTGTTATTCCGAGTTCATCTATAATCTTAAGAGCTGATGTTCTTAACATCTGATACTCTTTATCTCCGAGTGTCTGCGAAGGAGCAACTACTATACTGTCTCCTGTATGTACACCTACCGGATCAATATTTTCCATATTACATACTGTTATACAATTTCCGGCACTGTCACGCATTACTTCGTATTCGATTTCTTTCCATCCGGCTATACATCTCTCTACCAGAACCTGACCTACACGGCTGAGACGAAGTCCGTTTGAAAGAATATCTATAAGTTCCATCTCGTTGTGGGCAATTCCACCGCCGCTTCCTCCGAGTGTATATGCCGGTCTCAAAACAACCGGATAACCAATAGTCTTTGTAAATGCGATACCGTCCTCGACATTTTCAACTACCTTTGATGCTGCACACGGCTCTCCGATTTGCTCCATAAGATCTTTAAATTCCTGACGTCCTTCAGCATTTCTGATAGTCTCTGCTGTCGTACCAAGGAGTTTTACATTATTTGCTGCAAGGAAACCTGATTCCTCAAGCTCCATACCAAGGTTAAGTCCTGCCTGGCCTCCGAGTGTAGGAAGGACGCTGTCCGGTTTCTCCTCCAAAATAATTTTCTCAAGCACCTTAACAGTAAGAGGCTCAATATAAACCTTATCTGCGATATCCTTATCTGTCATTATTGTTGCCGGATTTGAATTAACAAGTACAACTTCTATGCCTTCCTCTTTGAGTGAACGGCAGGCCTGTGTTCCTGCATAGTCAAATTCTGCTGCCTGTCCGATTACGATAGGACCTGAACCGATTACCAATACTTTCTTTATATTAGGATTCTTAGGCATTGTTCTTCCTCCTCTTCATCATGTCAATAAACTCATCAAACAAAAGGCTTGAATCCTGTGGTCCAGGACAAGCTTCCGGATGAAACTGTACAGTAAATATATCTTTATTTTTATATCTCAGACCTTCTACAGTCTTATCATTTACATTTATAAATCCAACCTCGGCAATATCAGGATTAACAGTATCACTGTCAACCACATATCCGTGGTTCTGTGATGAAATGTACACACGTCCGCTCTTAAGGTCTTTTACAGGGTGGTTCGCACCTCTGTGACCATATTTCATCTTGTGGGTATCTGCTCCATTGGCAAGTGCCATAAGCTGATGTCCCAGACAAATTGCAAAAATCGGTATATCAGTATTATATAACTTTCTAAGCTCTTCAATTATTGAAACACATTCCTTTGGATCACCCGGTCCGTTTGAAAGCATTATTCCGTCTGGTGCTGATGCTATTATTTCTTCTGCTGATGTAAATGCCGGATAAACAGTAACTTCACATCCTCTTTCATTCAGCGATCTTGCTATATTTTTCTTTGCGCCGAAATCCATAAGTGCTACTTTAAATCCGTCTCCCGGAAGGACTTTTTTCTCATCACATGTTACTTTCTTTACAACTCCCTCCGGCTTATATTTTCCAAGCTTTTCCTTTACTTCTTCCACATTATAATTCTCATTTGTGGTTATCATTCCGTTCATTGTACCTTTTTCTCTTAAAATCTTTGTAAGAGCTCTGGTATCTATACCAGCTATACCCGGAATATCATTTTTCTCTAGAAAGTTCTGAATCGTATCATCACTTCTGAAATTGCTAGGGATTCTTGATAATTCTCTTACAATATATCCGTCAGGCCATGGCTTTAATGATTCCATATCCTCATGACATATTCCATAGTTACCAATAAGCGGATATGTCATAACAACTGCCTGTCCCGCATATGACGGATCAGTCAGCACTTCTAAGTATCCGGTCATTGATGTATTAAATACGATCTCACTTATTACTTCTTTTGTAGATCCAATGGATGTACCGGTAAAAACAGTACCATCTTCAAGTATTAGAAAAGCTTTCATTTCTTACCTATCCTTTCACATTTTGTATTTTATGTGGCAAAACCAAATTTAACTCAAATTGTATAGATTATACCTTATAACAGTTATCTTTTCAACCTCTTTTTACAAGCATTTTTTATCTTAATTTAATAGAATACATGATCTCCTATAACCGTTCCTGTTCTTGAGCCGTCATTAGTTCTGAAATATAACCAGCTGCCGACAATCTTTCCATCCAGTACCTCCTGTGCAGCCTGATAACATTCTGCATTTGCGCCTCTTGCAAGTATCATTGCAAATCTGTTATTTACCGTTACAGGTGTAAACTGATATGGCTGATATAAAACACCCATCATTGTATTCGGGTAATATGAGCTGTTTATTCTGTTTATAACTACTGAACCGACGGCAAGTTTTCCTTCATACGGCTGATTTTCTGCCTCTGCCTGTATAAGTGTTGCCAGAAGTTCAAGATCACTGGCTGAATAATCAAATGCCGGTCCCTGCGACTGCTGCCACAAGATTCTCAGTCTTTCCTCTTCAGCTCTTCTTGATTCTTCTTCCAGTTCCTGTATCTGAGCCTCAGCCACGGCTGCATTATTTTCATATTCCATTGCTTTTGACTCTGCCTCTGATATCTGTGCTGAATACTGCTGTATCTGCTGTGAGGAAGATGCTATCTTTCTTGATACCTCTGCCTGTTTATCCTCATTTTGTTTTTGCAATACAGACAGTTCGGATTTCTCATTTTGAAGTTCCGTATTTTTACTCTGTATATCTTCAAGAGTATCCTGATACTTTGTAAGCATTTCCCTGTCATACTGATATAACTGTGAGAAATACTCTGCCCTGTTAAGGCTGTCTGATAAAGACTCACTGTTTAAGAATATTTCAAGATAATTTGAATCACCTGCCTCAAATAAAAACTGTATTCTCTCTTTCATGGCCTTATACTGCTCGTCCTTTTTCTTTTCAGCAGACTTAATTTTCCTTTTGCATTTTTTTATTTCCTTCTTCTTGGCTTTCATTTGTGATTCGATCTCATTTAAATCGTTTCCAAGTGATTCCATTTCTGAATTAAACTGGACTACCAGTGCCTCCAGATCACTTTTTGATGATTCAAGCTGTGAAGCCTGCTCCTGTGCAGATTCCATGTTTGATTCATTTTCACTCTTTTTGCTCTGCAACTCCTGCATATTGTCCGCCCTTACTTTAGTTGAATAAATCAGTGCTCCGATCAATAAGAGTGACATTATAACAGGTGCCAGATACTTTTTTTCTTTCATCTTTTAAATGCTCCTTTTCGATTTCACTAAAATAATGGTGAGTAAAACTGTTAAACAATCCTACCCACCATTATATCATTTCTTGTCAACCTCTGCAATGTATGTTAGCTTTTAGTATTCTTCACCACTTTTACCTTGCATCTTGCGATTTTGCCATTATTTGTTTTAACCTTTATAATAGTTGTTCCTGTCTTCTTCGCCTTTATCACCCCTGCAGATGATATTGTTGCAACTTTAGCATTTCCCGTAGACCATGTTATTTTTGAAACATATGAATTCTTTGGAATAGAATACTTTAGTTTGTATGCTTTTCCCTTCTTTAAAGTTACATTTGCTTTATTTAACGTTATTTTCGACGGGTTTGTCCTTACATAAACCTTGCATTTTGCCGTTTTACCTCCGGCTGTTTTTACGGTAATAATTGTAGCTCCGACTCCCTTTGCCACAACTTTTCCCGCAGAAGTAACATTTGCTATATTTTTATTTCCACTTATCCAGCTTACACTTCCCGTGTGCATTCCCTCAGGAATAAGATATTTAAGCTTAAGTGTTTTTCCTTTTATAATATATGCCTTTGAATAATTAAGTTCCACATTGGTAGCTTCTTTTCTTATCGTCAGCTTAATCTCTCTTATTATTCCCATTTCTGTTGTTCCAGTTATTTTACATACACCGATATTCTTCGCCTCTATTACACCATCTTTTGACACTGTTGCAATATCTGTATTTTGTGACACCCATGTTATCATTTCATTGGATTTTTCAGGCACCAGATTATATTTTATATTCCATGACGTTCCTGCAGACATGGTTATATCATCATTTTCTATCTTCAAATCCGTGGCAGTTACTAGCACTCTTATAGTTACTTTCGTTGTCTCACCATTGACATATACGGTAATATCTGCAGTTCCACCGCCTATCAGTTCAAGTTCACCATTATCACTGACCTTAATTACATTTTCATCACTGCTTCTCCATTCAACAGGTTTATTTTCAATTGCACTTTCACTGTTACCGGTAACCGCTAACTTTATTTTTTCATCCATTAATACTTCTGACGGCACATCACTTTTATTTTCCCTAAATATTTTCGGGATAAACTTTTCTCCATTAAATTCTGCTTCTTTTTCCACATTTTTATATGCCACCGTTACTTTATTAATTCCTTCTGTGGCAAAGCCTTTTCCCGAATATTTTATTATCTCACTATATATCTTATCATTGTCATACAAAATATCTGCGGCAAACTCAAGGGTATGCAGCGGTTCTCCTGCTACTATATTATCCCTTACCGGTTTTATATCAAGTATTTTTACAGGTGTTTTTTCAATTCCTTCAACTTCCACCGTACACTCATATTTTACTGATGTTTCAGAATCTATATAATACACATTTACGCTGTTTTTACCCGGCTTTATAACATATCCGTCTTCAAATCCGATTCCGTTAATTTCTTCCGGTTCAATTGTGTCATCATTTGCAAGTATCAGACGTATCCTCAAATCATTTACATCAAGCTCTGTATCTTCCAGAACCCTTTTTGTATACACAGCATCTATTCCTACTATTTCGGGAATAGGCACTTCGACATGGTACACCGCATTTCTGCCGTTTACGGTAGCTGTTATATCCGTCTCTCCGTAATTTACCGCTGTGACCATTCCTGTCCCTGACACTTTTACCACATTCGTATTACTGCTGCTCCAGTTTATTTCCTTTCCTTCAAGTGCAGCCTGTGAGTTTGAGGTTACGGATAGCATAATTCCCATACCCTTTTCAAGCTTATCCGGTGCTTCTGTTCCCACAGATGTAACTATTACCGGAACAAATTCCTCTGCATTAAACTCTGCTTCATACTCAAGTTCTCTGTAATTTACCTTTATCTTATTTATACCTGCTTTAACATAACCTGCCATGTTATATTTCATTATCACATCATACTCTTTGCCATTGTCATACAAAACCGTTAGGTTATATTCAATTTCACTGTACCTTTCTCCTTCTACTATATCAGTTCTCACCGGTATAACATTCGTTATCTTTACAGGTGTTTTCTCCACTCCCTTTACATACACGCTGCACCTGTACTGTTTTGATGTATACATATCCGTATATATTACATCTACATAATTATCTCCCTGCTTTATCACATAATTTTCAGCCAGTGATATCACAGACTTATCAGCTATCTGTTCTATAGTTCCATTATTATATGTAACATAAACATCCAGCTTATCCATATCAAGTTCAGCATCTTCTATCACATTTCCATTATATGTTGCCGTTATACCTGTCTGGGACTTATCAATACCTGTAACGCTAAATGATGCAGACATGTTACTGCACCAGACGGATATCCTGTTATCCCCTTTCCTTATCTCGTATGCATCTATGGAATATTTATATTCACCGGATATAGGAAAATCATCTGAATTATCCACTTTTTCATCCTTAATAATATAATTTGTGTTTATATCAAGACCATATTTATTATATTCCCCACTAAACAACACTCTTTCTTTCGTACCATTATTAAAATTTACAAAAGCAACTATGTTATCAACGTTCAATCCCATACCTTCTACTATTTCTCCTCCGATGTATGATGCCGAAAGTCCGATAACACTTTTTTTGACAGCCGGTATATTTAATGTTGTGGTTTTTGATACAGGTGAGCCTCCTGTCACTCCGGCTCTTATGGTAATCTTATTTTCACTTCCATCCTTTGATATAACCAGGCTGTAACTGTCTATTGTATAATATCCTGCATCTGATATTGTTCCTTCCTGACCTGTTATTCCACCATATTTAAGATACTTCTTTGTATTATTGTCGTATTCTGCTATAACGGCTATGGAACTGGTATCAATACTTCCGCCCTCAATACACGGTTCACTCTCATTGTCATACACTGCCGTGAGACCTACAATAGACTTTTCTGCACCTGTGACATTAAATGTGGTTGTAAAATCTCCATAATGAGCTGTAATGACATTATCTCCCGCCACAATTTCATACTCATCTATAACCAGATTTTCAAATGGTATGTCCACTTTTGTTCCGTCACTGTACACAAGTTTTATACTTTCAAAACTATTCTCATCAATTTTGCATCCTTCCGTAACATTTCCCCTGTATGTGATACTGATTGCCTTCGGATATCTGCATACTATTCCGTTCTCATACGCATACTGCTGCACCATGACACTGTCAGCCCTGCATTCCAGATAAAAATCACTACTCACTCCTTTAAATGCATCTTTTCCAATACTCTTTATATTTTCAGGTATATACATACTGTCCATACCACTACAGCCATAAAAAGCTTCATCACCTATTTTCTCCAGTTCTGCCGGAAGAATAACATGCTCTAATGCTGCACATTCCCTGAATACTCCGTTTCCTATACCTTTCAGACCTGACGGCAGATTTATGTTCTTAAGAGAATAAAAACCTTTAAATGCATTGTCCGGCAGTTCTGTTATTCCACTGCTGATGTTTATATATCTCACATCCGCCTGCCCCGTAAACTTCTCAAACAGAGAAGAAATGGCAGTTTTTTCGTTCCCCGATATGCACATATATTTTGTATCATTTGCGTAGGCAAATCCCATTTTTCCATCACTACTTACACCATATGAATTTGTCCCTGACTTTATGACACCTCTGTATGTAACCTTACCGTATTCTGCATCAAGAAGATTTCTCACCACGGATTCTGAATAGTCAAGTCCGAACAGATTAATCTCTTTTCCTTTTGCCATAGCTGCATCAGTAAATAAATCCGTACATTCTTCTTTCTTAAGCTGGATACATCCGTTAAATATAACTATGGCATTCAGATTAGTACATCCCTGAAACATGCTTTTTATACTTGTAACAGGATATGATACAGGCACAAATGCAAACTCCAGCGATGAGCAGTTCCTATATGTATACGACCAGTTTGATACACAATATGCCTCATATTCAGGAATACACTTTAATGCCGTGCACCCGTCAAATGTTGCCTTCATATTTACTACCGTGAAAGGTATTTGCGGAACTTTTTCCAATGATGTACATCCGCGAAACGTATATTTTATATTTTCAACATTATCCGGAAAACGGTTTATATATGTTAGATTCTTACATCCCGAAAACCAGAATGACATATTTTTCACTCCCGTGGTATCCGTGTTAATCTGTATCTTCTTAATCTTTTCCCTGTATGCATTCCACGGAAGATCAGCCGCAGATGAATAACTTTTCGGTGTTCCAGAACCACTTATTGTAAGAACTCCATCAGATGTTATCTCCCAGTTAATCGTTCCGGCAGTATTTAACTTTCCCGAACTTAAAACCGATGCCTTTACCGTAGAAACATCTACTCCTGTAAATGTTATTGCAGTTATCAGAATAACTGCTATGATTTTTTTAATTTTCTCCATTCAATTCCTCTCTTTCCCATTATTAATAAACTTTTAAACCTGTTATCAACTGTCCGCAAACATATGCATCACCTCTTTGTTTCTTTTTGATGTGTTATGCATCACATTGTTTATATTATAGCATGTCTCTTATTGTGTCAAGTGGCTTTTTACAAAAAAATCCACTTAAAGCAGGTTATGATATTTACTGTTCCTGCTTTAAGTGGATTTTATATTAATTTAATTCTGCAATTCTCGTTATTCCAACATATATCTGTGATATTTTATACCAGGTCCTGAAGTCTGTGATTCCGGTCTGTGGCAGCCCGAAAATCCGCTGAAATTCTGTTACGGCATCCTTTGTTGCCTCCCCATATATTCCATCCGTGACGACTGTAGGAATGGCCGTATATACTTCTGCAATCCTGTTAAGCTGCTCCTGTAACTGCCTTACCTTGCTTCCGCTGCTGCCTATGTCAAGGTCATATCCAGGCCATGATGCCGGTATACCCGATATCTGTTCTGCTGTATTTATGTATATACTGCTTCCGTAATAGTTTCTCAGTATATCTATAGCCGAATATCCGTTTTCACCCAGAGTCTTGGAACCCCACTGACTCATCCAGTTCGGACACTTTACTCTGTTTCCGTCACAATACTGAGTAAGAATCGGCTGTTTTACATTTGGCCTCGATAAATACTGGTCAAATATATTGTCAACCACCAGTGAAATTGTATCAAAAATGTTTCTGTCATATATCCATTTGTGGTCAAATGCAGTGGATGACGTAATGGTAAAATCGTATCCCTTATTTCTGTACCACTCAGTATATACCCGGTTCAACGTAAATGACATAATTGCAAGTACATTTGCTATTATGGTCTGTTCCGGCCATGTCGCATATATTTCACTAGATGCCACATTTTTAATGTAATCTCTGTAGGTAACATAATACTCCTTTGCCGTACTGTCTGACGGTGCACCGTCATGAACTATAACATATTCCGGAACGACCACACGGCTTAAAACTATCTCACCACTTTCATTTACCGGCTTTATCTCACTCTCAGGTATCTTCTCAGGATACTCTCCATAAAGAGTATGCGCCGGTATCACCACATTACTTCCCTCTTCTCCGGGTGCAACGGGTGTCATATTTATATTCTGAACCGATGTTGTGTCCGCTAAAAGTTCTACTCCCGACACATTAAATGGCTCATACCCCTCCGCCTGAACATTCAGGGTGTATTCTGCATATGGCTGATTTATATTGTTCTGATCAAGACTCCATTCTATAGGAGGTGTCTTTAATCCCCTTTCAAGAAGCTGCCCTGATGCATCCGTATTTCCCTGTTCCACCATGCTCCCCGGCTCACCCGTGTACGAAATGGACACTGTTGCATTTCTTATCGGTCTGTTATCCTGCCCTGTAACATTTATCTGAAGGTTACCGCTATCTATAAGATTCTGATCCATAAAAAAACTCCCTGACAGCATTTTTATATAAACATATGCCGTCAGAGAGTTTATTATTCACATTTTGTCATAACGTCTGAAATAATATACTGTTCCTTCATGCTCTTTTCTTTCGCCTGAATCAGCCATCTTCCACGATTCATCCTTATCAAGATCCGGAAAATAAGTATCAGCTTTAAACTCATCGTCAATATATGTGACGAGTGCAGTATCACAATATTTTAAAAGCTGATTATATATTGTACCTCCGCCGATAACATATATGTCTTTATCAGAATAATCTTCAAGCTTTGCTAAAAGTTCCTCTATATCGTGTACAATAACCGCTCCATCTGCTGTGTATCCTTCATCTCTTGTAAGTACAATATTGACACGGTTCTTCAATGGTCTCTTTCCCGGAAATGATTCTAAAGTTTTTCTGCCCATTACAACCACATTTCCCGTTGTTGTTGTTCTGAAAAATTTCATGTCCTCCGGTATGGATGCCAGTAGCTTTCCTTCATTTCCTATCGCCCAGTTTCTGTCCACCGCAACTATTAATTTCATCCGTTTCTCTCCTTCATTCTATACTGCTACAGGTATATTCTTTATCTGGGGTCCCGTCACATAATTGTCAAGTCTGACATCATCAACGGTAAAATCATAAAAATTCTTGACATCAGGATTCAGCCAGAATGTCGGTGCCTCGTGCTGCTCCCTGCTTATCAGTTCTTTAACCAGTGGAATATGTCTGTCATATATGTGTGCATCAGCTATAACATGAACCAGCTCTCCTGCCTTAAATCCGCTCACCTGTGCCATCATATGCAGCAGTACGGCATACTGAACCACATTCCAGTTATTAGCCGTCAGAATATCCTGTGATCTCTGATTTAATATGGCATTAAGTCTGTCTCCCGTCACATTAAACGTCATACTGTACGCACACGGATAAAGATTCATCTCGTGAAGATCCTGATGCACATAAATATTAGTCATGATTCTTCTGCTGTAAGGATTATTCTTTAAATCAAATAACACACGGTCAACCTGATCCATAAGACCTTCTTTGTACTGATGTTTTATTCCAAGCTGATATCCATACGCCTTACCGATAGAACCGTTTTCATCTGCCCATGCATCCCAGATATGGCTGTTTAAATCATTAACATTATTTGACTTTTTCTGCCATATCCATAACATTTCATCAGTACAGCTCTTTATGGCTGTTCTTCTCAATGTCAGTGCCGGAAATTCCTTTGATAAATCGTATCTGTTTACAACACCAAAACGTTTTATGGTGTATGCGTACTCGCCATCTTCCCATTTCGGTCTTACCTTCTCACCCTCTGTGCTATATCCGTTGTCTATAATATCCTGACACATATTTACAAATACTTTGTCTGCATAACTCATTGTCTGTTCTCCTGTTTTATAATGACATTTCCGCCGGAACGTACGCCTCTACATATATGCCATCTTCTGTATATTCTTCCTTTAAAAGTTCGCCATATTTTCTTATATACTGAATCTTTCCTGCGTCATTATAAGAAAATGTTTTTGCAATATACTTTTTGCTGTTTCTGATTATCTCCTCAACATCCTGAAGTATTTTATCAATTCCTTTTCCCTGTTTTATGGAAGCGTTCACCAGATAATCAGCTCTTGAATCCCTGAATATTACACTTTCATCTTCAAGCTTATCCTGCTTATTAAACACTGTGATTACCGGCTTATCTCCAACTCCGAGATTATCAAGCGTCTCATACACAGTCTTCATATGTGCTTCCATCTGTGGATTTGAACTGTCCACCATATGAATTATTATGTCCGAATATTTCGCTTCCTCAAGTGTACTCCTGAATGCATCTATAAGGTGGTGTGGCAGTTTTCTGATAAATCCGACTGTATCAGTAAGCAGTATCTCCTGTCCGCTCTCAAGCTTATAGTTTCTCGTTGTCGGATCAAGGGTTGCAAAAAGTTTATCCTCCTCCAGCACGCCTGCCGATGTAAGTTTGTTTAAAAATGTGGATTTTCCCGCATTTGTATACCCTACAATGGCAACCACGGTTACAGGATTTTTTTCTCTGTTTTTTCTTGCCAGCTCTCTCTGCTGTTTCATATCCTCTACTTCACGTTTTAAAACGGATATACGGTCCCTTATAAGTCTACGGTCAATCTCAAGTTTCTTCTCTCCCGGTCCTCTCGTACCTATTCCGCCTCCCAGACGCGATAATGAACTTCTGAGTCCCACAAGCCTTGTAGCCCTATACCTTAACTGGGCAAGCTCAACCTGGATTTTACCTTCCCTTGTCACTGCCCTGCCCGCAAAAATGTCAAGTATGACAAGTGTTCTGTCCATTACTTTAATATCCAGTTCCTGCTGAAGATTTGATAACTGTGCGGGTGACAATTCATCATCACAGACTACTCCGGTGGCACCAAGCTCTGCTGCAAGCTCAGCCACCTCGGCAATCTTTCCCTTTCCGATATAGGTTGAAGGATGAATCTTCTCCCTGCTCTGAATGACCTTGTGGATTACCATGCCACCGGCCGTCTTTATCAGTTCCTCAAGCTCATCAAGAGATTCCCTTGTCTCAGTTTCACTTAAATTTCTTCCATTGTTTACACATACTCCAATAAGTATAAGTCTCTCCGGCTCCTGCTTATTTTCAAATGAATTCATTAACTATTCCTCTTCATTAATAACAGTCTTTATACACAACTCCTCAAGCTGCTTATCATCAACTACATTTGGAGCTTCTGACATAAGGCATGACGCATCCTTTACTTTAGGGAATGCGATAACGTCTCTTATGTTATCTTCCTGTACCATATGCATAACAAGTCTGTCAAGACCATATGCAAGTCCTGCGTGAGGCGGTACACCATACTTAAATGCTGTCAGAAGGAATCCAAATCTTTCATTTGCCACTTCTTTAGATAATCCTATTACGTCAAACATCTTTTCCTGAATGTCTGCCTGATGTATTCTTATACTTCCTCCACCAAGCTCTGTACCGTTTAATACGATATCGTATGCCTGTGCACGGGCTGCACCCGGATTTGTATCAAGAAGCTCGATATCCTCCTCCATAGGCATTGTAAACGGATGATGCATTGCCACATATCTCTGCTCTTCCTCTGAATACTCAAGAAGTGGAAATTCTGTTATCCAAAGGAAATTGTAAGTGTTTTTATCAAGTATTCCGAGATTTTTAGCTATCTCAAGTCTTAACGCACCAAGTACATCATATACAATCTTGTTCTTATCTGCTGCAAAAAGTAATAAATCTCCCGGCTTTCCTTCAAGTCTGTCCACAATATTATTCATTTCATCATCTGTCATGAATTTTGCAAATGATGATTTAAATGAGCCGTCTTCATTTATGGCAATATATGCCAGTCCTTTTGCACCGTAACCTTTTGCGAAATCTACAAGTGCATCAATCTTCTTTCTAGGCATTGAACCCTGTCCGTTGGCATTAATTGCCCTTACTGAACCACCATTTTCAAGTGCTCCCGTAAATACACCGAATCCACAATCCTTAACAATGTCAGATACATCCTTAAGTTCCATTCCGAATCTTGTATCCGGTTTATCAGAACCAAATCTGTCCATTGCCTCCTGCCATGTCATTCTAGGGAATGGTGTCTTTATATCCACCCCAAGGATATCTTTCCAAAGTGTTTTTAACAGTCTCTCATTTACATCCATCACATCATCAATGTCTACAAATGATAATTCCATATCTATCTGTGTAAACTCAGGCTGTCTGTCTGCACGCAGATCCTCATCCCTGAAACACTTTGTAATCTGAAGATATCTGTCAAATCCCGAACACATAAGTAACTGTTTAAATATCTGTGGTGACTGTGGCAAAGCATAGAAATTGCCCGGATGCACCCTGCTCGGTACAAGATAATCCCTTGCACCCTCCGGTGTACTCTTTGTAAGCATAGGTGTCTCTATCTCTATAAAGCCTTCTTTAGCCATAAATGATCTGACAAGAGTTGTAACGTCACTTCTCATTTTGAGATTTTTCTGTAAACGTGGTTTTCTCAAATCAAGGTATCTGTATTTTAATCTGATTTCATCTCTTGTAGGTGTTCCGTCTTCTATAGGAAATGGAGGTGTAAGTGCTTCAGACAGAATTCTTAATTCCTTTGCCCTGATTTCGATATCACCTGTCTTTAAGTTCTCATTTACTGCACCTTCACGCTTTTCAACTGTTCCGACAACTGCAAGTACAAACTCACTTCTTATAGTTTCTGCCTTGGCAAATCCCTCTGCCTTAACATCCTTTTCATCAAATACTATCTGTAATATTCCTGAACGGTCTCTCAAATCTACAAATATAAGGCTTCCAAGATTTCTTCTCTTCTGTACCCAACCCATTACTGTTACTGTTTCTCCCAAATTTGCATTGCTTACTTCTGTACATCTGTGACTTCTCTTAAGTCCTTTCATTGACTCAGCCATTTTTTTATCTTCCTTTCTTTACCATCATCAAATTCTACTAACCACCATTATATTTTTGTATTGCAAAAACGTCAACAAAAAAATCTAAACACTATTCTTCTGCAAAAAGTTTTCGCTTCCGCTCAATCATCTCATCAATCCTTGCGATGTAAGTATCTACATCCTTGACATTCTCGCACCGTTCGATGCGATGTGTGCCGTCCTGATCTGGCTCTGTCCAGACACGTTTCGTTGAAGCTCCGGCTCCGCACGCCACGATGGTCTGTTTCTCCTCCATTATTAATATATTATAGATTCCCGCCTTTTTATCCACAGCATATCCGACATTTTCCATATTCCCCGTCATATTTTTCTGTCTGTACAGATAATATGGCTGCATTCCCATTTCACGGGCATATGACCTTGTCATAGCCATTATATCCTCATTATTCACATATGAATAATCTTTAAAATCCTCTTTTACTGTATTCATTCTTGCAGCCCTTTTTATTGCAAGCGAATGTACAGTCACACTGTCCGGCATCAGCTTTTTTGTCTCTTCCATGGTATATCTCACATCATCCATCGTTTCCTGTGGAAGTCCCACTATAAAATCCATATTTATATTATCAAATCCCATTTCTCTTGCCAGATTAAATGCTGTTTTCACCTGCTCTACATTGTGTCTCCTGCCAATGAGCTTCAGTGTCTTTTCATTCATAGTCTGTGGATTTATGGATATTCTCGTTACACCATGTTTTTTTATAACTTCAAGTTTTTCCCCTGTAATACTGTCAGGTCTTCCTGCCTCAACCGTAAACTCACTCAGACTGCCAACCTCGAATTTTTCCTCAATCTTTCGTAACAGTCTGTCCATCTGCTGTGGCTCAAGTGTTGTCGGTGTACCTCCACCGATATAAATGGTATTCAGTTTTTTGTCCTTAAATCTCTCAGAAACAAATTCTATCTCTTTGCATAAGGCATCTATATACAAATCAACCTTATCCTTAAATCTTGAAAGCGGATATGATGTAAAAGAACAGTACGAACATGTACTCGGACAAAACGGTATACCAATATATATACTGTAGCCATTTTCATACTGTATATCCTTTAATATTTTCAGTTCCTGTTCTGATATATTTATACTTAATTCTGCCTTTTCGTCAGATATATAATATTCCTTTTTTATATGAGCATACACATCTTCCTCAGACATTCCAGATTTTAACAGCCCTGTCGTTATCTTTGTAGGTCTGATACCTGAAAGTGTCCCCCACGGAAGTGATTTTCCCGTATATTCCGCAAATACATCATATACAAGTCTTTTCAATCTGTTCTTTGTGTCTTTTCTGTTCTCCCGTTCTATCTGTGCCGATTTAACCAGCTTTATGTCATCCGACCGTTCCTTTAATTTAAGCTCTATACTTTCATCTGCTATTCTGACCTCAAGCATGATATCATAATCTATGTCCTTGTCCGTTGCCATATCAGCTCCGGGAAAAAATGATCTTATAAGTCCCTGTATATCATACTCAAAATCTTTTATACCTGTATATTTAATAATTATCATACATATGCCTTTCGAAACCTATTTTTGTCTCTTCGTTGTGTCCCGGATATACCTTTACATCATCATCAAGCTTTAACAGTCTGTTCTTTATGGATGATATCAGCTGTGACATGCTTCCGGTAGGAAAATCAGTTCTTCCAAATGATTGGCAAAACATTGTATCACCGCTGAACAATACTTTCTCATCCGGAAGATAGAAACAGCAGCTTCCTTTCGTATGTCCCGGTGTGTGTATAACCTGTATCTTTTCTCCGCCTATAATGATAGTCTGTAAATCCCTTAAATATTCATCTGCTTCGACACTCATTCTCTTTCCAATCATGGATGCAAGATTGGCATCGGATGTCATTACATCCTTTTCATCCTCATATACATAAACCTTTATTTTATATTTATCTCTAAGTTCATCTACAGCACCAATATGGTCAAAATGTCCGTGCGTCAGAAGTATCGCCACCGGTTTAACACCCAGCTCTGTTATCTTTAGCTGAATCTCATCAGCAGAATCCGCCGGATCAACAATAAATGCCTCTTTTACCACGTCATCATACGCAATATAACAGTTGGTCATTACCATTCCCAGTACCATATTTTTCACTACCAAGCTCATACTCACATATATCCTTTCTTTAACCCAAAGCGACTGATTGAATTTAATCAATCAGCCCGTTGTTCTTTCAATATCTATAATACTTTCTACATTACGCATTTTATCAATAAGCCTGTTCAGTTCTTCTACGCTGCCTATTTCAAAACTCATTGATATCGTGGCAAGTCCCTGCTTGCTTGTACGCACATTCATACTTGTAACATCTATCTGTCTTTCTGTAGTTATCTTAGATAAATCCGCAAGAATACCTGTACGGTTATTTGCAAATATATTGATTTCTGCCGTATATTTTTCTCCCGGTTCGGCCGTAGCTCCCGACTGCCATTCAGCCTCTATTATTCTTGACCGCTCAAGTTCTGGCATATTAAGAATATTTATACAGTCTGTCCTATGTATAGATACTCCTCTTCCTCTGGTTACAAATCCGATAATCTCATCACCCGGAACCGGATTGCAGCATTTTGAAAATCTTACGGCAACATCATGTATTCCCTTAACTACTATTCCACCCTTAGACTTTGTAATCTTAGGCTTAGCTCCACCTTCACTTACTACTCCAAGGATTTCTTCATCCGTAATCTCCTTCTTATGCTTCTTATCATATTCCTCCATGAGCTTATTCATGACCTGACCCTCTTTGAGTCCGCCATGACCTATGGCAGCAAGCACCGAATTCCAATCCCTGAATCCATACTTCTTTAAAACTTTTTCTATATATTCAGGTTTTGTATAATCGCTGAGTACTATAGACTTCGCCTTACAGTACTTATCTATTATATCTTTTCCTCTTGCAATATTATCCTCTTTAAGTTCTGACTTAAACCACTGGTTTATCTTATTTTTTGCCTGAGTACTCTTAACCACTTTGAGCCAGTCTCTGCTCGGTCCTTTAGAATTCTGGGAGGTGATGACTTCTATACGGTCACCGTTTTGTATCTTATAGTCTATGTTGACCATCTTTCCGTTTACTCTGGCTCCCACCATCTTATTTCCCACGGCACTGTGAATTGCATATGCAAAATCAATAGGAGTCGAGCCGTTAGGCAGATTTATAACATCTCCGGTCGGTGTAAAACAGTATATATTTTCTGAGTACAGGTTCAAATCACTTTTTAACAGACTCATGAATTCCTTATTGTCTGACATGTCTCTCTGCCATTCAAGAATCTGTCTGAGCCAGTTTAACTTTGCTTCCTCTGTATCCGCCGTATTATGTCCGTTTGCATCCTCTTTATATTTCCAGTGTGCAGCGATACCGTATTCAGATGTCTTATGCATCTCAAATGTTCTTATCTGTATCTCAAAAGGCAATCCGCTGGGTCCTATTAAAGTTGTATGCAGCGACTGATACATATTAGGCTTCGGCATAGCAATATAATCCTTAAATCTTCCCGGTATAGGCTTATACATTTCATGTATAACACCCAGTGCCGCATAACATTCCCTTACAGTGTCCACGATAATTCTCACCGCAAACAGATCATATATCTGGTCAAGGGTCTTATCCTGATTCACCATCTTTCTGTAAATGCTGAAGAAATGCTTTACTCTTCCATCTATCTTTGCCTTTATACCTGCATTTTCGATATGCTGTCTTACCTCATCAACAATATCCTGTATAAATTTTTCTCTTGATGTCTTCTTCTGTTCTATCTGTTCAACCAGATTGTTATAGATTTCCGGTTCAAGATATTTAAGTGACAAATCATCAAGCTCTATCTTTATTTTGGATATTCCCAGTCTTTGTGCGATCGGAGCATATATATCCATGGTCTCCCTTGCCTTTTCACGCTGCTTCTCCGGCTTCATATACTGCAGTGTTCTTAAGTTATGCAGTCTGTCCGCAAGCTTGATAAGGATAACCCTTATATCCTTTGCCATGGCAAGAAACATCTTTCTTAAATTCTCAGCCTGAAGTTCGACTTTGTCCGCAGAATAATTTATCTGTGTGAGTTTTGTTACACCGTCTACCAAAAGCGCTATCTCCGGATTAAACTCCCGTTCTATATCATCCAGAGTCATAACTGTATCTTCCACAACATCATGAAGCAATCCGGCTACAATCGTTTCTTTGTCAAGCTCCAGTTCTGCCAGTATGATTGCTACCGACACCGGATGTATAATATACGGCTCTCCTGATTTTCTCTTCTGGTCCTTATGCGCCTCATATGCTATCTTATACGCCTTTTCAACCATTGATAAATCTGCTGACGGATGATAATTGAGTATAGTAGCCTTTAACTTTTCAAACAACTCCTGCGGATTCTCAAAATCCTCTTCTCTCTTATGTTCCTGTACGTTTGTTATTACTTTTTTTCCTTTTTCTTCTAACTTATCTGCACTCATAATATACATTCACCTCCGCTAAACTGGTTCCAATGTAATATTTTAATATTATATAGACTTTTACATAAAAATGCAATCTCTATAATAAAAAAGATTACCTGATAAATTCATCAAACTCTATCTCAGACGGAAGCCTGAGGTCTCCACGCGGACTTACCGAAACCGTACCAACCTTTACACCGTCAGGCATACAGTTTCTCTTAAACTGCTGCCTGAAGAATCTTGTATAAAATACTTTTATCCATTTTTTTATTTCAGCTTCACTGAATTTATATTCATCACTCTGTTTTACGGCATTCTTGCACAGCTCTGTTATTTCATCCGGTGTCATTCCATATCTGAGTGTATAATACATAAAGAAATCATGTAAAACATATGAGCCTACCGTATCCTCGGTTTTCTGTGCTATGGTACCATCCGCATTAGGCGGCAGAAGTTCCGGACTCACCGGTGTATCTATAATATCCTCAACAACATCTTTTATACCTTCAAATCCCTTATCTGCCAGATAATGTCCGACCTCATCAACAAGGGTTCTCACCAATGTCTTAGGAATACTTGTATTTACCGCATACATACTCATATGGTCTCCGTTATATGTGCACCATCCAAGCGCAAGCTCAGACAAATCTCCTGTTCCTATGACAAATCCGCCTTCTTTATTAGACACATCCATAAGAATCTGAGTACGCTCCCTCGCCTGACAGTTCTCATATGTTATATCATGCACATTTTCATCATGACCTATATCTTTAAAATGCTGTCTTACTGAATCCACAATACTGATTTCACGTATATCACAACCCAATATCTTCATAAGCTCCCTTGCATTGTTTGCCGTCCTGTCTGTTGTGCCGAATCCCGGCATTGTTATGCCGACAACCGTCTCAGACGGCAGACCGAGATTTTTAACCGCCTGAGCTGATACAAGCAGAGCCAGTGTAGAATCAAGTCCTCCTGAAACACCTACAACTATACATTTACATTTAGTTGTCTCTATACGTCTTTGCAGTCCTGCCACCTGCATATTGAAAATAGACAGACATCTTTCTGTTTTATTTTTTGTCGGGACAAACGGAGTCATCGAAACTCTCTGTTTCACATCAGCCTTTTCACATAATGACTTATTCCAGATTACTTCCACATATTTTCTGGTTCCTGATATACCCTTGCAATCCGAAAATGATTTATTTGCAATGCGGTCATGTTTAATCTTCGTAAGATTAAAATCACATGTAACATGATTCTCACTAAATGGCTTATTTTCCGCTATCAGTTTACCATTCTCATACATCAGATTGTGTCCTCCAAAAACAAGATCTGATGTTGACTCATATCTTCCTGCTGATACATAAACATATCCGCACAGACACGTTGAAGACATACTTCCTATAAGATTTCTTCTGTAATTTTCCTTACCTATAACTTCATTTGACGCAGACAGATTCAATATAAGCTCTGCCCCGTTTAATGCCAATAGCCTTCCCGGTGAAACAGGTGTCCATGCATCCTCACATATTTCCATTCCAATCTTCAGGCTGACTTCCCCACTCATTGAAATAACTATATTATTTCCAAATAATGTGGTAATTCCGTCACATACAGAAACTTCCTTCGCATCATATACTCTTCCGGTAAACCATCTTTTTTCATAAAACTCACCGTAATTAGGCAAATATGTTTTTGGCACAATCGCTATCACTTTTCCATTATGAATAAAAGCTGCACAATTATACAACTCCCCATCAAGTTCATAGGGCAGACCCACAACTAAAGCTGCCATATCCCTTCCGTCCGTTCCATAACCTTTTGTCTTATCCGCCAGACGTACAAGTCCCTTTTTGGCATTGTCTATGAGATGCCTGTTTTCAAACAAATCTCCGCATGTATATCCGGTCAGTGACAATTCAGGGGTAACTATAATATCTGTTTTTTTATTATTTTCTTTATAAAACTGCTCTATTTCCTTACAATTCAAATCAACATTTCCAATATGAACACGAGGTGAAAATGCTGTTACTCTTACCATATTTTTCATTATTTACACCGCAACCTTTCCATTTTTATCTGCTAAACAATGTTATTTTACCATATTTTACAACTTTGTCTAATAACATTTTTTTGATTGTCAACCTCTGTTTTTATTTTATGGTTGACAATTCATTTTCCATAGTATACAATATTTTCCGCAACGTCCTGTATAGAAACGCTGCGAGTCGTTTGCCACATAATATAACAATAAACATATGCGTTTCAGAAACGAGGTAGATATGAACACAAAAAAACATTTAAACGTACTGGATATCACATATATCGGACTGTTTGCCGCACTCATGGCAATCTGTTCATGGATATCCATACCGATGACCGTACCATTCACACTCCAGACAATGGGTGTATTTCTTGCCTTAGGATTGTTAGGTGGTAAACGCGGCACACTTTCAGTACTTGTATACATACTTTTAGGCGTTGTCGGCCTTCCTGTATTTGCAGGTTTTTCAGGCGGTATAAATGTCCTTCTCGGTAATACGGGTGGTTACATCGTAGGGTTTTTATTATCAGCACTGGTCATCTGGGCTATAACCCACTTTTTCGGAACAGGAACACCTGTAATGATTATATCAATGGTTATCGGTCTCATCGTATGCTACGCATTTGGAACAGCATGGTTTATGCTTGTCTACATGAGAGCAAGCGGAAGCATCGGACTTGCCACAGTACTTTCATGGTGTGTAACACCATTTATTATACCTGACCTTGTAAAGATTGCACTTGCTATAGTAATTACTAAAACATTGAAAAGATATGTGCACGACTAATAAGTCGTAACTAATAAGTCGTGGCTAACAGGTCATAATTAATAAAAAATGCTTTTGGAAACTCTGATTCCAAAAGCATTTTTTAATTTACACCAGTGCCTCAAGCACCTTAAGTATATAATTCCATATTCTTAAAACACTGTCCGCTTTCATTCTTTCTGCAGTAGTGTGTATATCAAATATATCAGGTCCAAAGGAAACACAGTCAAGTCCCGGTAATTTACCTGCAAATATTCCACATTCAACCCCCGCATGAATAGCTTCTATCTTCGGGCTTTTACCTGTCATTTTCATATATATGTCAGTCATCACTTCCCTCAGATACGAATCTTTCTTATATTCCCATGCAGGATAATTTCCACTAACCGATACACTGCCTCCAAGTACTCCTGCAAGGCTCTCTATCTTCTCTATCAGTTCTGTTTTTTCACTTCCCACACTGCTTCTCACAGATGTGACAACACTCACCGTCTTACCCGTAGTTCTAAGTATTCCGATATTTAACGACGTCTCAACAAGTCCCTCTATCTCCCTGCTCATTTTCTGTACTCCACACGGCATATTAAACAATGCTGCAATAACCCGTCTTTTTGACTCATTTTCCATAGCCATATTATCATATGATGTTTCTTTTTCCACATACAGATGTATATTGCCGTCGGTCTCTGAGTACTCATGCGACAGGATATTATTTATATCAGCCACACACGCCTCTAATTTGGCCATATCAGCCTCCGAAATTACTATTTCAGCCTCTGCCTCTCTCGGAATTGCATTATCCTTCATTCCGCCATTGACAGCCTTAAGCGCATAATCTGTTTTACCATCCAGTTCATACAGAACCCTTCCTATTATCTGGCATGCATTAGCCCTTCCTTTGTCTATCTCGACACCGGAATGACCGCCACACAGACCCGAAACGCATATTTTAACGGCAGTTCCCTCACGTTTTTCCATTTTACACTCATAAACACATTTCACTGTGGCACCGCCGGCACAGCTTACCAGAAGTTCACCTTCATCTTCTGAATCAATATTAAGCATCAGTCTTCCCTGAAGCGGTGAACAGTCGATATACTCTGCTCCAAGCATGCCTATCTCCTCATCGACAGTGAATACCGCCTCTATCGGCGGATGTTTTATCGTGTCCGAATCAAGTATTGCCATGGCATAAGCTACGGCTATGCCGTCATCTCCGCCAAGGGTGGTTCCTTTCGCAGAAATAACACCATCTATACACTGAAGCCTTAAGCCTTCCTTTTCAAAGTCTATATCACAATCCTTTTCTTTCTCACATACCATGTCTATGTGTCCCTGTATAATTACAGGTTTTGATTTCTCATATCCTCTGCTGCCATCCTTAAATATAATTACATTATTTTTTTCATCCTGAATATATCTGAGACCACGCTCTTTTGCAAATTTCACAAGATAATCACTTATCTGTTTTGTATTAGAAGACCCGTGCGGTATTCCACAAATCTCCTCAAAATATTTAAAAACACTCTGTGGTTCCAATCCGGCTAAAACACTCATCCTTTTACATTCCTTTCCATCAAACTTCTTTTTTCACCCTGCAGCTGAAAACAAATATTAAAATCAAAACGGCAAATGCCAGAATTGCCCCTGTTTCCCCCGCAATGCCATTTAGATTTATAACATCTTCAACACTGCCTTTACCATATGGTATAATGGCAAATATTGCCGTTAGTATTCCTACAAGTCCCTCGCCTGCTATCATTCCTGACGAAAACAGGACTCCATTATCCACTTCATCTTTATCCCTTCTTTTCTCCATTCCCCACCTTATAAGTCCACCTATAAATATAGGCACTGACAAATTTACCGGCAGATACATGCCAACTGCGACCGGCAGCACCGGAATTCCTATGACCTCAAGTGCAACTGCAATACATCCGCCGCTAAAAACCATTGCCCACGGCAGATTTCCCTCCATAACACCTTCAACTATCACTTTCATAAGTGTTGCCTGCGGTGCCGGCAATTGCGTTGAGCCAAATCCCCATGCAGCATCTAACAGATACATAACTCCTCCGACTGTCAGTCCGGCACATACCACTCCTATAATTTCTCCTATCTGCTGTTTTAACGGAGTAGCTCCGACTATATAGCCTGTTTTCAAATCCTGCGAAGTATCCCCTGCCATAGCTGCTATTATACATATTACCGTTCCTATATAGATTGAAGCCATCATTCCGGCATATCCTGTATTTCCCGTAGATTTAAGAATAGCAGTAGAGACTAAAAGTGTGGCTATCGCCATTCCCGATACCGGATTATTCGACGAACCTACCATACCAACCATACGGCTTGAAACAGTGGCAAAGAAAAATCCAAAGATACCTATTATTATAGCACCAAAAAAGCCAATAGGTATAGCCGGTGTCAGCCATATAAATATTATAATCAGACCTACAAGCAGCATAACATATGACATACTCATCTGTCTTTGTGTCCTTTTCTGCTCTCCGCCTGCATATCCCTTTGTCCTGAACATTCCCGAAAATGTCCTCATTATCACAGGTATACTTTTAAAGAGGCTTATAACACCTCCAACCGCCACTGCACCGGCTCCTATATATCTTATATACACAGACCACAATTGCTGTGTACTCATGTCAGATATTGCGTTGCTTCCCGGATATATTACATTACTGGCTCCAAATAAGGCTATTAACGGCATAATACCAAGCCAGGATAAAATTCCTCCCGCAAACATATATCCTGATATTCTCTTTCCGCATATATACCCTACAGACAATAATGCCGGCAAAACATCGGCTCCTATTCCCGCACCTTTTATCCGCTTTATTTCACTGTGAATTTCCGATGGAAATAACTTCATGCCATCAGTTAAAAATTTATAAACCGCAGCGACAAAAAGTCCCTTAAATACAACGGAAGATTTTTTCTCATTTTCATTTCCCGCTGCAAGAACTTCTGCACATGCAGTTCCCTCGGGATACGGCAGTTTGCCGTCCTCCTTCACGATAAGTGCATCTCTTAACGGAACCATAAACAATACTCCAAGCAGGCCTCCGCATATGGAAACCAGCGTGATTTTCCAAAACTCCGGTGTCTTATCACCATTTTCCCCTGCCCACATAAATAAGGCAGGGATGGTAAATATTGCTCCGGCAGCCAGTGATTCACCTGCTGACCCGATTGTCTGTACTATATTATTTTCAAGTATCGAATCCCTCTTCATCAATACTCTTATTATTCCCATGGATATAACGGCAGCCGGTATCGATGCCGACACAGTCATACCGACCCTCAGTCCAAGATATGCGTTTACACCGCCAAAAACAACCGCAATAATTATTCCGATTACGACAGATGTAAATGTCATCTCCGCAGTCTGCGAAATTTCTTTAACCTTCTTTTCTTTTTTCATCCATTACAACTCCCTATACCTATAAAGATACAGAAAGTATTCCCAAAAGGCTCAGACTTATTCAGAATTTACACTTCGTAATCTATACACATTCTTACTTCCATATATGGTCTGACCTTTCCGTCTGCCACCTTAACATGCTCCGGATGAACCGCATAGCCCTTAAGTGCCTCCTCGTTCTCAAATGTTGAATCCAGCATCAGATCTGCTGTTGACGAATCAAGTTTTTCAATCTGTACATGGATATCAGTAAGTCCCGGTACTTTTCCCTTAAGATTTTCCAATCCGTTTTTAACGTCCTCTCTGATTTTCTTTTTCTCATCCTCATTAAAATTATCCTTAATTTTCCATAAAATAATATGTTTTACCATTTCACTCATCCTTTCTGATTTTACATAAAAAAAGAACCATAAATTTTTATGATTCCTTCGTAGCTGGGCCAACTGGATTCGAACCAGCGACTGCAGGAGTCAAAGTCCTGTGCCTTACCGCTTGGCGATGGCCCAAAATTGTTATAAATTTAAAAAAAAGTTAGGAGCTACTCGAACCAAGTAGTTTCTAACTGAAAGGTGGATACAGGGATTCGAACCCTGGGCCTCCAGAGCCACAATCTGGCGCGCTAACCAACTGCGCTATACCCACCATATAAAATTCCCGTTTATACGGAAAAAATGTGCCCAAAGGGATTCGAACCCCCGACCCACGGCTTAGAAGGCCGTTGCTCTATCCAGCTGAGCTATGGACACATGCAGCTATTTTCATAGCAAAAGCGGGTGATGGGAATCGAACCCACGTATCTAGCTTGGAAGGCTAGTGTTCTACCATTGAACTACACCCGCACACAATCGGGGTGACAGGATTCGAACCTGCGACCTCTTGATCCCAAATCAAGCGCTCTAGCCAAGCTGAGCCACACCCCGTATTCAGTTTTTCTACTTCGTTGCTGTCTCACAACGCAAGAACAATTATAACCAACAAGTACTTATTTGTCAACACTTTTTTTTATTTGACTATTTCAGGTACTTAATCTCGCATTTTACATCGTCATCATCGTCTATTGTAAGTATGGCATATGTAGGCTCATGCCCTATCTGTCTTGGCAGTGATAAACTACCCGGATTAAGCAGAAGTACACCATTTTCATTCTCATACACCGGTCTGTGTATATGTCCGAACATAACTATATCTGCGCCTCTTCCTATTCCTTCATTTACAATAGTCTGTGTCTCAACAGAAACATTATAATAATGCCCGTGTGTCATAAATATTTTATGATTGCCTACATATATTTCCTTTTCCATTGGCAAATCACTAAAATAATCATTATTTCCCGCAATCATTTCACATCTGCATCCTGCTGCCGACTCAATATAGCGCTCTGAACCTTCAATATCCCCCAGATGAATGAGCATATCCGGTTTTCCCTCTATCTCCAGAACACTGTCAAAATTTTCATCTCTTCCATGTGTATCGCTTATCACTAATATTTTCATACATTTTCTCCCATTCACAATCTACATTTTTTTCTGTAAAATTTCACGCATCTTTCTTAAGGCTATTCCTCTGTGACTTATCTTATTCTTATCCTCCGGAAGCATTTCTCCTGTTGTCATTCCATATTCCGGCACATACAATATAGGGTCATATCCAAATCCATGAGTACCTTTTTCCTCATATCCGATGACGCCTTCTATCGTTCCTCTTGTAGTAACTGTCTCGCCATCAGGAAATGCTGCTGCTATACTGCACACAAATCTTGCACTTCTGTCATCGCCTTCTACACCGTTAAGTCTGTCAATAAGACTTTTGTTTTTTATTGCATAAGGAGTATCCTCTCCTAAGTATCTTGCCGAATATACTCCCGGCTCTTTATTGAGATAATCTATCTCAAGACCGGAATCATCTGCCAGAGTCACACAGTTTGTCAGTTTCATAACTGTCTCTGCCTTAATTATTGCATTTTCCTCAAATGTTGTTCCACATTCATCTATATTGGCATATATTCCTGCCTCTTTCATTGATAATATCTGTACTCCGAACCCTTCCATTATCATCCTTATTTCATCCATCTTTCCCTGATTTGATGTTGCAAATATAATTTTATCCATTTTCTTATCCTCTATATTTTCATTTTATTTTATTGCTTTCCGTTAATGCCTGCTTTATTCCTTCATATATTCCCTTTGCAGCCTTATCCTGTCCTTCATCTGAATTAATAATGTTTAAATCATTGTCATTCGTCATAAATCCTAATTCTATTAACGCAGCCGGTGCCTGTGTATACCTTACGACATAAATGGAATCTCCCTCTACAGGGCCTTTATCCACCGTTCCAAGCTGTTTTACAACAGCTCTGTCGAGTATATCTGCCAGCCAGTATGAACTGCCTTTATCAGTCCCATTAAGAGAGTTATATAACACACTGGTTCCCTGTATATCTCCCTCATCATACCAGTTTATATGAACACTTACATACAGATCTGGACCTGTCTCATTTGCAAATGCAGCTCTTTCCTCAACTGATGAATAGGTATCATCTTCCCTTGTAAAATACAGCTCAAACTCATCATCCTCCGCCAGTTCTTTTAACTTTTGGCAGACTGATAATGTTATGTTTTTTTCAAATATTCCGTCTCTGTTAGCTCCCACATCATTACCGCCATGTCCGGGATCTACAAGGACCTTAACCGCACTGTTATTAATATCAAAGAATCTGACATATAGATGATTGTCCTGATAAAGCCACTTCACATTATAGTGTCCCCCAAGACTGATTGAAATATCTATTCTTCCGTTATCTGAACTGTAAGATATTTGTGTAATCTGCTTCGCAGTATTCTTCACTCCTGCCACATCAAATGTATTATCCTTTACATCAAAGGATATATTAACTGATTTGTATATCATATTTGAACTGACCGTGATATCACTCTCTGTTACCCCTTCAGGTATGGGAATGTCAAGATTGTCATTCGGATCCATCTCCATGGTCTTAACCGCAGATTTGGCATTTTTATCACCGGATACCTCTTTTTCTGTCGGATTTGCCTTTATCCTCTGGCTGAATCCCGGCGACAGTTCAAATATTAATATAATCGCAACCAGAAATAATATGCCGGATATAACAGAAACTCTCAATGTTACTTTATCCATATCTGCTCCTATTCTCTCACATCATTAGTAAATGCCTTAAGGCAAACATTGCAGCCGTGCTGCTGCTCAGTACTCTCCCATTCTATTCCCTTATAACTTACATATCCCTCTCCATCGTCTATATTAACCGTATCTGTCTGGTAATCATTTCTGAATTCTATAGCAACCGGCCTCTCTGCTTCCGGTGTATCAATCTTGACAATTATAGCATATTTCTGTCCTTTATTCAAATGTATAGTCTTATCAAGATTAACCGTATAATATCCCGGATTGGTGAAACTTCCAGAAACAATAGGATCACCTCTTCGGCTGAGAGATGCTATATTTTCAAATTTCTCACAAAAGTATACACTATACTCTGTATTTTTATCTGTCGCATAAAATCCTACAGCCTCAAGTTCCTCATCATCACCACTTGTATACACATTTGCAAAATAAGCCTCACCGCTGCCATATCCCATCTGACCTACCCATCCGCACAGATCAGACTGGTATATATTATCATAATTATCCGCGTCCTCAATCTTCGTATAAACAACATTATTACTGCCTATGTTCGTATCATAATATGAAACATAAAAATCACCATTGCTGCCAAATGTTTCTCCCCAACTGTTTCTGCATATAAATGCTCCGTTTCCTTCAACATCAATCTCAAAATTTTCCTTTGGATAATTGTCATCCCAGCCAATTATAACTATATCATGATTAGGCACAGACTGTCCCGAATAGCAGTATGAATTATTGCTTTTGTCATAGTACCCTGACTCTACCAGCTTAGAGTTTGTATTTACCACATAAATAGAACTCTGCACGCCTCCGCACTCCAGTACTTTTCTCTTTATTTCCTCATAGTCCTTTGCAGGAATAATCTGAACCTCCTGAACATGCTTTACAGCCTCCAGTTCACTATTTGTAACGCCATCACCATAGTGATCATCCTTTTCAAGTACCGGTCCCTGCCATGCAGTCAGATACGCCATTGCCATCTGATAATCTCCGCCTTCTTCCTGTGTAAGATTATATGAGTTATTTAACGTCATATGATCCTCTGAAAAATCAAAAACTTCCTCCGGAAGCAAAGAAGTCTCAAGTGCCGTAAGTGCCGCAAAAGCCCAGCATGTCCCAAAATGCCCCTGATTTTTGGCAATATTTACACGTCCTTCTTCTTCATAATTATATTTAACAGGAAGGGGGACTTTCGTATCTCCCTCTGAAATTACTGCCTGATTTGTACTGTAATCCCATTTATAATCATACCCAAACAATTGTGAAAGTGCCGAAATAGAGACAAAATTCCCCTTATCATTGCATACAAAATCAATTTCATAAGGATTCTTATCCTCATTTTTTATGAGAGGGTCATCTGCACTAATCTGTACAACTTCATCTCCTCTTGTTATTTTAAGAGTATTATTGTCAAATACATTGGCTGCACATTCAAACATTTCACTTACAACATTTGTACTGCACATAAGCTCCATATCATCTGACATGTACATGTCGGTTGCCGTACTGTTATACTTTTTTCCACGTACATTTACAACTATGGCTGTGGCATTAACACCGTCTGCAATTATTTTATTCCACTCATCCGGGTAGTCCGTTTTTTCACTTCCCATGACAACATATTCTCGCTGTGTAAACGTATTATATCCGAAATACATTACCGCTACTAAAATTATCACAAGGAATACTGCCATTCCCTTATTCTTCAATTCCTGATTCTCCTATTTTTTCTTTCTCGGTGGTTTTTCACCTATAAACTGGTAAAAATAAGTTTTTAACATTCCATTATATATCTTGCGGTTCTTTGTCGCTTTCAATCCCATATCCTTTTCTGTATTCGCATATGATGTAATAACATATGCTGACCATTTATCAAGCGCCCTATATCTTTCTCCAAACGTTCTATAAAGTTCTGTAAGCGCCTCTTTCTCCTCAAGACGCTCTCCATAAGGCGGATTCGTCAATATAAAACCATATGGCTTTGGATGACTCAGCTCTGATACAGGTCTTTGTTGAAAATGTATCATATTCTCAACTCCCGCTTCTTCTGCATTTCTTCTCGCAGCCTTCACGATATCTCCATCTATATCATATCCCTGTATATCCACACTGACATCATAATCAACCATATCATTCGCTTCATCAATAACATTGTACCAGTTTGACTTATCTATAAGATTAGTCCATTTTTCTGATATAAATTCCCTGTTCATTCCCGGTGCAATATTTGCGGCAATCATGGCAGCTTCTATAGGAAATGTACCGCTTCCACAAAAAGGATCTACTAAAATCCTATCCTTTTTCCACGGTGTGAGCATAATCAATGCAGCCGCAAGTGTCTCCGTTATAGGTGCCTTTGAAGTGAGTCTCCTGTATCCTCTTCTGTGCAATGATTCACCTGTTGTGTCTATTGCAACTGTTGCCTCATCCTTATTAAAGAACACTCTTACCGGATATTCATTTCCACTCTCATCAAACCATTCCACATTATATTTTAACTTCATCCGCTCTACCATGGCTTTTTTGACAATCTTTTGTATATCTGACGTACTGAAAAGCTTACTCTTTACGGAAGTAGCCTTTGTGACCCAGAATTTGCCGTTTTGCGGAATAAAATCCTCCCATGGAAGTGATTTTACGTTCTCAAATAATTCATCAAATGTAAACGCCTTAAACTTACCTACCTGTATCATTATTCTCTCTGTAGTTCTAAGAAAAATATTGGCCCTGCATATTGCATCCGCATCTCCTTCAAATGTAACTCTTCCATCCTCAACACACACAATATTATAACCCAGATCGCTTATCTCCCTTTTAAGTATCGACTCCAATCCAAAATGACAAGGAGCTATAAGTTTAAAGCTGTTCATCAATCTATCCTCATTTCATATACTTTACTCTATATTAAAATTATAAAACAAGTATGTCAATGACTTTTACATCTTTTTAACCAGATACTTTCCCCTATACGAATGTATTCCTCCTCCCAGAACTCTTATATCATATTTATCTCCATATTTTCTTGCCATGGCAAAACTTCTTCCTCCCCTGTCACAATACAATATTATTTTCCTGCCTTCAAATTTATTCTTATTTAAATACATATCAAAATCTTCAAAGGGTACATTTACCGCTCCCTTTATACTGTTATAATCATATTCTTCCCTGTCCCGTAAATCTATTATAATATATCCGTCATCCTCTACACACCTGTCTATTTCAAAATCACCTATCTGTCTAATCTCCATAACCCATCCTCCATTACATCCTTATATTACTATTATATTCAACATATATTCTATGTTACAAAAAAAGCTGTGGTATTTACAACCACAGCTTTTACCCAGGCATGAATTAAATTATCTGCAATCCGTTTCCTGTGAATAATCCGAACTGTTTTTAGCCGAATTCTTTGATGAGTTTTTAGAAGAATTCTTCGATGCATTCTTTGCCGAATTTTTTGATGAATTCTTTGATGCATTGTATGCATTTTTTGAATCTGACATTCCTGATGTCATTTCTTCATTTTTAGAATTTTGCATAGACATTTCGTTTCCTCCTTTTAATATTTTCCGTACATATCTTATTTTTTACAACAGGAAAAAAATAAAAAAAGTGCTTGCAATTTTCGACATCATCTGATATTATATCACTTGTAAAGAGAAATAACCCTTCAAATGTTTCTTTTTACTTATAACCCCTTATTAATTATTTATACTCCCCTCAAAAAGCCTTGCGGTTTTCCGCAGGGCTTTTTACTTATATTTATAATATTCTATTATATATATATAATGATCTGGTTACCAATCAAATTCCGTCATCAATTTATATATTAAAAAACAGAATCGACATTATATCAATCCTGTTCTCTACACTTTTCTATCTGTTAAAAAGATTCTTTATTATTCCAACAATAGCAAGTATAACCAATACCGGAATAACTATTTTCACAAATAAAGTTACAACTCCCGCTATCAGGGTTGCAATAAGCACAATAACAAGTATCAATATCAATGCTGCAAAAATTTTATTCTTCCAGCCTACCTGTTTAAAATCATAAAAATGATATTCTGTACCACTTTCTGTATTTCCACTTTCAACGTGAGAGTAATTACTGTATGAAGCAGATTCAGCCTCCTTATTATCTTTAATCGATTTAGCAAGAAGCCTCGGACTTCCCAATTCATCTATTATCTCTTTCTCACTTCGCGCGGCTGCCATCTGTTCATCAAAATAATTGCTATAAAACGAAATTGTATCATTTTTGTCATTTTCACTAAGACCTGATAAATATTTCCTCAGTTCATTTAAAAATTCATCTCTGTTCATTTACTTACCTTCTTTCTGTCAGCTTGGGATTGAGCAGTCCAATCCACTGTGTAATGAAATATTTTCAATTGATAATTTCAAAATTTCTTTATCATTGTTTTCCAAATAACTGTTTATCTCACTCAAAACCTTATTATACTCCAAAACAGCTTTACTAAATAATTCATCAAAACTCTCTATTCTTATTATGTCAGTCTCCCACGGGCTAATCCATTGATTATTCCCTATATTGACCGGATCATTATATTTAATTTCAATTTCTCTTTCCACAAATAACGGAGAAATCAATTGTTTTCTTAATATAAATCTTTCGACTATCCTGACTATTTTCTTTTTAATCCCACACTTATCTTTAAAAATGTTCAAAAAGAATAAATAAAACCTTATAACAAATATCATCATATTCTTGCTTAATGAAACATCTGTATAAGTTTTCGTTACAGCCTGGCTGAAAATCTCTGCTACTACATCAATTTCTGCATTATCCAAATTCACTGTATCCCTGCAATTAAAACCATACAAATCAATATCCTTATATTTCTTTATATAAATAGAATCTATCTCTGTCTCCAGTTCTACATGCTTTGCAAAATAATTCTTGTCCTTATGTGCATAATCTGTAACCGCATAAACATATGGATGGCATATTTTGTCTAATGTACAGTGTCCTATGAATCCTGCAAAATATGACAATGCTATCATGCTTTTCTCTCTGTCGTCTATCCGATCCAATAACTCTATATAATTCTTTTTAAACAAGCCTATATCTATTCTGTGCATTATCGACCCGACATTTTTCTTAAAAAATACCGGTGATATAAAGAAATAAAAAAACAAATCAGATCCCTGCAATCCAAGATTATATACATCTCTATATCTGTCAACACTTTTTCTCACTAAATCATTATCATAATTATTTATCGTTTCTTCACCAAATAAGTAATGCACTGCAAATCCCGGCATATTTCCTCCATTCTGAAGCTGTTTATTGATATTTCAAAATATAAATTTCTTTATTTAACTTCTTCATTTTAGCATATTATATGTAATATTTGCAATCAATATTAAACAAAAAAGTCGTAAAAACACATATTACATGCAATTTCTACGACTTAACAAATTATTTAGCAGGGGATGAGAGAATCGAACTCCCACCAAAGGTTTTGGAGACCCCTATCATACCATTTGACCAATCCCCTATATTAAGTTTTAAGCGTGCGCTAGAGGATTCGAACCCCCGACCTTCTGGTCCGTAGCCAGACGCTCTATCCAGCTGAGCTAAGCGCACAAACTACCAAAAATGGTAATGCCGGCGACCGGAATCGAACCGGTACGGGAGGTTAGTCCCGCAGGATTTTAAGTCCTGTGCGTCTGCCAGTTCCGCCACGCCGGCATAGTCTGTATTGAAAATCATATAATTGACTTTCGCATGACTAATGGGACCTACAGGGCTCGAACCTGTGACCCTCTGCTTGTAAGGCAGATGCTCT
>ERZ1034998.15-NODE-15-length-125116-cov-27.418124_pt1 | contig 125116 bp, 157 predicted proteins | sample MGYA00520621_ERZ1034998 | MGnify/ENA primary metagenome ERZ1034998 (study PRJEB33766, sample SAMN09781748) | gut metagenome | biome: gut microbiome | host: Homo sapiens | place: Madagascar | study: EMG produced TPA metagenomics assembly of the PRJNA485056 data... | reverse complement strand
CTATTGATGAACTCATAATTTTTCCCTCCATAAAATAATATTAATTTTATATATTGTATGTATCGGTAAATAAACAGAAAAACATTAGCTGTTTATTGACAATATATAGCATTAAGTGTTAAACTGTATGTTCAGACTGGAGGATTAAAGTAATGAATATAAAAGGTGCAATATTTGATCTTGACGGAACACTTATTGACTCGACGTGGATATGGAACCGGATTGATATGGAGTTTCTGGGAAAAAGAGGTTATGATGTTCCTGAAGATTATGTTCATCATATAGCACCTCTCGGGGTTGATGAAACGGCCATTTATACAAAGGAAAGATTTCATTTGCCGGAGACGACGGATGAAATAAAAAAAGAGTGGTATGATATGGCAATTGATGCATATACAAACGAGATATTATTAAAACCGGGTGTATATGATTATCTGCATATTTTACATAATAAAGGTATAAGCCTTGCTGTTGCAACGGCATCGGATAAGGAGCTTGTTGTGCCGGTATTGCGAAGAAATAAAGTACTTGAATTGTTTAATAATATAACTACAATAAAAGAAGTAAGCAGAGGTAAAGGATATCCTGACATATATATTTTTGCGGCGGAAAAGATGAATTTAGGTCCCGCAGAATGTGTTGTTTATGAGGATATTATACAGGGTGTAACCGGCAGCAAAAAGGGTGGATTTTACACAGTGGCAGTAAATGATAATCATTCTGCCGAATATAAGGAAAATCTGATTAATATGGCAGATAAATATATAAATAGTTTTGAAGAATTAATATAACATTTTAGGAGGATAAGATGAGAGAATATTATACACAGATGGAAGCAGCAAAGAAAGGAATTGTTACTCCGGAGATGGAGATAGTTGCTGCCAAAGAAAATATGGATGTAAATAAACTTATGGAGTATGTTGCATCAGGTCAGGTTGCAATTCCGGCAAATGTTAAACATACATCATTATCGGCAGAAGGTATAGGTACGGGATTAAAGACTAAAATAAATGTAAATCTCGGTATTTCAGGTGACTGCAAAGATTATGATATGGAAATGGAAAAAGTTAAGATGGCTATAGATTATGGATGTGAAGCCATTATGGATCTTAGTAATTATGGTAAGACAAACACATTCAGAACAAAACTTATTGATATGTCACCTGCAATGATAGGAACCGTTCCAATGTATGATGCCATAGGATATCTTGAGAAGGATTTGCTTGAAATCACGGCAAAGGATTTTTTAAGAGTAGTTGAAGCACACGCAAAAGAAGGTGTGGATTTTATGACTATTCATGCCGGAATCAACAGACGTGCAGTAGAAGCATTTAAGAGACAGGGACGAGTTATGAATATCGTTTCAAGAGGAGGTTCTCTTCTTTTTGCATGGATGGAAATGACAGGAAATGAAAATCCGTTCTATGAATTTTATGATGATGTATTGGAAATATTACATGAGTATGATGTTACAATAAGTCTCGGAGATGCATTAAGACCGGGATGTATAGCTGACAGTACTGATGCAGGACAGATTAGCGAGCTTATAGAACTCGGAGCTCTTACAAAACGTGCATGGGATAAAGACGTTCAGGTAATGGTTGAGGGACCGGGACACATGGCAATGAATGAAATAGAAGCTAACATGAAGCTTCAGAAGAGAATATGTCATAACGCACCATTTTATGTATTAGGGCCATTAGTTACAGATATTGCACCGGGCTATGATCATATTACTTCTGCAATAGGTGGAGCAATAGCTGCTGCAAGCGGAGCTGATTTCTTATGTTATGTTACACCGGCAGAACATTTAAGACTCCCGGATGTAAATGATGTTAAAGAAGGAATCATTGCATCTAAGATAGCTGCCCATGCTGCTGATATTGCAAAGGGTGTTCCGCATGCCCGCGATATTGACAATAAGATGGCTGCTGCAAGACATAAACTTGACTGGGATGAAATGTTTAAATATGCCATAGACCCTGAGAAGGCACAGAGATATTTTGAAAGTGTTCCACCGGAAGACAGACATTCATGCTCTATGTGTGGTAAAATGTGTGCGGTAAGAACCACTAATAAAATTCTTGCCGGTGAAAAGGTTGAATTTTGTTCTGAATTATAGGAATAATAAACATGGTAACGAAAAATAATATTAAAAACATTGATACGAATGAACCTGTAAGAATAAATAAATATTTAAGCGATGCAGGTGTGTGTTCAAGACGTGAGGCTGACAGATTAATTGAAGCGGGTAAAATAACCGTTGATGGAAAAAAAGCCGTGGCGGGAATGAAAGTTACACCCGATATGAGAATTGTGTGTAACGGAAAACCGGTAAAACGTGAAAAAGAATTTATTCTGATTGCACTTAACAAACCGGTTGGAATAGAATGTACATCCGACAGAAATAATCCTGATAATATTATTGATTTTGTGGACTATCCTAAAAGGATATATACTATCGGAAGACTTGATAAAAACTCAGAGGGACTTATACTGATGACTAATGACGGTGATATTGTAAATAAGATATCCAAATCATCAAATGTCCATGAGAAAGAGTATGTTGTAAGGGTTAATAAGCCTATAACTGGTGAGTTTGTAAAAAACATGCAGGATGGAGTGAAAATATTAGACAGAGTTACACGTCCGTGCAAGGTATATCAGGAAAATAAAGATACATTCAGAATTATTCTCACACAGGGACTTAACAGACAGATAAGAAGAATGTGTGAGGCATTAGGTTACAGAGTACTGGAGCTTAAACGTATACGTATCATGAATATCAGACTTGGACGCTTGAAAACCGGTACTTACAGAAACGTGACGAAAAAAGAAAGAGAAGAATTGCTTGAGATGATTAAGAATTCAAATAATTAGAGCTGAGGTATTATGATGGAACAACAATATCAGAGATTAAAAGAACTCGTAGATCTGCTTAATGAAGCATCCAGAGCTTATTATCAGGAAAGTCGTGAGATAATGAGCAACTTTGAATATGATAAACTGTATGATGAATTGGCAGAATTAGAGAAAAATACAGGTATTGTTTTGTCAGACAGTCCGACAGTACATGTAGGATATGAGGTATTAAGCCAGCTTCCTAAGGAGACCCATGAATCCCCAATGCTTTCTCTTGATAAGACAAAGGAAGTTGAGGGTTTGGCTTCATTTCTCGGAGGAAGAAAAGGTGTATTATCGTGGAAACTTGATGGTCTTACAATAGTTCTTACATACAACAACGGAGAACTTATAAAGGCTGTTACGAGAGGAAACGGAATTGAAGGAGAAGTGGTTACAAACAATGCAAAAGTATTTAAGAATATACCACTTAAGATTTCTTATAAAGATGAGCTGATAATACGTGGTGAGGCTGTAATTACCTATCCGGATTTTGAGAAGATTAATCAGAGCATTGGTGAGATAGATGCCAAATATAAAAATCCGAGGAACTTATGTGCAGGTTCGGTAAGACAGTTGAGTAACGAGGTAACAGCCAAAAGAAATGTAAAATTTTATGCATTTTCCCTGATTAAAGCAGATGGTGTGGACTTTAACAATTCTATAGAATGTCAGCTTCAATGGCTTGAAAAACAGGGATTTCAGGTAGTGGAATCCAGAATGGTCAGTGCAGAAGATATTGCGGAAAATGTAGAATATTTTGCGGAGAAAATAAAAACCTACGAGGTTCCGTCAGATGGACTGGTGCTTATGTACGATGATATTGAGTATGGATTGTCTTTAGGAACTACTGCAAAATTTCCAAGAAACGGTATTGCATTTAAATGGAAAGATGAAATTGCAGTGACTACATTAAGAGAGATTGAGTGGAGTGCCTCAAGAACAGGACTTATAAATCCGGTTGCCATATTTGATCCGGTAGAGTTAGAGGGCACGACAGTTTCAAGGGCCAGCGTTCATAACTTAAGTATAATAGATGAACTTGAGCTTGGAATCGGCGATGAGATAGAAGTATATAAGGCAAACATGATTATACCGCAGATTGCCGAAAATCATACAAGAAGCAGAAAGCTGGACATACCGGAGGTCTGTCCGGTGTGTGGTGGCAAAACAGAGATTCAGAGTATAAACAGTACAAAAACTTTATACTGTACAAATCCTGAGTGTCAGGCAAAAAAGATAAAACTGTATACACATTTTGTAAGCCGTGATGCAATGAATATAGATGGTCTTTCCGAGGAAACATTAGAGAAATTTATTGACATGGGATATATACACGAGTTTGCTGACATATATCATCTTGACAGATTTGAAAGTGAGATAGTAGGGACTAAGGGATTTGGGCAGAAATCCTTTGATAATATTATTGATGCAGTGAACAATTCAAGAAAGACAAACGTTATCAGAGTTTTATACAGCCTCGGAATATCAAATATCGGTCTGTCAAATGCCAGATTAATATGCAAGGAATTTAAATATGATATTGAGCTGATAAGAAATGCAACAACAGATTCTCTTGTATGTATAGATGGAGTCGGTGGTGTCATAGCCGATACATTTACTGCTTATTTTAATTCTGATGAGAATAACAGACATCTTGACAATCTGTTAAAAGAGCTTAATATAGAAAAGATAGAGGAATCAGATAAAGAGCAGATTTTTAACGGTAAAACATTTGTAATCACCGGAAAGGTGAATCATTTTGCCAACAGAAATGAAGTCAAGGCAAAGATAGAAGAACTTGGCGGAAAGGTAACCGGAAGTGTAACATCAAATACTGATTATCTTATTAATAATGATTCAATGTCTAATTCTTCCAAAAACAAAAAAGCAAAAGAATTGGGTATAGATATAATAACTGAAGAAGAGTTTATCAGTATGTATTCATAAATAAAAACTTATATTATAAACGCTTCGGAAATGGAGGAAAAAATGCCAATTAAAGTTCAGGGCGATTTGCCCGCAAAAGCAGTTATTGAAAGCGAAAATATTTTCATAATGGATGAGAACAGAGCAATAATGCAGGATATACGTCCGCTGCAGGTTGCTATTCTTAATCTCATGCCACTTAAACATGAAACAGAAATTCAATTACTCAGAGCATTATCTAATACTCCGCTGCAGGTTGATGTGACATTTGTGTTTGTAAAAAATCATGTGTCAAAAAACACACCTGAAAGTCACTTGAATAAGTTTTATACAACATTTAGTGAAATTAAAGATAAAAAGTTTGATGGATTCATTATTACGGGTGCACCTATAGAACTTATGGAATACGAAGAGGTTGAATATTGGGATGAAATTGAGGAGATAATGGAGTGGACCAAGACAAATGTAACGTCAACGTTGCATGTATGCTGGGGTGCACAGGCAGGTCTTTATTATCATTTCGGGATTCAGAAACATCTTCTCAAAGAAAAAATGTTCGGTATATATGAACATGAAGTAATACATAGAAAAGTACCGCTTATGAGAGGATTTGATGATGTATTTCTGGCTCCACACTCAAGACATACTGAGGTGAGAACAGAGGATATTAAAAATACACCTGAACTGACAGTACTTGCAGAATCAAAGAAAGCCGGCGTGCTTATATCCATGACGGAAAATGGAAAGCAGATATTCCTTATGGGACATCCTGAGTACGACAGGATAACACTTGATACAGAATATAAACGTGACAAGGCAAAGGGCATGGATATACAGATTCCATATAACTATTATAAGGATGACAATCCTGACAATCCGCCGTTATTGACATGGCGTGCACATGCCAATGCGTTCTATACTAATTGGCTTAATTATTACGTTTACCAGAGTACGCCTTACGAATGGTGCTAAATACCGCACAATAGCCGGTTTGACGGTGTTTTGCAGAAAGTCAAAAAACTGTAAAATGCTATGAAATTCTATGTATTTCAATGGCAAAAGTGTGTAGTAAGTGTGTAGTAAATGCTTTGAAAGTGTGTAGTATATAAAAAATAATAAAGAGCTATTATACGCAACAATTACGAGAAGGACACAAGATTGTTCTTCTTTTTTTTGTGCCAAAAAATATAATGCAACATTTTTGATACCCCCCTATGTTTGTGAAAATATATATAGGCAAGTTCATTTTTTTGAATCGGAAAATATTACCGGATTTTGAACAATTTCACGTTATGTTCGGGGAATGTTCGATTTTCCCCGCTGGGCGAAGCTGTCCCGCTGGATGTGTGGCAGTCAAAAACCGCCAGAAATGGTTTTACGAAAAACAAGCCTTGAAATTTGACCAAATTTCAATTTTTACGCTTTCAACATAAATATATACGCTAAAAACTCAAAAATTGAAAAATGAGCCAAATAAGCGGCAAATAGATATATATTTAAGCGGGATTATACACCGCTTTTTTCAAATTGTCAAGAAACGGCTAAAAGGGGCATCGCTGCCCCTATCACCAAAATATTATATTTTTTCCGGTGCTGTCGGTGGCATAATGCCACCATTTTCCGGACTGGTAGCGGATGCAGAGAATCCCGGCGGCATCCCGCCATGTCTCTATAATTTCTCCATGTTCCCATTTTTTAAAAATTCCCCGGTGGAATACGAAACACTCCACCGGGTCAAGTCCCGTTTTTCTCATTTTCACACCCCCCCCTAAATTATAACACCTAGAAGCATGCAGTTTCTGCGGCATTCGCAGACCACCTTCCATTTTTCGAAATCGCCATTTATATTATCGGCGGTTCTCGTCTTCTTCCACTCGTTACAAGCGGTGATATAAAGGCGTTTAGCCTCTTTTTTTGAATTTTCCAAATTCCCTAACATAAAAATCAACCATCCTTTCTTATCTGCTTGTCTCATCAGTGGCAAGGTTGCAGCCCTACACCAGACCGCCGCGCGGGCGGTTTCGACTTATTTATAATAAATGTTATACGCTTCTTGTCGTTCTACCTGCCTCATGTCAAGAACTCTTTCAAATGCTCTTTTTACAGTAGGGAGAACATGTGCACCGCTTTTAATTGTTTTTGCAAGAATGACCATTTCTTCGGCTGTCTTATCGTAAATGTGGCTTATTACATTGTCGAATTGCTCCGCTGTAATTCCTAAATCCTGTAAATTCTGCTGATATGTTCTAAATTCTCTCATATTGTTTCCCTCACTTTCCTTTTTTCTGGTCTGCCATCATCGTACACCGCCCATATGTCGGAACCGTGTCGGCTGAACATCTCCGCAGGGGCTTCGATGCTGCCGCCGTTCTCATGATCGGCTATTAAATATAAATTGCCGTCTTTGTCGAAATTGTACGCTTTAAAGGTACAATTTATGGCGCACTCCGGGTCATTTGCTCCGTAAACGAGGCGGTCACCCTCGTTTAACTGAAGAGCCTTGAACAGCTCCCCGCAGTCCTCGGCGTAGAGTTCCGGGAGAACCTCGTCTTTATAAGTCATTCCCTCGGCTCTCTCCTTGAGCCAGTCAAGAACTGCCGTCTTATTATTTTCAAGCTCGTTTTTGAAATCTTCGACACTTGAAAAATCGAAGTTTCTTATTAAATTTCTAATATTCATATTTTCCACCATACCGCCAACAGTGGCGGTTCCTTTCTTTTTTTTGTTATAAAAAGTATATCAAATATAAGGCACAAAAACAATTGACATAATATACAAAATATAAGGCACAAAGCAATATAAAAGTTGTGCAAAATGTATAAGGCACAAAATAATTAAATTTCTATATAAATAGAAGCGATTTTTTTATTTGACATAAGGCACAAAAAAAGATATAATTAAGAAAAGCGAAGCGAAGGAGGTGCAGGGAAATGGAGAAAGCGAGAACAAGCGAAGCCCAGAGAAAAGCGGTTTATAAATATGACGATAAGTTTGAACGAATCAATTGCCGCTTGCAGAAAGGAACGAAGGACAGAATTGCGGCCCTCAAGTACTCCGCTAATGATTTTATCAAATTGGCGGTTGCGGAGAAACTGGAGAGGGAAGAGCGAATTTTAAAAAATGGCACAAAAAAATAAAAAAAGTGCTTGACATATAAGGCACAAAACATTATAATTAAATCATCAAATAAAGAAAGGAGCCCACAGAAAGGGCGAAAGGTGGAAATCATGATGAAAGAGATAGGAAGAAAGGAATTTGAAAAGAGATACCCGGAGGTTTATGCGTCTGATGCTGGACAGGTAGCCGCATATCTGGAGAACGGAGTTGTTTTAACAGAAAGCGAATGGAACGGCGAAGTTTACACGGTCGAGGACGAGAACGGCGGAGAGAGAAGATACAGACCTGTTGAGGAACCGGCGGAGACAGACGAGGACGGCGAAGTTGTTCAGTGGGATATCGTCGGATATGAGGAGGCGAGATAATGGATAAAAAAATAAGGATTTTAAAACTTGACGGCTGCACCACGGCAGAAGCCGTCAAGGCTCTCGAAAAGGGAGCAATTATTTATGACGATTTCGAACAGAACCTTGAGAATTATTTGACTGAATGGGATCTTGAAGAATCAGAAAAAGAGGAGTACCGCCAGATGGTGAAGAACGGTACTCCCGTTGAAGATTGGGGAATTGTTGAGGATGATAAAAAATATTATATACAGTATGTGAATTAAGAGAAAGGCGGTTCAAGTAGCCGCCTTTTTTATGCAAAAAAACAGTTGACTATAGCATTTCAAAATGCTATAAATAATATAAAAATTAAATACAGACCATTTACAGCAGTTGATATATTTTATATTTTGACTGCTGTTTTTTATATGTTTAAATAAAATATATAACGTTAGGAGGTGCAGAGAAAATGAGCAAGACACAAGCGATTACGACGTTTGACGGCGTAGAGGTTTATAAAAATGATATTGAAATCGCCATAGATGAAGCGTGCGAGGATCTGGACATAACGGATTTATTAAAAGAGGGGCAGGCACGATGGAAAGCGGTCTGCTATTATGTAGGTCAGAAAGTTTTCCCGGACAGAAATATATTTAAAAATAAAAATAAAACTGATTTCGTAAAAGTTCCAAATAATATAATTCCCACGAATTGTAATAGATATGATTATAATAAAATAGATGAATTATATAATTATTATGTTCAAATAAGCAGAAAATATAATAAATTAATATCTGCTGTAGCTTTTTCCTTATTCTGTAATATCCCCTATGAAACAATAAGACAGTGGGGAACGGACGGCAGAGAACGGGGGCTAGGGGCAACGGGTTCATATATTTTTAAAAAACTGCATGATGACAGAGAAGACAGCTTAAAAGATAAAGCTATCGACAGTGGGAACGTTATGGGAGTTTTTCAGGTGGGGCGCCGGGAATTTCAATGGGATATGCCGGGAGTAAAAACCGAACAGAGCCGCCAGATAAAGACGGCGGAGCAGCTGCCGCAGCTGGGCGAAAATAGTGCGGAATTGATAGACAATTCACAGCCGGAAGGCATTTAGAATTGTTTAAAAACACCACACAATTAGAAATGTAGTAAATACAAGGGTTTCAGAAATTCAACTATTCGCAAAACAAGGCTTTTACGAATAGTTAAAAGGATATCAATAATAATTGTATGAATTACACACACAATAAACGCAAATGACGCAAGCCCATGGGGTGGGGGTCTGTGGGTGCTGAAATCTCGCCCAACTTGGCCCCATAAATATTTTTTAAAATAAAAAGCCCTTATACAATGTATCATAAACCATATCAGATAACTGCAATATATAAGATATATATTATTAATAGCTTTATAAATACCTCATACATAATAAACAAAAAAATATATAATTGTTTACTAGTGATTGACGAAAAAGAGGTTATTATAAGCAACATAAGGTTTAGCTGTAGTAGTTACCTACTAACTTAGCACAGAAGTTAAAAAAAGAATTACAGCAGTTGGAGGAACTAGCGGGTATGGTCCTTCAACTTACAGGAAGTAGTTTAAGGTAAAACACACATAGCAAGTTTGATGATTATTTGATTTCCCCCTTTAATATGTAATCCAAGTGTTGTTGAAAATATACTCCCCTTAAAAAATGTGTATATGGGTGCAACTCCCATCTTCCTGTTTAAATACGATTAACTCGGTGAAGAAAGGTTTTTCAGCCTTGCCGAGGCATACAGTAGCGAGATAGTTGAAATCGGGATACTGGTTTTAATGATTCCCTCGGCCGGAAGTGATTCTGACCGTGAAGATAGGAACTATCAATAATTCTGTATGGCGTATCATCATAAATAAGTCAATAGCAGAATCCTTGTGGCTGGCGAAAAATAGACGCTTACTCGAAAGGTAAGAAGAATCCATTGACGTTTGCGGCGTGAGAGACCACGAACTATACACGGAAAATCTCGCTAAGTCGGTTTGCCTTGAATCTAGGAAACTAGAGTATAACACAAGAGATTTGTTAAAGTAGCGGTACGGCAGCAAAAAACATTTTGTTCTATGTGCAAAAAGAAACAAAGCCTAATCTGAAAGAGCCGTGAAATTTGCGGGTATCAATCCCGCCTGTGCTTGTGTCAGCGGTAAGAAGCCAAGGGTCGCACCCGGAAGCTCAGACTTATCGTCACAGTGGCAGAATATGACAGTAGATATGGTGAATAAGGTGAAGACCTAGTCGTATTTAAAATATGCAGATATAAGCCTAATTGGTAAGGCAGATGATTGCTAATCATCGAGTAATCGCTTTTAGCGGTGTATGTGTTCAAATCACATTATCTGCGTTATAGCATACAAAGAGAAGTCAGTTGTTGGTTATCTGTATTTTCCTAAAACCATCTGTATGCGATTTGATGTGTATGCAAGTGGGTAAGCGGCAGACGGCAAGAAGAAAGGCATGTGTTTAAAAACATTTGGGTTATGCCTATGGGTTCAATTCCCTCCAATGCGAGCAGTATACGGCTTATGTGTGGTTCGATTCCACACCACATCAGTTGAAAGTTATAACGAGTAAAGTTCTGGTAGCATAGTGCGAGTTTTGGTTCGAATCCGAAAGCATTGGTGCATGACATTTATGGTCATATAGGTTCGATTCCTAGGCATGGGGCGAGTGCGGTGCAAGTCCGCATATCAGATGCGTTGCAGTCATTCTGCAATAGACAGGAGCATAAGGTCACTGCCCTGTTGAATTAAAAACAATGCTGATTACAAGCTAAGAATGCTTACAATCAGCAACCTTGTAAAATCGAACTTTGGTAATTGCATATTGACGGTCGAGATGGTATTATTTAATAAACAATTAGGAGGAAAAATAATGCCATCAAAATCATACAGCACGTTTTTAAAGAATTACAAGCAAGTTAATAAGCTTAAAAAGGCTTACGAAGAAGAGTTACACAAAAACCCAAAAAGAGGGAAGAGAGACCTTGACCATTATACAAGGGCAGCTATTATGTTCCTTTGCTCATCATTTGAGGTTTATTTTGAAGACGTTTTAGAAGAAAGTTGCAAGATATTAGCAAATAGTTGTGCACATGTTGATGATTTGCCAAAGCAGGTCAAAAAGACGATTTCAAAACATGTAAGAGATAGTAATAATGAATTGGAACCGTGCATATTTGCAAATAATTGGAAGGCATATTATCTTGAACTTGTGTCTGATGGGATTAAGGGATTGAATACACCGAAAATGCATAATATAGAAAAATATGTGTCTAAATACTTGGGAATGAACAATTTATTTGATACCACAACATATCCATTTGCCAGCATTGATGATATTATTACAGAACGAGGAGAAATTGCTCACAGATTGTATGGGAAAACATATATTAAAGAGGTAGTTCTCATAGAAGATTGTGATACTATACGAGATGCTGTAAAGGAAATTGACATGACGCTTTATCAAGAACTTCCCAAAATAATTCATAAAAAACCGTGGAATTACACATATATAACATGTTAATTGGTTACCAACCGTCAATATTCGATGGTTGGTATTTTTATACACAAAAATAAGGAGAGATTCAACATGGATTGTCCGAACAAGGACTGTAAGTTTTATAAGAAAAAGGAAAAATGATTATGAAACATTTGCTTAATTTGTGGATTCGACATAAAACAAAGAATTTAACAAGAATACCACTTTTTACAATGACATTTGATTATCGCAAATACAAGGCACAAGGTAAGAAAGATAGCTGTACAATGCATTGCCACCCAGATATTGCCAAAGATGAATTTGTGAAAAGCAAATTACAGGAAGTTGTTGACTATATCAGAGATAACTATGATTTGGATATTTTTACAAAGATTTGAGGTGTAATATGTGTGAGTTTTGCGAAAATCCTACAAAATGGAAAACTAATGACTATAGCCTAGTTCCTAACAGAAACTTATCAGCCGGCATTATGCAAGCAGAGGATAACACGTATCAGATTGGTACATTTGATTCACTGAGTGGTTTTTGGGATACTTTTGATATCAACTATTGCCCTATCTGCGGTAGAAAGTTGGTGGAAGAATGAGACACGAAAAAGAATGGCGCACTTGCGATAGGTGCGGTAAAGAAATGACATTTTACAATGAGAACTACGCTTATTTAAGAACAGAAGAATTAGAACCTTTACACGATGAAGCTATATACACAGCAGAAGATTTAGCACATCAAACACTCCCAATGGCTATATGGAGAAATGAACACAAATATGATTTATGTCCTAAGTGTAGGAAAGATTTTAAGAGGTTTATGAGGAATGAATGATGCATATGCGATACCAGTATACAGATATAAAAACAATGAGCTTTGTTCGGCATTTGAAGAGGCTAAGGAAAATGAAGATTTTGTAAGGCTTGCGGATTTCAATGTGGCGGAAAAGAGAATCAAGAAACGAATGAAAGAGTTATCAGAGAAACTGACAGAGGATAGGCAAAGTTATTATGAATGTTTGTATAAACGAGAGCCAATCGAACCTAACAATAAAAGATGCAATCTAACTTTTTGTCGATACAATACAGATGGCAAGTGTACAAATGAAGAAAAGAGAGAAGAATGTGTCGAAGTTTCAAGAAAGGTATTGTGCATAGATAAAAAAACAAATAAATTTATAAATGAATATTGCACAGCGAATATTTAACGAATGAGAGAAAAAGCAATAACAGGAAAATACATAGCCGATGCTATAGGCTATTGCCATTGTGAAAAACATAAGGGTGCATTGAACAGAAAGCTTGCATATAGGCATAAGTGCATGGCAAAGAAATGTAAATATCTTGAGAAATATGATACATGGGAAGAAAGGTAGGATTTTTATGAAGAAGAAAATGTTATCAGTTGTGTTGGTACTTGGCGTCGCTGTCGGTTTGGCAGCTTGCAGCAGTGGTGTGAAAAGCGGCGAAGTAGATAATGGCGTACCCAAAATATATGGTTCAGATGTTTATGAATTTATAGATGCAGATACAGGTGTCCATTATTGGATTTATTCACATGATGATGGATATGGTGGAATGGGTGGAATGACACCGAGATTAAACTCGGACGGAACAGTAATGATAACAAAATAAAAATATATTACCGGCTAACGAAGAGAGTTAGTCGCTACCCTAAAACAATTATAGGCAGAGGTCTATAAGCACCTTTGCTAGTAAGTGGAGGTGCTTTTCTTATGGCTAGTTCAAGCCTAATTTCCGCAGTTAATGGATATGAGAAATTCATACAGACACATGAGATAGATGAATCGGTCATTGATGCATATATAGATGCATCAAAAGTGGCTATTTTGACTGAAAAAGATACTAAATATGGTTTAAATATAACAAAGCGAACCAAAGATGTCATAGATAAATTTTGCAGAACAAGAACAGGCGGTACAATCTGGGATTTGGAAAAATACTCACAGCAACATGAGGAAGAGTATTCGATTGTAAACAAGTACTATGATGTGCTGCTGACAGAATCAAAAGAGAAGTTTGAAAGTTTCATGCTTTATTTAGAGCGTAAAAGACCTGTAGAGGATAGATTTTATCAGAACAGAATAAATCCACTAAGGCAGGTAGCAAACGGAATACAGGAGCTTGTAGATGATGAACTTGACGAACTATTTGTGAATTGCCCGTCGAGAATCGGAAAAACACAGATAGTAAAATTGGGATTCCTGTGGTACGGCTCGAAATATCCCGAAAAGTCAAATTTGTACACGGCATATTCGGATAAAATCACGAGTGGTTTTTATGATGGAATAATAGAAATTATAACGGACCCGACGTACACCTATGATGAAATATTTCCGGAGAATGTGCAGAAAAGATTAATCACTGATGGAAAAGACACAACAATTGACATCTTGAGAAAAAAGACATACCCAACATTTACTATGCGTTCCATATACGGAACATTGAACGGAGCGTGTGATTGTTCCGGAATGGGTGTGGATGATGACTTGTTTAGTGGTATTGAAGAAGCCCTAAGCATTGATAGGCAGACTACAGTGTGGGGCAAATTTGACAATAATTTTATGAAACGTCTTAAACGTAAAGCAAAGCTTATAAACATGGGTACGAGATGGGCACCATTGGATGTACAGGGACGCAGATTAAATTTGCTGCAAAACAGTGAAGAGTATAAAGATAGACGCTGGAAAGCAATAATCATACCAGCACTTAACGAAAATGATGAGAGCAATTTTGATTATCCGTATAATCTTGGATATTCTACACAAGATTATCTGATGATAAGAGCGTCATTTGAAGAAAATGACGATATGGCATCATGGTATGCACAGGACCAACAGCAGCCTATTGACCGCCATGGTGCATTATTTACCACAGACAATATGCAATTTTTTAATCCTACAAAGGATTTGCCGAATGAAGTGCCAGACAGAATATTTGCAGCAGTTGACCCGGCATATGGTGGTGGTGACTTTGTTGCTATGCCTATTTGTTATCAATATGGTGCAAATTATTATATTGTGGATGTCGTTTATAACGATGGAGACAAGGAAGTGACAATACCAGAAGTTACAACAAGAATTGCGGGGCATTTAAAAAAATATTTTCCAAAAACCGCAGAAGTACATTTTGAGGAAACAAAAACAACTGTAGAGTATAGAGAAAAATGCGAAAAAGAATGGGAAAAGTTTGGAGCAATGGTCAATGCAACACATGACCCGGCACCAAATAATATATCCAAAATTGACAGAATTAAAAATCACGCACCGGACATACGAAAGCTGTATTTTATTGACAGACAGCACCGAACAAAAGAATACAACAAGTATTTTCAGAATATCTTGACGTTTAAAACGGATGGCAAGAACAAGCATGATGATGGTGTGGATGCTACAGCACAGTTATGCGACATGATTTACGGAACAACAACCGTTAGAGAAGTGAAAATAATACCTAGTCCGATATAAGGAGGCTTAAAATGACAACAAAGGAATATCTTAGCCAGATTAGTAGGTACAATCGAATGATAAATAACCGTTTGGTTGAGCTTGCTCAAATCAAAGAGCTTGCATGCAGTATATCAGCAATAAAGTCCGGAGAAAGAGTCAATACATCACCGGACCCGGATAAAATGAGTACTACATACGCTAAAATTGACGAAATGGAAAGAACTATCGACAAGCTGATAGATGAATACGTTGATAAAAAAAGTTTGATTATACGGCAAATAGAGGGGATGGAAAATAATGATTATTACGAGATTCTGTTCTCTAGGTACATAGAGGAATTAACATTTGAAAAGATAGCGGACAAAACGATATGGTGTAGGAGACAGATACATAGAATCCATGCCAAAGCATTAAAGGCATTTGAAGATAAATATGGAAGCGAATATTTATAAAAGATGTCATAGAATGTCACAACAACAATATGCTATGATATAAATATCAAAAATATGTGAATAAGTCTTTTAAGACGTAAAGGGCATTGCTACTTATTGTGGCGGTGCCCTTTTTAGCTGCAAAGGTAAAGAGGTGTAGAAATGCAGACAGGAAGAATTGTTATTTATACAGATGTGAAAGAAATAACATCCAATAACATAATATCTGTATTGCGTGATGCGATTACAGAACACGATATAAATGCAAACAGAATACAGTATCTTCTTGATTACGATGCAGGCGTACAGCCTTTACAGAGAGTTAAGCAGACACGAACAGATATTGATTGTAAATGCGTCGATAATGTGGCTAATGAAGTTACAGAGTTTAATTTGGGATTCAAGTGGGGAAATCCCGTAACACTGGTTCAAAACGGTGAAAATACAGATTCTGACATTACAAAGGCAATTACAGAACTTAACACCTGCTATGAATCACAGAATGCAAGACAGAAGCAACAGGAGCTTGCAAGATATGTTGAAATTGGTGGTGTTGGATATGTCTACATTGATGTAAACACAGAGTATGAGGATGGTGATAGTTATTTCACATATGATGTACTAGATCCACGAACAACATTTGTGGTTAGGTCAACATACTATCATGACAAGAGAGTTGTCCTTGCGGGCACATATCGTAAAGATAAGCAGGGAACGAGATACTATACATGTTTCAGTAAGGACTTGCGTTTCGAAATAACTGACGGATTAAAAGTTACTAACGGCAAAAAGGAAGAAAACGAATGGGGATTTTTAGACAGAAGCGGTGAAGAAAATCCTTTGCATAGAATACCGATTATTGAATACACACGCTCATATGACCGTATGGGTTGCTTTGAACGTCAAATATCTGAAATGGATAACTTAAACTTACTCATATCCGATTTCACAAATGATGTAGATCAAAACACACAGGCAATATGGCACGGAAATGATGTGGATTTTCCAACAGAAAAAATTGTAAATGCGGATGGAACAGTAACAGAGGCTACAAGAAAGCCTAAGACTAATGAATGGGTGTTGACGTACACGTCACCACAGGGAAAACAACCATTTATTAATCCGTTGGCTGTACAGTATGACTACACAGGAATGCTTAATAACATCCAATCAAGGCGTCAGACAATATTGCAGAAATGCAATGTGCCGCAAAGAAATGACAATAGCGGTGGAAGTACAGGAGTTGCAATGTCAGATGCAACAGGTTGGTCGCAAGCTGAAACGGCAGCAGCTAAACAGCAGCTTATTACAGATGGCTGTAAAATGGAAGAGATAAAGGTTGCACTTGCAGCCATTAGAATATCAAGTGACATTGATGTGGACAATCCATTACTAAAGCTTAAAGTTAAGGATATACAGCCGAATATCAAACGGCAAAAAACTTATGAAATGTCAACCAAGGTTAATGCTATGGCTACTTTGCTTAGTCATGGATTCAGTCTTGAAGATACGGTGAATGCAATACCATTTTTTGATGACCCTAACGAGGTGTGCACAAGAAGTAGAGAAATGGTCAAGGCGTATCAGAACAGCATTATTAAGAACGATACGAAGAACCAAGCAGAGGGCGGAGAGGGAGAACAATCACCTAACAAAGACCGCACAATGCAGGATTTGAGTGACCAGATAAGCAATAGTCCTGTTATAGATAAAAGCAGGACAGACAAGTAAATATTATTTTGATATCAAGCCATTAGGAAATATCCTAGTGGCTTTTTATATGCCCTAGAGAAAGGGCGGTACAAATATCGCAGAAAGTTGAGAGAACAACAAAAAACGCAGAAAGATGAGGTAAGAAATTATGGCAGAAGCAACTAACACAGTAACAGCAGATGCAAAACAGACACAGTCTGCTGGAACAAACAATGACCCAAATCAGAATGACCAGACACCTACAGTTGAAGAACTCATGGCACAGCTTGCTAGCGAAAGAGCTGAAAAAGAAAAATGCAAAAACGCTTTAGACAAGGCTAGTTCGGAAGCAGCAAGTTACAAAAAACAGCTACGGTCAAAACAGACGGCGGAGGAACAGGAAGCAGAAGCAAAGGCGGAAGCTGAAAAGTTACAGGCTGAAAAGTTTGAGAATATGAGCAAAGAACTTAACCACATAAAAGCGGTTAATGCGTATCAGAAAACCATAGGAGATGAAAAGTCTATCGAGACATTGATAGAGGCGGTTGCGGATGCAGACCATAGCTTGATTTCAAGCGTTATTGAAAACGAAGTCAATAGGCGTGTGAAAGAAGCAAAAGCGGAATGGCTTAAATCAAGACCACCGGTTAATGCAGGTGGTGGTGAGGATAGCACTATTACGCAGAAACAGTTTAACAAGATGAACTATCACCAGAGAGTGGAGTTCAGAAATAAGAACCCGGAACTTTATAAGAAGTTTACGGAATAAAAATGGAGGAATGAAAAATGCCACAGACAAAGTTAGGAAATTTAGTAGACCCACAGGTTATGGCTGACATGGTATCAGCTAAGTTGCCAAAGAAAATCAAATTTTCACCAATTGCAAGAATTGATACAACTCTTGTAGGCAGACCGGGTAGCACAATTGTTGTGCCAAAGTATGCGTATATTGGTGACGCAGAAGATGTAGCAGAGGGTGTTGCTATGGGAACAACGGTACTTACAGCATCAACCACAGAGGCAAAAGTTAAAAAGGCTGGAAAAGCTATTGAGCTTACAGACGAATCTATATTATCTGGCTATGGTGACCCGATGGGTACAGCTGTTAATCAGCTTGCCATGTCAATAGGTGCTAAAGTTGATAATGATAGTTACGATGCACTTTGTACAGCACCTATCAGCTATGACGGAACAGGAGCAAATATCAGCTATTCAGCCGTTGTATCAGCAAATAGCAAATTTGATGATGAATCAGATGATTCACTTACAAAGATATTATTCATCAATCCGGCACAGGAAGCTACATTGCTTAATGATGATGATTTCAAGAGCAACGATAAATACCCTTTAAATGTAATCATGAACGGTACTATTGGTTCTATTGCAGGAGCACATGTTGTTAAGTCTAAGAAAGTTAAGCTTGTTAAGTATGAGCTTGACGATACATCAGGAACAATTAACGTTACAGACGCAGAGACAGCAGAGGATTCAACTCATGTGCATCTTGATACAGCATTGGCACATACATTAAAGCCGAAGGATAAGGAAATAAAGGTAGGTAGCAAATTAAAGGCTGTTGCAACGGCATATTACGCTTGCCCTATCGTTATTGTGTCTGTACAGGACCCTAACGAGGATGCAGATGCTGACGGAGTATCAGAGGAAGAGAGTGCACTCACTATCTACATGAAGAGAAATGCAGAGGTGGAACACGATAGAGATATCCTTGCTAAGACAACTGTAATATCTATAGACGAGCATTACACAGCAGTCTTAAGCAATGAATCAAAAGTTGTGCTTGCAAAATTCAAAGCGTAAGGCGGTGGTATCGTGTTACTTAGAAGACATAAAGTCAAGGCAGCATCGAAAACAGTCGTGAAAGATGTAGTAAAAGAACCGGAAACAAAAGCCGGTTCTTTTAATTACAATAAAACAGAGATAAATCGCATGCCTACAGCTGATTTACAGAAACTTGCCGCAGAATACGGCATTGAAAACGCTGAAAAAATCAGTGGAGCAGACTTGAAGAAACTGTTAATTGAGAAGTTTGGATTGTAAGGAGTTAAAGCTATGACATTAAAAGATACTGTAGAAATGATGAATAGTGCTGATTACAAAGAAAGATTTAAAGCAGAGTATCAGCAAGTAATTATTCGCTACAAGAAGTTAAGAGATATGCTTGCTAAATGGGATAATAACGAGCTTATATTTAAGCCTACTTGCCCTAGAAGCACATACAATATGCAAATCAAGGCAATGACTGATTACATTGCAGTTCTTGAAGCAAGAGCAGTAATGGAGGATGTAGAGCTTTAGAAAGGATTTGAGCTATGGAATACACCACATTAGAACAGGTCAAAATCAGACTTAAACAATTTCATATTGAGACAGTCACGAATGAAGAGGACGACACAACATCTGATGTGGTAGTGTTTGATAACAAAGAGGATAACCCTTTAATCGAACAGCTTATTAAACAGGCTACAGAAGATGTTAAAAACAGAAGAAATTACCCGGACAGTTATACAGATGAAATGATAACGGAAGACTTGAAGAAATTTGAGGGAGTTATTGTTAATCTTGCTGTCTATGACCATTCACAGGCAGGTGAAAACTTCATGGCAAGCTATGGCGAGAATGGAGTAAGCCGAACATGGAAAGATAGGGACAGCTTATTTGCTGGGGTATTCCCTTTTGCAAAGGTTTTATAGAAGAATGTGCGTTAGCATATTGCTGATTTTGGTAACATGTTAGCAGGCGGCACACATTAAGGGTGGTGGGCTGTGTGCCATAAAAAGGAGTGAGTAAATAAATGCTCGATATAAATAAGCAATCAATGAAATACTCATTGCAAGGACAGACCATTACCATCTATGAAAAAGATGATGACGGAAATCCTAAATATTGCGAGACAGAAGATGGCGAAAAGGTATATTACACAAATGAGAAGTTCGGGTTTTCAGAACCGGTCGATTTTAAAGCAAACATATCTTTTAGCGGTGGAGAAGCAGAGTTTAAGGAATACGGCTTTAATACGGCTGATTTTGACGCTATTTTGCTTACAGATAGGAATGAGTTCCCTTTAAAAAAAGGCGACCTTATTTGGCTTGATAGCGAGCCTACACATACATCTGACGGACCTGTTGATGATACATCAGCGGACTTCACTATTGTAGGTATTAAGCCGGGACTGAACTCAACGAAGTATGTTCTTAAAGCAATTGTGAAGTAGGTGTATTATGGCAAAACATACAATTAAAATGTCGCTGTCAGAAAAGTCCATACAGGAAGCGATAAAGCAGTTACGGCAGTACAAGTCAGATTTGAAAAGCAAATGTGATTTGTTAGTCACAAGATTAGCAGAAATCGGAGAAAAGGCAGCAGTACAAAGCGTCAATGAAAGTCCATTAGGTAAAACTGTAACACTTAGAGTTCAAAGAGACCCTATTTCAATGGGATGTCGAGCAGTTTTAATTGCTACAGGTAAAGTGTTTGATGTGGAAGACAGAGAGCCATTTTCTACGATATTAGCAATAGAGTTTGGTGCTGGTATTCACTATAATCCAGAACCTAATCCAAAAGCTAATGAATTAGGATATGGAGTTGGTACATATCCCGGACAGATACATGCATTTGAAGATGGTTGGTATTATTTGGGCAAAGATAATCAATGGCACTACACTCACGGCGTCAAAGCTACAATGCCTATGTATAACGCAAGTATGGAAATTATACAGCAGTATAAACAGATAGCAAGAGAGGTGTTTGGCTGATGGCGAGCGAAAATGAATGGGCAATAGACATTGAAAGTACAGTAGTAGCACTTGTCAAAAACAAGGCATTACCACGATTGCAGGAGGCATATCCAAAAATCAGAATAACCGATGAGGGTGAAAGTGATGGTCCGGCAGTATTTCCGACAGTGTATATTCATTTACTGTCGGCTGTTGAGCAAGGACAAACACTTGATGGACAGACAATTAATGCATTACTAGCAACATTTCAAGTAGATGTTACTACGAATACAAGCAAGTCTGATTGCCGTAAGGTTATGGCAATTATAATGGATGTGTTTAAGACAATGAGGTTTGATGGTTCCGCAATGCCTGAATCATCAATGTCAAATAAAGTATATAAAAGCACTGCACGTTTCAGACGTGTTATAGGTGCAAGTGACAAATTAATGTAACTAAGGAGCAGAGATGCTCTTATTTTTTTACACCAGATATCGTTAGAGATATTCGATAACCGCAAAAAGTTAAGCGGTAGAAAGAGAGGCTATACATGGCAACGGCAGGAGTTAGCACATTAGGTATTACTTTAAGTTATGGCGTGGAAACATCGGCAGGAACAAAGCCGACAGCGTTCACACTTTTAACAAGAATTAATGAAATTGGAGAGGTTTCGGTTGAGACCGAAGCAATTGACGCATCAGCGTTAGAGGACAAACAGACAAGAAATATTCCGGGTAGAGATACTGTATCGGAAACAATGACAGTAACGGTCAATAAGACAGACGAGACAATTGCAGAGTGGGAAAAAGTAATTTCGGATTATGCAGCACTTTCGGGTGGTAAGAGAATGTGGTTCCAGACAATTACTCCGGGATTCACAAAGGCGGAGTTTGTAGTGGCAGCACCGCCATCTAAGTTGCCAATATCTGCAAAGTCACAGAATGAATTGCAGACAATGGAAATCAATCTCACTGTTGATGAAATGGTGGGAAGTGATACAAAAGTTACTCCTACATCGGGGGAATAAAAGGTCAGTCACAGGTTAGCAAAAAGGCTGTAGTGGCTGACGATGATACAGCCGAAACAAAAACTAAATTAACAAAATAATCATGAGATTTAAAGGACGGCTTTATGCCGTCCTTTTTTTGGAAAGGAAGAAAAGTTATGACAACATTAAAAATAAACGGAACAGATTACAACATTAAATACGGATATGAAGCAGTAGTCAAAAATGGAATTATTAAAAAATTAATAGAAGTTGAACAGGGCAATGATACAGAAAAAGTTGATAACATATTGGGATTTCTTCCGGAACTGTTACTTGTAGGTTTGCAGAAAAACCATGCGGATGAATTTGGCTTTAAGCCTAATGATGATGAGAAGAAAAACGAGCAGTTAAGTAAGGTGTTTGGCTTACTTGATGATTATTTCGACGGTGATGGAGATTTTGCAGAAATTTATGGCACTCTCCAGAAAGAGTTATTGGAAAACGGTTTTTTAAAGAGTATGTTCCAGGAGGAGAGCGAGAAAGTGGGAGCGAAGAAGACAACAGCAAAGAACTAACATGGGATGTTTATTGTAAGGAAATCAGACCGTTTTGGCTGATTGTAACTAAAGGGTATGGATTCGCTGTCAAAGACATTGATAATTCATGCCCTAGTGATTTACAGCCGTATGCAGATGCGTATGCTATGGAACAGCGAAACAGAGATACAGAGATGTGGTCTGTTTGCGGTAATTATGTATTGCCGGCTGTTAGAGTAGCGGTGGAACGTTGCTTATACGGTAAAAAATCACAAAGTAAATATCCAGACACGTCAATAATAGAGCAAATCAAGCCTAGTGAAGAAAACATCGAAAGGCAAAGAGAGGCCTTTGTTATGAAGATGCGGACAATGAAAGTGAATTGGGATGTTGCACATGGCAAGGATAAAGAAAGGAAGTGAAGGGTATGTCACAGCAGGTAGATTCATTAGATATTAAAATTTCGGCAACAGCGAGCAATGCTGAAAAATCAATAGATAGATTAATTTCTAAGCTTAACACACTCTCCACTTCAATTGCCGGAATAGATGGCAGTGCATTAAGTGGCTTTGCAAACAGTGTAAACAAGTTAGGTTCAGCTGTTAAAAGTTTAAGTGGAATTAAAACAAGCGATTTCACAAGAATCGCAAAAGGTTTTGAAAAGTTTTCTAAAATAGATACCACCGGTATGGCAAGAGCCGCAGGTGGTATTAACATGCTTGCTACAAGCATGTCGGCGTTTGCAAATATGCCTAATATGCCAGATATAACATCATTTATTAATGCTATTAAGAATCTCTCAAGAGCAGATATGAGTGGATTTGATGCAAATAAATTGAATGCTATGGCAACAAGCATAGCCGATTTTGCAACAAGATTATCTGGAGTGGGCAAAATTGAATCTGGAATAACACGCTTAATATCAGCTATGGCTAGATTGTCAAGCAGTGGTCAGTACATAAGCAATGTAGTTGCATATTTCCCGATGTTAAGCACACAGGTAATTAATTTTGTCAGTGCAATGTCAACAGCGGGTACGGTTGATGCTAATATTACAAAGCTTGTAGATGGCATCGCTAGGCTTGCGTCAGCTGGTGCGAGGACAAAGGAAACAGCTGAAAACTTAGAAAAATTAGGTGATGGTGTACTTAATCTCTTAAGGAAATTACAGAATGCACCTCAAATAAGTACAAACATTGCAAATACAGTGCAGGGACTTGGAAACCTTGCAGCTAGTGGAAACAGAATATCTACAGTATCGAATGCAGCCACAAATGCAACAAGCAAATTTGGCAGTGCATTAAGGAGCCTTGGAACAAGGACTAAATCCGCAAAATTAGAAGCTGGCACATTGGCAAGAGCGATAGGAAAATTGTATCAGAAATACTTTCTGCTTTGGCGAATGTTTAAAGGTTTAGGAAAAGCAATAGTTGGAACTACGGATTATATAGAAGCTTGGAACTATTACTCTGTAGCGTTCGGAAAGATTGGCTCCGAATGGGGCAAAGACTATCAGAAATATGGCTATGAGAATGCAGAGACATATGCAAAGAGCTTTTCTGACAGAGTACAGGAGAAGCTTAATAAAATGTCGGGTTTGTCAGTTGATATTGACAAAGGTTTGCTGTCTGCATCCACAGAAAAGAATTTAGGTCTTAATATACAGGAGATAACACAGTATGCATCACAGCTTGCATCTGTGACTAACTCTTTGGGACAGACAGGTGAAGCAACAACAGCAATAACAAAATCAATGACAATGCTTGCAGGCGATATAAGCTCACTTTTTAACGTGGACTATAAAACGGTTGCACAGAACTTACAAAGTGGCTTAATCGGTCAATCAAGAGCGTTGTATAAATATGGTATTGACATTACTAACGCTACCTTAGCACAGTACGCTTACAACTATGGAATAAGTAAGTCTGTATCAGAAATGTCACAGGCAGAAAAGCAACAGTTAAGAGTGTTAGCAATATTAGACCAATCAAAAGTATCTTGGGGCGATTTGGCTAATACAATCAATTCTCCGTCTAACATGTTAAGGCAGTTTAAGACGAATCTGTCAGAAACAGGAATGGTATTGGGACAGATATTTATACCATTACTACAAAAGGTGATGCCTGTCATAAACGGAATAACAATTGCACTTAAGAGATTATTTGTGCAGTTGGCAAGTTTTATGGGCGTTGAAATAGATTTTGAAAGCTTCGGACAGAGTGGATATAAGGACACTGTAGATGGTTTAGAGGACGTGTCTGATGCTTATACAGATGTAGCAAATAGTGCCAAAAAAGCTCAAAATTCATTAATGGGATTTGATAGAATCAACAAACTCAACGATGATACAAAAAGTAAATCAGACAGCAGTGGCAATAAAAATCCTATTGACCTTACAGATGAAATCAAGAAAGCTTCGGAAGAGTATGAAAAGGCTTGGAATGAAGCTTTTGACAAGATGGAAAATAAAGCTACAAAGGTAGCAGATAGGATTGTTAAAGCATTTGGTGATGCTTATAAAACAGGAGATTTCAGCGGAATAGGCAGTTACATATCAACAGGGATAAGGGACAGCCTTTCTACAATTGACTGGGATAGCGTATATAGTGGAGCATCGGGATTTGGAAAAGGAGTGGCAACATTCCTTAATGGTCTTATTGACCCATCAACATTTGCTGTTATTGGTGAAACAGTGGCAGGATGTGTCAACACAGCACTGTGCTCGACAGAGTCATTTGCTGATAATTTGGATTGGGATAATGTTGGCACAAGTATTGCAAGCGGTATTAATGGTGCTATTCGTAATGTTAAGTGGAAAAAAATGATTAAAACAGGTGGAAAACTTGGAAAAGGACTTGCAAAAGCTTTAAATTCAGCTATAAAGAAAACGGATTTTAAAGGGATTGGAACATCCGTGGCTGACATACTTAATACGGCTGTGAACTTTGCATTTAACTTAGTAACTACATTTGATTTTCCGCAGGCAGGTGACCAAATTGCGAATATGATAAATGGATTTTTTAGTGAATTTGATGCTAAGAAATCAGCTAAAACATTAAGTGGATTTGCAAAAGGTCTTTTAAAAGCGATAAATAGAACATTAAAAAAGACAAATTGGAAAAAAGTCGGTACAAAAATAGGTGATTTCCTTGCAAATCTTGATTGGGGAGAAATTCTTATAGAGGCAGGAAAAGCAATTCTCGGCGGCATTAATGCTGCAATGGATATATCAGCGGGGATAATATCATCCGCACCAATTGAGAGCGCAATTATAGCAGCCATAGCAATTGCTAAGTTTACAGGATTGGGAGAAACGATAAAAACAAATCTAAGTCCTGTAATTCAAGATGGAATTAATCAGACGGGAGCATTGAAGTATGCAATAGCTCTTACAGTCATGGTTGAGACAATCAAGGTGGCAAAAGCGGCTGTAGAACCTATTTGGGATGAATACGACATGGAAGAGATAAGGGATGCAAGCCAAGAAATGTTTACCGATTGGTTTGGTGATAATCCTATATCTTTAACACTTAGTGATGTATTTATTGATGTGGCTACTTTTTTCTACGACCCGTCGATGATTACGAATGCATTAAGCGACATGTGGGACGATATATGTAGCGGTGATTTTAGATTAAATATCGGAAATATTATCGAATTGCCATCTTGGAATGAATTTACGGATGCATTAAGCGACATGTGGGACGATGTATGCAGTGGTGATTTCAGATTTAGTTTTGGGGATTTGTTTGAATTACCATCTTATAACGACTTTGTTTATTTCTTTAAACATGGAGAATTTCCATCTTCCAAAAAAGAGAAAAAAGAGCAGAAGAAGCAGGATGAAGCACTTGTTAGTAACAAATCTGTGATAAAGCAGATGGGTGAAGAAACAGGTGAAGCATACATAGATGGAGTTAAAGGCGGAATGGTTAAAGGCTCTGCTAATTCTAAAACAACCGCAAAGACCGTTGCAAATAACATTAATAGCAACATCAATAATAAATTTGCCATCAAGAATGGAGAATCTAAGAAAACTCTATCTGTAGGTAATGCAATAACTAATGGTATTAAGAAAGGAACTCTTAATGAGTTAATTTCAAGCAGTACAAAATATGAGTTTGGAAGAATACCTACAATTCTTGGCTCACATATCGGTGATATGAGCAAGAAATTTAATGGTAAAGGCACACAGGTTGTGACAGGTATTAAGAATGGTGCTGACGCAGGTAGCAAATCGACAGCAACCAAATATTTCTTCAAGACTTCGTTGCCTAACACTCTTAATAAGATAATCAGCAACAAAGAATTTGGCATGAAATTTGCACCTAAAGGTCACGCAACCGTAACAGGTATTAAAAACGGTGCAAATGCCGAGGCGGTGACAGAACCAATAAAGAATTTCTTTTCGAAAATTCTGCCAGCCAAACTTTCGAATGCGACAAGCAGAAAAGAGATAATACAGAGATTTATTACAAAAGGTGCAGCTATCGTGGCGGGTATCAGAAGTGGTGCTAAGACAGATAGTAAGAGTGATACGAGCAAGAATTTCTTGTCGAACACATTACCGTCTAAACTGTCAAGCTCAACAAGTAGAAAGAACTTTGTTGAATTATTTACCACAAAAGGAAACGCTATTGTAGCAGGTATTAAAAACGGTGCTAGGAACGATTCTAGCAGCGGAGATACTAAAAACTACATGTCGAATGAGTTGCCGTCAACACTTGCTAATGGTATGGGTAATATATCGTCTAAATTTAATGCAAGTGGAGCAAATATCATAAATGGTCTTGAAAATGGTGCTAAAGGTCAATGGAGTACTGGAGCATCATGGGTTAAGAATATTGGGAGCACAATCCAGAACACTGCCAATATGTATGACGTTGGTAAGAATATGGGTGAATCATTGGCATCTGGTATGGCTAACAGTCGTAAGGTAAACTTCAAGATTGATTTGCTGAATAAAGCAACAATGAGTGATTCACAGAAACAAATCAATGAAATGCTCGGTCTTGATGGCTTACAGTACGGATTTGGCTTTTACGCAGGCGGTGGTTTTCCGAACACCGGCGAGGTGTTTGTTGCAAGAGAAGCCGGAGCGGAGATGGTTGGTAGAATTAATGGCAGAACAGCCGTAGCTAGCAATGACCAGATTGTAAATGCCGTGTCAAAGGGTGTTTATGAGGCTGTAGTATCAGCAATGAGCAAGAGTTCAAACAATGTAAACATTTACCTTGAGGGTGAAGCAAGAGGATTGTTTAGAGCTGTACAGAAAGAAAGCCACGATTACACAAGAAGAACCGGCAAGCCGGCATTTAACTAAAAGGAGGGCAATTTGTATGATATTGAAATTTGATGGGGTACAGATGCCCTCACCGGCACCGGATGGATTTGTAATATCACACAGTAAGGTGTGGAGTTCAAACACAGGACGTGTAAAGTCTGGCAATATGGTCGGTACGATTGTAGCAATTAAAAGGAATGTCGCCATTACATGGAACGCATTGACGGCAGAACAATGTGCAACGATTGATACGGCAGTGTCAACTAAAACACCATTTGTAACAATTGAATACACGAACGAAAGGGGAGTTTTGGAAACAATCACCGGATATTTCAGTGATGTTGAATTTCCTGTACATATTATTAAAAACGACGTACCTATCATAACAGGTGCGTCGGTTTCTTTTATCGAGCAGTAGAGGAGGCAAGTGCATGAATGAGAGATACTATTTTAAATTAAAATATGCAGATAGTGACTTGGATTTAAACATGTATGAGCCTGTCAATATTAAGATTACACATTCCATTGTGGAAAATGGAAATGTTGGATTTGGTAACACTCCGTCCGCAAGTATTACATTTGATTTGTACGATGCAGGTCCTAGTATTAATAACAAGCTTGTATCTGTATGGTATGGAACAGATGAGACGAAAACAGATGAATTTGAGTGTCTTGGTATATTCAAAATGCAGACCACTTTGTGGGATTCGCCAAAACATTCCTATATAGGATATGATGCAATGGTGTATGCGTTTAATGACGTATACGTTAGTAAGCTTGAATACCCTACTACTGTTGAAGCAGTAGCAAATGAAATAGAGGAACAGACAGGGATAATGTACGATACCACGCATAATGTTATTGCTGTTATCAAAACAAAGCCAGAGAATATGATATACAGGCAGGTCCTTGGCTATCTTGCGGGATTAGGAGGATGCGATACAGTGATACAAAATGTCATGTGGGATGGAGGGAGTGGAGTGCTCCGTCCAAAGGCAAGATTCTCATTTCGACAATTTTATGAGTTTAGCAAGCCAGCAATTACAGATGACATGATATATGAAGATAGTGGATTGGAAATTGAGAACAAGGACGGCTATAAAGTCGAACATATTAAATGCTATCTATCAGAGGACGAATTACTCACAAGCGGAGACACAACAACCAATGGCATAACTATATACAATCCATATATGTATCAAGCAAGGCTTGATACGATATTGTCAGAGATATCAGATATTGTGTTTTATCCTATTAGAATTAAATTCATAGGTGACATGCAATACAACTTACATGATATTGTTAATGTTGCTACAGGTGGTGTCACATATAAAGTGCCTGTTGCGTCCATTACTCAAGAATGTGATGGTGGTCTTATTACCACTATAGAGTGTTTTGCGAAAGATGAAGATTATGAGGATGCAGGCACAGTTCCGTCAAGTGGCGGTGGAAGTGGCGGTGGTGGCGGTACATCCACCGAGACTGCAAAATACCTCAATCCGCCTAATTCCGCATCATACAGGACAGGAGAAAAAGGCGAGTTTATACATAAACATGCCGAAATATCAGATTATTTTGCCGTAAAAAGTTATAGCGGTAAAGAGGTATTGAAAGTTTACTATGAAAGCGGGGAGATAGAGAGCAATGGTCAGAAATTAGACCTTACTCCTATTACTGCCGCAAACATTGACGAATGGTATGGTGAAACAGTGATACCAGATGCGGAGGGATTTAAGATGATATCAGAGCTTGAAGCACCGGAATATGATTTGACGCCATTGGATTTTGAATTACAGGTACAGACGTGTGAAAAAGTGGAATAGGAAGGAGATGAAAATATGCCCATAGTTAATCATAATATAACAGCAACAGGAAGCGGTAGTGACACAACAAGCGAACTGGCGAGATGTAGTGCTTGTGCTCAAATAATTGAAGGGATTTTTTCGGGAATAAATGCCGTCTTATCGGCTGATGGATTTACAAGAGTGGATAAAAATACTACAGCTTATGGCAACAATACGACAAGTTATATATATAGAGAAACTTATCAATTAGGCGATAACGATAAAAAATATCTGGCAGTGAACTTGTATGGCGTGACACGTTTAGGTACAGGTGGAACGAATAATAATATAGGCATTAGTTTTACTATCGTTGACCAGATTACACCTTCAAGTTCTCAAAGTGTTTCTCCAACATATACAAAAAACACTACCATTACAGCAACAAGTAATACTTCAACTGCTACTGTAGACGAAGTAACAACTTATTATTATGATATCAGTTTTTCAGGATATTTGTTAAACATAAAAAATGAAAGTTTATCATTATATACAATTGCCGCAAACACGTCTGGAACAAATTTATACGGGTCCGTAGGCAGGTGTACAGTAAATAATAAGGAATACTTAGCCTGGAACGGTTGGAATAACAGTTCACAGGGAGGAATAGCTTTAGAAGATGCCGACGGAGCTATAAAATATACAAATTCCATTATGATTGCAACAAATACAGGAACAAGTGATACAGGTTATATATTAACTCTGCCAGTTTATTTATCAGATACTTTTTCAGCGACGGCGGTAATTTATAAAGATTTAAAACTTGAAAACACCTTGCAGACAACAAATAATGCATGTAGTTATGGCGGTATTTATAAAATCGGCGGAGTTGATTATTTTGCGATTGCCAATAACTTTTTAATCAAGCTTTAAGGTGGTGATGTGATTGATATTAGTGGAAGCTGTAAAAAGGATATTATACTACATAAAAAGATTGGAAACACTGTTAGCCAACGAAATCGAAAGGGCGAAGACTGTCGAAAACGAGGTCAAGGAAAGCATGTCAACTGCAATTGTTTCCGGGGAGCAAATCGAAACATCCGATGAAGATGGCGGTGTGAATGTGTATGCATTTAAGGATGCATCCGGAAAAACCTCCGAATTTACCGTAAAGAATGGTAGCAAGGGCAGTAAAGGAGATATGGGACCTCAAGGAGATGCCGGACCTCAAGGATTGCAGGGAGAAAAAGGAGACACAGGTGCACAAGGTGTTAAAGGGGACACAGGTCCGCAAGGACCTAAGGGAGACACGGGACCTCAAGGACCGCAAGGACCTAAGGGAGACACGGGACCTCAAGGTCCGCAAGGGAAAAAGGGAGATACAGGTGCAACAGGACCTACAACCACCACACTTACAAACCAAGACTATACAGTTAATACTAGTAGTGGTTACGGTTTTAGAGTAAATAATACATCAAAGCCAAATAGCTATGCAAAGTTATTTGCTGACGGTGAAAGTGGAACTCTAGAACTCGTTTCCGCTGGTGGTACTTACGGATATCACATGGATTGTTATGACGACAGTTTCATACGAATGTATTGTTTTCAGCGTAGTCCATGGAAATATATGGCTGACTGGAAATTTACGGCTGACGGAGATTTCAAGGTTAAACGATTTATCGAAAGTGGCAAGGCACTATCTGAAAAGTATATGCAAAAAACCGAGGATTTAGAAATTAACAGTGTAACTGCAAAAGTATTAAATGCTACACAAAAGTATTTAATAGATAATGCTTGTTCATTTCTTATACATAACTATGAAGGTTATGGTTTGAAATACACATATTTCACGAATCCTCAATTGCAGATACTGCCAACAAAAGACAATGTTACAAATCTTGGACATTCATCATATAGATTTGCAGAGTTTCGATGCAACAATATTTATATATCGTCGGGAACTGCTGTTACATCTGATAGGCGTTATAAGAACAACATTAATGAATTAGATGATGAATTATCTTTTAAATTTATTATGGCTTTAGTACCATCATCGTACAAATATAAAGACGGTGAAAGTGGTAGGACGCATTACGGTCTTATTGCTCAGGACGTCGAAAAGATAATGACGGAACTTGGAATGACTATGCAGGATTTCGCCGGAGTGGTTATCGAGAAACTCACCAAAGAAGTTGAAGTGGAGACGGTAAATAATGACGGAGAAACAGTCATTGAAAAACGGCTTGAAGAGACGGGAGAGATTAAATATGACTTGCGATACGAAGAATTTATTGCACCGCTTATAAAAGTCGTGCAGATGCAGCAGAAAACCATAGAAAATCTTGAAGAAAGATTGTCAAAACTTGAAAATCAAATATTAGATAATAAATAGGATATCCGTAGTGGATGTCTTTTTTTGTTATAAAAACAAGAAAGTGAGGTATACAAAGATGAAACAGACGATATGTACAGTAATAGGAGTTACAGGCTCGATAATAGCTAGGTTATTTGGAGGGTGGGATGATGCATTGGTTACATTGCTGATATTCATGCTAATTGATTATGTGTCCGGATTAATCGTGGCAGGAGTGTTCAAAAAATCCCCGAAAACCGATACAGGAGCGTTGGAGAGCAAAGCGGGATGGAAAGGAATATGCAGAAAGGGCATGACATTACTGTTTGTACTAATAGCGTACAGACTTGATTTGACAATAGGAACAAATTATATAAGAAATGCAGTCATAATTGCCTTTATAGCTAATGAAACAATTTCACTCGTTGAAAATGCGGGGTTGATGGGAGTACCGCTTCCGGCTGTAATAACAAAAGCAATAGATGTTTTACAGAAAAAAGCAGAACACGAAGAATAGGAGATGATATTATGTATCAGTTAATCAGAGATTTATCGTTAGTAAATCGCACGCCAACATCCGGACGTGCGATTAAATATATAGTAATCCATTACACAGGAAACGCTACTGACACGGCTAAGGCGAATGCGAATTACTTTAGGACGGTTAATCGTGGTGCATCTGCCCATTATTTTGTTGATAAAACAACGGTATATCAGGTTGTAGAGGATAAGGATATATCATGGGCTGTAGGACGCAATTACGGCTCAAATAATCTATTCGGTGTAGTTACTAACGGAAATTCCATCAGCATAGAAATGTGTTCGGATGGTGGTAAAATAGCCGATGCCACATTTGATAATACGGTAGAGCTCACTAAGTCATTAATGGCTAAGTACGGAATACACGCATCAAATGTATATAGACATTGGGATGTGTGTTCGAAATCTTGTCCCGGTTGGGTAGGATGGGGAGCATCCGGAAGAGACGGAAGTATTTGGAATAAATTCAAGGATAGTTTAGTTGCACCGGTTAAGCCTGCAGTAAATCCTCATAATTCAGATAGTTATGTTGTAGTTGGTGAATCAAGTAAAATGTTCGCTTTTGAAACTAAAACAGAGACAATTGTAAGAGTTGCACCAAACAGTCTTGCGGATGTTGTGACAAAATTACCTATAGGTAGCAAACAGGGCATTACTAAGATTACCGCCAATGGTTGGGGTTATATCGCCAACGGAGCAGGTTGGATATATCTTAGGGATTGCAAACCTTTAAATGCAGTAAGTTATCAGCTAAATCATGCTCACTGTTATGTTAGGGCAGGGAAATCTAATTCACAGATTGTTGCCAATCTCTTAAAAGGCAGTAAACAGCCTATCTGTTTTATCTCTGATGATAACAGAGGGTATATTAGCAACTATGCCGGTTGGGTAAGGTTGAAATTCTTCAAAAAGATATAGACATAATAAAAGCCACGGTTTTGAGCCGTGGCTTATTTTTTATCTCATTTTAATATTTAACACTAATATAAATATACAACGCAGCAAGCACCAACGATACATAAGAACCGTCATAATTGCGTGTCTTGTCTTTGCCAGAAAGTCCTAAATCTATGATGGCAACAATCAGTCCTATAGGCCATGTATACACGAATATTGACAATACTAAAGCAACAATACTTAATGGACTTGATTTTTTCTCCATTTTTCTCCATCCAACACTCTTCTTATAATCCCTAAATACTTTTTTAGCATCATCCTTAGACATTTTATAATGGTTACACATAAAATCCACAAAATCTTTTCTAGTCGGATTTTCTCCCCAAATCCATGCAAGGTTTATATTTTTATCATAAATCTCATACGGGACATCAACATCATTCAGATATCTGTAAGGTCTCCCACAGTGAGGGCATGCGTTAATTCTTCCAGAAATTTCCTCTCCACATTCTAAGCAATTGTACATTATATTTTCCTCCTTAAAATTATTTTGTAATAATGCATTTAATTATATCATAGATGCAATAATGTGTCAAAATATAAATATATGTATCTTAAATGGCAAGTATGTTTTATAATGTAGAGAAACATTATAAAGAAAAGAGGAAGAATATATGTATGTTATAAGAAGAATATCAGATGAGCTTGATGATATCCTTAAACGTTACGGAACGTTTGAAGATTTAGAAGATGCAAAGAAACGCAGAGATGCATTGTGCAGCAGTACTGGTGACGAATACAAGATAGACCATATCGGAAATATAAAAGTCGGAGATGTGTATTTAGATCCGGATGATGAATGGAGAATAGTTGAAATTAATGGAGATATGGTTACGGTGATAAAAAATAGAAAGAGAATGAGGAAAAAATACGAAGTAACTATTGATGAGGTAAATATCTTCATGAATGGGGACAAAAGATTTGTATAATTAGTTCAAACTTTATTGATTGACATACCACGAGCAACGTGGTATAATTGGTTTTATCAATAAAAAATACTAATAGAAATCTTAGGAGGATTTAATTATGAATGAGAAATTAAAAAAGATGTTAAAAAGAAAGGGCAGCTACATTGTAAACTATCATACTGGAGCTGGTAATTTTATAATTACAGGAACTCTTGAAGAAGCAATGAAAGAAGCCGAGGAAGGAACATGCTACACTCAAAAGCCGGTAACTGTTGAGTTAGAAGGCGAATATGATGAGTTTTACCCTGTGGTAATCTTACCTTGGTGTAATGGTGAGCTAGGTAAAAATAAATCTGTAGTTGCTCAATTTGGTAACTTCGGTTACTATGGAGCATGGGAGGTTATAGAATGATTGATTACGAATTATTTTCAAAATTATATAATGAAGCAAAACAATATAACTCATTGGAGTGGTTCGTTTCAGAACGTGGTTGGCAAGAATGGATGAATCTTTTCGATGTTGATATGATTGCAAAAATGCTTGAAATAATATATGAATATTCAAGGTGTACTATTAAGGATATTCGAAACAATCTTAATATATCACGAGCATCCTTCTCAAGAAAATATGGCATTCCTTTAAGGACCATCGAAGACTGGGACAGCGAAAGGAGTAAAATTCCAAAATACACAGCGGAATTGATAAAATACACACTATTTGTAAAGGAGATGATGCCAGATGAAGAAGATTCTACAGAATAAAATTGATTTTTGCGTGATTATCTCCGTTGACGGAGCAAATCCGAATGGAGACCCATTAAATGGAAACAGACCTAGAACCACATATGAGGGCAATGGAGAAATATCGGATGTATGCATAAAAAGAAAAATAAGGAATAGACTTCAGGACATGGGTGAAGAAATTTTTGTTCAATCTAATGATAGATGTGATGATGGATATAAAAGCCTAGATGAAAGAATAAAAAATTTCGAATTATTCAAAAAAGAATACACCAAAAAAAAGCCAAACGCAGATATAATAAAAAAAGTCACTTGCGAAAAATGGATAGACGTAAGAACATTTGGAGCAGTATTCCCATTTAAAGGGTTAACAGCATCCACTAACGTTAGAGGGTGTGTATCTTTAGGTTTTGCCAAAAGTTTAGATTTTGTACATATCAAGGATTTTCAGATTACAAAAAGTACAAATCTGAATGAAACCGAAGATGGCAGAAAAGATAAGACCACTTTGGTTTCAAGAAGTGTAGTTGAAAAAAGCTGTTACGTCTTTTACGGGTCTATTCATGTTCAGTTAGCCGAAATAAATGGCTTTACAGAGGAGGATGCCGAAAAAATTCATCAAGCATTGATAACATTGTTCAAGAACGACGAATCCGCAGCTAGACCATCAGGTACAATCAACGTGCAAAGAGTATATTGGTGGAAACATAATAATAAAGACGGACAATATCCACCAATTAAAGTATTCAAAACTTTGGATATAAAGCCGAAAAAGGAATACCCATTTTTCACAGTAACAGAAGATCCGCTACCTAATTTAACACCAGAAGTTTATTGCCTGTAAAAAAGTAGTTAGCAATTCGACAGGCAAATGATAATATATCACCATCTTATTTTTCTTGCTTTGCTATACCTAGTATAGCAGTTTGTATAAATCTTCCGTAACGGGAAGTTTAGAGTGGCAGAGACCACGGATACAGGAGAGATAGGATGATTTTAAATTAATAAATTGAAGCTATTAGCTCTAGAATCAATTGGTTCTAGAGCTTTTTTGCGTTCAGAAAGGAGTGGACAAGTAATGAAAACATAATTACCAATACTTACCATAAGTATTTTTATAAAAGGTGTGTTAGAATCGAAAAAAACAAAGGAAAAGGTTCAAACAAGCAATGAAAATACTTATTTATCAAGAAAGAGCGAAAAAAAATATAAGCTTAAGAGAGCTAGAGAAAATGACAGGGATTAGCGATAGTACTATAAGCAGATATGAGCGGGTCGGCAACGAAAACGCAAACATCAAACATCTTGAGGAGATAGCCAAAGCGTTAAGAATTAGCATTGAGGACTTATATGATAGCCCTTACAAGCGGAAATAAACGCTTCATAAATGAAGCAAATCTTGCAATTTATTTACTTAATTTGTAAAAAATGCTAAAATCATACTCATATTCAATAAGGGAGGAAGAAAAACATGGTGAAAACTAAATTAATTACTTAAGCCTGTCTCTACAAGTGAATCAAAAGAAGAAAGAGACAGGGGTGAGTACAAATAAATGAATTATAAAGAGGAAATAATAAAAAAAGTAAATAGCATAGAAAGTTCGGCGATGCTTAAATATATTTATGCTGTAATAACAACATACTTAAAAAGCAGGGGTTTTTAGCCCCTGCTTTTCTTTGAAAGTGAAGAAATTATTTGGCGAACCGCTTTTTGGTCGTTTTCTGATAGAATTTCAAATTCATCTATCATATCTAACACATCTGGCTTGTTCATTAGTTTACCGACAATATCTCCATATTCGTCATCCGTTTTAGTTCCCAGTAAATAGCTTGGATTAAGGTCTAAAGTGCCACATATCAACTCTATAGTGTCCATATCTGGCTTAGACTTGTCCTTTTCCCAATCGCTAACCGAATTATGTTTTGCGTTTATCAAGTCTGCGAGTTGTTTTTGAGTGTACCCTTTCAAAAGCCTTGCAGACCTTATTTTTTCTCCAAATGTCATAGATTTATCTCCTTTCTTCACAAACAATATTAATATAAAAATTTCGGTAAGTCAAGAAAAATATTTCGGATAAACCGAAAAAAGTTCTTGACATTCGGTAACGCCGAAATTATAATACAATTATTCGGTGATACCGAAATAGATGCAGAAAGGAGTGTTCACATGTGTGTAGGACAGAAAATTAAAACATATCTTGAAAACAATGGGATTACACAGACATTTGTTGCTAATAAAACAGGTATTCCGGTTCAGAAATTGAACTTATCTCTTAATGGTAACAGGAGATTAGATTTCGGAGAGTACGAACTTATTTGTGGGGCGTTATCTGTTAATACAGATAAATTTTTAGAGCCTAAATTACCTGATAAAAAGAAATAACAAATGGAAGAAAGGAGAAAACATGATGAAGATAGAAATATCTGATATCGCATTAGTGATATCAATAATTTCATTTATAGTCACCGTTATGCTTAATTGACTATAAACTTCAAAACTACCATGAAAGGAGAAGAAATGACAGATTTGCAGATTTTTAATTCAGAAGAGTTCGGAGAAATCCGAACCATTACCAAAGATAATGAACCTATGTTTTGCTTAGCTGATGTATGTAAGGCATTAGAAATATCAAATGTAGGAAATGTTAAGCAGAGGTTATCTGAAAAGGGTATCCATACTGCGGATACCCCTACAAATGGCGGAATGCAGAAAATGACATTTATCAGCGAAGCTAATCTTTACAAAACAATCTTTCAGAGCCGTAAAGACAGTGCAGAGAGATTTACAGAATGGGTTACATCAGAGGTACTTCCGTCAATCAGAAAAACAGGCGGTTATGGTATGCCAAAGACAACAGGCGGTCAGATACAGCTATTAGCACAGGGCTACACGGAGCTTGAGCAGACGGTTAATTCCATCAAAGATGATGTAACAGAACTAAAGGATAATGTTCCTTTATACGGATGTGAGATTGACGAAGTGCAAAAGCACGTCAGAAGAATAGGAGTAAAGGTCCTTGGTGGGAAAGACAGCAATGCATATAGGGATGGCAGTATAAGAAGCTCGGTATATTCCGACATATATGGTCAATTAAAAAGAGAATATGGCTGTGTTGCCTCTTATAAGAGTATCAAGCGCAAATATGTAGCAGATGTACATGAGTTTATTGACTGCTACAGAGTCCCACAGGTACTTGCAGAGCAGATAGAGGATGCTAATTCACAAATGAGATTAGCAATTTAGGAAAGGATGTTGGGATAATGGCTAAGGAATTTGAAGGCGGAGATTAAATCTACTAATTTGAGAAAGGAGAGAACAGAAAGTGATAGTAACAGACTACAATATGATGGAAATAAGAGAACTACAAATTATTAATAGGTGCTTAGGAATAGAGTTCAATATTAATGACGGTAGAATCGAAAGAAAGGACAAGAACAATGAACTTAGAGGCAGTGACAATACAGGACTGTATAGATAATTATGAGAAGAAAGATAAAACAACAGAGATAAATGATGGAAAAGTTATCTCCTTTAAGGAGTGTGAATGATGAACAGTATAAGAATACAAGGGATTGTATCTGACATGAGCTTTAGTCACGAAGTCATGGCAGAGAGGTTTTTGAAATTCAGGCTATCTTCAAGGCGAAAAAGCGGCACATGTGATGTCGTGGATGTAGTAATTTCGAAAGATTTGGCGGATGCTATTTCATTAAGAAATGGGGAGACCGTTGAAATTTATGGAAATGTACGCTCATGTGAAACAGTGGACGAGCGTGAAAACTTGCAGAATATTTTTGTGTTCTGCGAAACAATAACACAGGTCGCACAAATAGAGGGCGAATGTGTTAATGAGTTTATTCTTGATGACGGAGTGATTGTAAAAACCGGAGAGGTTAGGCAGAGGCAAAATAACAGAAGATTATGTAATCTAAAAATTGCTAGTAATAGTAGGTATAGAAGCAATTATATCCCATGTTTGGCATGGGGAAGATTTGCAGACATATCATCCCTGTATACAACAGGAACAGCAGTGAAAGGATACGGCCGATTGCAGAGCCGTACATACAAAAAGACAAATGACCACGTGGTAGAATGCCACGAAATATGTGAAGTCAGTCTGACTTCAATAGCAAGAAAGGACGGAGAAGAGTGAAAATTACATTAAATAAAGTAGTACTCGAAAACTTCATGTGTTATGCACACGCAGAGTTTGATTTTTACGCTATTACAAAGATTATGGCTAAGAATGGTAAAGGTAAGTCAACTATTGCCACAGCTTATCTATGGTGCTTGTTTAACTGTGATTACGAGTTAAAGGATAATCCGGTAGTTAGACGTGAGGTTGACGGAAAGTTCGTTGACGATATGGATACAAGCGTTGAGATTACGCTTGATGTTGATGGAAAAGAAATAACGCTGAAAAAGGTACAGAAACGTACATACAGCAAAGATGGCAGCAGTTACAAGGACGATAACAAGTACTTTGTAAATGATGTACCTAAGACACTTAAGGACTTCAACGCATATCTTGATATTGATATGAATGTGTTCAAGATGTGCAGCAACGTAAACGCATTTCTTAATCAGAAGCCGGCTGAAATGAGAGAATACTTATTCAGTCTTGTTGAGAATGTGACAGACCTTGATATAGCACGTTCTAAGGCTGAATTAGCCGAGTTAGTACCTCTGTTAGAGAAATACACAACAGAAGAATTATCCGCTATGAATAAGGCTACTAAGGCTAAGATTACCAAGGATTTACCTATTCTTGACGGACAGATTAAGGAAAAGGAAAGAGATATTCAGATTAAGAGTGATATTGATGTATCTGACCTTGAACTGTATAGGAACAGCCTTAAAGAACAGATTACCGATTGCGTGGCAAAGCAGACTGATAATGAAAAGCTGTTAGCTGAATATGACAAGGCTAGTGCTGATATTCTTGATTTGAAGTTTAAGCAGGGAGATTTATCACGCAAGGCTAACGAGGAGACTATCAAGGCTAGGAGAGGTCTTGAATCACAGATTAGCAACCTTAACTATGCGATAGACGACACCAAAAAATCAATCGGAAACGCAGAAAAGGTTGTTGAATTTGACAAAGACAAAATAGCAGAGTATCAGAAAGCACTTGAAGATAGTAGAGCAGAGTGGAAAGCTGAAAAAGAGCGTGAATTTGACGAAAATAGCCTTATTTGCCCTTATTGCAAACAGGAATATCTAGAGGACAAGAAAGAGGAATTAAGAGCTGATTTCAAGACACACAAAGAAGCCGAACTTAAAAGAATTACCGATAAAGGCAATGCAAACAAGAAAATGCTTGATGAAATTAAAGGATTGTTAGTTGAAGCTGAACAGGAATTGACCGACAGGAAGCAGAGACTGGAAAAGCATTTAGTTGAGTTAGCAGACCTCGAAAAGCAGTTATCAGAATTTCCACAGGAAATTGATGTATCAGCCACAGATGAATACAAGGCACTTGAACAGAAGATTGTTGAAAAGGAACAGGCTATGCACAAGGCTAACGATATTTCAGCGATTAAGGCAGAATTAAAGGCACAAGAAACAGCTTTAAGACAGCAGTTAGCAGAATGTGAAGCCGAGATTGCAAAGTCTGATACAACAGCAGATGAACAGCGACTTGAAGAATTAAGAAAGTCAAAGATTGATAGCGAACAGAATAAGGCTAATGTTGAAAAAATCCTTGATTTACTTGATGAACTGGATAAGGCAAAGAATGAAGCCTTAACAGAAGCAGTAAACAGTCGTTTCAGATTGGTTAAGTGGCAGTTGTTTGAATATGCCAAAAATGGCAATTACAAGAGCTGTTGCATACCTACTGTGGACGGAAAGAGTATTATAACAACTATGTCTAACAAGGGTAACAGGATTTTAGGCAGGGTTGATATTTGCAATTCCATTCAGAAGATTAGCGATATATCAGTGCCGGTTATCCTTGATGATAGCGAGAGCCTTAGTACAGATAATCAGAAAAAGGTTGCTGAAATGGTTGATGGTCAGTTAATTATGCTGATTGTTAATGACAGTGAGAAGTTAGAGATTACGGAGGGATAATATGAAGAAAACAAATAACATTATCAAATCGAAGACGTTTCGGATAAACAAGAAAACGTGTAAGGCAGAACTTGTTAAAAAAGACAATCTTTATATAGTGAGGATTGGCAAGGAAATATACACAAAGACAGCTAATGAGCTGTTTGCGGTTCAGGCATTTAATGCAATTTAGATTTAAAAAGAAAATAAAAAAGGAGAAATAAAAATGAGTAAGACATTAGAAATGGCAAGAGAACTTGTCAAGCAGTTAGAAGAGGCTGAAAAGAGCAACAAGATACAGTTATCAGAGTTGAATCCGGGAGATGTATTTAAGATTGGAAAGCATGATTTTATTGTGCTTGATCAGTGTTACGGAGCAACAATGGTAATATCTAAGGGATTTATGGCAGAAAATATCAAATTTGATGAAGATACGAGGGACTACAGCGAATCTAATCTTAGAAAGGTTATTGAGGAAGATATTCAGCCAATTATTGAATCGGAGGTTGGCGAAGAAAACATTGTTGAAGATTCTGTTGACCTTACATCGGTTGATATGCAGAAAGAATTTTCTCGTTTTAAATGCAAGGTCAGACCTATTACATTTGATGAAGCAAGAAAGTACAATGATCTGCTTGTGAATAATGAGTTAAATGATTGGTGGTGGACTTGCACACCTTGGTCTACTGCTGAAAGAAATTGGAATTATTCAATCGCCGTTGTTGCTTCGTCCGGCAATATCCTCAACTATTATTGCAATAACTACTACGGTGTTCGCCCATTCTGTATCTTAAAATCTAATATCTTTGTATCGAAAGGAGAATGATTATGGCTAATTTAACATTGAAAGTATTACAGGAACAGATAAATGAATTAAGAAACGAGGTGGCAATTCTTAAGGCAACAAAAAGGGTTAATAAGATACCGGCAGGATTAGGAATTGGAGATACATTTGAACTTGTAGGAATTATATGGAGAATAATTGACATTACCAACAAGGGTTATATGTGTCTTGCAGACAGATTAGAAAACGGTATGGAGTTTGATGAAGAATCAAACGATTGGATTAAGAGCCAGTTAAGAGAATATCTTAATACAGATTTTATCGAAAAGATTGCTGACGAAATAGGAGAAGAGAATATCATTCCATTCAATCGTAATCTGCTGTCGCTTGACGGGCAGACCGAATATGGCGAGTGTGAGGATAAGGTATCACTTCTTACGGTTGATGAATACCGCAAATATAGAAGTCTTATACCTAACACAGTTGATTGTTGGTGGTGGCTGATTTCTCCGTGGAGTACAGCTTGTAACGGTTATAAGACATCCGTTTCCGTTGTTGCTTCGTCCGGCAATTTCCGCAACTTTAGTTGCGATGGCAACCGCGGTGTTCGCCCAGTTTGTATCTTTTCCTCTTCAATCTTTGAATCAGAGGATGAATAAATGGCAGAAACAGAACTAAGAGTGGTTCTAAAAGCTAAAGATTTGGCAGAACACACTTTAAGAGTGACATCGAACTGCAACAGATACCCAAAGAAGTACAGATTTTCGCTTGTGGATAAAATGCAGAATAAGTCGCTTGAAATCTATGAGTATCTTTATGAGGCAAACCGAACCGACTTGAAGTTGTATCGTAGGGAAAGGTCAGAACTACAGACAAAAGCCATAACGCATTGCGATGAATTGCTGTTTTACATTGAGTTATCAATGAAGTTGAATATCATCAACGTTAAGAGTATGGAGTACTGGTCTAAGATGGTTTCTGACATAAAGCACATGGCGATTGCTTGGAGAAGTAAAGATAAAGAAAGATAAAAAATTATAGGTTACACACTGTATAAACCGTTGTTGCTTCGTCCGGCAATATCAACAACAATAATTGCAATAACAACAACGGTGTTCGCCCATTCTGTATCATACAGACAGTAAGAGTAGGCAATAAGCCGAAATCAGTAAAAGATACAAAAAAGTGCGTAGCCTTCCCTAAATGGGTAAATACAAAGGAATTTTTATTATGGATAAAGAGATTATTTGTGATTATGAAAATCTGTATAAGGCTTACAAAAAAGCTAAAGCAGGTAAAGGCTTTAATGGCAGCAGTGCAAGGTTTCAGGCTATGAGCCTTGAGGGATTACATATGTTGAAAGAACAGCTTGAAAATCAAACATATCGGATGAATCCGTACAATGAATTTAAGGTCTATGAACCTAAGGAAAGAGTGATTAAATCGTGTTCTTTTAAGGATAAAGTTGTTCAACATTGTCTGTGTGACAACATATTGCATCCGAGATTGGCAAGTGAGTTTATCAAAACCAATTATGCAGGGCAGAAAGGAAAAGGAACTCATTTCGGAATGGATTGTCTAAGAGAACAGATGCTTGAGCTTTACGGAGAGCATGGTCTTGATGGCTGGATTCTTAAATGTGATATTACGAAGTTTTTCTATCAGATAGACCATGAAGTTCTGAAAGATATAGTTGATTACTATTTTGCAGATGATTATACGAAGTGGCTTAATCACTTATTTATCGACAGTACAGATGGTTTGGGATTGCCACTAGGTAATCAAGTAGCACAGGTGTATGCCTTGCTTATGCTGAATGGCTTAGACCATTTTATAACCGGCGAACTTGGAATAAAACTATATAGCAGATACATGGACGATTTTTACCTAATAGCACCAAGTAAGGAATATTTGAAATGGTGTCTTGATTGCATAAATCATTTTATAAAAAGTCTTGGATTATCTCTTAATGGAAAAACGCAGCTTATACCGTTTAAAAACGGGATGCTGTTTACAGGTTTTCATCATTACATTACTAAAGGCGGAAAGTATATAAGGAAGTTAAACGGAGCAAATAAACGTAGGGTTCGCAAGAAAATGAGAACATGGGCGAAACTTGTTAAATCCGGAAGAATGACAGAGCAAAAATTCTATGAAAAATACAATGCATGGAAAAATCATGCATTGCACGGAAACTGTATCAAGTTATGTCATTCGATGGATTTATATGTGAAGAAATTATTAGAAAGTGAGGAAAAATTATGATTAAAGCAGATATGGGAAAAACAGAAATTAAAGGATTAAGACCGATTGTAATGGTGGAGCTGACAGGGATTTTAAAAGCCGCAAAAAAGGTGCTTGGAGAAGAGCTCTACAAGCATGTTCTGAAAACGGTAGAGATGTCGAAAGAAGAACTCACTGATGAAACGGTCAGGATGATGAAAGAAGTTATGGAGATTATAGGCAATAAGGAGGACGAGTAATTATGGCAGAGAATACAAATACAGCAGTAGCAGAAACAAAAGAAGCTGAAAGCAGGGAACTTGTAGCAAAGGACTTTACAGAGGGAATGGTTGTAAAAATCAAGCAGAAAGAGAAATTTGGTTTGACATTCCCTAAAGATTACAACTATACAAACGAGTTTATGTCGGCAATGCTGATTTTACAGGACACAGTAGACATGAATAAGAAGCCTGTATTACAGAGCTGTACAAGGGCAAGTATTGAAAATGCACTTGTTGAAATGGTTACGAATGGGCTTTCAATGCAGAAGAAACAGTGCTATCCGGTTGCTTATGGTGGTAAGTTGCAGTGTCAGAAATCAGTGTACGGAAATACTTGCATAGCAAGACGATTTGGACTTAAAGACATTAATGCAGCAGTCATTTACAAAGGGGATGTATTTAAGTACCACAAAGAGGACGCAAAGACAATTATTGATTGCCACGAACAGAGCTTTGAGAATATCGACAATGACAAGATTGTTGGAGCTTATGCGGTAGCTGTTATGGATGACGGAGAGAAGATAGCAGAGGTTATGACTATTGCACAGATTAAACAGGCTTGGAAACAGGGCTATGGTTACAAGGAAAATGGCAATGGTGCTCATCAGAAATTTGCAGACCAGATGGCTATGAAAACCGTTAAAAATAGACTCCTCAAATATATCAATAATTCTCATAGTGGCAACGAAAGTGAGGATTATGAGGAAATCAGCCACGAAGAAATGCTCGAACAGAATGTTGCTTACGATATTGAGCAGAATGCAAATAGCGTTGATTTTGACGAGGACAACATAATTGATGTGGAGCCGACCGACACAGCCGACAAACAGTCAGAGGAACTACCGCCATTCATGCAGAGTGAGGAGGGTTGATATGAGAGTAATTTCACAGGACGGAACAATAGATGTTCCATATGATTATTTTTCACTATCTATGTCTAGTGGGAAATATAAAGATGTAGAAGTGGCATGTATCTATTGCCAAAATTCATCATCACCGATTGGCGTAAAGTTAGCTGAATATTCTGCCAAAGCAAAAGCAATTAAGGCTATGAAAATGTTGAGAGAAACATATGCGAAAATTGAAATCATAAAAGCTCTTGCAAGTGGCACATGCGAGCATATGGAAGAATCATTAAAGCCGGAAGAGTTCAAAGACATTCTGAAAAGATATATTAACATGGAAGTTTTCCGGTTTCCACAGGATAATGAAATCGAGGTGTGAGTATGGCAAAACATACAATGCAGGAATTATACCAATGGCAGGCATTACCGCTGAATATCAAGGTTAGAATGACAGCCGAAAGAACAAGGAACTGGGTAAATGAATTTGGCGAAGATGGTGTGTATCTGTCATTTAGTAGTGGCAAGGACAGTACGGTCTTAGGACACATAATCAGAGAGGTTTGTGGATATAAAAATATCCCTTTTGTGTTCGTAGATGTACCGACACAATATCCAGAGTTGAAGCAGTTTGCCAAGACTTTTGCCAATCTTGTGATTTTGAAACCTAAGATTTCATTCGCAGAAGTTTGTGAAAAGTACGGATTTCCAATGATTAGCAAGGAAGTGTCAAATTGTGTAAGCGGTGCAAGAAAGTATGTTAAATACCTTGACAGTCAAAAATCTGACAACACAATCTTAACAGACAGACAGACAGACAGACGGTTCCGTATGCTTGCTATATGGCAGACTTGCTGGGGATAGACAGGAGAATAAACAAGCAGAACGAACAATACAAGAGTTTGCAGATGGGAGTTATCCCTAGCGGTTCAGAATATAGGCTACGCAGATTAAACGGAGAATTGACGGATAGTAAAGGCAATTATAGCCAATTTAATCAAGAAAAATATAAATTTTTTCTTGAAGCACCATTCGAGATAAGCGACTTATGCTGTGACATTATGAAGAAAAAGCCTGCACACGATTATGAAAAGGAAACAGGCAGAAAACCGATTATAGCAACTATGGCAAGCGAAAGTGTTATGCGTACACAGAAATGGTTACAAGATGGCTGTAATGCTTTTAATGTCACAAGACCACATAGCAATCCTATGAGCTTTTGGACGGAACAGGATGTATTGCTTTACATCAAAGAAAACAATCTGCCGATATGTTCAGTTTATGGCGAAGTAGTTACAGACTATGAAGCTATGGGGCAATGCGAAAATCAGATGTCATTTGCGGATTTTGGAATTTTTGATGATGAAAGACCACTACTGAAAACTACAGGTTGTCAAAGAACCGGCTGCGTGTTGTGTGGATTTGGATGCCATTTGGAAAAAGAAAGCAGATTTTTAAGGCTGAAAGAAACGCACCCTAAATTTCATAATCTGCTATACATCTTGAAAAACAATGGCGTTACATACGCAGAAGCTATTGACTGGGTTAATGAACACGGAAATATGAATATTAAGTATTAAAGGAGTACTTAAATGAAACTTAAATGTATCGCAACAGGAAGTTCCGGGAACTGTTACACCCTGACTTCCAACAGCGGAGAAACACTTATCCTTGATTGTGGAATACCGATTAAGGAGATTAAAAAAGGCTTGAATTGGAATGTCAAAGATGTTGTGGGTGTGTTATGCACCCATAAACACCTTGACCATAGCAAGTCGGTAAAAGACTTTAAGGATATGGGAATACCTGTATGTAAACCATACGAAACCTTGCTTATGAATCAGTTTTTAGCAAATTCTTATTTTACTGTGAGGACATTTGACCTAACAACAGTAGATGGCAGGTGGACACATACAGACGCAAATGGCGAGCCTTGCCTGATATATGGCTTTCTGATTACTCACAAGGAAATGGGAAGAATGCTTTACATAACCGATTGTGAACTAATCAAATGGAAGTTTAAAGACATAAACCACATTCTCTTAGGTGTGAACTATGACAAGGATTTAATTGACAGGGATAACACAGGCAAAGCCAATCATGTATTCAGAGGTCATTTATCTATTGACACAGCTCGCGATTTTGTTAAGGCAAATTATTCAGATGGCTTGCAGAACGTCATAATGTGCCATCTGTCAAGCGAAAATTCTGATAGAGATAGTTTTATCGAGAAGATGAAGAAAGTCGCTTGTGGGGCAAATGTGGATGTTGCAGAAGCAGGGAAAAGTTGGGATTTGAAAAATCCTAGTGAGTGTCCGTTTTAGAAAGGAAAATTAAAATGAAGAAATCTGAACCCAAAATGATTTTAAATATATCACTTAATAGTGAGGAAATTGAGGAAAAAGTCAAGATTGCTATGGACGAATATGCAGAAAAAGTTATCTATAAAAATCTTGATGAAGAAATTACAAAAGTCGTTGACAGAAGAATTGAAAGGCTTGTATCTGCCTCAAACTGGAGTATCGACAGAAAGATACAGGGTGTTTCATTTGAGCAGTTTGTAAAAGACAAGACGGAAAAAGTTATTGGTGATTTTATAGAGAAGAATATCAAAGAAATTCTTACAAAGAGATTTGCTGAAATTATGACTGATAGGAGCTTAGGAAATGATTAAAGGCAGAAAGGAGAAACATGGCAAAAATCAATAAAGAAGAAGCCACAAGGCGTGAGGGAATGTCTTACGCTTTAAGAATTGCTAAGGAACAGGGGATAGATGCATTGGAAGAGGATTTGAAAATGCGAAATGCTATAGGATTGCCTATAAATGTTCCTAAAAAAGCATTAGATGAGTGTACTAACAAAATAAAAATGTGTCTAATAGATACAATGAAATTACTTGTTGCGATTACTTTGCACGACCAGTTTGGTTTTGGCAAGAAAAGATTGCAAGAATTTAACGAGCGATTCAATTTTAAAGCCGAGTGCATTGATGAGGGATATTGCACTTGGGAAGATAACATAAAAGTTTTAAGGGAGGAATGCAATTTAAAATACAAAATAAGAAAAAATGACAAAGATGTCATTATTTAGGAGGTGCAGCGGTGAAGAAAAAGTACATGATACCAAGAAAGCAGTATAAAGACATAAAAAAATATGACCACTCACAGATGGAAGAATTTTGTGAAACCATTTATGCAACAGGTTATGAAAATGGTAAGAACGATGCCGTTACAAGACTTGCAGAGGCAAAAATAGAACGATATCAAAACAACTCCGAGTATGTGGAAGATATATCAGAGCAGTTAAAGCAATTGAAAGGCATCGGAACAATAAAACATAAAGCCATAATGAGCATAGTCTCAAAAGTGTTAAGGGTTGATGCGAATGGCTAAGAGAAAGTGCAAAATTTGTGGAAAAAGATTTGAAACAGGAACACCGAGAGTTACTTGCTCAAAAGAATGTGCACGAATCCGCATGAACAAAATGAAGAAAGCACCTAAAAAGCATTCAGCGGTCAGAGATATGGCAGCAGTAGCAAAAGAACATGGCATGACATACGGAGAGTATGTTGGAACATTATACATGCAGAGGAACAAAAGATTGTAGCAAATAGAAAGGCAGGTATTAATCAATGAATCGTATAATTTTATGTGGGAGACTGACCAGAGACCCGGACGTTAGATACTCACAGGGAACAAACGGAAATATGGCAGTAGCAAGATATACATTAGCTGTTGACAGAGCTTTTAAGAAAGAGGGCGAACAGGCAGCAGACTTTATTAACTGTATTGCATTTGGCAAGAATGGAGAGTTTGCAGAGAAGTATTTACATCAGGGAACTAAGATTATCGTTGAAGGCAGATGGCAGACAGGTAACTACACTAACAAGGACGGACAGAAAGTTTACACTAACGGTTGCGTTGTTGAAAGACACGAGTTCTGCGAGAACAGATCTAATCAGCAGACTAACAGTGCCGCTTCGGGTGGTCAGACAAGCAATGATGGCTTCATGAGCATCCCGGACGGTGTTGATGACGGATTACCGTTTAACTAATAGGCAGGCTGAAAAATGATAATTATGGATTTAAGAAAGGAGTAATAACAAGTCCCGGTAAACCGGGTTGAATGTGCGGGTGATTAAGCACTGGCGAAAAAAGGTTTGAGTAGTTGCGGTTAATATGTTGTAAGGTTCGGCAGAGTACGGCGAATACAACTTAATACCATTGGTAGCCTGATAACCTTTATCCACGATACGGTATTTGTTTCGTGGTGTTATGAAACGACAATTAAAGGTATGTTGGATAAGTGCAGGGATATCTAGCTTTATGGCGGGATATTTAGCAGGTGATGTTGATAAATGGATTTATATTGACATTGCAGACCAACATTCGGATAGCATGAGGTTTATTAAGGATTGCGAAAAAGCAATCGGCAAACATATTGAAATTATAAAGTCAAATGAATACAGGTGTGTAGAGGACTGTATTAGGACAGCAGGAGTTATTAAGATGCCCGGAGGATTCGCACCGTGTACCAATTGGCTAAAAAAAAGAATCAGAAAACAATGGGAATATGAACACAAAGGATATGATTTGTGCTATGTGTGGGGATTTGATTTAAAAGAGAAAAATCGAGCCGAAAGGACGATTGAATCTAATCCTCAAGCACGACATGAATTCCCACTGATAGAGAAGTCTTTATCAAAAGAGGATGTTCACGGATTATTTGAACGATCTTTTGATTTTGCCCGACCTCAAATGTATGAAATGGGATATCCAAACAATAATTGTATCGGCTGTATAAAAGGTGGTATGGGTTATTGGAATAAAATTAGAGTAGATTTTCCGGAGGTATTTGAAAGTCGGGCGAAGTTAGAAAGAGAGATAGGTCATTCAATCCTTAAAGATAAAGATGGACCGATTTATTTGGACGAACTAGATCCAGATAGAGGAAATATGAATACAGAAATTTTTCCCGATTGTGGAATAATGTGCTATTTGGCAGAAAAATAAGATTTATTGCACCAGATATTGTATTTGTCTGGTGCAAAGAAAGGAGTAGTAATGGATATTGATGAATCAATAAACAGTTGGACTTTTGAAGAAACAATAAAGACTGCTGAAAGTCTTATGGAAGTCGAAAAAAATATGTTTAAGTGGGATGTTATAAGACATCTTAGAGATTTTGCAGAGAATTATAGAGAGCAGTTAAAAGAGTATCAGCAGTTAGAGCAACAGGACAGACTTGTGAAATTGCCTTGCAAAATTGGAACAGAAGTCTACAACATTACTTGGTGGGATGATGTTCAAGAAAAAGTAGTAGTAAAAGGAAAAACATATTGTCGAACAGTCCGTAAGCACAAGGTAACAAAGTCAATTTTTAGTTACTTTGACATATTGGAATTTGGTAAAACAGTATTTCTCACAAAATTCGAAGCAGAAGCGAAACTGAAAGAATTGAGAGGTGGAGAGAATGAAAGTAACAATTGACATACCTAACGATTTTACAGGAGATTATATTGCTGACAAATTCAAAGATTTCTTTTCAAGGGTTATCGCAGATGTGGATTGCAAAGGCATGTGTGGTAGATATGAGAAAGAAATTGCTGAAATGTTTTTAAAAGCATTTGATGATAGCGAAGAAAAAACCTCTTGCAACTGCCGACACAACAGCAATTCAAGAGATAGTGAGCCTTGTTGCAGATGTGACAGTAGACAGACCAATGCCGACAGGATAAGGAATATGACGGACGAACAGTTAATAGAATCAATGCTTGCAGAAATCGAATATGGATATATCAGCTATGGGAATCTACATAACAATAATGATAGAGGTTTGGAAATCATAAAGGAAGCATTGGAACGATGCGAAGTAATGCGGAGTAGTTGCGGAGTAAAGGAGAGATAGAGAATGAGGCTAATTGACGCTGATAAATTAAAGAAGCAGATACATTGTGAATATTCAGATGATTTAGGAATATTAGAAAAGATTGATGAACAGCCAACAGCCTATGATGTTGAAAAGGTAGTAGAGCAGTTGGAAGTATTAAGGGATAAAGCCGTAAAACATCCTGTCACAGATACAAGCATATATGCTACAGGAATGATGGGAAAGGCAATTCAAATAGTAAAGGCAGGCAAGATTAATGGATAGAGATTGTAATAATTGTATACATCATACGACAGGAAGTTGCAGTAAGTTTAACTGCGATTTTGTAACAGTTAGTGATGTAAGAAATAAGGCTATTGATGATTTTGCGAATCTGTTTAAATCAAAAACAACAATGGAAAATAACCTTGTTGAAGAAATCGCAGAACAGTTAAAGGTTGGTGATAACAGTTGAATTACCAGAATATAGCAAAAGCTAAAGCGATTGAGAAGAAAAATCGTGAAAGATTATTAAAAGTAAATTCGGAACTTGACGATGAAAGTGGCATCTACTTTTTGACACGAACCGATGAAAATGGTTTCCGGTATGCGTATATCGGACAGGCGGTACATATACTTAGCAGATTGGCAAGCCACCTTGTAGGCTACGAACAGCACATAGACCTTAGCTTACGCAAACACAAGCTGTATGACAAAGAGAAAAATCCTTATGGTTGGCGAGTTGAATTTCTTAATTTCCCCGAAAGTCAGCTTGACGAGAAAGAGAAATACTACATCAAGCTATATGCTGATAAAGGCTATCAGCTTAGAAATGTCAGTTTAGGCGGTCAAGGGGAAAATCGTGCTAGTGGTTCAATAGGCGAGAGAAAAGCGCCTAAGGGCTATCTGCAGGGCGTACAGCAAGGTAGAAAGAACCTCGCAAGGGAATTATCGCATATCATCGAAAAACACCTTGTTGTGACGATTAGAGAGGATAAACAGGGCAATAAGGTGTCACAGAAGCAACTAGATAAATTTATGGAGCTTATTAATGCAGATTCATATAAGGACGTTGAGTAAATGAAAAGAAAGGCGGCAATTATGGATAAATCACAATACTTAGAAGAAATAAAATCAACTACTGAGAATTGTTACAACATTGGATATAAGTGTGGATATGAAGCAGCGATAGAAAATTTGAAAAAAATCATTGCAAATATGCATGTTGATATATCTGCTAAGATGATTAACGATGAGTTATTAGACAAATTAAACAGCGTTGTGGAGAGGTAAGGCATGACCGCTTGTTTATTGAACCATAGTTCCTAAAAAATCAAGTATTTATGAGAAAGGAAAAAAAGAAAATGAATGAAGAAATGATGTTTATAGCTTGTAATGTTCCAAAGTTTTTAGAGGAACAGATGAATAAAATGAAAGACACTCTTACAGGTGGTATGAACGAAGATAATCTTAAAGGTTTTGAGTATGCAGTAGATACTATGTTAAGTATTCTTAGGCAGACAATTCATGCAGCCGAGATGGATGATGAGATTCTTGTGCATAGCGATAAAATCGCTGATGAGAATGAATTAGAAGAGTTTGATTTACATGATTTGTTAGAACTTTATGGTTGCAGAGTTGTGGCAAACTTACAGAAGAAAAGTGTTTAATGTTGTAAACTGAAAATTAGGATTTAGAAAGGATAAGATAGAATATGGGAATGGACAATAACATGCTGGCGTGTATCAAAGCCTTGGCAGAAAATAGAATTCAAGATGCAAAAGAATATGCTATACTCTGCTGCATCAATGACACTACAAAAAAGAATGAGGGTAAAACTGCATATTATAAAAAGTTATTAGAAAATGGTTCGGTAAAGCTGCTTGAGCTACCGCCGAATTTAAAAGGTTTGCTCAATATGCAGGATGTATCAGATTTTAATGAGAGTAGATATTTTCTCGGAAAACAGCAAAAAGAATTATTTGAAAAGATAGACCGTGGTATAAAAACAACAACTAAGCTGTTAGAATACGGAATCCCATATATGAACAGCTCTCTTATTTATGGAGAACCAGGTACAGGAAAGACAGAATTTGCAAAATATACCGCCTATAAGTTGGGATTGCCTTATGCATACTTGAATTTTTCTTATTTGATCGAGTCATACATGGGCAAAACAGCACAAAATTTGCAGAGAGTATTTGATTATTGCAAGGGCCAAAAATGCGTATTAATGCTCGATGAAATCGACTGTATAGGAATTTCAAGAGGAAATGATACAGGAGCAGATGGAGAACTCGGGAGAACAACTATAGCATTGATGCAGGCTCTTGACAGCCTTGTAGATGGTCAAATCGTTATTGCTGCAACGAATAGGCATGACATATTGGATAAGGCGCTCTTAAGACGTTTCCAACGGCATGTGCAATTCAAAAAGTATGAGCGGGATGAAGAAACTCAGATGATAAAAACGTACATTGAAAGTGTAGACATTAGCTTCCTGACAGATGAAATGCTTGCATATGCAGATAGCCAACATACACAAGCAGATACAGTAAAATTTTTAATTGAAAAAATCATGGAAAAAGTGACGAAATAAGCATGATAAACTGAAATTTGTTGAAAGGAGCGAAGCAGAATGAAGATTTTAAGCAAGAAAAAATATAATGAGCTTCTTGAAAAGATTGACGAATTAAATAAAGAGCTGAAAGAAAAGTCGGAAGTTAAAAGTACGAGTTGCGAAGCAAATGCAGGAAAAGATTTTTGCTTTAAATGTGAAAATTCATACAGATATAAGGCTCATTGGGGATTAACTGAATATGAAAAATGCGGTTGTTTACTTGAAGTACATTGCGAAAATTTTGAAAAAATAAAAGATAGCTAGAAGAAAGAGAGGTGTGAGTTTTGGTCAGCTTTACAAGCGGAAATGCAGACAATATTACAGAAGCGGTACATGGGCTTGATATCTTTACAAAAAATTGGTGTATGAATTGTGAGGAAACGGAGAAACAGGAAGATTTGATTTTTAGATGTAAGGAATGCGAGTTTGGAATGTGCGACGGCAAATGTTCAGTAAAAATGTTTGCGAATAAACATAAACACAATTACCCGTTGAAAGATTTTGGGAGTATGGGAGAACATTGATGACGTTAGAAGAAAAAAGCGAAAGACATGAAGTTGTTAATCGACTTTTAAAAGCTAGTAACTACATAGATGATGAAGAGTTAAGGCAGCTTAAGGAAATCAATGATAAATGCTACTCAAGATACAAAAATCTGTCAAAGTCGAAAGTGACAGGTCAAATAGATTTTCAAAATATTAAATAAAAGAAGAAAGGAGCCGAACCACCGGCCGGGGTAACGATATATCGGGTTCCTTATAAGAATATGGTTACAGAAAACTACTCTTGTGATAATCAAATGTCCATATTTGACTTTACAAGAGAAACGATTAGTATAACAAAGCCTATTCGATTGATAGAGTTGTTTGCTGGCTATGGTTCACAGGCTATGGCACTAAAGAGAATAGGCGCAAAATTTGAGCATTACAGAGTTGTGGAGTTTGATAAGTATGCTATTGCAAGTTATAATGCGGTGCATAATACGGATTTTCCTACAATGGATATTACTAAGGTTCACGCAGAAGATTTGAACATTTGTAACACGGAGTCATTCACTTACTTACTTACTTACTCGTTCCCGTGCACGGATTTGTCGGTTGCTGGTAAGCAGGCTGGTATGTCTAAGGGAAGTGGAACTCGTTCCGGATTGTTATGGGAAGTTGAAAGAATACTAACAGAAATCAGAGATAACAATGGAGAATTGCCACAGATTTTATTTATGGAAAACGTACCGCAGGTACATAGTCAAGATAATATGCCGGATTTCAGAAAATGGTTAGATTTTCTTGAGAGTTTAGGTTACACGAATTATTGGAAGGACCTAAATGCTAAAAGTTATGGTGTGGCACAAAATCGTGAAAGATGTTTTATGTTCTCGTTTCTAGGCGAATACAACTATCATTTTCCGCAGCCTATATTGCTTGAAAAGAAACTGAAAGACTATCTTGAAGATAATGTTGATGAGAAGTATTACATCAACAATGAAAGGGCTGAAAAGCTGATAAAGCAGCTTATTGACAATGGTACATTACAGGATCAATCCCTAAGAGCAGAGCAGAGCAGACTTGCGTTGACGGAACAATCAATAAACCACAGCAAAGAGAAGTTGCAAACTGTATCAAAGCAAGATATGACTGTGGAATATCAAACTTGCGGTCAGACGGAAACCTTGTTATTAAGCAATCGGGCAACAAAGATTAAAAAGCAGATTAATGTTGCAATAACTCTTATGGCAAGAGATTATAAAGGCTTTGGAAATCAGCCTATGAATGGAGTAATCGAATGGAAGTAGTAGGAAGCATATACACAGAAGTTTCAGACAGATTTCAAAAAGGCATTATCGGGGGGGCATTTCCCGATGTGTAAAAGCTGAAAAACACGATTTAGGAGTAATTATGGCAGAAATGCAAGAAAGAAAATTAGGAAATATATATTCTTTTGATGGCGGTAATTATGCTGGAAATGTGTATGACAAGGAATTTGTATCGCCAACATTAAGGACAATGCAAGGAGGGAATACACAACCTATGATAGTTGCTATGCGTGGCAGAAATCCTGATAATCCATCAGATAGGACCGCAGGAAGTCCAACAGCGCAGAGATTAGGGGTAAATATGCAAGGTACAAGTAATTGCTTAACAAGCGTGCAAAAAGACAACCTTGTTATGGAATCACAAGTATTGACACCTAAGCGTACAGAATACGGCAAACAAATAAGGAAAGCCTATGAGAGCGGAGAAATCCAGGAAAGCAAGCACAATATGACGGAATTAAGACCTAGAAAGGATGGTATATCTAATACTCTTACAACGATACAGAAAGACAATATGGTGCTTGAAAAGCCTAAATATCGTATCAGAAAGCTAACACCTAGAGAATGTGGACGATTGATGGGGGTATCTGATGAAGATATAACTAAAATGGCAGCAGCCAACAGTAACACGCAGTTGTATAAGCAGTTTGGCAATAGCATTGTTGTTGATGTCATGTGTGCTATGTTTAAGAATTTAAACATTAATCAAGGAGATACTGTATGATGCAAGACGGACAGTTTGAGATAATCGTTTTTGGGTGAAGAAGATTAATATAATAATACTATAATTGTTTCAATAAGAAAGAAAGGAACATGTAAAAGTGCAAATAAATATAAACGAAAATGGTGTAGCCAAAAGTAGTAATAAAAGAATTGAGAGTATGTCACATGAAAAATAAATATGTATATGTGTATTACTCAAAAGACAAGTACCGTTTGCCTATTGCAGTAGCTGATACGGCAGCACAATTGGCAAAAATGCTGTCGATAAAGCCAAAGTCGATATATCAAATGATGTCACGTGCAAAACGTGAAGGTAAAGAATGCAGATTTGCAAAAGTTAAGATTGAGTAAGGAGGAAAGAAATGGCTGAAAGAAGAATGTTTACGCAGAAAATAACCGAAAGTGATGCTTTTTTAGATATGCCACTTTCAACACAGGCATTATACTTTCATTTGTGCATGAATGCCGATGATGATGGATTTGTTAAAAATCCTAAACGTATTGCACGAATGATGGGCGCAAGTGATGATGATATGAGACTACTCGTTGCGAAATCATTTGTGATTATTTATGAAAGTGGTGTCATAGTAATAAAGCATTGGCGAATGCACAATTTGCTAAGAAAAGACAGATACAAAGAAACAGAATATGTAGATGAAAAATCCATTTTGTATATTAAGCAAAACGGAGCCTACACACTAGATGAAAAGCAAGGGCAACCAATTATGGCAACCAAATGGCAACCAAATGGCAACCAAATGGCACCACAGGTTAGTATAGGTAAGGATAGTATAGTAGAGGATAGTATAGATAAGGATAGTATAAATATAAAAGAAAAAGATATTACTGACGTAATATCTAAAAAGAAAAATTCATCCAAATTCATTCCGCCTACGCTTGAAGAGGTTACTGAATACTGTTCTGCAAGAAATAATACTGTAAATCCGCAAGCCTTTATTGACTTTTATGAATCAAAAGGTTGGATGATTGGCAAAAACAAAATGAAAGACTGGAAAGCAGCAGTTAGGACGTGGGAACGTAAAGAAAAAGAAAATAAATCATCAAATCCGTTTGATGAATGGAGGAATGCTTAGTGACTAGAGATGAAACAATTAGCCTGTTGATGATGATACAGGCAGCATATCCAAATTACAAGCCACTAGATAAAAGAGTAACAGTCAACACATGGCATCTGATGCTAAATGAGGTTGATTATAATGTTGCAGAAGCGGCATTGAAAGCATACATAATGTCTGACACAAGCGGATTTGCTCCCGCTATCGGACAGCTGATGGAAAAAGTGCGGTTAATCACACAACCGCAGGAACTTAACGAGATGGAAGCATGGTCGCTTGTAAGAAAGGCAATCAGAAACAGCGGATATAATAGTATTTCTGAATTTGCTAAACTTCCCCCGATTATTCAAAGAGCGGTGGGACAACCATCGCAGCTGAAAGAATGGGCGTTGGATGAAAATTTCAATGCCAATGTGGTAGGTAGCAATTTTATGAGGACCTATAGAGCAGAAATTGACAGAGCAAAAATGATTTCAAAATTGCCGGAAAATATACAGCAGAGAATTGAGCGGAACAGAAACAAATATACAGCAGAAATTGAAGAAAAGAACAGATTAGAGATTGAGAACGGACAATTAGCGATGCTGGCATTAGAAACTGTCACAGAGGGCGTGCCGATGCCGGAAAAGTACAGAGAACAGTTGGAAAGTATGAAAAATGAAAGATAGGAGGTGAAGAGGTTTGTCCGGACATTAAAGCTAGCTTTACTCCTTAACATGACATTAACACAAGCAGAAATATCACATAGATGTTATGTGATGCGTAAAACAAATGGACTTTGTCCGAGATGTGGAAAGCAACTTGATAGAGAGGGACATTATTGTTCCGAATGTGTTGAAAAGTTTAATCGGTATCAGCGAGAAACGAGAGAGTTACGAAGATTAATTGGAATTTGCCCTACATGCGGAAAAGAAAAACTGTTTGGTGCTGAAAAGCAGTGTATTACATGCAGGCAAAAGGCACATGAGAGCAGAACCCCACTTACCGACGAACAAAAAGAAAAGTACAAGAAACGTTTCAGCGAACGACAGAAAAATTTGCGTGAAGAACGCAAAGCAGCAGGCATATGTACACGGTGCGGAAAAAGAGCTGCGGCACCCGGAAGAAAAAAATGTGAAGTATGTCTCGCAAAAGATGCTGAACTGCATCAAAGAAAATCAAAGGTAAACATAATTGAATACCGGAGAGAAAATAATTTATGTTTTTTCTGCGGAGAACCTGTAGACAGAAAAGAAGGACGGAGTTGCAAAAAATGCAGCCAGAAGTTTAGCGAGAAGAGAAGAAAGAGAGATGAAAAATGAGAAAAGAAGTGGAAATAAAAGATAAAATTCTGCTAACCATCGAAGAAGCAGCCGCCTACAGTAACATAGGCATCAACACGATAAGTAGAATGCTTAATGAGCCGTGTTGTACATTTATTTTTGCTGTTGGCAGAGGTAAGAGACTCGTTAAGCGAAAAGAATTTGAGAAATACATCGAAAAATCAAATGGTCTTTAATGAGGTATTGAAAACTGAGCTGTTATATAGTAATATATGATTGTTACGCATAATAGCTCTTTTTTTACGAAAGGAGCCATTATATCATGGGAAAAAATTTAAAAGGTAAGGAATTGGGAGTAGGCTTAACACAAAGAAAAGATGGATTATATCAAGGGAGATATAAAGACAGGTTTGGCAAGCAAAAAACTATTTACAATTCGAATTTATCAGAGATACGTAAAGAATTGACGATAGCAATAGCAAATAACCAGTTGTTTACAAATGTAAGAGATGATATAACATTAGATTCATGGTTTGAACGATGGGTTGATGTGTATAAAAAGAAAAGTGTACGCCCCAACACCCTTAGGGAATACACTCACATATACAATAAAAATATATCACCTTTTTTAGGAAATCGCAACATAAATTCACTTATAAAGTCAGATATTCAATTTTTAATTGACAAAGCTTCAGATAACAATTACAAATATGAACGGCAAAGTAAAATCAAGGTTATTTTAACGGATATGTTTAGCAGAGCGATAGAAGATGAACTTATGATTAAAAATCCGGCTAAGGGAGTAAAGCTTAGAGCTGACAAGGAAGTGAATGCATTTGCTCTAACAATAAATCAACAGGTAGAATTTTTCGAGGCGTGCAAGGGAACATTTTACGACAATATGTACAATGTAGCGGTTAATACAGGCTTGCGTCCCGGAGAACTGTTTGCGTTGACGCTTGAAGATATACACATGGACGAGGGGTATATTGATGTCAATAAAACGCTTGTATATCAGAAATATCTTGATGATGCAGGAAAGACGTTTCACGTTGAGCCACCCAAAACTAAACAGAGTTACAGACATGTGCCAATTAACAGTGTATGCAGAAACTATCTGATAAAACAGTTTGAACTTAAAAAGATAGTTTCAACACGTAGACCTAAAGAGCAAAATGAATACTTGTTTGTTACAAGGTTTAACACACCTATTAATTCGGTTATCTACAGCGATTCTATTCGTTCGATAGTAAGAAAAATTAATGATACTAGGAGCTTTGATGATGAGTTTCCATTTTTCAGCGGTCATACATTTAGACATACATTTGCGACAAGGTGTTTTGAAGTAGGAGTTCAACCGAAAGTCGTTCAAGCATACTTGGGACATGCGACGTTAAAAATGACAATGGATTTATATACCCATGTCACAGAAGAGAAAGCAAGTGACGATATAGAGAGAATAGTAAAACATAAAAATAATATTGTAGATATTACGCGTAAAGCGATTTAAAGTGTGTAGTAAGTGTGTAGTGTTACACACTTACACAAAAAGAAACACAGTAAAATCAAAGCATTGAGAACTTAAAATAGTGTAAACCTAGTTTAATTATTACGTTTACCAGAGTACGCCTTACGAATGGTGCTAAGTACCGCACAATAGCCGTTTTGACGGTGTTTTGCAGGAAGTCAAAAAACTACAAAATGCTATGAAATTTTATGTATTTCAATGGTAAAATGGAGTAAAAATGGAGTAAATAAAAAATAATGGAGTAGATAAAAATAATGTAACAAATAACAAAATAAATATTGAAACCACTATATATGACACAATTACGAGAAGGACAGTGAAATGTCCTTCTTTTTTTGCACCCAAAAATATAACGCAAAAACAGCTGATATACACTTTTGAAAAACACAGTGACAAAAACATCCTTATATGATAATGTATTTATAATATATAAAAGGAGGGGAAAGTTACATGACGAAGAAAAATAAGAGACTGGCTACTGTTACAATTGGGGTGATAGCTATATTACTATTCGGTTTGAGTATGATGCAATTTCCGGGGCAGACAATTAAAGCAGAAGCTACAACAATAAGAAAGGCAGTACCCAAGGTTGTATTGTCTGAAAAATCAAAAAAACTTACTATTATAAAGTTACAGCTAAGAAATATGGTACTGCTACTATAACTGCAAAAGTTGGTAATAAAAAATATACTTGTAAGGTGACTGTGCCTAAAAAAGTGTCGCAGTTAAAAATAAAAGAAAAAGAAATATATAATGATAATGGCTTGTCTATAACGGCACAGAATGTAGAAAAAACTGCAAATGGTATAAAATTCTCTTTTGTACTTTACAACTCAAGTAAAAAAGATTATTCTGTTGCAGCTCATTCTTATAGCGTAAACAATTTAATGGCAGGGTCAAATTTATATGGGTTAAACAGTGTTGATGTTCCGAAGGGAAAGAAAGCCAGATTATATGTTGAAATAAAAAATAATTGGCTTTCTGAAAATAACATAAATAATATTGGAAAATTAGATGTTATATTTTGGACTTATGCAAATCATTATAAATCTTTTGATACGGGTATTGTGTCTGTTTTTACAAATATGTATGATAAAAACAAACAGTATAAGCCTAGTGGAAAGAAAATCTATTCGGATGACAATATAACAGTATGGAATAGGAGAAATCTCAATTTTGAGATTTTGAACAAAAGTGGATACAATGCTAGTTACACAATTGAAAATTGTTCTGTAAATGATTGGAGTTACGAATTAACAGATTATACATTTGATTTGTATAGCGAGGAGATACATGATGATGCTTATGTTAGATTTAAATTTCCAATTAGTGATAAATTTCTAAAGGAAAATAACATTAAAAAGGTAAAAAATGTTGAATTTGACGTACTGTTGGAGGATAGTTATTGGGAGGCTGGAACAATATGGGAAGGCAAATCAAAAAAAATATCTATCAATTTAAAATAAGAAAATGCAATAATTAAATGATAGCTTTAAGAATAAACCACTGGCTTAGCCAGTGGTTATGATTGCCTTAAATTCAAGTATCCAATGTAATATAAATGGTACTTACATTATTTTCATTAAAAAAATTGAGATTAAGATAGCATGCATGTTTAAGTATATTCTTAATTATTACCATGCAGTGATTTTAAAGTATTATATATGTCCTCAATATCCTCATCTGTAAGTGAATCAAATTTATCAAGTTGTTCTTGAATAGTTCTTATTATCTCAGATTTAGCATCTTTTTTAACATCATGTCTTTCAAAAAACAGAGCAGTGATTGTACTTGTGAGAGAACCGATTAACCCGATACCTACCAGCATAAGTATGGCAGCGACTATTCGTCCGAATGATGATACTGGAGATATATCTCCGTATCCTACAGTTGTGGCGGTGACAAAACTCCACCAAAGGCCGTCTGCGAAACTCATTCCTTCTACAAAATGAATGGTAATACCGCCGAGTAAGATACACATTACACATACGACTATCATATATTTTAATCCGTTTATATCAAGGAAAAATTTAATATGTTTATATAATCTCCCTATGTATGCAGATATTTTTGCCAATTTTAATAATTTTAAAATCTTAAGAACTTTCAACACTCTGAAAAACTTAAAAAGAGAATTGAATGGGATTATTGCGATAAGATCTAATACATTCGCTTTTATAAAAGATTTTTTGTTGGTAGCAAAGACTAAACGGGCAAAATAATCAATTATGAATATTAGAGTAATAGCGGAATCTATGTCATGTTGTATCTTTGAGCATCCTGTTGTTATATCACAAATTGCTATATAGACAGCAACAAGTGCAAGAACACAAAATATTATGTCATAGGCTAAAATTAAATTCTTTTTATAATTTGTTTTCTTCATAATGTAAAACTCCTCCTGATTTGAATTAAGTATACCATTAAACTTGGAACTATACATAATAAATTAATGTAATAAATAATCAAAGTGGCAGTTATACTAGTTTAAAAAAGTGAAATAGAATTATAAAAATTCTATTTCACTTTTTAATTTTAATAGCACTTCTTACATGCTGTATACCCCTGAGCTTCAGCTTCAGACAGAGAGAGCTGATAAGGTGCGGCCATGTTGCTGCAATCAGGGTTTGAATGATATTTTTTTCCATTACTGCATACCCATACGCCTCGTTCTTGCGATTGAGGAGCCGGAGTTTCTACTACAGGCTGGGTTTCTATAGGTTGAGTTTCAGGAACAGGAGTTTCTGCTATAGCAGGAGCGGTATCTACCGGTACAGCAGCTATAACTTCAGCAGTAGGAGCAGGTGTGGTTTCCTGAGTCGTTTCAATAATAGTAGTGGTTTCTGCTGTAGTTGATTCTTTGGTTGTAGTTTCTTTAGTGGTGATTTCCTTTGTAGTTAATTCACCGGTAGTAGCTTCTTTAGTTGTTGTTTCAAAAGTAATTTGCTCAGCTACTTGCTGATTATTACTCACAGTAGAGTGTTCGGTATTTGGAGAAAACATAACAATAAGAAAGAATATAATTGATGCAATTGATATTCTGAATTTCTTTTTTTGACTATATTCCGGATAATAGGCAAACAAAAGCGCAACACCTATAGGTCCGAAGAAAATAAGGAAAAACCATGTCAGTTTTCTCATAAGTTTTAAATTATCTTTTTTTGGTTTCTTTTCATTAATTTGCATTTGTACCCTCCGTAAATAAATTTATGTATAAACTATAGTTACTGTAATTGACAGACAAAGTTAAAACATTGACATGCCAATATATCCTTTAATAGTTGTAATACTAATCATCACCTTGTTTAAAATTATATCAACGATACAATAAAATTATAACGTATATGTGAAAAATTGTCAAAAATTATATAAGAGTACTTGAAATTTTATCAGAATAATTAAGGCAGGATTTGACACCCACTAAATCACATCAAAACATGAATAGTGTCTAAGCTGCCGCACATATACTATAAAAAATGTATGGTGGCCAGTTTATCATGATATTAGAATCGGCAGCATCAGAATTAAATCTTCCAAAGGATGTTTTACTGGGTGCATCACTTATGCATTTGACAGGACATTATGAGGCTGTTATTGAAAATTACAAAAATATTGTGGAATATAATAATAGTGTGTTAATCGTAAATACTAAAACCGGAAGGATTAAAATTTCAGGTGAAAACCTGCAAATAGAGTACTTTACCGGAGATGATATGAAAGTAGTAGGGCTTATTAAAGAAATAACCATTATATAAGGGGTGATGTGAAACGAACATTTTATTAAGATATATAAAAGGATATCTTATAGTTCGGATAAGCGGGATTAATAAAGAACGTTTCCTTAATTTGTGTAGAAATCATAAATTTGAAATATGGAATGTAAAACAGACAGACAATAATGAATATTTGTTTTACATAGATATTGAAGATTTCAGGCTGTTAAAGGATATAAGGAGAAAGACATCATGTAAGATAAAAATTTTAAATAAGTCCGGGTTGCCGTTTTTTATAAATAAGTATAAAACCAGAGTACTGTTTGTGGTTGGGGTTATTTTATTCTTTCTTATTTCAAATATTATGTCACAATATATATGGAATATTTCGCTGGACGGAAATTACAGTTATACCAGTGAAAAAATTATAAATATGCTTGAAATAAACGGAATAAAACATGGCATAAATAAAAATAAAATTGTGGGAAGTGAAATAGAAACACTCATAAGAAATACATATCCTGATATCACATGGGTTTCGGTTGAACTTAAAGGGACCCGGCTTATAGTTCATATAAAGGAGAATTTTGACCGGACGATAGTCGAAAAGGAGGATAAACCGTACAATCTGCTTGCGGGTAAAGAGGCGGTTATTACAGGCATTGTAACCAGAAATGGGACACCTAAAGTGAAAACGGGTGATAAAGTAATGCCGGATACTGAACTTGTGTCGGGAATGCTTGAAATAATCGGTGACGATGGAAGTGTAGTGTCAAGAAAATATGTGTTATCGGATGCGGATGTATTTGGAAATGTTGTATATGATTATTCGGATAAATTTCCATTAATCCATGAAATAAAGCAATATACCGGAAAATATAAAAGGGCATTATCAATAGAGGTATGTACAGCCGGAATAAATCTGATTGGCTTACCTGTTAAATATGATTCATTTGATATTGTTTCTGACACATCGCAGTTATGTATTTTTGATAATTTTTATTTGCCGGCGTATCTGGTGAAATATAAATATAATGAGTATATTACTTTGAAAGAAAAATATACAAAAAAAGAGGCTGAAGAGGTAGCAAACGAAAAAATATCTCGTTTTTTAAAAGATTTGGAAGAAAAGGGTATTCAAATTATACAAAATAATGTTAAAATAGAAGTTAATGAAAACGACTGTTGTTCATCCGGGAATATTGTTGGAAATGAAAGGCTCGGAAAAATACAGTACATTACTGAGGATATGAAAAATCAAAATGACATAGAAGAAGGGACTGATATAGCAGATGAGCGTGATTGAGAGTATAATGGATATTCCGGCAGGACATGAGCAGAATGTATTTGGACAATTTGATTCGCACCTGAAAAAAATTGAAAAAACACTTCATGTTACGGTTATTGCAAGAAATTCAGAATTAAAAATAATAGGAAATGAAGTAAGTGCAAAAAGGGCTAAGGATGTATTTAATGAACTTATTGAATTGTCAAAAAGAGGTAACACTATTTCAGAGCAGGATGTAAACTATGCCCTCAGTCTTTCAATGGAAGGAATGACGGAGACAATGTCAGCTCTTGATGATGAGATAATATGCCGGACTATAAGCGGAAAGCCGGTAAAACCTAAAACTCATGGACAGAAGAAATATATAGATGAGATTCGTGATAAAATGATAGTGTTTGGTATCGGACCGGCAGGTACGGGAAAAACATATCTTGCGATGGCAATGGCTATAACGGCTTTTAAAAATAACGAAGTAAATCGTATTATTCTTACCCGCCCGGCTATAGAGGCCGGCGAAAATCTGGGATTTCTTCCCGGAGATTTGCAGAGTAAAGTTGACCCATATCTGCGGCCGCTTTATGATGCACTGTATCAGATAATGGGAGCTGAAAGTTATTTAAGTAACTCAGAAAAAGGACTTATAGAAGTTGCCCCTTTAGCATACATGCGTGGACGAACCCTTGATAATGCGTATATTATACTTGATGAAGCACAGAACACTACTCCGGCGCAGATGAAAATGTTTTTGACACGTATTGGATTTGGCTCAAAAGTTATAATAACCGGAGACTTAACACAGAAAGATTTACCGGGAAATGCAGTGTCAGGACTTGATACAGCAATAAAGGTTTTAAAAAATATAGATGAGGTAGCATTTGTACAGTTGACGAGTCAGGACGTTGTCCGTCACCCGCTTGTACAGAAAATAGTAAAAGCTTATGAAGAATATGAGAAAAAACGCAAAAATTAAATATATTATATTATTCACAGCTTTTGTGTACACTGTGGTTTTTTCACAATACTTTATAAACAGGCAGCCATTGTTTGAATATGAAAAGCAATCGGTTGTTGCACTTGTTGCATTTTCGGCACTGTTTTTTCTTATGTGTATGTTAAAATATTCTCCATCCCAAAGCGGCTGGGGAATATTTTTGGTGCTATACTGTCTGTTTATTGGATTGCAGCTGGTGTTTATAAATATGCAGCCGGCATATGTTCCATTGTTTTTACCGGCAGTTATTATAGCACTGCTGTACAGACCGTATTGCGGTATGGCATTTCATCTCATGTATTGTATATTGTATTTTTATATAAGTAATCAGACTGATTTAAAGATGATTGTGTACTGGATACTTACAGGTATAATATTTTGTTTTGTAACAGAATTCATGACAGATTTAAACGGAATGATAAACAGCGGGCTTATATATATAATTACTTATGCCATAATAACAATTTTAAGATTGCGTTATGAAGATAATAAAATTGATTATTTTATGATGCTTCCGGGTTTGTTACAAATATTTGTAACAATAATGATATGTTTTCTTGTAATTGTGGGAAAAAAATTTATTGATATAAGAAAGAAGCCTTCAAAAAGTAAGTATGTAAATTATTGTAATGAAGATTTTAAACCTATAGCTGAAATGCGTGATACGTCACTAAGGGTGTTTTACCATTCTCTTGAGGTTGCAGACTTATCGGCTGCTGCCGCATCTGCGATAAATGCTGATGCGATGCTGGCAAGAGCGGGGGCAATGTATCATGACATAGGAAAGACTATGAGCAGCAATTATGTAAAAGCAGGAGTTTTAGTTGCAAAAGAATATAATCTTCCAAAGGAAATAATAGACATAATAGAAGAACACAATGGTAAGATAAGAAAGCCGGCATCTAAAGAGGCGGCTATAGTATATCTTGCAGATACACTTGCATCAACCAGAGATTATATGATGAAGACAGGCAATCAGAAAATGGATGAAAAGAAGATTATAGATAATATTATGATGCTCAGACTTGACAGTGAAATGTTAGATGAATCAGGACTTACACTTTCGGATTTCAGGGAAATAAAGAAAACTTTTATAGAAATAATGTGCGGAAATGAACGAAAATAACGCAAATTATCTGTGGAATGGAGAATGAGAATAAATGAGTTTAGTGATTGAAAATGAAGTAGATGTAAAATTTGATTTTGATTATGAAAAATTAATAACGGATGTTGTTAATTATGCTCTTGATTATATAAAGTGTCCGTATGAAAGTGAAGTAAATGTGACATTGACAAATAATGAGGAGATACATAAAATAAACAAAGAATTCAGGGAGATAGACAGACCTACCGATGTACTGTCATTCCCGATGATTCAGTATGAAACACCGGGAGATTTCGATATTGTAGAATCCTGTGAAGATTTATATTTCAATCCGGATAGCGGAGAAATGATTTTGGGAGACATTATTATCTCGACAGATAAGGTGTTTTCACAGGCAGAAGAATATGGACATTCCCCTAAAAGGGAACTGGCATTTTTAGTGGCACACAGTATGCTGCATCTTTTTGGGTTTGACCATATAGATGATGAAGAGAGAAAAGATATGGAAAAACGCCAGAATGAAATACTTGATGCACTTGGAATATACAGGTAAAGCATCTGCGAAATGGAGAACAGAATGAATTATATGAAGCTTATTAATATGGCATATGATGCAACTAAATTTTCATATGCACCATATTCAAAATTTAAAGTCGGGGCAGTTGTAGTGACAGAGGATGAAAAACTATACACCGGATGCAATGTTGAAAATTCATCATACGGTGCAACTGTATGTGCTGAGAGAACTGCTGCGCTTAAGGCAATATCAGAGGGATATACTAAGTTCAAAGCTATAGTAATAGTTTCTGAATCAAAAAAATTCACATATCCATGTGGCATTTGCAGACAGTTTCTATCTGAATTTATGTCAAAAGATGCAGAGGTTATTTTACATTGCTACGATAATGATGAGAACCAGATGAAAATATATAAATTTTCGGAATTGCTGCCTGAAGCATTTAAACTTTAATTTTTTGTATAAACATGTAAAATATGGCAGATACTTAGATTATATAAGTTAATTTAAGGAGGAAGCCATATGAAGAAGGCTGCGTATGCAATAACTTTTGTTGCTCTATCATTGATATTTGTAATGGCTTATTATTGTTGTTATTTTTATGCTACTAATAATATGAAATCAAATCAGGTAAAAACTATTTATGATGAGATGGAAGAAAATCCGGTGCTTGATAACAGTTATACCGATGCCGGAAAGTCAGAAGAGGATATTATAAATGATAAGACAAGATATGTACTTGAAATATATGACGTAAATACCGAAACGGTAACTACGGAGGAGAGAAGCATACCTATTGAATTTCTGGGACTTGACCGTGAGGGCATGATTGAATATATATCAGAACATTCTAAAGATAATGTTGACGAAAACGTTACAAATGTACAACTTGTATCATTTTCAAGCACATGTATTGTTATTAGGAAATCCATAGATAATCAAAAAAAATCTGATTATAATTATTGGATTATAGATGAATCAGGAATAATAAAAGTATATAAATCTGATAAAAAAGAACTGTATCTTGATACCGGTATAGAAAGTGCCGGACTTGAAAAAGAGGACCGAAAGAAACTTCGTTCAGGATTTTATATAGAAGATATTAAAGCGTTATATAACTATCTTGAAACTATTACAAGCTGAGTTGCTAATGGTCATTTAGAAATGAGGAATTTATGATTAACGATGTGATAATAATAGGCGGTGGTGCATCAGGAATGATGGCGGCAATAACTGCTGCTTCAAGAAATAAAAAAGTAACCATAATTGAGCACTGTGAAAAAACCGGAAAAAAGATTTTGATGACCGGAAATGGCAAATGTAATTATTCAAACACTTTACAAAATGTTGATTGTTATAGATGTTCTGATGACAGCTTTGTGAATTCGGTATTGGAGAAATTTCCGCAAAAAGATGTTACAGATTTTTTTTTAAGAAATGGAATTGCGACTAAAAACAGAAACGGTTATCTTTATCCGCGTTCAGGACAGGCGGCTGTTATAAGCGAATTTCTAAGAGAAAAATGTGAGCATGCAGGTGTGAATATAATATGTGGACTAGAGTGTAAAAGTATAAAATGTGTAAACGGCATATTTAGCGTAAAATGCAGATATATAGAAAATGGAGAAAAATGTGTAATGACTGCTCGTTCTGTAATCGTAAGTACCGGTGGAATGACATATCAGAAATCCGGTTCTGATGGAAGCGGATACAGGATACTCAGTGAATTGGGACATCATATTATAAAGCCGCTTCCGGCATTAACACCTTTGCACTGTAAGGAAAAGTTTTTTAAAGCACTTAAGGGTGTACGATGTGATGCAAAAGTAAGTTTATATATAGACAATAAATTTACCGCATCTGACACAGGAGAACTTCAGCTTACGGATTATGGAGTTTCAGGCATCCCCGTATTTCAGATAAGCCGATATGCGTCAAGAGCTTTAGATGAAGACAGAAAAGTTACGGTGGATATCGATTTTGTACCTGAATATGATGAAAATACTGTCAGGGATATTTTATTAAGTGACAATGATTTAAGTATTTCTCAGACACTTAACGGCATTGTAAATAAGAAAATTTCCCAGGTTATATTAAAAATTACAGGTATATCTGAAAATATGGTTTCAAAAAAAATCAGTACAAATGATGTCTGTAAAATAGTAAGACAGTTAAAATCAACAAAGGTAACCGTCACAAAAACAGGCGGATTTGAACAGGCACAGGTATGCTGTGGAGGTGTAAGTACAGACGAGATAGACAGTGGCACCATGCAGTCAAAGTTGATAGACAATTTATTTATAACAGGTGAAGTTATGGACGTAGACGGTATATGCGGAGGATACAATCTTCAATGGGCATGGTCTACAGGTTATATAGCAGGCAGCAATTGTTAAACATAAAGGAAAGTGAAGACAATGATAAGAATAAATCAGATAAAGCTATCACCGGACCATTCAGGTGAAGATTTGATAAAGGCAATTACAAATGCTTTACATATAAAAAGCTCTCAGATTTTGGAATATAAAATCGCAAAAAAATCAATAGATGCAAGAAAGGGTACAATTTCATTCTGCTATGCCGTGGATGTAAAAGTCGCAGAAGAAAAGAAGATAATTTCAAAAGTCAACAATAAAAATATTATGTCAACAAACGTAGTGAAATATATTCCTGCAATCACCGGAACGCAGGATGAAAAGTTATCACCCATAGTTGTCGGAAGCGGTCCAGCCGGACTTTTCTGCACATATCTGCTTGCAATGTACGGATATCGTCCGGTAATGATAGAGCGGGGCGAAGATGTTGACAGCAGAACCGAGGCTGTAGAAAAGTTTTGGAAAACGGGAATACTTGACACTCATTCAAATGTGCAGTTTGGTGAAGGCGGTGCCGGCACATTTTCAGACGGTAAGCTTAATACACTTGTAAAAGACAAGTACGGACGGAACAGATTTGTACTGGAGACTTTTGTTAAGTTTGGCGCACCGGAAGATATTTTATATATTAATAAACCGCATATTGGTACAGATATATTAAGAAATGTTGTCAAAAACATGAGAATTGAGATAGAAAGACTTGGGGGTACGGTAAGATTTAATACATGTCTTACAGACATTGAGATAAAAAATGATAAAGTGTGTTCAATAACTGTAAATGAAAGTGAAAAAATAGAATGTGATACCCTTATCCTTGCCCTTGGTCACAGTTCAAGAGATACATTTAAAATGCTTGATAAAAAGCAGCTTATCATGGAACCCAAAGCTTTTGCAGTAGGTGTGAGGGTTCAGCATCCACAGGAAATGATAAACATGTCACAGTATAAAACTAGGGAGTACGAGGAATATCTTCCGGCAGCTGAATATAAACTGACGGCTAATCTTAAATCCGGAAGAGGAGTGTATTCATTCTGCATGTGTCCGGGAGGTTATGTTGTTAATTCTTCATCAGAAAATAAAATGACAGCAATAAACGGAATGAGTTACAGCAAGCGTGATGGAGAAAATGCAAACAGTGCAATAATTGTCACTGTCACACCTTCAGATTTTGGTGGAGACGGTCCGCTTGCCGGCATAGAATTTCAAAGAAAACTTGAAAGTGCAGCTTATACGGCAGGAAACGGAGATGTACCGGTACAGCTGTTAAAGGATTTTAAGGATTCAAAGGCTACAAAAGCATTTGGAGAGGTGAATCCGCAGATAAAAGGAAATTATGAGTTTGCAAATTTAAGAGAAGTATTTCCTGAATATATTTCGGAATCGCTGATGTCAGGAATGGATGTGTTTGCGGGAAAAATAAAGAACTTTAATAGGGATGATACCATTTTAGCGGGAGTTGAGAGCAGAACATCCTCACCGTTAAGAATCGTCAGAAATGATGTTCTCGAAAGTAATGTATCAGGAATATATCCATGCGGTGAAGGTGCAGGTTATGCAGGAGGTATAACTTCCGCAGCAATGGATGGCATAAAAGTTTTTGATGCAATTTCGGCAAAAATAAGACCATTTTTATAAAAAAACGTGACTTGCGTACAAATTTGTAGTAATATGAAATGAGTTTATGGAAAAGAGGCACTTGAAATGGAGAGTTATATGAATAGCAGAGAAATATTAAAGGATAAAAAGAGAATAGTAATAAAGATTGGTTCATCTTCACTTACACATTCTTCTACCGGAAAAATTAATCTCACAAAGCTTGAAAAGCTGGTGAGAATTTTAACGGATTTGAAAAACAGCGGTAAAGAAGTGATACTTGTCTCATCAGGTGCCATAGCTGTAGGACGTAACAAAACACATATTACTGATTTTGAGAATACTACTCTTGCTGAAAAGCAGGCATTTGCAGCCATAGGTCAGGCACAGCTTATGATGATATATCAGAAATTATTTGCAGAATACGGACAGACGGCAGCACAGGTTTTGATGACTAAGTTTACCATTATGAATAATCTGAGCCGTAAAAATGCAGAAAATACATTCGAGGAGTTATTAAAGCTCGGTGCAATTCCAATAGTTAATGAAAATGATACTGTTTCAACATATGAAATAGAGTTTGGAGATAATGACAGACTTTCAGCCATGGTTTCCGCGGTGGTAGGTGCAGACCTGCTTATTTTGCTGTCGGATATTGATGGATTATATACAGACGATCCAAACAGCAATCCTGATGCTGAATTTATAGATATTGTTCCTGAGATTACAGATGAATTTCTGAATATGGGAAAGGCCACTTCGGGAAGTAATGTGGGAACAGGCGGCATGAGTGCGAAACTTGCAGCAGCAAAGATTGCCACAGAGTCAGGTGCAGATATGGTTATATCAAACGGTAATGATCTGATGAATATATATAGGATAATTAATGGTGAGAATTGCGGAACACTTTTCTTATCCCATAAAAATGAAAATTTCTATCTCATGGATTACATAGAGGAGTGATTGGAGACCAACTGCTTATGAATATAAAAATTTTGAAAAACTTTGAAAATTACGAAGATTGTAAAGCTACGATGCTGAATGAAAATCTTGTTCTTGAAAAAGTGTATTCTGACATAGAAAATTCAGGATTAAAAAAAATCAGATATATATTGCTTGATATTTCTGATAATTCAAGACGTGAAATTCTTCCACAATATGATAAATATAATATTGGTGATGTGAAAAATGTTTCTTCCTCTTCGGATTATATTTATTTCTTTACTTTTAATCAGGATGGTGATGACAGTTCTGAAATAAGACTGATGAGATACAACATTATAACAGGTGAACATGAAATTATTTTTAAGTACAGTGATGATATCACTATGTATTCCATAGTAAAAAAACTTAAGGTGTTTGTTTTAAATGAATTTTATCTGTTAGTTCAGCAGGAATATTTAAAAACAAATGCAGCGGAAAACTGTTCCGGTTTTTTTAAGTTTGAGTCTTTTTTATATAATATAAATGACCAGAAAATTTATTCAGTAGTAGATGAAAATCTTTCAACCAATGGAATAAATGATATTATACCCGTTTCTGAAAATCTCTGTATAATGAAAACAGGCTTTCCGCTTTTGCAGGATAACAGATACAGCCTTCTTGAGAAGGAAGAGGTAAGTGTAGAAGCAGTCAGTCTGGTAAACATCGGGCAGCTGATATCTGATATATTAATTATGCAGACGTCGATTACATTTGATACGATTGATCAGGCTTATTATAACAAAACAATTCCTTATATCGAGGTTCAGGACAATTATCTTATATATTCAGTGACGGATACTATAGAAAATTATGAAGAGGTTGTTTTTTATAATATAAATGATAAAGAATCTACCAGATGTATTAATAAAAATGTTTTCAAAATGGAAGATTTGGCAAAGCATTATATAATAAATGATGAGCCGTATATATGCATATCAAAGGCCACAGGAATAGAATTTGTCAACCTGAAGAAGGCAAAAATAGAGTATAAATTTGAAGAAAATCTGAAATTGGAAACAGTTGAAAAGAATATGTTTATATTTTCGGGTAAAAGTGAAAAAGGGTTATTTAGAAAAAGTTATCATTATTGCGAAGTATACGATTTACAGCAGAATATGATTCTGCGTGAAAAGGGAGATTATTTTGAATGTAAATGCTTTGGAGATAATCTTTATCTTTTTATTATATAAAGCATCTGCGGGGCGGATAAATCGCTCAGAAATGAGGATTAGTATGAAGAAAAGCGGAATTATTTTAGAAGGTGGCGGAACCCGTGGTGTTTTTACATCGGGCGTGCTTGATTATTTTATGGAGAAAGGATTATATTTTCCATATGTTATAGGTGTGTCTGCCGGTGCGTGTAACGCAGTCGGATATGCGTCAAAGCAGCCGTACAGGACGAGAAAATGTATGATAGACTATCTGTATTCAGACTCGTATCTCAGTATAAAAAATATGCTCTTAAATAAGGGGCTGTTTGATATGGACCTGATATTCGACAAATTTCCGAATGATTTAATACCGTTTGATTATGATACTTTCTTTTCAAAAGAGATAAGATGTATTATCACGGTTACAAACTGCATAACTGGTAAGGCAGAGTACCTTGAAGAATATGAGGATAAAAAAAGACTTATGGATATCTGCAAGGCATCAAGCAGTCTGCCGTATATTTCACCGATAATAGAAATTGACGGTACGCCATATCTTGATGGAGGACTTGCTGATTCAGTGCCGATAGTTAAAGCACTGCATGATGGTTGTAAGCGTCCGGTCATAATACTTACACGTAATAAAAATTATAGAAAAAAAGTTAAGGATTCGGTGGACTTTTCAAAGCTCGTATATCGTGATTATCCTAATTTAAATGAGACAATATATAAAAGAAATGCAAGATACAACAGGATGATGGAATTTATCGAACATCTTGAAGAAAAAGGACACGTTATAGTTTTACGTCCTGAAATGCCGGCTATAGACAGGGCAGAACAAAATACGGATGTACTTATGGATTTTTATCAGCACGGATATGAAATTGCAGAGAAATATTATGATTCAATTATAGAGTTTATAAAATAAAATCTGATTATATACAGGAGGAAACTGATGGAAGATTCAAAATTAAAAAGAATAAATGAATTATATAAAAAGTCAAAGGCTGAAGGGCTTACTGAAGAAGAAAAAAAAGAACAGAAAGCACTGCGTGAAGAATATGTAAGACTTGTCCATAATAATCTCAGAGGACAGCTTGACAATATAAGCTTTGTAAATCCGGATGGAAGTATAACTCCGGCAAAGCCAAGAAAGTAAAAGACACAGGTGAGTGGAATGACAAAAGCAGAGTTAAGAAGTCATATGATTAAGATGAGGTCATCAATGTCTGAAGAAGATGTTATTATTAAAAGCAATAGGATATTTAATAATCTTTCATCAATGAAAATATTTAAAAACGCAGATATTATATTGTGCTATGCATCATATAATAAAGAGGTTATGACGAAGGAGATATTAAATTATTGTCTTTCAAACGGCAAGAAGATTGCATTTCCAAAAGTTGATGGCAAAAACATGGATTTTTATTATATTAATTCACCGGATGATTTAAAACAGGGATATAAAGGAATTTTAGAACCGGAGACATCTTTCATGGTAAGTGAAGAAGATGTTTTAAAATCCGTTCTGATATTGCCGGGAACATCTTTTGACAGAACGCTTAACAGAAACGGATATGGAGGCGGGTATTATGACCGCTATATTGATAGATACAGACCGGGACATGTTATCGGGATAGCGTATGAATTTCAGATATTGACGTCAATACCACATGATGTTTATGATAAAAAGGCAGATTATATAGTTAGCGAGGTAAAGATATATGGAAAATAAATATTTAGAGACACTTGGAAAGAATGCAGTTGCAGCAGCACCGATACTTACGGCTCTTGATACCGTTAAAAAGAATCAGGGATTAGAGGCAGTGGCAAAGGCACTGGTTAAGCGCAGTGAAGAAATACTTGCAGCCAATGCTATTGATATGGAAAATGCAAGAAAAAACAATATGAAGGAATCACTTCAGGACAGACTGTTACTCACTGTTGACAGAATAGAAGGAATGGCAGAAGGACTAAAAAAACTTGTTGCTCTTGATGATCCTATCGGTGAAGTAATCGGCATGAAAAAGAGTCCTAATGGTCTGATGATTGGCAGAAAGAGAGTTCCACTTGGAGTAGTGGGAATTATATACGAGGCGAGACCTAACGTTACGGTTGATGCTTTCGGTCTGTGTTTCAAGACAGGAAATGCTGTAATATTAAAGGGCGGAAGCGATGCTATAAATTCTACGAAAAAAATCGTTGAGATAATCCGTGAATCTTTAAAAAATATAGGAATAACAGAGGATGCAGTTGCACTTATTGAAGATACAAACCGTGAAACTACAACAGAGTTCATGAAAATGAGAGAGTATGTTGATGTTCTTATTCCGAGAGGAAGTGCAGGTCTTATAAAGGCAACGGTTGAGAACAGTAAAATTCCTGTTATAGAAACAGGAACAGGAAACTGTCATATATTTGTTGATGAGTCAGCGGATATGAAAATGGCAGCAGATATTATAGAAAATGCAAAAACCCAGAGAATCGGTGTATGTAATGCCTGTGAGTCTCTTGTTATACATAAAAATATTGCAGAAAAATTTATCCCTGTGCTTGTAGACAAACTTAAACCTCATAATGTTGAGATACGTGGGGACGAGACATCAAGAAAGTATTCGGATTATATCGTTCCGGCAACAGAAGAAGACTATGGAAAAGAATACCTTGATTATATTATTTCTGTTAAGACGGTAGATAATTTTGATGAAGCAGTCGCACATATAAACAAATATAACACAAAACACAGTGAGTCGATTATTACCAGCGATTACGAAAATGCAAACCGTTTTCTGGATGAAATAGATGCAGCAGCAGTATATGTCAATGCTTCCACAAGATTTACAGACGGCTTTGAATTCGGCTTCGGTGCGGAGATAGGAATAAGTACACAGAAGTTACATGCAAGAGGTCCGATGGGACTTGAGGCACTTACAACAACAAAGTTTATAATATACGGAAACGGACAGGTACGAAAATAAGGTATTATGCATATATTAAATATAACCGACAAAACACAGGTGATTTTTTGAATATTATAGAGCCTGATCAGTTATATAAATATAATGATATAATTAATAAGTCCATATGTCTGGCTGAAGTTTATAAAAATATATTAAAACTTGAGACCATAGGCATATCCCATGATAATAGAAATATTATCATGTTAAAACTTGGAAGATGTAAAAAAAATATATTGATTACTGCAGGAGTACACGGAAGAGAATATGTCAATTCCGCTGTACTTCTTCGCATTATTGAGAACTATTGTTCACTTATGACTTTGGGAAAGCTTGATTTTAAAGATTGTGGTATAATATTTGTGCCTGTATTAAATCCTGACGGATATGTTATAGCAACAGAGGGATTTAAGGGGATTAAAGATAAAAAGTTAAGATGCTATTGCAAATCCATGAATGAAAAATCCTTTATGTGGAAGTGGAATGCCAGAGCTGTAGACATAAACCGTAATTTTATTTCATCGATGTATGAAAAGAAAGTACACACAGGAGATGTGAACAGTGAAAATGAAACTAAAGCATTTATAACACTTGTTCAATATGAAGATACTATCGGTTATCTTGATATTCATTCAAGGGGAAATGTTATATATTATTATAGAAATGCAATGGGTAAAGATTATAACACTACCCAGAAAAATATAGCCCGCAGATTGGCAGAGATTACGGGATACAATATTATGCCGCCGTCATTAGAGATTGACAGTAACGATACCGGTGGAAATACAGTACATTATTATTCGGAATATATAAATAAACCGGCACTGACTTTGGAAACTATAGATGATAATGCAGCATTTCCGTTGTCTTATACATATGCAGGTCATGTTTATTATCAGATACGATACGTTCCACTTGAATTTTTGCAATTATGTAGGTATAATGCAAGTTGTTAAAAAAGACAATACAATGCGGTAAATCGCTTCAGAATGGAGGATTCGATGAACAGAACAGAAAATCTTGAACTTGATAATGAATTAAAAAGACAGAATTATTATATAGAATTATGCAGGGAGTGGGTTGCAGAGCAGAGTGCAAAGCTTGGAAGACCGCTTACCTGTACGGCAAAGACTTTCGGATGTCAGATGAACTCAAGGGACTCCGAGAAATTACTGGGAATACTTATAAAAATCGGTTATGTGGAAACTGATTCTGAAAATGCGGATTTTGTTTTGTACAATACATGTACGGTTCGTGAAAATGCAAATCTTAAAGTATATGGTCATTTGGGATATATGCAGAATTTAAAAAAGAAAAATCCTAATATGATGATTGCACTTTGCGGTTGTATGATGCAGGAGGAGACTGTAGTAGAAAAAATTAAGAAAAGCTATAGATTTGTTGATGTGGTTTTTGGAACACACAACATTTTTAAGCTTGCCGAACTTCTGTATAAGCGTATTGAAAGTGGCAAGATGGTTATAGATATCTGGAAAGATACTGATATGATAGTTGAGGATTTACCTATTGAGCGTAAGTTTTCATTTAAATCCGGTGTAAATATCATGTTTGGCTGTGACAATTTCTGCAGCTACTGCATTGTGCCATATGTAAGAGGACGTGAGAGAAGCAGAAAGCCTGAAGACATTATAAAAGAAATCGAAAATCTGGTTGCTGACGGAGTCATAGAAATAATGCTCCTCGGTCAGAATGTAAATTCATATGGTAAAGGTCTCGAAAATGAGATTACATTTGCACAGCTTTTAAAACAGGTTGAACAAATCGAGGGACTCAAAAGAATACGTTTCATGACTTCCCATCCAAAGGATTTGTCGGATGAACTTATTGAAGTTATGAAAAATTCAACGAAAATATGCAGGCAGCTACACCTTCCTATACAGTCCGGAAGTAACAGACTCTTAAAGCTTATGAATAGAAAATATACAAAAGAAAGTTACCTTGAACTTGTTGATAAGATAAAAACAGCTATGCCGGATATAGCACTCACTACGGATATCATAGTAGGATTTCCGGGAGAGACAGAGGAAGATTTTCAGGAAACAATGGATGTGGTAAAGAAGGTAAGATATGACAGTGCATTTACTTTCATATATTCAAAACGTACAGGTACACCGGCAGCAAAAATGGAAAATCAGGTATCAGAAGAAGAGATAAAAGACAGATTCGACAGACTGCTTGCCGAGGTTCAGAAAATATCTGCTGAGGAAACAGAGAAACGTGTCGGAATGGTTCTTCCTGTTCTTGCCGAAAGCAGAAATACACATGATGATTCGCTGATAACAGGACGACTCTCTCATAATACAGTAGTACATTTTAAGGGAACTCCGGATATGATAGGTAATATATACAATGTCAGACTGAATGAGGCAAAGGGATTTTACTATATCGGTGAAATTGTGGAAGAAAGGTAGTAGAGTGACTTATGGAAAAATTATCACCAATGATGCAAAAATATGTAGAGACTAAAGAACAGTATAAGGATTGTATACTTTTTTACCGGCTGGGTGATTTTTATGAGATGTTTTTCGATGATGCCATAACAGCATCAAAGGAGCTTGAAATAACTCTTACAGGTAAGGAGTGTGGACTTTCTGAAAGAGCACCGATGTGCGGAATACCATATCACTCTGTTGACACATATCTCAATAAGCTTGTTGCACTTGGACATAAAGTGGCAATATGCGAGCAGGTGGAGGACCCGAAGCTTGCTAAAGGACTTGTAAAGCGTGAAGTTGTAAGAATAGTAACACCGGGAACAAATATAAGCACATCAGCCCTTGATGAGACAAAAAATAATTATCTTATGGCAATTGTGTATGTTGATAATAAATTTGGCATATCTGTTTCTGATATTTCAACGGGGGCATATTTTATGACTGAAGTTGACACAGTGCGTGTACTTCTTGACGAGATAAATCGCTTTACACCGACAGAAATAATATGCAATGCCTCTGTATTATTATCAGGACTTGATATGGATGATTTGAAAAACAGGCTCGGAATAACCATATCAACTCTCGATTCGTGGTATTTTGATGAAGAACTGTGTGTTCGTGCATTGAAAGAACATTTTAAGGTAATGGATTTATCCGGTCTTGGTCTTGCGGATTATGATTCGGGTGTGATAGCAGCCGGCTCGCTTATGCAATACCTTATGGAAACACAGAAAAATTCATTGTCACAGCTTACTACCATTACACCGTACTCTACAAATAAATTTATGGTGATAGATACTTCTACAAGAAGAAATCTTGAACTGACGGAAACACTCCGTGAAAAGCAAAAGAGAGGTTCTCTTTTGTGGGTACTTGATAAAACAAAAACAGCCATGGGCGCCCGTCTGCTCAGGAGTTCAATAGAACAGCCGCTTATAGACAAGGATGAAATAGAAAAACGTCAGAATGCCATAGAGGAAATAAATGATGAACTTATAACAAGGGATGAAATAAGGGAATATCTTAACCCTATATACGATCTTGAAAGGCTCATAAGCAGAATAGCATATAAATCCGCAAATCCCCGTGATTTGATAGCGTTTAAAAATTCTCTTGAAATGCTTCCTCATATAAAAAATCTTTTAAAATCATATAAATGCAGCCTGCTTAGCGGTATATACTCAGAGTTTGATGAACTTGAGGATATATATGATATTATACAGAAGGCAATAATTGATGATCCGCCTATTGCAGTTAAGGAAGGCGGAATAATTAAAGAAGGCTACAGTGAAGAAATTGATAAATTAAGAAATGCCAAAACAGACGGCAAAACATGGCTTGCAGATTTAGAAACCCGTGAGCGTGAACGTACAGGCATAAAAACACTTAAAGTCAAGTATAATAAGGTTTTCGGATATTGCATAGAAGTGACCAATTCATTTAAAGATAAGGTACCTGATGATTACACCAGAAAACAGACACTTACAAATGCCGAGAGATATATTACACCGGAATTAAAAGAGCTTGAGGATATTATCCTTGGGGCAGAAGAGAAATTATACACTCTCGAATATAATATATTCAGTGAAATCCGTGATTCTATTGCCGGAGAGATTATCCGTATTCAGAAAACAGCAAAAAATGTAGCTGAAATAGATATGTTCTGTTCACTTGCATTTGTAGCGGAGCACAGTAATTTTGTCAAGCCAAAGATTAATGAAAAAGGTGTTATTGATATAAAGAACGGAAGGCATCCTGTTGTTGAAAAAATGATGCAGGGAAATATGTTCGTTGCAAATGATACACTTTTAGATAATGGAAAAAACAGAATTTCTATTATCACAGGACCGAATATGGCAGGAAAGTCAACATATATGAGACAGACGGCACTGATTGTTCTTATGGCACAGATAGGAAGCTTTGTTCCGGCTTCATCGGCAAACATCGGAATTTGTGACCGTATTTTTACAAGGGTAGGTGCATCGGATGATTTATCATCAGGTCAGAGTACATTTATGGTAGAAATGACAGAAGTAGCCAATATTCTTAGAAATGCCACATCAGACAGTCTTTTAATTCTTGATGAGATAGGACGTGGAACCAGTACATTTGACGGATTAAGTATTGCGTGGGCGGTAGTCGAACATATAAGTAATCCGAAACTTCTCGGAGCAAAGGCATTATTTGCCACACATTACCACGAACTTACCGAGCTTGAGGGTACTTTAGATAATGTAAATAATTACTGTATAGCCGTAAAAGAACAGGGAGATGACATTGTTTTCCTTAGAAAAATCGTTAAGGGCGGTGCTGATAAAAGCTATGGTATACAGGTGGCAAAACTTGCGGGAATACCTGATTCTGTTATACAGAGGGCAAAGGAAATCGTAAATGAGTTAAGTGATGCAGACATAAGCGTTAAAGCTAAAGAAATTGCAGACAGTACATCGAGACCTAAGAAAAATGAATACCTTAAAGATAATGTCGAAATGACACAGATGTCTTTATTTGATACGGTAAATGATAATGAAATAATAGAAGAAATAAAAAATCTGGATATAGGCAGAATGACACCTGTAGATGCTCTAAACGAGCTTTATAAAATGCAGAACCGTTTGAAAAACTGCTGGTAATATATACAGTTAAAATAAGTGATGGAGGATTTTGCTATGGCTAATAATATAGAAGTGCTTGACCAACAGACAATTGATAAAATAGCAGCAGGGGAAGTTGTAGAAAGACCTGCTTCTATAGTAAAAGAGCTGCTTGAAAATTCAATAGATGCCAAATCAACGGCAGTGACAGTTGAAATCAAGGAAGGCGGATTATCTTTTATCCGTGTTACAGACAACGGATTTGGAATAGATAAATCCCAGATACAGTTGGCCTTTTTAAGACATTCCACAAGTAAAATCCGTTCTATTGAGGATCTGATAACTGTATCATCGTTAGGATTCAGAGGTGAAGCGTTATCAAGTATAGCAGCAGTATCACAGGTTGAACTTATTACAAAGACTCCAGGTTCCCTTACAGGAACCAGATATATAATTGAGGGCGGTGTGGAGAAGAGTATAGATGAAATAGGTGCTCCTGATGGGACAACATTTATAATCAGAAATATATTTTTTAATACTCCGGTAAGACGTAAGTTTTTAAAGACGGCTGCTACGGAGGCAGGGTATGTTGCAGATGTAATCGAACATATGTCAATGTCCCATCCTGAGGTATCCATAAGGTTTATAAATAATAATCAGAACAAGGTCCATACATCCGGCAATAATAAGCTGAAGGATATAATATATAACATATACGGAAGAGATATAACATCTAACCTTATAGGAGTTGAATCAGCGGGAAAACTTATGAATATAAGTGGCTACATAGGAAAACCTGTTATATCAAGAGGTAACAGAAATTTTGAAAATTATTATATTAACGGCAGGTATATAAAAAGCAATATTGTCTATAAGGCAATAGAGGATGCGTATAAACCGTTCATGATGCAGCACAGATATCCGTTTACATCCCTGCACATAGAGATTGACCAGACTCTTCTGGATGTGAATGTTCATCCGTCAAAGATGGAACTCAGATTCAAAAATCCGGAGGAAATATACCCTGAAATATATAATACAATTTCAAATGCACTTGTAAAACGTGAGCTGATACCGGATGTTGTTCCGGGGAAAAGCGAAAATCCCAAAGCAGCTCCTGGTAAAACAGCACCAATCCCGGAACCCTTTGAAAAAAAAAGAATGGCAATAGCAGAACCGGCTCCTGAATATATAGAAAAGCCAAAACCGGAATCAGGGCCTGAGCCGCAGCCGGCTGTTAATGTTAATCCTATTATGGGGGAAAAGCTGATTCCACCTATAAATGATAGAAAGCCTGAACAGCTTGAGTTGTTTGATGACAGGTTATTGTCTAAAACATCAAGATGCCGTCATAGACTGATAGGACAGATATTTGATACTTACTGGCTTGTAGAATACAATAACTGCCTGTATATGATTGATCAGCATGCTGCACATGAAAAAGTCTTATATGAACGTACAATGAAGGGACTTAAAACAAAACAGTATACATCACAGCAGATTAATCCGCCTATAATATTAAGTCTCTCGATTAAAGAAGAGGAAATGTTAAAAAAGCACATTGATGATTTTAAAGAGATAGGATATGAAATCGAGCATTTCGGTGGACGGGAATACGCTGTAAGAGCTGTGCCTGATAATATGCTTTCGATTTCTAAAAAAGAGCTGTTAATTGAAATGCTTGACTCACTGTCAGATGATACGGCATCAAAAACGGCGGATATAATAACCGAGCGTATAGCAACTATGTCGTGTAAGGCAGCAGTAAAGGGAAATAATACGCTTAGTGATGATGAAGCAAACGCTCTTATAGAGGAACTGCTTGAGCTTGACAATCCATATAATTGTCCTCATGGAAGGCCTACTATTATATCAATGAGCAAATATGAAATAGAAAAGAAATTTAAACGAATAGTATAAAAGACAGATTGGAATGAGTAGATTGAACACAAAACCACCACTTATTGTTCTGACCGGCCCGACTGCTTCGGGAAAAACAGCACTGTCAGTTGAGCTTGCCGGACAATTAAATGCAGAAATAATCAGTGCAGATTCAATACAGGTATACAGACATATGGATATTGGCTCCGCTAAAGTGACTCCTGATGAAATGAAAGGAATAAAACATTATCTTATAGACGAGCTTAATCCGGATGAAGAATTTAATATTTACAGATTCAAAGAACTGGCAACTAAGTATATAAACCGGATTTACAGTAAGGGCAAGATACCTATGATTGTCGGCGGAACAGGGTTTTATATACAGTCGGTAGTATATGATGTGGATTTTAGTAAAACGGATGATTCGCATGAATACAGACATGAACTTGAACAACTGGCAGAAAAACATGGTGCCATATATCTGCATAAGATGCTTATGGATGTAGACAAAGTAACGGCAGATAAGGTCCATTACAACAATGTTAAAAGAGTGATAAGAGCCCTTGAGTACTACCACGACACGGGAATGCCGATTGCTGAACATAATGCTGCCCAACAGGAACGCGTATCACCATATAACTTTATATATTTTGTTCTGACTGATGAAAGAAGCAGGCTTTATGAAAGGATAGATACAAGGGTTGACGAAATGTTTAAGTCAGGGCTTGTGGATGAGGTTAAATGGCTGTTAAATAATGGATGTACACCGGATATGATTTCCATGCAGGGAATAGGTTATAAAGAAGTCGTTTCATATCTGAATGGAGAAATGGGGCTTGATGAAACGATAGAGCTTATAAAAAAGAATACAAGACATTTTGCTAAACGGCAGCTTACATGGTTCAGAAGAGAAAAAGAAGTAAAATGGATTGATTTATCAGAGTATGGTTACGATAAAAATATTATGTCAACTAAAATGATAGAATGCTGTAAGATGAAAGGAATAACAGATTATGAATTTACAGGAAATGTACAATAAAGCAGGAATAAGTAAAGATGTATTTGAATTCTGCACAAAAACAGAGGACGGATTAAGAAAAAGATTTGATGAGATAGATTCAGTTTCTGAATACAACCAGCTTAAAGTTTTAACGGCAATGCAGAAAAACAGAGTGAGTGATGTACATTTTGCTGCAACTACAGGTTATGGATATAATGACCTCGGACGAGATACACTTGAAGATGTGTATGCAGATGTATTTCACACGGAATCTGCAATAGTCAGACCGCAGATAGTATGTGGAACCCATGCACTTGCACTTGCCCTTTCTGCAAATTTAAGACCGGGTGATGAACTTATATCTGTTTCTGGAAAACCATATGACACACTTGAAGAAGTAATAGGAATAAGACCTTCGAAAGGTTCACTCAAAGAATACGGGGTGACATATAAACAGGTTGAACTGCTTGAGGACGGTTCTTTTGACAAAAATGGTATTAAGAATGCCATAAGTGATAATACTAAAATGATAGCAATTCAGCGTTCTAAAGGATATTTATCAAGAAAAACCCTCTCGCCGGATGAGATAGGAGATGTAACAGCTTTCATAAAGTCAATTAATAAAGACATAATTGTTATGGTTGACAACTGTTACGGTGAATTTGTATGTACATCTGAGCCGTCAGATTATGGTGCTGATATGACTGTAGGTTCACTTATAAAAAATCCGGGAGGAGGACTTGCAGCAACAGGAGGATACATTGCAGGAACAAAGGAATGTATTGACAATATTTCATACAGACTTACGGCACCGGGACTCGGAAAGGAAGTTGGGGCAAATCTTGGTTCAATTCAAAGCTTTTATCAGGGGCTTTTCCTTGCACCGACAGTTACGGCAGGAGCATTAAAGGGAGCGATTTTTGCAGCTAATATCTATGAGGCACTTGGATATAAAGTTATACCTGACAGTAAGGAACCGCGTTATGATATAATACAGGCCATCGAGTTTTTAAAACCGGAAGGTCTGATAGAGTTTTGCAAGGGGATTCAGGCTGCTGCACCTGTTGACAGTTATGTTACACCTGAGCCTTGGGACATGCCGGGATATGATTCGCAGGTTATAATGGCAGCAGGAGCCTTTGTTCAGGGCTCATCAATAGAACTCAGTGCGGACGGACCGTTAAAACCGCCGTATACAGCATATTTTCAAGGAGGCCTTACATGGAATCATGCAAAATACGGAATAATGATGTCCTTACAGAAATTAGTTGAAGCGGGTATTGTTAAATTATAACTATTATGGTATTATATAGGTTGGTTTTCTGTTGAACCCGGAGAGCTTTCAGGAGGAAACCATTTATGAATTCAATATCAACAATTAAAGAAATGAAAGAAGAATACCGTCCATATGAAAAATGTATGGCATACGGACCTGAAGTGCTCAGTGATCAGGAACTTTTAGCGGTTATTATAAAAACCGGATCAAAGGGAATTTCATCTGTAAACCTTGCAGAAAGAATACTATCACTTACAAAGAACGGCAGCGGGCTGTTAGGCATAATGCATCTGTCGGTTGAGGAACTTATGGAAGTAAATGGTATAGGTAAGGTTAAGGCGTTACAGCTTAAATGTGTTATGGAACTGTCAAAACGCATAGCAAAAGCAGACGCATCATCTTCATTGGATTTTTCAAATCCGGATACGATTGCGGATTATTATATGGAAGATTTAAGACATGAAGAGAAGGAACATCTGGTAGTTACAATGCTTGACACTAAGATGAAGTTTGCAGGTGACATTATCATGACAACGGGAACGGTAAATTCTTCACTTGTTTCAACGAGAGAGATATTTATTGAAGCGTTAAAACGCAGGGCAGTGTATATTGTCCTTATTCACAATCACCCGAGCGGCAGTCCGGCACCCAGCAGGGATGATATAAGAAGTACCAAACAGGTAAAAGAAGCCGGAGAACTTATTGGCATTACATTATTAGATCATATAATAATCGGAGATAATAGATATACCAGTATGAGAAAAAACGGTGTATTATGAAAGGAAAATGGAGGAAATTATGGCACAGCATGCATATGGTATCGATATAGGTACAAGTAATTTTAAGTTATTCAGTGTAGCAAACAAAAAAATGATAAACGAAAAAAATGTTATCGCAATAAAGAATAAAAATGAAATATATTCATTTGGAGATCCGGCTTTTGAGATGTACGAAAAGGCTCCGGCAAATATTGACGTATCTTTTCCGGTAAAATATGGCGTAATAGCAGATATAAAAAACATGGGAACATTATTTGAGTGCTTTGTACAGAAAATTAACGGTCAGAATAATGGCGGAGATTTCTGTATTGCGGTTCCTACTGATATTACAGAAGTTGAAAAAAGAGCATTCTATGATCTCATTGCTGAATCACATGTAAAATCAAAACATATCAACGTAGTAGAAAAACCTATAGCTGATGCAGTTGGTGTAGGCCTTGACGTTGAAAGCCCGAAAGGCAAACTTATCATAGACATAGGTTCTGATACAACAGAAATCTCTGTTATTTCACTTGGAGGTATAGTTCTCAGTAAGATTATAAAAACAGGTGGAAACAAACTTGATGATACAATATGCAATATTGTCAGAAAACAGTACAATTTAATTATCGGTTCACGAACAGCCGAGCAGATAAAAATCAATCTTGCAGATGCAATGAACTCAAGCGACAGTACTCACGTTGCATATGGAAGAAATATTGTTACAGGACTTCCGGCAATGAAGGATATCTCTTCAGAACTTGTTTATCAGGCTATACAGGAATGTCTCCATTCAATCATTGATTCCGTAAAAATGATTTTAGAGAGAACTCCACCTGAATTATCAGCAGATATTATTGAAGCAGGTGCATATCTGACAGGCGGTTCTGCAATGATTAAAAATCTTGATGCTCTTATTCAGAAGGAGACAGGATTAAAGGTTAATATTTGTGATGCTCCGGCTGAAGCAGTAATACGAGGTTTGTCAGAAATCGTTTCAAACGATAAACTTCACGGACTTATGTTTGTGCCAAGAGAAAAACAATACAACGACTAATAAAAATAAATAGGTGGTAAATATGAAAAAACGTAGCGAGAGCATTTTTCCAACTAAATATATTTTATTTATCCTCACATTTATATGTGCAGCATGTATTGTCCTGTCCATCGTGTATGATGATTTTGGAAGACCTGTGAAAAATGCGGTTGCAACTGTTGTGATTCCGGTTCAGGAAGGAATCAATAAGGCAGGCGGCTGGCTGTCTGCACGTTCAGATGATTTGAAAGAACTCCGTGATGTTATGAAAGAGAACGAATCATTAAAAGCTGAGATTGAATCATTGCGTGAAGAAAATACATCTTTAGTCTTGAATAATAATAAGCTGAAGGAACTTCAGGAACTTTTGGGACTGAGCAATCAGTATGGAACGTATGAGAAGGTTGCAGCAAGTGTTATAAGCAAAGACAGCAGTAACTGGTTTTCTTCATTTACTATAGATAAGGGTAGTGATGATGGCATTGCGGTTGATATGAATGTAATTGGAAACGGAGGATTAATCGGTATAGTTACCAAAGTTGGAAAAAACTACGCTGTGGTAAGATCCATCATTGATGATTCAAGTAATGTAAGTGCACAGTTTTCTACAACACAGGACACCTGCATTGTAGAAGGTGATTTAAAACTTGTTAATGACGGAATACTTCCTATTACAAATATTAATAAAGATGTTACGGTTGCAGATGGTGATATGGTTGTGACATCCAATATCAGTAATAAGTTTCTTCCGGGTATCATTATCGGATATGTAAAGGAAGTGTCCAATGATTCAAATAATCTTACAAAGTCCGGGTATATCACACCCGTTGCAGATTTTGCACATGTCAGTGATGTGCTTGTAATAACCCAGTTAAAAGCAACAGTAGAAGAATAGAGGTGTTAATTTGTTAAAAAAAGTTATTATGACACTTTTGGTATTTATATTTTATTTACTGCAGTGTACATTATTTAAAACATTTTCACTCGGCTCAGTTTCACCAAATCTCCTGCTTATACTGACGTTTTGTGCGGGATTTATGGGCGGACGTAAAATGGGAATGTATGTCGGCATTTTATCAGGACTTATTCTGGATTTGTTTTATGGTGACGTGCTTGGATTTAACACACTTTTGCTTCTCTACATAGGATATGTAAACGGAATGTTTAATAAAATGTTTTATGATGAGGTTATAACCCTGCCGTTAGCACTGTTGGTAGGCAGCCAGCTTTCATACAGCATAATATACTATGTTTTCAATTTCCTTTTGAGAAACAGACTGGATATCGGTTATTATTTTATTCATATAATGCTGCCTGAACTTGCATATACGGTTATTATCTCTGTGCTTATATACAGGCTGCTTTTGAGATTAAACAGAAAACTAGACGAAATAGAAAAAAGGAGTGCGACAAAATTTGGTTAGGGATATTCTAGAAGCAATTTTAAATTTTTTAAAGTCCAGAGCATTTGTTGTGCTGGTTGTATTTGGATTAATGTTTTCTGTTTTGCTTTACAGGGTATTTTATCTGCAAATTGTAAAATCAGATTACTATCTTAACAATTATCTCCAGATTGCAGAGAGAACAGTCACGACATCCGGTACAAGAGGACTGATTTATGACAGAAACGGTATTCCGCTTGCATCAAACCAGCTTGCGTATACTGTGACAATAGAAGATAATTTAAATTACAAAGATGAAGATTACGATGAAAAACTAAATGAAATCATTTATAACGTTATAAGAATCGTTGAACAGAACGGTGACGTATTAAATAATGATTTTTCAATAATTCTCGGAACCAACGGAGAGTACATGTATTCAGTTGCGTCCGATACTGCACGTTTAAGATTTTTAAGAGATATTTATGGAAAAAAATCAATAGATGAACTTGATTCAGATAAAGAAACACTGTCAACTTCAACGGCAGAAGATGTAATGAAGTATTTATGCGGTAAAAAAAGATTTAATATTGATAATGAAAAATATACAAAGTCAGATAAATTAAAAATTGCAATAATAAGATATAATCTATCACTGAATTCATTTCAGAAGTATATGACAACAGAAATTGCCAATAATGTAAATGATAAAACTGTTGCCGCAATATATGAAAATGCTGCTGACTTAACGGGTGTTCAGGTAACTGAAAAAACACAGCGTGTGTATAATGACAGCGTGTACTTTGCACATATTTTAGGATATACGGGTACGATTTCAGAAGACCAGCTTGCTGAGTTTAACATGTCAGTCGAAAATAAGGATGACGAGTATATTTCTTCAGATGTTGTGGGTAAATCCGGTATCGAACAGTACATGGAAAAATATCTTCAGGGCTCTAAAGGTTATGAAAAAATGTTTGTTGACAGTACCGGTAATATACTGGAAGTAACAGATGAAAAAGAAAACGGAGCCGGAAATGATGTGTATCTTACACTTGATGCAAATCTGCAGAAGGCTGCCTACAATATTCTTGAGCAAAAGCTTGCGGGTATATTATATTCAAAGATTGTAAATTATGAGGTACATCCTGCTGAAAATGCAAAAACAATTCCTATTTATGTAAGGGATGTATATGCACAGATGATTTGCAATAATGTGGTTGATCTGAATAAATTCGGAGACGAAACGGCTAGCAGTAACGAACAGCGTGTCAATTCAAAATTTGCATCACGGCAGACCGATGTATTATCTACGGTGCAGTCATATCTTACATCTGAGGATAATACACCTATGTCATCGCTGTCAGAGGAAAACAACACATATTTAACATATATTTATGATAAGCTGTCATCTGAACAGATTATAGACAAGTCTGCAATTAATACTGATGATGAGACATACAAAAAATGGAAAAAAGAGTCAATAAGCCTCAGAGAATTTTTATTATATGCCATTTCACAGAACTGGATAAGCTCATCAAAATTATATGAAGATTCAGAACAGAAGTATTCAAGTACTGATGAAATATATGCAGCACTTGTGAACCATATATTTGATTTGCTTCCGAATGATACGGATTTTTCAAAAAAAATCTATTATTATCTGATTGAAAATGGTACAATATCCGGAAACGAGGTGTGCATGCTTTTATTTGACCAGGGTGTTTTGGAATATGATGAAAATGCATATAATCAGCTTGCATCCGGTAATTCAGGATATGCATACAATTTCATATTACAGCAGATAAAGGATATGAAAATTACTCCTGCACAGGTAGCACTTGATCCGTGTTCGGCATCAATTGTAATAACAGATGTCAATTCAGGTCAGGTACTTGCACTTGTAACATATCCAAGTTATGATAATAACAAATTGTCAGGAAGTGTTGATGCGGAATACTGGAAAAAATTAAATGATGACCAGTCTCTTCCTTTGTATAACCGTGCTACACAGACAAGAACAGCTCCGGGTTCTACATTTAAGATGATTACAGCTATTACAGGACTTGAGAATGGCATTATATCGCCGGGATCAACCATTGTAGACCGTGGAGAATTTACTAAAATTACACCTTCACCTAAGTGTTGGAAATATCCTTCAAATCACGGAGCAATAAATGTTTCACAGGCACTTGCTTTTTCATGTAACTATTTCTTTTATGAAGTAGGATATGAATTGAGTATTGATTCTAACGGAACCTTTAACAGTGCTCTCGGACTTGCAAAAATAAAGAAATATGCTGATGAGCTGGGATTAACTTCCTTATCCGGAGTAGAAATAGATGAGAACGAACCGCTTTATTCTACTGACAATTCAGTACGTTCGGCAATCGGACAGGGTTCAAACAGTTATTCGGATATCCAGCTTGCAAGATATATTACATCGGTTGCAAACAGTGGAAATAACTATAAACTTACACTGTTAAACAAGGTATTAAGTTCATCAGGAGACACGGTTGAATCATTTGAACCGGTTCTTGCAAATACAACAGATATAAGTTCATCTACATGGAATGCTGTCCATAACGGAATGCGTCAGGTTATAGTTTCGGGTACTGCAAAGAAAACTTTTGACGGTTTTAATATTGAAGTTGCAGGAAAGACCGGAACCGCACAGGAGAATAAGCTCCGTTCAAATCATTCCGTTTTTGTAGCATATGCGCCATACAGCAATCCTGAGATAGGAATAAGCGTACTTATACCTAATGGTGAATCAACCGGATATACAGCAGAAATAGTAAGAGACATAGTGGCTTATTATTACAATCCGTCTACACTTGACCAGGTACTTAACAATACTGCTGCAATACCTACAAGCGGTGTATCAAGTGAGTAAGGATATGTAATATGACTCTGTTAAATTATGAAAGGAAAATTTTTGGTGTGTAATGAAAAATTCAGTAGTGATAAAAGGAAATAAATATGGTATTATTGTTATGTTAGATAAGGACATTCCGTTTGATGAGTTATTATCTGACATAACATCAAAGTTTAAAGAATCTTCCAAATTCTTTGGTAAGGCTTCTATGGCCATCACCTTTGAAGGAAGACAATTAACATCTGATGAAGAACGACAGATTCTCGACATTATTTCTGACAATTCAGATATTGAAATAATGTGTGTCGTTGATAATGACAAGAGAAGAGAAGAAATGTTTAAGGAAAAAGTCGAGCAGAGGGTAAATGATATTGCGGACAATTCAGGACAGTTTTATAAAGGAACACTTCGTTCCGGTCAGGTTCTTGAATGTGAGAGTAGTGTTGTTATTCTTGGTGATGTAAATCCGGGAGCCAAAATAATTTCAACAGGAAATGTTGTGGTTTTAGGGGCATTAAAGGGTATAGTCTATGCCGGTATTACAGGAGATGCGTCATCGTTTGTTGTAGCGCTTGAAATGAATCCGGTTCAGATAAGAATTGGAGATGTAATAGCGAGATGCTCTGATAACAAATCGCGTTTTAAGAAGAATAAACCGGAGACAAAGATTGCTTTTGTAGAAGAGGACAATATATATATTGAACCCTTGAGCAAAGATGTTTTAAATGATTTGCATTTCTAAAATATAAATTAAATTAACTTGGAGGAATTCAGAAAAATGAGCGAAGTAATTGTTGTAACATCAGGAAAAGGTGGAGTTGGTAAGACAACTACCACAGCAAATGTAGGAACAGGTCTGGCTATGTTAAATAAAAAGGTCGTATTGATTGATACAGATATAGGTCTCAGAAACCTTGACCTTGTACTCGGACTTGAAAATAGAATAGTTTATAATCTTGTTGATGTTGTTGAGGGAAACTGTCGTCCAAAGCAGGCTATGATTAAGGATAAGCGTTATTCTAACCTTTATCTTCTCCCATCAGCACAGACACGCGACAAAAGCAGTGTAACACCTGATCAGATGAAGGCACTTACAGATGAATTGAGAAAAGAATTTGATTACATAATTCTCGATTGTCCTGCCGGAATAGAGCAGGGATTCCAGAATGCCATAGCAGGAGCAGACAGAGCTCTTTTAGTTACAACACCTGAAGTATCTGCAATAAGAGATGCCGACAGAATAATAGGATTACTTGAGGCAAATGAGACAAAGAAACGTGCAGATCTTATTGTAAACAGAATCCGTATGGATATGGTTAAAAAAGGTGACATGATGACTATAGAAGATGTACAGGATATACTTGCAATCGACCTTATCGGAGCAGTTCCTGATGATGAGAACATTGTCATTTCAACTAACCAGGGTGAGCCATTAGTAGGTTCTGATAATCTCGCAGGACAGGCTTATATGAATATCTGCCGTCGTATTGTCGGTGAGGAAGTACCATTCCTTGATTTAAATGGCAAAAAAGGTGTAATATCTAAGCTGACAGGCTTATTTAGAAAGAACTAGGGGTGATTATATGAATTTATTTGATATATTTAAGAAAAAAAATTCAGGAAATGTTGCTAAAGACCGTTTGAAATTATTATTGGTTTCAGACAGGGCAAACTGTTCACCTGAAATAATGGAACAGATTAAAAATGACATTATAAATGTTATTAAAAAGTATATGGAAATTGACTGTGACGGTCTGGACATCCAGATTACACAGACTGAATCCGACACTGAAAACGGCAGCGTGCCGGCTTTAATTGCGAATATTCCAATTAAAGAAGTACGTCATTAAGTCGGATATAAACTAATCGAGGTTGTTTTATGGGACTAATAGTAAATACATTAAAGAATTATCAATTCAGACATCTTAATATACGGTTGATTATCTGGGTAATTGCACTTACGGTTCTGGGAATAAATGTAATTTCCAGTGCCACAGAGTCATCGACATATGAATATAAGCAGACCCTCGGTCTGATTATGGGATGTGTTGTAATGGTAATGCTTGGATTAATAAGTTATAAATTTGTTCTTAGATTTTATTGGGTATTTTATTTTATAAATCTTGCACTGCTCGTCTGGGTTAAATTGGCCGGAGCAGAGAAGAAGGGTGCTGCCAGATGGATTGACCTTGGATTCTTTCAGTTACAGCCATCTGAGTTTACGAAAATATTTATAATTATATTTTTTGCAGTATATCTCAATAAATTTAAAGACAAAATCAATACACCTATGGTACTTGCGGGTGCCGTGATTTTATTTGGTATTCCACTGGCACTTGTTTTAAAACAGCCCGATTTGTCTACAAGTATCGTTATTGCCCTGATTTTTTGTACCATGATGTATATTGGAGGATTAAGTTATAAGGTTATAGGCGGTATACTTGCCGTGGCAATTCCTACGGTAATTGTTCTGGTATATTTAATATTACAGCCTAATCAGAAAATTCTTGAAACATACCAATATAACAGAATTGTCGGTTTCTATGATGAGAACAACGAAGTGGCGGATGCTATCAGTTATCAGCAGAACAATTCTATAATGGCTATTGGCTCAGGAGGTTTATGGGGGAAGGGACTTAACAATAATACAACAACGAGTGTAAAAAATGGAAATTATATTTCTGAACCACAGACAGATTTTATTTTCTGTATTGTTGGTGAAGAACTTGGTTTTGTTGGCTGTTCAGCGGTTATAATATTATTGGCACTTATAATATTTGAATGTATATGGACCGGGATACATGCTGTTGATACTGCCGGTATGATTTTGTGTTTTGGTTTTGCGGCACTGGTCGGGTTCCAATCATTTATAAATATATGTGTTGTAACTAAAATGATTCCAAACACAGGTCTGCCGTTACCATTTGTAAGTTATGGATTAAGCTCTTTGTTAAGTCTTTTTATAGGTGTAGGACTGGTTTTAAATGTCAGTCTGCAACAAAAGAAATTAATATAATAAAGAAATTTATATAATGTTATGACAGATAGGAGGAATGCTATTAATGAATATTGGATTAATCGCTCATGATTCAAAGAAAAAATTAATGCAGAATTTTTGTATTGCATATAGGGGGATATTAAGTAAACATGAATTGTATGCTACCGGAACTACCGGAAGACTTATTGAAGAAGTTACAAACTTAAATATTCATAAATATCTTGCAGGGCATCTCGGCGGTGTACAGCAGTTGGGAGCTCAGATAGAACATAATGATATTGATTTGGTCATTTTTCTGTGTGATGCTTCAACGCAACAGTCTCATGAACCTGATGTAAATAATGTTATGAGACTGTGTGATATACACAATATTCCGATAGCATCTAATCTGGCTACAGCTGAGCTTCTTATAAAATCACTTGACCGCGGTGATTTGGAATGGCGTGAGATTTACAGACAATAAAATATAAAGTGCCGCATCCGGCGGTACACTAATATCATAAGGAGCGGCACTTTTCTTTGATGTAATCAGTTATTCCGTTATATCCTGAACTCTGCCAAACATGCTTATAAGGTAAAGACCGCAAATTCCAACAGCCGCATAAATGATTCTTGATAATATACTCATATCACCAAACATGAATGCGACAAGGTCGAGTTTGAAAAAACCTATAAGTCCCCAGTTTATTGCACCAATAATGGCAATGGCAAGGACTGTATAATCTAATCCTTTTGAATTCATAGCAATTCCTCCTTTTGATTTTATATTATTTTTTGCAAATCCCAATAAATTATTATGGTAATTTTTTCCTACTTATGGAGGTGAAAGAGATATGGCTTCTAAGAGCAAAAAAAGAGTGGTAAAATACAGACGAAGACATTCACTCAATATAGGAATAATAATATTTGCTCTTGTATTTATATATATACTTTTTTATGTTGGGTCATATTTTGCCAGAGACAAAGTATCTATCTATGAAGTTGTCGAAGGTAAGAGTGCAGTTATGTCAAACCGTTCATATACCGGATTTGCAATGAGGACAGAAACTGTAGTTGGCGCGGAAAATTCCGGATATGTAAACTTTTATGTAAAAAACGGTTCCCGCGTGTCAAAAACCACAACTGTATATACACTAGATGAAAGTGGTACATTAGCACAACTTTTAGAAAATGCAAGTTCAGAGGATACAGAAAATTTATCTGCTGAAAATCAAACCCAGATAAATTATGAAATAGGTCAGTTTGTCAACAGATTTAATGAGACAGATTTTTCAAATGTTTATGATTTTAAATATGATTTGAATTCCTTACTTTTAGAATGTATAAATATAAACAGACTGAACAGTTTAAATGCGAGTATGGGAGAGAGTGGAAATGTATTTCAATTAAAAGGCTCGCCATATTCCGGTGTTGTTGAATTCTACACGGATGGTTATGAAGGAACAACCATTGAAAATATAAGTGATGATATCTTTGATGAAAAAAAATATACAAAGTCGGGAATTTCATCCGGTGATCTTGTTGAGAACGGTTCGCCTCTTTTTAAAGTAATAAGCAGTGAGGACTGGAGCATACTGATTCAGCTTGACAAGGATGATGTGCAGAAATATTCTGAAAATGAATATGTAAATGTAAGATTTTTAAAAGATAATCTGAAAACAACAGCCGGACTTGAAATTTTGAATATCGGTGATAAATATTATGGTAAATTAACATTTAAACGTTTTATGATAAGATATGCGGATTACAGATATCTTGATATTCAGATAATCGGAAATAATGTTGAAGGTTTGAAAGTGCCTAAAACAGCCATTGCAGAGAAAGATTTCATGACAATTCCTATAGAATATCTTGTCAAGGGCGGTGATTCGAATGAGACCGGATTTAATAAAAAGGTTTATAATGAATCAGGCGAATCATCTATAGAATTTGTTACTCCTGCCATATATATGAAAGATGATACATACTGTTATATTGACAATGATACTCTGAAAAACGGAGATATTATAGAAAATACGAATACTGATTCAGCAGACGGTACGTATCCTGAATATCAGGTGGGAAGTACGACTGGAAAGCTAAAAGGTGTGTATAATGTGAATACGGGATATACGGAGTTCAGAAGCGTAAGTATTATGGGTGAAAGTAATGATTATTATATAATAGAGTCCGGTACAAATTATGGTGTACAGATTTATGACCATATTGTTCTGGATGCGTCACTTGTAAAAGATAAACAGATAGTATTTCAATAATTTACATAAATAAAGAAGGAAGGCTTAATAATGATTGAAGAGAACATTAAACAGGTTGAAGATAATATAGCTAAAGCCTGTGAAAGGGCTAACAGAGACAGAAGTGAGGTAACACTTATCTGTGTAAGTAAAACAAAACCTGCATCAATGGTTGAGGAAGCTTACAAAACAGGTCAGCGTAACTTTGGTGAAAATAAAGTTCAGGAAATAAATGATAAGTATCCTATACTTCCGGATGATATAAAATGGCATCTTATCGGACATTTACAGAGAAACAAAGTTAAATATATCATAAATAAGGTTCATCTGATTCATTCGGTTGATTCAATACGTTTAGCCGAACAGATACAGCATGAAGCTGAAAAAGCAGATAAAGTAATGAACATTCTTGTTCAGGTAAATGTAGCAAATGAAGATACAAAATTCGGACTTCAGGTTTCGGAAACAGAAGATGTTGTACGTGAGATTGCAAAAATGCCTAATGTACATATATGTGGTCTTATGACAATAGCGCCTTTTACGGATAATCCTGAAACGAACAGAGTATTTTTTAGAAAATTAAAACAATTATCTGTTGACATAAAGAGTAAAAACATTGATAATGTTAGTATGGATTGCCTGTCGATGGGAATGACGGGGGATTATCAGGTAGCCATCGAAGAAGGAGCTACATTAGTAAGAGTCGGAACCGGTATTTTCGGCGAAAGAATATATAACAAATAATATCTGCGGAGGTTAGAAATAAAATGGGTAAATTAACAGATAAGTTTTTAGATTTCATGCGTCTTACGGATGACGATTATGATGATGAGTATGATGAAGATTACGATATAGATGATGAACCGGTTAAACCGTCTAAAAAGAAGCCTTTAAAATCTACAAGAGTGCGTGAGTCTGTAGATGATTTTGACGATGACATTTCATACAGTGAGCCGGCAAAACCAGTAAAGACACGCAGTCAGCGTAATTCAAAAGTTGTTCCAATGCGTGGCAAAGACGGACTTGAGGTATGTGTTGTAAAACCTACTACTGTTGAGGACGCAAGAGATGTTACAGATACACTCGTTGGTGGAAGAGCAGTAATCCTTAATCTGGAGGGACTTCATGTAGAGCTTGCACAGAGAATTATAGATTTCACGGCGGGTTCATGTTACGCTATAGATGGAAATCTTCAGAAGGTATCAAGCTATATCTTTATTATTACACCTAAATCAGTAGAGATATCAGGCGATTTTCAGGAGATGTTAGACGGAGACAGAAATATAGATATTGCATCTATGTAAAGTAGTTTATGTATTTTTATATACCACCTATTATTTTGCTAATAGGTGGTATATTTTGTAGAAAGTAGAGAAATGAGGAATAGTATGTCAGAATGTATAAATGTTTTATATAATGATAAACCATGTTACGATATTATTATTGAAAATTCATGGGATAAATTATCAGAAAGCTGCGAACGTTTAAATATTAAAAATAAGAAAATATGTATAGTAACAGAGTCAAATGTAGGACCTTTATATGCATATAAAATAAGACAGATTTTAGAAAAATCTGCAAAGAAGGTAATTATATATCAGTTTCCGGCAGGTGAAAAAAATAAGAATTTAAATATTATTAATGAAATATATGAAGTTCTTATTAAAGAAAAATTTGACAGAAATGATATGCTTGTTGCTCTTGGCGGTGGAGTGACGGGAGATATGACAGGTTTTGCCGCAGCAACTTATCTCAGAGGTATTCAGTTTATCCAGATACCAACGTCTTTGCTGGCACAGGTAGACAGCAGTATTGGTGGTAAGACTGGTGTTGATTTTAAAGGCTACAAAAACATGGTAGGCGCCTTTAAACAGCCTGCTTTGGTGTATATTAATACAGAAACTTTAAAATCATTAAATAACAGAGAATTTATATCCGGTATGGGAGAAGTAATAAAATACGGATTTATAAAGGATAAGGATTTCTTTGACTGGTTATCACAAAATATAACCGATATTTTAAATTTAGATGACAGTGCACTTGAATATATTATAAGCAAGAGCTGCCATGCCAAGAAAATAGTAGTAGAAAATGATTTTACCGAAAAAGGTGAGCGTGCGACTCTTAATTTTGGACATACAATCGGTCATGCAATAGAAAAAATAAAGGATTTCAGTTTACTTCATGGTGAGTGTGTTGCCATAGGTATGAAAGCGGCATTATATATTTCGCTTAAGAAAAACATGATAACAGAAGATGAGTTTAACCGTGGAGTAAAGATTATAAGTGATTTTAAGCTTCCTATAAGTACATCTGATATATCAGCCGAAGATGTTTTAGAGGCCACGATGCATGATAAAAAGATGGATTCAGGTGTTATTAAGTTCATCCTTATAAACGGTATAGGAAATGCCATAATAGACAGAACAGTGACACAGGATGAAATGTCAGATGCGATAAAAAATGTATTGGAATAATCATGGAGGTTCAATGTGAATTCAGACACTAAAAAAAAGATACTGTTTAAATACATATGCTTTATACTTGTTATAGCAGTATTGGTATTAGCAGATCAGTTTACTAAAATTTTGGCCATAGATTATTTAAAGAACAAATCAGCAGTCAGTATAATTAAAGATGTTCTGCTTCTCAGATATCTTGAAAATCCGGGAGCAGCATGGGGAATACTTGGTGGTAAAACGTCCATTTTCACCATATTTACATTTGCAGTGCTTATACTTATGACTGTATTGCTTATCAGGATTGAGTGTGTAAACAGCAGATTGGAAAACAGGCGTGCGGCATTTTTATTTCAGATATTCCTTATTATTTTGTCAGCCGGTGCCATTGGCAATCTTATAGACAGAATACGGCTTGGGTATGTTATAGACTTTATCTATTTTAAAGTTATTGATTTTCCGACATTTAATGTTGCGGACTGCTATGTAACGGTATCTACAGCAATAATTCTTATATTACTTTTATTTAAAATAAGTGAAAATGACTGGAATACTATTCTCACACGAAAGGAGAAGTAAGTATCATGCCAACACAGCATAGTTTATGCGTGACCGATGACAATAACGGAGTCAGGATAGATAAAGTTTTATCGGAAGAATTTCCTGATATTTCACGTTCATTTATTCAGAAACTTATAAAAGATGAAAAAATAACCGTAAATGGTAAGACTATAAAGTCCAATTATAAAACCGCAGCTTCGGATATGATTAATATAGAAATTCCTGATGCAGTAGAAACGGATATTTTACCTGAAAACATTCCGTTAGACATTGTATATGAGGATGAAGACATTATTGTCATAAATAAGCCGAAAGGAATGGTTGTACATCCCGCTCCGGGACATTACAGCGGCACTATGGTTAATGCCCTGATGTATCACTGTAAAGACAATCTGTCGGGCATTAACGGTGTATTACGTCCGGGGATAGTTCACCGTATTGATATGGATACGACAGGAATTATTGTTGCCTGCAAAAACGATTTTTCACACCGCAGTCTGGCTGAACAGTTGAAGGATCATTCCATAACCAGAAAGTACGAGGCAATCGTATATAACAGTTTTAAAGAAAAGACAGGGACAGTCGATGCGCCGATAGCAAGAAATCCTATTGACCGTAAGAAAATGGCGATAGACAGAGTAAACGGCAGAAATGCTGTTACCCACTATACTGTTATTAAAAATTTAAAAGGATACGCACATATTGAATGTCAGCTTGAAACCGGACGAACCCATCAGATAAGGGTTCATATGGCGAGTATAAAGCATCCGCTGCTTGGAGACAGTGTCTACGGACCTGCTAAATGTCCATACAATCTCACAGGACAGACGTTACATGCCAGAACACTCGGATTTATTCATCCAAGAACGGGAAAGTATGTAGAATTTACTTCAGAACTTCCTGATTATTTTAACAAGCTTTTGTTATTACTTGACAAATAAAAATTCCTTTTTATGTTGTTATTTGTGAAAATTTCATATATAATATATATAAATATTATTTGCTTACATTTGTAAAAAACAACATAATATTTATATGACATCATAAGGAGGTATGCATTATGAAAGACAAACATTTTGTTGTTACAATTGGAAGAGAATTTGGCAGTGGTGGAAAAGAAGTAGGTGAAAAACTTGCAGCAAAATTGGGAGTAAAATGCTATGATAAGGAGCTTCTGGCGATTGCTGCAAAAGACAGTGGCTTATGTCATGAAATATTTGAAATGCATGATGAAAAACCGACCAACAGCTTTTTGTATTCTATTGTAATGGATACATATGCAGGTGTATACAATCCGCAGACAATGCTTGATATGCCTATTAATCAGAAAGTATTTCTTGCACAGTTTGAGACAATTAAAAAAATTGCCGAGAATGAATCCTGCGTTATCGTAGGAAGATGTGCTGATTATGCTTTGGAGAATATGGATAATCTTGTAAGTGTATTTATTCATTCTGATATAGATAAACGTATTGAGCGAATAGTGAAAACTTGTAATATTACTGAAAGAAAAAAAGCAAAAGATATGATAACAAAGACTGACAAAAAGAGAGCGAGCTATTACAACTATTACACAAACAAAGAATGGGGCAATTCAAGGTCCTACGATTTGACAATTAACAGTGGTAAAATTGGTATTGACAAGACCGTTGAATTAATTGAAAATTATATCAATATCATTTGACAATATCATGTTATCGTTGTACAATAGTGGTCGGTGTGCATATTTTTAGAATGAATGTTGAAGACCAACTAAAGGAGATTTCAAATGATAGGTTATTATAACTATACCGTTATACTTACATATATGTCAGCGATATGTGCATTCCTCGGGATGACACAGATTGCACAGGGAAATGTTAAAATTGCACTATATTGCTTAATGGCATGTGGCATGTTTGATTTATTTGATGGTAAGGTTGCCAGAACAAAGAAAAACAGAACAGATGGCGAAAAAGTATTCGGAATACAGATTGATTCACTTTGTGATGTTTTGTGTTTTGGAATGTTTCCGGCGATGATTAATTATCATATATGTGACAGTAAATTCAAATTACTTGCAATGCTCGGTTCAGCAATGTTAGTAGTAGGAGCAGTTATACGTTTAGGATATTTCAATGTGATGGAGCAGGAGAGACAGCAGCATACAGACGCTAACCGTGTAACATATCAGGGATTACCGGTCACATCAGATGCACTTATTATACCATTGGCATATCTGTTAAAAACAATAGCTGACAGACATATGGTATCAAACGTAACATGTGTACTATTTTGTCTGCTAATTATACTTATAGCTATACTTTTTGTTCTTGATATAGATATAAAGAAACCTCATGGAAAAGGAATTATCCTTCTTGGTTTGATTGCACTGTGTATAATATATGGTTTGGTTATCGTATAATAAATTAACTGAATAAGAGGAGATACATATTTATGGCTGAAAATGTTCAAGACAAGTTTTTAAAAAATATGTATGGTAGTATATTAGGCAGATGTGCTTTGAAAATTCTTACTATACCGGTTATTTCAAAGATGGCCGGTATATTTTTGGATTCAAAGGTATCATGTCTGTTGATTTCGCCATTCATAAAACATACCGGAATAGATTTAAAAGATTACAAACGTAAAAAATTCAAGTCGTATAATGACTTTTTTACGCGTGAAATAAAAGAAAGTAAACGACCTATAGATAAAAATGATACACATTTTATAAGTCCGTCTGACGGCAAGGTGATGATTTATCCTATAAGGCGAAGCTCACATTTCATGGTAAAAAACACCATATACACGTTGCGGACTATATTGCAGAATAAAAAACTGGCATGTAAATATCATAATGGATATTGTGTAATTATAAGATTGTGTGTGGACAATTTTCACAGATATTGTTACCTTGATAATTGCACAAAATCTGAAAATGTATTCATAAAGGGACGTTTGCATACAGTAAATCCGATTGCAAATGATTATTATCCGATTTATAAGGAAAACTCACGTGAATACACCATACTTCATACTGATAACTTTAATGACATTGTTCAGATTGAGGTTGGCGCGCTTATGGTCGGAAAAATAACAAATCACCATAAGAAAAAATCAAATACGGCTGCTGATAAATTCAGTCGTGGCCAGGAAAAGGGATATTTTGAATTTGGCGGTTCAACAATAATGTTGCTCATACCACCTGAGACTGACATAAGGTTCAGAAATGACATAATAGAAAATTCAATCCTCGGAATTGAAACACCGGTTAAAATGGGTGAATGTCTCGGGACTAAATAAAACACACCCAACTATTCGTTAAACTATGGTTTTGCGAATAGTTGAGTGTACCTCTACTTACACATTTTTCGTCTGCTTATTATATAACATATCGTGAAAAATACAATTCCATATACCGATGTCAACGGCACGGCTATTCCTATATCTACTAAATCAGCACCTTCTTTTAAACTGAATAAATATGATAACGGGACTCTGCACAGAAATGAGGCTGTGATTCCCTGAATCATTACAGGAAGTGTTTTTCCGTGTCCGTTAAAATATCCGATGTAGCTAAATACAATACATGTTAAAATTGCTTCAGGACTGAAACCTTTCAAATAATCGGCAGCATTTTTTATATAATCGGCATTTTCACTAAATAATGATGCAGGTATATCGCCTCTGAAACATGATATCGAAAATACGAATATACCGATAAAAACACCAATTCCCATGCCTGTATACATTGCCTTTCTTGCACGGATTTCTTTTCCGGCACCTACATTTTGTCCTACAAATGCAGACATTGACTGCATGAGGGATGATGGGACAAGCATTACAAATGATACGACCTTTTGAGCTATTCCATAACCTGATGATGCTTCAAGTCCCAGATTATTTATGATTGCACACAAAATCAAAAATGATATCTGTGTTAAAAATTCCTGTACTGCTATAGGTATTCCAAGTTTTAAAAAGTGAGATATTTCACTGTTAAATTCTATATCAGATTTTTTAAATGAAAATGGAAGCTGCTGGCGTTTTATAATTATTAGAGATAATACAACGCTTACTGCCTGTGCAAGTATTGTTGCCAATGCAGCTCCTGCCACATCCATATTGCATACAATTACGAAAAATAAATCCCCGATAATATTGACTATACATGCTATAAAAACAAATATGAGTGGTAATTTGGAATTTCCGAGACCTCTGAATATACCGCTTATTACGTTGTAAGCTATAACGAAAACGATACCAAGACCACAGATCCTTATATACGTTATTGTTAAATTCACTGCATCAGAAGGTGCATTAAGCCATTTCGTAAATAATGGTGCACCAAAAAATAATATAATCATTAGTGCGGCTGCAGTCAGTGTAAAAAATGTTACCGCTCCGCCTATTACTCCCCCTACCCTGCTTTCTTTTTTCTCACCAAGGTATCTGCTTATTAATACGGTTACGCCCATGGTGAGACTGGTAATTATAAACGTTACAAGATTTATAACGTTACTTCCTGTTGAGATTGCAGATATTCCGGCATTACTGCCAAATCTTCCTACTACAAGCATATCGACTGCACCGTACATGGCCTGCAGAATGAGCGCACCCAGAACAGGCAGCATAAATTTTATTAATTTGCTTAAAATACTTCCCTGAGTAAAATCACTTGATACTTTTGATTTATCATCTGTTGACATTTTTATTGTACCTCCTTTTTATTTTCTATGATTTATTTTCGCATGTTTTTTGGGGCCAGCCTTCAATGTTTCCGTCTGTGATTGCCCTGAACATTCTTTCTTTAACGCCCGGATTGTCTTTGTTTAACTGTTTTAACAGTGTTTTTACATACTCACGTCTTGTATATCCGTCTGCGGGACACGGATTTTTCATTACCGGCAGTTCATATTTTTTCTTAAATCCTATTACCTCCGACTCGCTCACGAGCATTAATGGTCTTATGACAGTAAGTCCCGTTTTGTCTAAATGAGTGACCGGTGAAAATGAGTAAAATCGACCTTCATACATTAGTGAAAGTAACATTGTTTCTACCATATCATCCTTGTGGTGGGCGTATGCAACTTTATTACATCCGATTTTCACTGCATAATCATTTAATGCGCCCTTCCGCAGTTTGGCACATATTGAACAGGGATTTTTTTCATGCCTGTCCTGAAACACTATTTTATTTATTTCAGTATGAACTATATGCAATGGAACATTTAATTCATCGCACAATTTAGTTATTTTGTCAAAGTTCTGATTGTCAAATCCCAGGTCAACTGATATTGCTGCCAGTTCAAAATGTACAGGATAAAATTTTCTTAATCCTGCAAGTGCATACAGTAACGTCAGACTGTCTTTGCCGCCGGATACTCCTACTGCTATCCTGTCACCGGGTTTAATCATATCATATTGTTGTAGTGCTTTTCTGGTATAACTGTATAACCGTTGCAACTCCATATTTTTAATCGTCCTTTCTCATGTATTTATCATTTTAAATATTTGTTTTTGTGATATAATGAAATATATAAATTTATCTGAAAGGGTGTATATACCAATGAATAACAATCCTAATTACCACGATCAGCTTGACATAGATAACCAGTTGAAACTTCGTGATTTACTTCAAAATCTGCCAAGGTTCTGTAAATCATTTTTTTATGGCATAGAGCCTTCTACTGCTTCCAGAACACGTATAGCCTATGCTTATGATCTTACGGTATTTTTTAACTATATAAAAGAAAATAATCCTGTATATAAGGATATGGATATTCAGGATATCCCTATCACCATTCTTGACGAACTGCGGGTTACTGATATCGAGGAATATCTTCAATACCTTAAAGTGTATTCAAAGGATGAAAATCTTCATACAAATCGTGAAAAAGGCATTAAGAGAAAACTTTCGTCTCTTAAGTCATTTTATAATTATTACTTTAAAAGCGAGCAGATTAAAGAAAATCCTGCTGCTAAAGTAAAAGTTCCAAAGCTGCATGAAAAGGAAATCGTCCGTCTCGAACCTAATGAGGTTGCTGACCTTCTGGATATGGTGGAATCAGGTGAAAAGCTCACTGAGAAGCAGAAAGCATTTCATGAAAAAACCAAACTTCGTGACATTGCTTTAATGACGCTGCTGCTCGGTACGGGAATACGAGTTTCTGAATGTGTCGGAATCGATATTAACGATATCGACTTTGACAATACCGGAATCAAAATCCGGAGAAAAGGCGGATATGAAACCATCGTATATTTCAGTGATGAAGTAAAAACTGCTCTTTTAAACTATCTTGAAGAGCGGAAAAAAAACATTCCGGCTGCAGGAAATGAAGATGCGTTCTTTCTCTCAATGCAAAAAAAGCGGATGAGTGTCAGAAGTGTCGAAAATCTTGTTTCCAAATATTCGCAGCTTGTCACCAAATTAAAACATATAACACCTCATAAGCTTCGTAGTACATACGGTACCAGCCTGTACCGCCAGACAGGTGATATTTACCTCGTTGCTGATGTTCTCGGCCACAAGGATGTCAATACTACACGTAAGCATTATGCAGCCATAGAGGATGAACGTAAATGGAAAGCCAGAAATGCTGTTAAATTAAGGGACGATGATTAAAATCAAAGTCCCCTTTCTTTTTTGCTGAATACACATCCGCAGTATTCCTGTCTGTATAATCCATATTCTGCTGATAATTCTACAGAACGTTTATATCCGTTCTTCTTTTTAAAATCTGAGCATAAATATTTTACACCATATTCTTTTTCCAGCCGTAAACCTATCTCATTCAGCTTATCCGCCTTTTTTAGTGGACTTATGGATAAAGTGGTAGTGAAATAATCAAAATCTCCTCTACGGGCATATAAGGCCGCCTCACGAAGCCTGAGTTCATAGCACTTAAAACATCTTTCACCGCCCTCAGGTATATTTTCATATCCTTTTACGGCTTCATAAAATTTTTCAGGCTCATATTCAGTTGGTATAAAACTTATAGGATTTTTTGCGGGAAGACTGTCTATTAGGCGTCTCTGTTCTTCTATTCTGTACTTATACTCTTCCAAAGGAAAAATATTCGGATTATAATACAGAACAGTAATCTTAAAATATTCAGATAAGTATTCAAGAACATAGCTGCTACACGGAGCGCAGCAGCTATGAAGTAGTAATGAGGGAGTTATTTCCTCAATCTGTAATTTTTTTATTATTTTTTCAAGAACTTTTTGATAATTAATATTGTTCACAAAAATAACCATGCCTTTCATGCAGTGAAAATATCTCACACATCTTAAAAATATTTTTTGCTGCCCCACAGATTGCTTTTTTTCAAGTCAAGATATTCATTATATGCTTTCTCAAGAATCTGCTTTTCATTAGAAAATTTAAGTAAATGATAAGCTTCATGGAACTTGTAATATCCTGAGTCAAAAAAATACTCTTCGCGTTGTGGTTTGCTGTAATAGCTGTCCGCCATCATCAGATACCAGTGAACCTCTTTATTGACCGAATCCTGCGGTGTCATAAATGAATACTGGCTCTTTCCCACATACTTAATAATGGAAGCACCAACTCCGGTTTCTTCTTTTACCTCACGTAAAGCTGTTTCTTTGTATTCCTCTCCCTGCTCTACTGTGCCTTTTGGAAGAACCCAGCCTTCGTACTTATTCTTGTAATTCTTATACAAGACCAAAATCTTGCCACGAAATATAACCACACCCCCACAGCTCGTTGCTTCTATCATTGCAAAGCCTCCTGTTCAATTGGTGTGTCAAAATAATTAAGACCTGTGAGAATTATAACTCATTTCAATTTAGCATGCAACAATAAATATAAATTAGTATGAAAAATACGTGTCAAAAACTGTTTTGGCGGCAGGAACTGCCCATGTCGAACCGGCAGGCATCTCCTCCATTACAACACAGATGGCAAGTTTTTTGCTTCCGTTATCTGCATATCCCATGAAAAGCGAGTGGGAATTTTCACTTGAGTCAAACTGTGCCGTTCCGGTTTTTCCGTAAGCTGTGTAGGCATCAGATGCAAGTCGTTTTCCTGTTCCGTAGTCCACCACTGCCTTCATATATTCAGACAGATGTTTTGAATCTTCTTTACTTAACAGTTCCTTATATTTTTCAGGTTTGTACTGTTTAACATTTTTATTCTCGTAATTTTCAATATGGTCAACAAGGTATGGCTTCATAAGTGTTCCATCATTTGCGATTGCTGAAGCTATCATGGCGAGATGGAGCGGTGATACCTGTGTTTTTCCCTGACCTATTACGGTCTGCATTGTTTCAAATGTATCTGAGGATGAGTTAAGTTCAAAACTGCTCTTTGAATATGTCATATCGTATGGGAGTTTTGAATTAAATAATAATCCTTCACACATTTTCCTAAAGTTGCTGAGGTTAAGTGACAATCCGATATTTGAAAAGGAACTGTTACATGAATAGGCAAATGAATCCATCAGACTTTCAGTTCCGTGTACATTACCGTTGTAACATTTTATCGAAGAGTCTCCTACTGTCAGCGAACCATTACATTCAAACATATAGTTCGCGTAATCTGACGGATGCTCATGCATATATTCCAAAAGCGTAAATACCTTAAATGTCGAACCCGGAGGATAGAGACCGTTTGTAGCTCTGTTTAAAAGACTTGTATTTCCGTCCTGACTTACAATGTAATCCCAGTCACTCTCAATGGAATTAGGATCAAAATCAGGCTGGGATACCATTGCTATTATCTTACCGGTGTCAGGATCGATGGCTATTATTGCACCGTCATTGCCGCCAAGCGCTGATGATGCAGCCTGTTGTACTGATACATTTAATGTTGTGACAACATTGTCCCCTTTATCCTTGTTGCCTGTCAGATCATTATACATAAGTTCAAACAGGCCGGAATTTGATGTAAGCAGTTTAAAATTATAAAATAATTCAATTCCGGATTTTCCGTTAGACGTATATCCGACAACATGTGAAAACAGCCTGCCATAAGGATAGGTTCTGGTTTCACTTCCGTCACCGTTTACATTTGTTGTTGCAAGAACTTCACCGTTAGCAGCTTTTATGTCACCACGGATAACCGACTGCGCAAGTATATCCTGTCTTTTATTATATGTGCTGTTTATTACTTCGTCTGCATCTGAGTATTCAAAATGTACAAAATAAGCTAACATTCCCATAAAAAGAACTGTAAATGCTATGGTAGTATTTAAAATAAGGCGATTTGTACTTTTCTTTTTTTTAGGCTTTTTAGGTCTTGGTCGTTCATCAGGAGTGTCTATTATCTCGATTTCTCTATCTGTCCTCATCATCGTCGTCCTCCTTTTCCGGTAACGTATCAGTTGTAGATACACTTATTCCCTGAATTATGGCAAATGTTATCAGAGTACAAAGCACTGAACTTCCGCCATAACTTACAAGAGGAAGTGTTACACCTGTAGACGGTATGAATTTTATGGCTCCTCCTATTGTAAGAACAGTCTGAACCGCATAAGTCATACCCATTCCGAGTCCCGTAAGTTTATAAAACATTGACTGATGCGCCATGGCAATTTTAATAAATGTCAGAAATGTACTGAGACATATCAGTATGAGTGATATTGCAAAAAATCCTCCAAACTCCTCGGCTATTGCTGAGAAGATGAAATCCTGTGTTACAACAGGAATTGATTCCGGTAAACCCTTATACATACCCATACCGAGCCAGCTTCCCGTACCTATGGCAAAAAGGGACTGGGCAACCTGATATCCTTCATTATCTATAACACTCCACGGATCACGATATGCGAGTACCCTGATTCTGACATGTGAAAACAATTTATATGCTATCAGTGATGCAAGGGTTCCGCCTGCGGCACCTGCACCGAGCCATCTTGCCTGTCCGGTTGCAACGTACACCATAAATACATATACAATGAAAAAGATAAGCGCACTTCCAAGGTCACTTGAAAATACAAGAATAATTACATGAAGTCCGGCAAATACCGCTGATATAACAATTCTTTTAAAACTCTGGCTCTTACTTAAGAATGCTGCCAGAAATAGTACATACAATATCTTAACAAACTCTGACGGCTGGAATGCAAAAAATCCGAGATTGATAGAAATCTTCGCACCATATGTAATTCTACCCATTACAAGAACAACTCCGAGCATAATTATACCGGCTATACAGTATACCCATGTAAGATATGGGAGATTTTTTAAAATCTTTATAAACAGCGGAATAAAAAAGCATATAAATGTTACTGCTGCCACGATTACAAACTGTTTAAGTGCCTTATCATAAGACAGCCTTGCTATAATTATAAAACTTATGCTTAACAGCATACACATATTATTAAGCAATGGTCTGCTGAATTTTTTGCCATAACAGATTCTGAACACTGATTTTGTAATAATAAAATATCCTACCTGTGCGGCATACAACATTAATACATTTGTATCCTTGGTATTAATAAATATTAATGCATATGCTATCAGATGAATAAGAAACATTATCATTCCCTGCAACTCAAGTGCTGCTCTGTGACCGTTCTGATTTTTTCCTCTCAGTGCAGCAAAACTGAAATAGGTATAAAATACAATCAATATAATAAATGCGTATTTAGCCATTGATGTCAATAATTCTGCCATATCTTTCACCTGCCTTTAATCTACTTTTCGTTTGAAATGTCCCTTTGTATGCTCTCCGATATCATAAGATATCTCCTTTTGGTGTATAAAACTTTCTATATACATATCAGTTATATCCGAAACCTCATCTGCGGTTTCAAAAGTAAAATTAAGTCTTATATAATCCAGTCCAAAGTTTAATATCTGTTTTGAACATGAAATTAATGAAAGCGGCAGGCTGTTATATATTACATTATAACAAAACTTACAGCTTGTCTTAACTTTAAAATTCTTTTTATATCTGTCTCTTAAAATATATGTTGAAGAGCTATTATCGCACAGCTTAAGGGTTTTCTTTACACATCCTGCTGATATCATAAGGGGCGTATATCCGTATACTATCATCTGGTCTCCGGCATTATCTCTCCATGCTATTTCGTGGGAATTAAGCTCATAAGGTACAGTACATGAAGTTATTCCGTTTTCTTTGTAAAATGACTTAGCTTCATTATTCATTGTATACATGCTATAGTCTGCCACTTTTTCATCCGGATTGTCCTTAAGAAATTCCATTTCATCCAGATTTTTGATAACATAGCCGTCAGCATTCCAAATATCCGGATTTATATATTTTTCTGAACCTTCCCTGAATATATATGGCATAATAACAAAACATTTTTTGCCATTCCCGTGTGCAATGTCAATCATATCCTTTATAATGTCATCAGAAATGAAATCAACAGAGACATATATACTTTCCATGTCAGCCTTACGCACAACCACGTCAAACTGCTCCTTAGTTTCGACGGAACAGACTAATTTTAAATATGTGGTGTCAGATTTTTTGTCTGATATATCTGTAAATTTTTGAACACTGTTTCTTCTGTATATATCTGTTAATGAATGTTCAAGCCGGTTTACACCGTTTCTTCTAAGTTCATTTAAGACTTTGACCGGAACAAACAGTCCCTCATCCAGTTCTATATCCATATCTGCACATTCAAATGGTGTGTTTCCAAGCTTCTTCAACTGTTTAGAAATATCATCCACTGTGGCAGGTCTGTTATTCGATGGCTGTGGAATATCGCCCTTGACGGTTATTTTTACATCACCATATTGAACTGAGATTTCCATAGGCATTTCTGCTTTTATAACTGCATTTATATTTATAGGGAGCTTTTTATCCTGTGAAACATATTTGTCATGTAAAGTATTAATTCTTTCTTCGTTTACACTGTTATAGGTTGCCTTAGATAAAGAAATCATATTTCTTCCGTTATGCTGCTTATAGTATCCCTGTGAAAATCCGTTTCTGCTGTAAAGGGATGTCAGCTTTTGATAATCATTTTCATCTACCCTGAATCCATCACGTCCATGGCTGATATACATATCAATATATTTTCTGTACATCTCTACTACTCCGGCAACATATTCAGGGCTTTTCATTCTTCCTTCAATCTTCATTGAATATACTCCGGATTCTATAATATCAGGAATAATCTCTAATGTGCACATATCTTTCGGGCTTAATACATATTTTTCGTTATCATTATTCTTCATATTCTTTCCGGTAACATCGTAAGGTAACCGGCACGGCTGCGCACATCTGCCTCTGTTTCCGCTTCTTCCGCCTAACATACTGCTTAACAGGCATTGACCTGAATAGCAGTAACACAAAGCACCGTGTATAAAACTCTCGATTTCAATATCAACATTATCATGAATTTTCTTAAGTTCATCTAAAGACAGTTCTCTAGCTGTGACAACTCTTGTAGCACCTGCTTCTTTTAACATTTTAGCACTATATACACCGGTTACTGTCATCTGTGTGCTTGCATGAATGTCGAGGTCAGGAAAATTTTCTCTTATAAATTTAAACACGCCCATATCCTGAACTATAACAGCATCTAAGCCCTGTTTATACAAAGGATGAAGATATTCAAACAACTGATTTCTGATTTCGTCATTTTTTAACAGCGTATTTACGGTCAGATACAGTTTCTTTCCATGGAGATGTACATAATCAATGGCCTTTAGCATATTTTCTTCGTCAAGATTATCAGCAAAAGCCCTTGCACCAAAAACAGAGCCGCCAATATACACTGCATCCGCACCTGCATTTATAGCTGCTCTTAAACTATCGTATGAACCGGCCGGAGCCAGTAATTCTACTTTTATATCTTTCATTACCTATACCCTTTTTGTATTAGTCTTCTTCTCTTTGGTCGTGGCCTCTTTATCCTGACTGTCGTTTAACTGTGTTTCAAGTCTGATAATCTGTTTCTGAAGTTCACCTATCTCTTTATGATAAGCTTCTGCTTCTTTCTGAGCAGTCTCAAGCTTAATCTGAAGTCCTATTACTTCATGTTTGATATCATATATCTGCTTGTCCTTTAACTCAATTTCATTTCCAAGGCTGTCTGCCTGCTTTTTTGCCTTAAAGTAATCGTCGGCAATATTAAGTTCAAGCAATACTTTCTGCATGTCAGCAGTAAGTCTGGAATATCCTTCAGCCTCTTTGAATTCATTTATTTTATTATTTATATATGAGGCAACCTTCTGGAGATATTCTTCACTTTCGTAACCGCTTAAAGTATAGATTTTTCCATCAAGTATAACCTCAGTATTATTCTTAGATGACATATGTACACGCTCCCTTAAATATATTTTTCATTAATGTATATTATAATCAAAATCCCGATAAATACAAGTTAAACTTTATCTTTATGGGGTAAACTACTGATTTTTACTAAGATGTCTGTAGGCAAGTTCTGTAGCTACCCTTCCCCGGGGAGTCCTGTTTATAAAACCGTTTTTGATAAGATATGGCTCATACACATCCTCTAATGTTCCGCTGTCCTCGCCGAGTGCAGCAGCCAGTGTATCGAGTCCTACAGGTCCACCGTCAAATTTATATATTATCGTATTTAAAATATTTCTGTCCGAATTATCAAGTCCGAATTTATCTACTTCCAACAAATCTAAGGCAAAATCTGCTACTTCCTTTGTTATCACACCATCATATTTAACTTCGGCAAAATCCCTGACTCGCTTTAACAGGCGGTTGGCAAGTCGTGGTGTTCCCCTTGATCTTTTGGCAAGCTCGGTCGCTCCTTCGTCCTCTATTTTTACATTAAGAACATCCGCTGAACGGCATATTATCTGTTTAAGCTCGTTTTCATTATAAAATTCTAAATGATTAAGCATTCCGAATCTGTCACGCAGAGGAGCTGTCAGCATACCGGCCCTTGTAGTTGCTCCTATAAGCGTAAACGGTGGCAGGTCAAGTCTTATGGACCTTGCAGATGCCCCTTTTCCTATAACTATGTCTATGGCAAAATCTTCCATGGCAGGATAAAGAACTTCTTCCACCTGTCTGTTAAGTCTGTGAATCTCATCGATAAATAATACATCATGCTCCTGAAGATTATTTAATACTGCTGCAAGCTCTCCAGGCTTTTCAATGGCAGGTCCTGATGTAATCTTTATATTTACACCCATTTCATTTGCAATAATACCGGCAAGCGTGGTTTTTCCAAGCCCCGGAGGACCATAAAAAAGCATGTGGTCAAGAGTTTCATTTCTTGATTTTGCTGCCTTTATGAAAACCTTAAGGTTGGATTTGATTTTTTCCTGTCCGATATAATCATCAAGCATTTTAGGTCTGAGACTTACATCAGTATCGATATCCTCTGAAGTCAGATTTGTATTTATAATTCGTTTTGACATACCAATCTCCATTCCTATATTCTTATACCATCTGTTTTAGAGATGCCTTTAAAAGTTCTTCCGTATCTGCACTTTCACCCAAAAGTCCCACTGCTGCATTCACCGCTTTGACAGCCTCCGAAGACGAATACCCCAGTGAAGTAAGTGCCTCTATTGTTTCGTTTCGCGCATCTTTTTTGTTGTCTGTGGCAACAGACTGTGTATCATGACTGATGCTCATTCCCATATCAATCTTATCTCCGAGTTCCATAATAAGTCTTTCCGCTGTTTTCTTTCCTATTCCCGGAGCTTTGGAAATGAGTTTGGAATCGCTTGAAAATATTGCCATGCGGATTTCGTCTGCCGAAAATGTAACAAGCAGATTTAACGCAGCCTTTGGTCCTATTCCGTTTACACCGAGCATTAATCTGAACAGACTTAAATCTTCTTTTGAAAGAAAACCGTACAATATCATGGCATCCTCGCGGATGTTAAGATATGTGTACATTTTAACATCCTGTCCCGGCGAAATCTTCTTTGCATCCGAAGTAAATATATTATATCCTATACCATTATTTTCGACAACAATTCTGTCCTCCAAAACGTCATCAACTATTCCCTTTATAAATGAAATCATCAGTTAATCCTTTCTGATACTAAGATTTTATGTAACACACCTCTGACTATGGAAGCCGGTATTCCTACAAGTATACCGGTAATTATACCGGCAATAATAAGAACCGGTATATAATATCCTATCGTGTATGTGTTTACCACAAATGCAGCAACGATAAGCTGTCCCACATTGTGTGCCACACCTCCGGCTACACTTACACCGAACAGGGACATTCCCTTTATCTTCTTTACAAGTGCCATGACAATAAGACTGACTACGGCACCTGATATACTGAACAGTATGGAAAAAAGGTTGCCAAACATCATACCGACTATAAGTATTCTTATAAGATTAATCATAAATGCATCTTTTACATTAAATTCATACAATGCTATAACTATAACAAAGTTTGCAAGTCCCGGCTTAACTCCGGGAATTCCGATATTTATGGGAAGAAGTGATTCAACATAACTTATCACTACGGCAAATGCAGCCAGAAGACCTATGTATGCCACTCTTTTTATATTCTTACTCATTTTACCACACCATCTATTTCTTTATCATTTTTTTCCTTTTTCTCAATAACAGATACTACCACTTTATTTGGAAGGCATATAATTGACTGGCCTCCGGAAGATATGGCGTTTTCGTGGACACATATTTTATCCGGACACGAAGCATCTGTCACCGATACTTTTCCTGATTTTACTTCTATTACATTGTATCCGTTATCTGTTTCAACTTTATATACAGCATCTTTGTCTGTCTGATATGTTTCATATACTTTTCCATCTACCGTAACCTGGACGTATAAATTTTCTTTTTCTGATGTAAAATACCACACTCCATACATAACGGCAGCGATTACAAGTAACAGACATATCAGTATAAAATCTTTCTTTTTTATATCAATCGCCTCCATACAGAACAAATGTTTTATCGTGTATTACTATATCATAAAATGTTTAAAATATCAATTTCAATTATGGTAATCGATAAACTTATATGATAAAGTATACAGATACAGGCTTATTAAAAAAGGAGTTACCATATTATGAAGAATAAAAAAATATCAGGTTTATTTATTTTACTGTGCTGTTTAATGTCAGTCACGTTAAGCGGATGCACAGATAAAGAAGCCGTGTCAAAGACTGATTTTTATTTTGATACAGTTGTAACTATAACTTTATATGGCAATCAGAATGTTAAATATATTGATGAATGTTTTTCGATATGTGAAAAGTACGAAAATCTGTTGAGCCGCACTAAGGAAAACAGCGAGATTTCATTAATTAACGATAACAGAAATACTTATGTAAATGTATCAGATGATACGATTGATATAATTAATAAAGGACTGTATTACAGTGAACTTTCAAAAGGTAAATTTGACATTACCATAGGTGCATTATCCGATTTGTGGGATTTTGAATCAGATGATCCGGTTATTCCGTCCGAATCAGATATCAGGAAAAATATAGCATTTGTTGATTATAAAAATGTCATAGTTGACGATAATAAAGTTATGTTAAGCTCTGGTGGCGCGAAACTTGATTTAGGCGGAATAGCAAAAGGTTTTATAGCTGACAAATTAAAACAATATCTCGAAAGCAAAGGAATTACATCCGGAATTATAGATTTGGGTGGCAATATCCTGTTATTAGGTTCTAAGCCTGATAATACAGATTACAATATTGCAATTAAGAAGCCTTTCGGAAAAAGCGGTGAAAATTCAGCTGTTGTAATAACAAGTGATAAATCCATAGTATCTTCAGGAAATTATGAACGCTACTTTTATAAAGATAATGTACTGTATCATCACATTCTCGATACTTCTACGGGATATCCGGTAAACAATAATCTTATGTCCGTGACTATTATTTCAGACAGTTCGACAGATGGTGACGGATTGAGTACAAGTTGTTTTGCACTTGGAATAGATGATGGAATGGAACTGATAGAAAGTATTGATAATGTAGAGGCAGTATTTATTGATGATGATTATAATATTCATCTGAGTTCGGGACTTAAAGATGAAGGAGACTATGACGGTTTAATGAAAATTAAATTAAAAGACTGATTTATATTATTATAAAGTAACAGGCTCTTCTACTATACAGCAGCCATGAATTTAAAATTTATCTGTTGTATCATAAGAAGAGCCCGTTTTATTTTTTAATTTAATCTGATATTATATTTATAAGATGTTATTATACAATAATCTTAACCGGACATTTCTCGGCACATTTACCGCATCCGGTACACTTATCATAATCTATATGAGCTATATTATTTTCTACATGGATGGCATCAGATTCACACTGCTTTTCGCACATTTTACATCCGATACATCCGGCCTGACATACAGCCTTCACATCTTTACCTTTATCCTGTGAGTTACATTTTACCATATGTTTAGACTCATATGGAATAAGTTCGATAAGTCGTTTTGGACATGTAGCCACACATTTACCACAGGCTACACATTTCTCTTTGTCAACAACGGCTATACCATCTACTATATGGATAGCATCAAACTGACAGACACTCACACACTCGCCATAGCCGAGACATCCGAATGTACAGGCTTTCTGGCCACCACCTACAGTGTTTGCCACCTGTGTACAATTCTGATTACCTGTGTATTTAAATCTGTCTTTAGCCTTTTCACATGTACCACTACATTTTACAAATGCCACTTTTTTGACAACTTCGACTTCGCCGCCGACTATTTCACTTATTTTAGCTGCCACAGGAGCTCCGCCGACAGGACATCCGTTTGCCGGAGCATCACCGTTTGCTATGGCCTTTGCCAAAGCATCACATCCTGCATATCCGCATCCGCCACAGTTATTTCCCGGAAGACATTCTCTTATGGCTACTTCTTTTTCATCAACTTTGACTGCGAATGCTTTGCCTGCAAGTCCTAATAAAGCACCTATAATAAGACCTGTAATACCTACTATTGCTGCTGCAATAACTATTCCCATTATATTCATCTTCTACACCTCCTATAATAAGCCTGAAAAGCCAAAGAAGGCAATCGACATAAGACCTGCTGTTATAAGAACTATAGGCATACCCTTGATAGCTTCAGGAACGTCATTGTACTCAATCTTCTCTCTTATACCTGCCATGATGATGATAGATATAGTGAATCCGACTGCCGTAGCAAATCCGTTTATAACACTTTCAAGTATACCGTATGAATTCTGTACATTTATAAGGGCAACACCGAGCACTGCACAGTTAGTTGTTATAAGTGGAAGATACACACCAAGTGCCTCATATAAAGGAGGGCTTATTTTCTTTAAAACCATCTCAACAAACTGAACCAGGGCAGCGATAACGAGAATGAATACTATAGTATCAAGGTAATCCATTCCTGTAGGTACAAGAAGGTAGTTGTGTATGATACTTGCCATAAATGAAGCTACGGTTATAACGAATATAACTGCGGCACCCATTCCTGATGCTGTCTTTATTTTTTTAGATACTCCAAGGAAAGGACATAATCCGAGGAACTGACTGAGTACTACATTATTTACAAATGCTGCACCAATGGCAATAATCAATAATTCTTTCATTAGTCCTCCTCCTTTCTTTCTTCACATGTCTTACCACATGTTGCACAGTGTCCTGTACATTCTTCTACTGCTTTTACTTTCTTACCGTGTGCAAGTCTTATCTTATTCTGGACTGCAATTAAGGCAGCAAGTACGAAAAATGCTCCCGGTGCAAGACCGAATATTCTTATACAGTAGTCTTCAGGAATAAACTGGAATCCTGCAATAGAGCCTGAACCTAATATCTCACGGAATGCTCCGAGAAATGAAAGACCTACAGTAAATCCGAGTCCCATTCCTATACCATCGAATAATGACGGCAATACCGGATTCTTTGAAGCATATGATTCTGCTCTTCCAAGAATAATACAGTTTACAACGATAAGAGGAATATATATTCCGAGTGCATCGTTAAGTGATGGCAGATATGCCTGAAGTATAAACTGAACTATTGTAACAAGGCTGGCTACTATAACAATGAAAGCCGGCATACGCACACCGTCAGGAATGAACTTTCTGAGCAATGATATAAGTGTATTGCTCAATGCCAATACTACCATGGTAGTAAGTCCCATTCCGGCACCGTTTATAAGAGATGTCGTAACGGCAAGTGTAGGACACATTCCCAATATAAGTACAAATGTAGGATTTTCTTTAATTATACCGTTATATAAACGTTCAACACATTTATTCATTAATCAGCACCTCCTGTCAGATAGTTAAAACATAATACTCCGGCGCTGACACCGTTTGTTACTGCCTTAGTTGTGATTGTCGCACCTGAAATTGCATCTATTCCATTAGCTGAAAAGCTGTCAATTGAAGTATCATAATCTGCTGTATTTAAGCCCTTAAACTGATTCTTAAATGATGCATCTTTTGCTTTCATACCCATACCGGCTGTTTCGTCGAGAGTAAGAAATTCTATACCTGTTATACTGCCGTCGGCTGTGATACCAAGAGTAAATGTAATATCTCCGCCGTATCCGTTTTTATCTGTTGCAGTGATTACATATCCGAGAGAATCACCTGATGATGACTTTGCCTCAACAACACCACCTATGTAGGCTGTATCTTCATCATATCCGTTATCCTTAAGATAAGCTTTTAATCCGTCCTTATCATAGTCTGCATCCTCAAATGTATCTGCATCTGCAAAGACTGTCTTGTAAGCTTTCTCTGTAGTCTTTCTCTCCTGCTCTGCCCTTGCATCTTTTGTTATCTCATATGCACCGCCGAGAAGGATGCCTGCAACAAGTGTAATGACAAATAAAATAATTGTATTTTTAATAATTAATTTTGTACTCATTTTGCCTTAGCCTCCCTTCCAAATGCCTTCGGAAGTGTAATCTTCTCGATAAGAGGAACAAGGAGATTACAGAATATTATGGCATAAGAAACACCCTCTGCAGAACTTCCGCATGTACGGAATATACCTGTCAGGAGTCCGAGACATATACCAAACACAATCTGCCCTTTTGGTGTAATCGGAGAGGTTACATAATCTGTAGCCATATACCATGCTCCGAGCATAAGACCGCCACCACACAGATGTGCTGCCAGGAAATTAAGGTCGAATCCTCTTCCTGTTCCAAGAGCATACAATATGATAAATATTGCAAATGTTCCTATGTATGCAACAGGGATTCTGAGACTGATAATTTTCTTGGCTAAAAGATATATAGCACCTACCAACAGTGCAAGTGCTGATGTCTCACCTATAGTACCTGCCGTGTTACCGAGAAACATCTTAAGTACATTTACGTCTCCGCCTGCCTTTAACTGGGCAAGAGGTGTAGCTGTGGTAACACCGTCAAATGTAAACTTCGTCATGGCTGTACCAAAAGAAATCAGAAGGAAACATCTTCCTGCAAGTGCAGGGTTCATAAAGTTCTGACCAAGTCCTCCAAACAACTGTTTTACAACCAATACTGCAAAAACCGCACCAAGTACTGCCATCCAGACAGGCAGGCTGACCGGTAAGTTGAGTGCCAGAAGCAGACCTGTGACGGCTGCACTTAAATCACCAACTGTTATTTTCTTGTGCATCAATTTCTCATATATAGCCTCTGTAGCCACTGCTGAGGCAACAGTAACAAGTATAAGAACAAGAGCACGTATTCCAAATACACATACACCGACTACTGTAGCCGGAAGCAATGCAATCAATACATCACGCATTATTCCTGATGTTGTCCCTTTATCTCTCACATGAGGATTAGAAGACACATTTAGCATTTCATTCACTTTGTCCACCTCGCCTTTACTTTTTCTTTTTACTTGCTAAAACCTGTTTTCTCATAGACTTGATAGCCTGTGTCAGATTTCGTTTTGCAGGGCATATGTATGAACAGCAGCCACATTCGCAGCATTCAAGTCCGTTCATCTTCTCAAACTGCTCCATATCTCCTCTGAGTGACAAATCTGCAAGTCTTGATGGCAGAATATGTCCCGGACAGACGCTCACGCATCTTCCGCAATTTATGCAGTTAGTCTCTTCAACTGATGAAACAACATCATGCTCCATGCACAATAACGCTGAGGAACCTTTAAGTACCGGTACATCAAGATTTGACATTGCGATACCCATCATAGGTCCGCCTGATATCACCTTTTCAGGTTCTGCTTTAAATCCACCGGCTGCTTCTATAAGTTCTCTCTGATTAGTTCCTATTCTTACAAGGAAATTCTTAGGCGATGTTATTGCATCACCGGTAACTGTAACAACACGATTGATAAGCGGCTTTCCTTCTATAACCGCATCACGGATTGCAAACAGTGTATCTACGTTGTCAACAACACATCCTACATCAGCAGGTAACATAGAAGAATTAATACGTCTTCCTGTTATAGCGTATATAAGCATACGCTCAGCACCCTGAGGATACTTGGTATACAACTGCTTTACTTCTATTCTTTCCTCATTATTGACAAGTTTTTTGAGCTTTTTGATAGCTTCAGGCTTATTGTCTTCTATTCCTATTACGCCTTTCGCTTTTGGGAAAATCTTAAGAACCACCTTAAGTCCTTCGATAAGTATCTCAGGCTGTTCTATCATTCTCCTGTAGTCAGATGTGAGGTACGGCTCACATTCTGCGCCATTTACGATAATGTAATCAATATCGTCCTGATTTTTAGGGGATAATTTTACATTTGTAGGGAAACATGCACCTCCCATACCTACGACGCCGGCCTCCTTAACAAGGTCACGTATTTCATCCGGAGTCAGCTCCTCAAGCGGCTTTGGTTTGGAATATTCAATCTCTTCATAATTATTATCATTTTCAATAATTATGCAGTCAGCTTTTCCACCGTTAGCCATAAGTCTCGGCTCAATAGCCTTTACTGTTCCTGATACGGATGAGTGAACATTTGCTGAAATAAATCCTGCAGCCTCTGCAATTTTCTGACCGACTTTTACGCTGTCACCTTTACTTACAAGCGGCTTTGCAGGTGCACCGATGTGCTGTGAAACTGCAATGGCAATCTCACCCTGTGGATTGTATTCAACAATCGGTTCTTCCTTTGACAATTCCTTGCCATCATAAGGATGAACTCCTCCTTTGAATGTCAATATTGACATATTTCCACCTCGTTTCTTTGCTGCTTTTTGATAATTTTTTATCAACCTTTATTTTAATACAAAATTCATCAAAAAACAACGAATATTTGTAGTGTAATTCTATAAAAATTGTGCTAAAATCAAAACATGACCGAAAAGAGGAGAATGATATGAAAACAGTTGATTCTGAATTTAAAAATGATTTGAAATGCAAAGCATTATCAGCCTTTACAAACGAAGATATTTTATTTTTTGATATAGAGACTACAGGATTTTCAGCTAAAACCTCTGCGCTGTATATGATAGGATTATGTTATTTTTCAGGTGATTCGTGGCACGTCAGACAATATCTGTCTGAGCAGCAGGAAGACGAGATTCTGATGCTCGAATCTTTTACCAAAATGCTTAAAAATTATTCAGTTCTGGTTCATTATAACGGTGACGGATTTGATATACCGTTTATTACCCATAAGTGTGAAAAGTATGATATAGATTCTGCACCACTTACATCATTAAAAAGCTTTGATATATATAAATACATATTTCCGTTAAGAAAAATATTTCCAACTCCGAATCTCAAACTGAAGACAATGGAAACATTTCTTGGAATACACAGAGAAGATGAAATGGATGGCGGTAAGCTTATTCCTATATATAAAAGTTATCTTGAGACACATGATAAATCATATGAAGAACTTTTACTTTTGCATAACCGTGAGGACATTGAAAATCTTATTAACATAAGCGGCATTGCCAATTATTGTGATTTTTTAAATGTTCCCTTTGAACGTTGTGAATGCGTGTGTGATAAAAATAATGTTAATCTTTCAGCTTTTTTTGATTTTACGGTGCCTGTAAGCTTTTCATTCTGCATAAATGATGTGTTTTTTAACGCATCGGACAACAGACTTTATATATCAGTAAAAAAATTCTCTGATGAGCTTAAATATTTCTTTAGTGATTATAAAAATTATTACTACCTTGAAGTTGAAGATATGGCTGTTCACAAAAGTGTTGCCTCTTATGTTGACAAAGCCTTCCGCCGTCCTGCAACGGCCGCAACATGCTATATAAAAAAAGCAGGTACATTCATACCTGCGTTCTCCGGTGATTTCAGCCGGACATTTAAGTATGACTATCATGATAAAGAGTCATATATCCTTATTCCGGATAATATGGAATCAGATAGGGAGTTTGTATGTAAATATATAGATGTCATCAGAAAAGGGAGCCTTTGCTCTGCAAAAGCTCCCTTTAAATAATCAATATTGATTATTATTTACCAGCCATCTGTCTTTCCTGGGCTTCAATCATTTTCTTAACCATATATCCGCCTACGGAACCATTCTGAGCTGATGTGAGGTTACCATTGTAACCATCACTTAATGGAACACCAAGTTCATTTGCAACTTCCATTTTAAAACGGTTCATGGCACTTTTTGCTTCCGGTACTGACATTGAATTTGAACTAGAATTTGTCATAGTTTCCCTCCATTCCGCCGCTGTATCATCGGCGTATACAAATGTTTGTTTTGATGTTACACTCATATTATATGGAGAAAAGCTTATAATACACTGGTAATTAATTACAATTTAAACCATCTTCTAATAGTGAGAATGCCAGTATGTCCATAAAGTATCACGATATTGATTATACAATCTATCATTCAGTCTCAAAGTCTCAACCGTGTAGGATCCGGTGTTTCTGTCAACTTTAAATTCCAATGATGTATTAGGATCCATGGTGGAATCGGTTTTTACTGCTCCACCAAAATCTGTATTGGTTTTACCTGATACCTTTACATATAGAAAATCTGAATCTTCTTTTGTTACATCAATGTTATAGTCCTCAAACCACATTCTAAGAACATCTTCCGTTTCAGTTTTTCCATCATATTTATGCGATTTGAATTTATTCATTGAAGTATCATATTCAGATGCATACAAATCATGTCCTTTATCTGACAACACAAGCTTAACGGCACCATCTTTTATAAAAACAAATATCAATACAATTTCAAGAACAATTACAAGAGCCGGAATTTTTTTACTTTCAGACTTAGAGCTGCATCTGAAAAACGGATACAAAAACGGAAATGCAATTCCTGTAATCAATAAAGAGTTTCTCTTATAACGACCATAGTTAATACAGGCATCAACAATAAATACCAGTTCAACAAATATACCAACTATTTGCGACAGCCGTTTATACAGATGCATATCATAATTTTGAGTAATGATAAAATATGCAATATACAGTGCCGGAGCAAATAAGGCAATATAATAAAGTATATTTAATATACTATATAAACCTGAATTTTCCTGTGCACTGGCATAGTTGGTATACCCACCGTTGGTGTAGCCGGTGTCATAACTGTTATTGTAGCCGGTGTTGTAATCGGTACCATAGTTATTGGTTTGATAAGTTCCATAAATATTCTGAGCTGACTTTCTGTTCGGATCTGTCATATCAATAACTTCATTATCAAAAGTCAAATCAAAATCTTCGTTATTATTTTCCATAACTTTTATCCTTCCCTATATGCTAATAATATTTTACAGTAAATTATATTAACAT